>Ga0114129_10008198_pt1 | contig 14893 bp, 16 predicted proteins | sample RhiMetdeltSRZDD1_FD_80071 | JGI IMG/M metagenome (GOLD analysis project Ga0114129, IMG submission 80071) | Populus rhizosphere microbial communities from Tennessee, USA - Rhizosphere MetaG P. deltoides SRZDD1 (version 2) (version 2) | ecosystem: Host-associated > Plants > Roots > Rhizosphere >...
GCCGTCGTGCCCTCTTAGACGGGACGACGCCGGGAAAGTTCCCGGCGCGGGCTAGGCGCCGATGCGGAGGACGAGGTGAACGTCCGGCGGCAGATCGGCGGGGACGTCGGCGGACAGCGCGCCGACGGAGCGGAGACCTTCGAGGAGCCGCGGAAGCTCGGCACGCGGGATCATCAGCTCGAGGATCCGGTCGTCGCCGTCGGCGCTGCTGCCGACCACGACGCCGCGGGCACGATTCACGAGGTTGATCACGGTCGCCGGTGCGGTGTCCCGATCCGCCACCCGCAGCTGCGCGGTGATGGCCGACGGCAGCCCTCGCTCTACGCGCGCGGTGCGCGCCGGCGTCTCGGACGCGCGCGCGGCGCTGCTTTTGGAGAGTGCGCGCGCTTCGTCCCTGCTGCCTTTCAGCGCCGTCTGCGGCGGCGTTTCGGGCGCGGTTGCGATGGCCGGGGGCGGCGCCGGTGCGCTCGGTGGCGCGGGCGCTTGTGCGGCCGCGATCGTGTCTGCCGGTACCGACGGCGCGCGATCGGCGAGCGCGCGGGCGCGGACATCGCGTTCGGAGACCACGGTGTCGCGCTCGCCGTCGGCGCGACCGGGTGCCGATGACGCAGCCGTGCGCTCGGACGCTGTCGGCGGAGAGTATGCCTCCTCCCTTGGCGCCGATCCCGGAGCCGACGCCACCCGCCGAGCGTCCTCGAGCTCCGGCACGCGCGTGACGAGGAAGCCAACGCCGACCGCCAGCAGCAGGAAGGCCGCCACGCCTGCCGGCACATCCACAGGGAGTCGGAGGAAGAACCGCCGGCGCGGCGCGCGTTCGAGCGGGCGCGGGCGCGTCGCAGACCGCGCCCGTGACGCCGGGTCGAGAGCGCGGGGGCTCGTCCCCGCCATGACGCGCTCCACGAATCCAGCCGGCGCGCGCGGCGGCTCGAGGCCGTGGAGCAGGGAGACCGTCTGGCGGAGGCGTTCGAGTTCCGCGCGGCATTCCCCGCAGCCCGCGAGGTGCGCGGCGAGATCGGCGCGCGCGGGAGCGTCGAGAACGTCGTCGAGAAGATCGGTGAAGCGCTCGCGTGCGTCGTGACACGTCATGCGAAGAACCGCTCCAGCTTCGATTTGAGATCCATGCGAGCGCGATGGAGGCGCGAGCGGACCGTTCCCAGCTCGACGCCGAGCGCGGTGGAGATCTCCTCGTACGAGAGGCCCTCGAGGTCGCGGAGAACGACCACGATCCTCCGGTCCTCGGGAAGCTCCGCGATCGCGCGGGAGAGCGCGGTCTCCCGCTCGCTGCGCTCGATTTCCGCGCCGGGATGCTCGCGCGTGTCCGCCATCCGCTCCAGATCGACGCGGTCCGCGCGGCGCAGCCGGCGTTCCGCACCGGCCAGCCGCGTCAGGCACAGTCGGGACGCGATCGCGTAGAGCCACGTGGAGAGCTTCGCGTCGCCCCGGAAGTCGGCGAGCGTCCGGTGGGCCCGCAGGAACACCTCCTGGGCGATTTCCTCCGCCTCGGCGCGGTTGCCGAGCATCCGGAGGGCCACGCCGTAGACACGATGCTGGTACGCGGTCACCAGTTCCTCGAACGCGGCGACGTCGCCCGCGCGCAGCCGGGTGAGCCAGGCCGCGTCGTCCGCCGCCATGTTAGACGCTCCCCGGCCGCCGAAGTTCCTCGCCGAAGGTGGCGAGGGCGGCGGCGGGGATCGGCGACCAGTCGATGATGGCGTCGAGCCACTGCACGTGGTGGCCGGCGAAGAGCGGCTCCGGTGGCGCGGGCGGGCGCAGCCAGCGGCGGACGTAGAGAGACGCGACGAGCAGCTTTCGCAAGTCGCCGTGGCCGTCGCGCCACGCCTGGCCCTCGGCGACGAGCAGGCTGGCCGCGAGCACGTGATAGAGCGCGTCGGCCACCGGCCGCGCCGTCAGCTCTCGCTCGGTGGCGTCGATCGCCGGCCAGGATGCGACCCGCCGGCGAAGATCGTCCGCGGCGAGACGGACCGCCTCCACGCAGGGCTTGGCCGCCGGCTCCACCACGGCGTCGAGCCGGGCGTGGACGGCGGCCAGCAATGGCTCGGCGCAGCCGTCGCGAAGGATCGCCCGCTGGACGTCGAGCGCGACCACGTTCGTCGAGCCTTCCCAGATCGCGCCGAGGTAGCTGTCGCGGAGCAAGCGCGGGTTGACCCACTCCTCGATGTAGCCGTTGCCGCCGCGGACGTTCATGGCGTCGCCCGCCACCACCCGCGCCCGCGACGTGAGCCAGCACTTGGCGAGCGGGGTCAGGATGCGGACCAGCCGAGCATCGAGGGCGGAGCCGGCGTCGGCGCGGTCGAGGACGGCGGCGGCATCGAGCACCACCGCCGCCGCCGCCTCGGTGTCGAGGACCATCTCGAGGAGAGTGCTGCGCAGAAGCGGCAGCGCGGCGAGCGGACGTCCGAAGGCGATGCGGCCGCGCGCGTGCACGATCGCCTCCAGCAGGGCGCGCCGCATGATGCCGGCGGCCCGCATCGCGTTGGAGAGCCGCGACACGTTCACCATCTCCATCATCTGACGGAAGCCGCGCTCCAGCTCTCCGACGAGGTAGGCGACGGCGCCGTCGTACGTGACTTCGCCCGTGGCCATCGAGCGCGAGCCGAGCTTGTCCTTGAGTCGATTGATCGTCCACGCGTTCTTGGTGCCGTCGCCGAGATATTTGGGCACCAGGAACATCGCGAGCCCGGGCGTTCCCGCCGGTGCGCCGTCGGGGCGAGCGAGCGTGAGCGCGACCTCGGCGTTGGCGTTCGAGCAGAACCACTTGTCGCCGTAGAGCCGCCACGTGCCGTCGCCCGCGCGAAGCGCGCGCGTCGTCGATGCCCCCACGTCCGAGCCGCCGGATTTCTCGGTCATCCACTGTGTGCCCTGCGTGAGCTGATCGAGATCGGTGGCGGTGAGTCGTGGGAGGTAGGCCGCCTTCAGCTCCGGGGACGCGTAGCGTCCGAGCATGCGCGCGGTGGCGTCGGTGAGGGACACCGGACAGAGCAGCCCGAACTCCGACTGCGCGAAGAGATACGAGAGCGCGTACTTCACCGCGTGCGGCACCGGTCCCGGCCAGCCGAGGACGCCGCTCCGGTGGGACATCGCGGCCAATCCGAAGCGCTCGAACGCCAGGCGCTCCATCGCGACGTAGGCGGGGTGCTTCACGATCTCGTCCACGCGGCGGCCGACGGCGTCCCATGCGCGCAGCGTCGGCGGATGCTTGTCCGCCGTGTCGGCGAGCGCGTCGAGGTCTCCGCCGGCGACCGCGCCCATTTCCACGAGCGCGGGCCGGGCGCGCGCGAAGACCTCGGGCGCCATCACGCGCGTGCAGACGAACTCGAGATTGCGATCGGCGAGGTAGAAATTGAGGCCGCGCGTGGTGGGCATCCCACCCGCGACGGCATCCGAGACGTCTTCGCGACCGGTCACGCTCGTAGAGTAGCGCAACGGCGCACGTGCGTGGTCATCCCGCGGCGACGATGACGGCGGCGGGCTGGTGTACACTCTCGGCACTAATCGCCGGGAGGTCATCGGCATGGCAGTCCGGGCTCTGCTCCATTACGCGCTCGAAGTTCCCGATCAGACCGTGGGCGAGCGCTTTTATCGAAACTTCGGCCTCGTCGACGAGGGGGGCGGCAACGCCGTGCGCCTGCGGCCGTCCACGACCAAGCGCGAGGCGGTGTTGCTCTACGGCGGTCCGCGCAAGCGATTGCATCACATCGCATTCGGCGCGCCCGGTGACGAGTTCGAGGCCACCCGCGCCGCGCTCCGGCGGGCGGGCGTGGCGGAGATGGATGCTCCCAAAGGCGCGCCCGAAGGCGGGATCTGGGTGCGCGACCCCGACGGCAACGCGGTCAACGTCCGGCCGGACGCGCCCGACGTTCCGCCTCCCGATCCGCCGCTCACGCTCAATGCGCCGGGGCACGTCACCCGCGTCGCCAGGCGCGGCTATCCGGATGGTCTGGAGGCGCGGCCGCGGCGGCTCGGGCACGTGCTGCTCTTCACACCTGACGTCGATCGTCAGATCGATTTCTACACGCGCGTCCTCGGCATGCGTCTCTCCGATCGCTCGAAGTCGATCGTGGCGTTCCTGCGCTGCACCCCCGATCATCACAACCTCGCCTTCCTGACGTCGCCGGCGCCGGGCTTCCACCATGGATCGTTCGAGGTGGGCAGCGTGGATGAGATCGCGATGGGCGCGAAGCACATGGTGGAGGCCGGGTGCGAGCCCGGGTGGGGTCTCGGCCGTCACGTGATCGGCTCGAACTTCTTCTACTACGTGCGCGATCCCTGGGGCAGCTTCGCGGAGTACTTCCACGACATCGACCACATTCCCGAGGACTGCGCGTGGGAGCCGCGCGACTTCCCGGAAGAAGATGCGATCTATCGCTGGGGGCCGCCGCTTCCGGACGACTTCGGCCGCAACCGCGAAGCGGAGTAACGTCGCCGGCGCCGGCCGCGCCCGCGGGCGCGCCTGAATGCGCGGCGAGGCCTCAGGGGATGAGGCCGATCTCCTTCAGGTAGCGCCGGACGCCGGGATGAATGAGATCGGCCCGCGGCGCCGCCGCGACCGTGTTCGCGGCGGTCGTCTCCCGCGCCTGCGGCAGCCGTCGCGCCAGTGCGGCCTCGCCGCGATGGAGCGCGCGCGCCACGCGATACGCGACGTCATCGGCGAGCGTCGGCCGCGCCAGGATGAAGCTCCAGGAGCCGACCGACGTGATCGGCGCGTCCTGGCCGGGATACGAGCCGGCGGCGATCGCCAGCGTTTTCAGGAACGGATGCTTGGCCTGGATCCGGTTGATGCCGGCGGCGTCGGGGACGAGGAAGCGCGCGCCCGTGCTGCTGCGCGCGACTTCCGTGAAGCCCGGCCATCCCGTGCCGCCGCCCCACAGCGCCGCCACCCGTCCATCGAGCACCATGAGCGGCCCGTCGCCGGCGCGTTCCAGGTACACCGCCTGGAAGTCGCGCTCGGGATCGAGACCGAGGCCATCGAGAACGTACTTCGCGAGAACGACGAGGCCTGAGCCGCGCGCCCCGAGCGCCACCGGTTGTCCCTTGAGATCGTCGATGGAACGATAGGGCGAATCCGCGCGCACGACGAACATCCCGGGCGTGGTGTACATCGCGGTGATGATGGTGAGGGCGGGGCGACCGGGAGCGAGCGCCTCCTGCGCCACTTCACCCTGCACGAGACCGAGGTCGAGCTCGCCGCGACCGAGGAGCGGCACGTTCTCGGTGCTGCCTTTCGTGTTCCGCGTCTCGATCACCAGCGAGGGGTCGATCTCGTTCACGGTGTCCGCGATGGCCTGTCCGTACACGGGGAATCCACCGCCGGGCGTGGCGGTGCCGAGAACGACGATCTGCTTGTCGGCGGCGAACCCCACGCTCACGAGCAGAATTCCGACGACGGCGGCGACGAGAGCACGGGCGGCCATCACCCGGGAGAGACGACAGACGCGCCGGTGGCCGAGATGCGACACGAGCGTCTCGTGCAGATGCGATCGAGGCGTGCGATGGCGATGCGCTCCGGGAGCGCGACAGGACGGAGCATGCGGTACCGTATCACACCCGTGCGACTGCCTTGACCGACTTCCACACGGCCGCGGTGGCATTGACGAGCGGTGCCCGACTGCCGTACGGTCCGCGCATGCCGCGAGCCGGCGCCCGGCGCGTCGACGTCTGGTCCCGGATGACGCTCGGGTTCCTTGCCCTCGCGCTGATCGTCCTTCCCGCGCGAGTCGACGCGCAGCGTGCGCAAGAGTCGTGGTTGATCATTCCGCCCGCGTTGCTGCTGCGCGCAGATCAGCTCATCGAGTGAGCGGCGGTGGATCTCGTGATCCACCCGACGGTGGCGCCGGCGCCGCTCGGCGCGTGTCGCTTTCGGTTCCCGGATCCGCGGGGCGCGCCGCCGGACGGTTTGCTTGCGAGCGGCGCCGATCTGGAGCCGGCGACGATCATCGCCGCCTACCGGCGCGGCATCTTTCCGTGGCCGTACGAAGGCGAAGACCTCCTCTGGTGGTCGCCGGACCCGCGCGCGGTGATCCCGCCCGACGCTCTGCACGTCTCCCGGAGCCTCGCCCGCACACTTCGGCGCGGCCGCCATCGCATCACGCTCAATGCCGCGTTCGACGACGTGGTGGCGGGGTGCGCGGCCCGCACGGATACCTGGATCACGACCGCGATCCGTCAGGCGTACGGTCGTCTTCACGCGCTCGGCTGGGCGCACAGCGTGGAGGTCTGGGACGCGGGCGCGCTCGTGGGCGGGCTCTACGGCGTCGCCGTCGGCGGTCTCTTCGCCGCGGAGTCGATGTTTCATCGCGCCCGTGACGCGTCCAAGGTCGCCCTCGTGGCGCTTGCCCAGCATTGCCGCACGGTCGGGGTGACGCTCATCGACGTCCAGCTCCCGGCGCCGCATCTCGCCGCCATGGGGGCGGTGACGGTGCGGCGTGACGCGTATCTGGAGCTCCTCGCCGACGCCGTGGGACGGCGCGTCGCGTTCGCACGGAGCGGCACGACAACTGAACAAACGTCCGCCGGCGGCCGTCCTCCTCCACAGGGAGGACCTCGTGTACAGTGACGCCATGTCGAAGACGATGCTCGTGGCCGCGATGCTGATCGCGTTCACGGCCGCCTGCGCCTCCGCCCAGACGGCGACGCCGCCGCCGACGAGTGCGGCGCCCGCCGCCGGCACGCCGCCCCCCGCAAGCACGCCGCGTGCGGCCGGCATCACACTGGACGACGTGATCCGCGGTCTGGAGACCGCCTACGGCAAGATGAACGACCTCAAGGCGTCGTTCTCGCAGACCGCGTTCAACAAGAGCCTGAACTCCACGATTCCGGCGGAGGGGACGCTCGCGGTCAAGAAGGGCGGCAAGCTCCGCTGGGAATTTTCGGAGCCAACGCCGCAGGAGATCGTCTCCGACGGCAAGACGCTGTGGGTCTACACGCCGAGCCTGAACCAGGTGAACGTGGGCGCGGCGCCGGAAGCGCTCGCGGGTCCCGCCGGCAGCTTCCTCGCCGGTCTCGGCCGGCTGCGCGAGCACTTCAACGTGCGCTTCCTGAACCCGGCGCAGCCGACGGACAAGGACGGTAACGTGGTGCTCGATCTGACCCCGAAGCAACCGTTGCCGACGCTGAACCGGCTCATCCTCTCCGTGGAGCCGAAGGCGTGGGAGATCCGGAAGGCGGTCGTGTACGATCAGTTCGACAACACGGTCACGATGCAGTTCACCAAGGTCGCGGTGAACACGGGGCTTCCGGACCGGCTGTTCACGTTCGTGCCGCCGAAGGGCGTCGCGACCGTTCCGCTGAGGTGACGGCATGGCCGCCGAGAACTCCTTCGACGTCGTCTGCAAGGTCGACATGCAGGAAGTCACCAACGGGCTCGACCAGACGCGACGCGAGATCGACACCCGCTACGATTTGAAGGGCACCAAGAACGAGATCAAGCTCGAGAAGAACGACATCACGGTGAGCAGCGCCGACGAGATGAAGCTGAAGGCGGTGGTGGACATCCTCCAGTCCCGTCTCCACAAGCGCGGGGTGCCGCTGAAGGCGCTCTCCTACGGCAAGGTCGAGGAGGCGTCGGGGGGGACGGTGCGGCAGAAGATCACGCTCCAGCAGGGTATCCCGACCGAGAAGGCGAAGGAGATCGTGCGCCTCATCAAGGACACGAAGGTCAAGGTCCAGGCCTCGATCCAGGAAGACCAGGTGCGCGTGAGCGGCAAGAACCGCGACGACCTCCAGAAGATCATCGCGCTCCTCAAAGAAAAGGACCTCGGCATCGCGCTCCAGTTCACGAATTACCGTAGCACCTAGCCCGCACACGCGCGGCGTCGCCACGTATAATCATGGCTTGCCCATGAAGGTCCATCTCACGACGCTCGGCTGCCCCAAGAACCAGGTGGACTCCGAGCTGATGCTCGGCATGCTCGACGCCGCTGGTTTCCCGCTGGCCGAGAGGCCGGAAGACGCCGAGTGCCTGATCGTCAACACGTGCGCGTTCATCGACCGCGCGCGCGAGGAGTCCGTCAACACCATCCTCGAGCTGGCACGGCTCAAGGAGACGGGCTCGTGTCGCGCGCTCATCGTCACCGGATGTCTCACGCAGCGATACGGGGCGGAGATCCTGAACGAGCTCCCGGAGGTGGACGGGATCCTCGGTACCTCGGAGCTCCCCCGCATCGTGGACCTCGTACGACAAGCGGCGAACCGCCACGACTGGGCCACGTCGGCGCCCCCCGGATACCTGTACGACGCGACCACGCCGCGCCTCCTCACCAGCCGTGTGCCCTACGCCTATGTGAAGATCGCCGAAGGCTGTGACATGGGCTGCACGTTCTGCGCGATTCCGCAGTTCCGCGGGAAGCATCGGAGCCGTCCGCGCGGAGACATCGTGCGCGAGGTCGAAGGGCTCGCCGCACGCGGCATCCAGGAAGCGATTCTCGTGTCCCAGGACACGCTCGCCTATGGTCGCGATCTTCCCGGCAACGGTGACATCGCCGATCTCCTCCACACGCTCGGCGACACCCGCATGCCGTGGATCCGCCCCATGTACCTGCACCCCGCCCACGTGAACGATCGCCTCATCGCGCGCTGGGCGAGCGCGCGGGTGGTGCCGTATCTCGATCTTCCCGTCCAGCACGGCGACGACGGTGTGTTGCGCGCGATGCGCCGCGCGGTCACGGCGCGCCGCATGAAGGAGATCGTCGCCGACTTCCGCGCCGCGATTCCGGATCTCACCGTGCGAACCACCGTGCTCGTCGGATTCCCCGGCGAGACGGAGACCGCGCTCGAGCGTCTGCTCCATTTCCTCGAAGAGGTACGCTTCGACCGCCTCGGCGTCTTCACGTACTCGCCGGAGGAGGGCACGCCCTCTCCGCGCTATGTCGACCAGGTGCCGCCGGACGTCGCCGTGGAACGGGCGGCGCGCGTGCAGGAGTGTCAGGATCGGATCGCGTGGGAGCGCGCGGAGAAGCTCGTGGGCACCGTGCAAGAGGTGCTCGTGGACGGCGCCAGCGAAGATCCGGCCTTCGCGTGGGAGGGTCGGACGGCGGGGCAGGCACCGGAGATCGACGGCGTGGTGTATCTGCGGAATCGCGATTTCACGCCTGGGCGCTTCGCGCGTGTGCGCGTGGTGCAGGTGGAAGGATACGAGCTCGTTGGCGAGCGCGCCTGAGCCGGTCGCGGCGTCGCGCTCCTTCGGCACGTCGCTGGCGGTGCTGGTGGCGACGGTGGGCGGCGCCGGCTACACGCCGCTGGCGCCGGGGACCGCGGGAAGCGCGATGACGGTCCTCGTGCTCTGGCTCGTGCCGTTTTCCGTCGGCAGTCTCGTGGTGTTCTTCCTGGTCGTGACGATCGCCGGCGTGTGGGCCGCGCACGTCGCCGAGCCGCACCTCGGCGGCAAGGATCCGGGCGAGATCGTCATCGACGAGGTGGCGGGGATGACACTGTCCGTGCTCGTCCTGCCCCTCACGTTGCCCGTGTTGCTTGCCGGCTTCGTGCTGTTCCGGCTCTTCGACGTCGTGAAGCCGTTTCCGGCCGGTCGCAGCCAGCGGCTGCCCGGCGGCGTCGGCGTCATGACCGACGACCTCGTGGCCGGTCTCTACGCGCTCGCCGTGCTCCTCCTCGTCCGACGTACGTTCGGCTGGCCGTGATCCCGCTCGCGCGTGTCGTGAGCGTCGGCACCGCGGCGCTGCTCGCGCCCGTCGATCCGGACGGCGGCGCCGCCGTGGCCGCTCTCGCCGCCGCCGGCATTCCCGTGGCCAGCCGCGTGGTGAGCGATGAGGACGACGCCGCCGCCGACCAGGCGCTCGCCGGCGACGCCGCGCTCACGGTGGTCATCGCGCCCCCCGACGGCGCCGGCGCCGACATCGTGCGCCGCGCGGTGGCGCGAGCGGCGGCGACGCGTCTCGTGCTGAGCGATCGCACGCTCGCGCTGCTCGACGAGCAGCACCGTCGCCACGACCGCCCCACGCCACGCGCGGCGGAGCGGCGCGCGCTCGTGCCGCAGGGAGCGACGGCGTGGGCGACCGCCGACGGCCAGCCCGCGTTCACGCTCGACAGCGAGCGCGGCGCGTTCATCGTCGTCCCGCGCGGCGGCGATCTGCGCGGCGGCTTCGAGCAGCAGCTGGCCACGGTCGCGGCGAGCCGCTTCGCCGGTCGCGGCGGCGTCGCCGTGCGCGTGCTCAAGACCGCGGGACTCTCGATTGCCGACGTCGAGGAGCGCCTGGCCGCCGTCGACGTGAAACTCGACGACGTCGCCGTCGCCGCGCTCGCGGTCGATGGCGAAGTGTGGCTCCGGCTCCGCGCGCGCGGCGGGAACGCGCACGACGCGGCGGAAGCGCTCGCCACGCTCGAAGGTCGTGTCGCCGCCGCCCTCGGCGCCGACGGCTACGGTCGGGATGGTGAGTCGCTGGAGGAGATCGTGGGCACACTGCTGCGCGAGCGGCGGCTTTTCGTCTCGGTGGCCGAATCGTGTACGGGCGGGCTGCTCGGCCACCGCCTCACCAACATCGCGGGGTCGTCCGCGTACTTCGAGCGCGGTGTCGTGGTCTATTCGAACCAGGCGAAGCAGGAGCTGCTCGGTGTGCCGGAGGCTGTCTTGCGCGCGCATGGCGCCGTCAGCGCACCGACCGCGGAGGCGATGGTGCGCGGCGTGTGCGAGCGGACCGGGAGCGCGTGCGGTATCGCCGTCACCGGCATTGCCGGGCCCGACGGCGGCAGCGAGGCGAAGCCGGTGGGAACCGTGTTCATCGGCGTGGGAGTGGCGGGCTCGGTGGTGTGCAGGCGCTTTCTGTTCCATGGAGACCGAGCCGCCGTCAAGTGGCAGTCGTCGCAGATGGCACTCGATATGCTCCGGAGGCGGCTGGTGGAAATCACGCCGTGAGGGGAGCGTCATGCTGAAACGGATTGCGCTCGTGCTACTCGCGGGGATCGCGCTCGGTGGTTGTGCCTCCCGCTCCGCGTTCGATCGTGGCGTCGCGCTGTACAACGCCGGACGCTACGAGGCCGCGCTCACCGCCTTCAACGAGGCGGTGGCCGACCAAGCGTCCGCTGCCGCCTACAACAACCGGGGCGCCGCGCTGATGCGCCACGGCGACGCGCAGGCCGCGGTCGATGACTTCACTCGTGGCCTCGCGCTCACGCCCGCGGACGCGGATCTCCTCTACAACCGCGGCAACGCGCTCGCCGCGCTCGGTCGCTACCGCGAGGCGTTGGCCGACTACAACCAGGCGGTGAGCCTGACGCCGTGGTACGCGGAGGCATACTACAACCGCGGCGCCGTGCGTGCGCGCATGGGCGACCGCGACGGCGCCATCGCCGACTGGCGCTACGCGATCGGTATCGAGCGCGACGCTCCCACGCAAGCGCTCATGCGCCGTCTCACCGGACTCACCGCCGGCGCCTACGCCACCGATCGTGGCGCGATCGGCGGGGTGACGGTGACGCCCGGCGCCGGCGAGGCGTCGGCGTTGGCGGCGCTCACCGCCGTGCCCGCAGGCAGCGCAGGTGATCTCGCCGCCCGCGGCGTGGCGCGCGCGCTCGCGGGTGATGCGTGGGGCGCGCGCGACGACCTGAGCCGCGCGCTTGCCGCGGAGCCGGACGCCTCCCGGCGTGCGCTCATCGAGCGGGTGCTCCGCGCCGTGGAAGGAAGCCGATAGCGGCCGTTCGCTCGTTCGTGGCCGTCCTCCTCGACGCGGCCGTGCGCGCCCGCGTTGGCCGGGTCATCGAGGAGCTACGGCCTCTCGGGCCCGGGGTGGCGTGGGTGATCCCCGACAACCTGCACCTGACCGTCAAGTTCCTGGGCGGCGTGGAGGAGACGCGACTTGCCGACGTCACCGCCGCGATCACACGCGCCGCGTGTCGCGCATCGTCATTCGAGCTCGCGGTGACCGGCGTCGGCGCCTTTCCCTCGCCCACGCGGCCGCGCGTGCTGTGGGCGGGCGTCACCGCCGGCGCCACGCCGCTCACCGGGCTCGCCGGCGACCTGGACACCGCGCTCGCTGAACTCGGGTTCCCGCGCGAGGACCGCGCGTTCTCGCCTCACGTCACCTTCGGTCGCGTGCGCGAGCCGCGACGGCAACCCGCGCTCGCCTCCGCGCTGGTTGCGGCCGCCGCCCTCGACTTCGGACGCGTCCAGGTCACGAAGCTCTCGCTGATGCGCAGCGACCTCTCGCCGCGCGGCGCGCGGTACTCCGAGCTTGCCGCCATTCCGCTCACCGGTGCGTGAGCTCCTGATCGCCCTCGCGATCCTGTTGACCGCGGTGGCGGCGGCGGACGGTGTGGCGTGCGAGCGGGCGCGGGTGCCGCTCGATGCTCCCGCCGCGCTCGTGCTCTCCGGCGGCGGCGCCAAGGGCGCGTGGGAAGCGGGCGTTGCCATCGCGTTCATCGAGCGCGGTGTGCCCGTGCGGCTGGTCGCGGGATCGTCGGCGGGCGCGCTGAACGCGGCGATGGTGGCGGACGGCCGGTTGCCGCGCCTGGAAACTCTGTGGCGGACGATCACGCGCGACCAGGTCTACGCGCTCCGGTCGGCGGTGGTCGCGTCGGCGCTGCTGCCGGGATTTCTGAGTCTGTTCGCGGTCGATCGCGCCGGCTCACTCTTCGATCCCGCTCCGCTGCGCGCGCTCGTCACGGAGACGGTCGACCTGGATCGCGTCCGCCGCTCTCCGATCCGCCTCCTCGTGGTCACCGCCGATCTCGCGCGCCGCGCGCCGCGCGTGTTCGACAACGCGACGGTCAGCGTGGACGCCTTGATGGCAGCGGCCGCGGTCCCGGGCGCGTTTCCGCCTGTCGAGGTGGGCGGTGATCTGCTCGTGGACGGCGGCCTCGTGGGGCGCGCACCCGTCCTCGACGCGCTCGCCGCGGATGTCCCCGTCGCCCGCGCGATCGTGGTCATGAGCTACGCCCCGGGCGAAGGCGGCCAGGCCCCGACGACGCTCCGCCGCACGCTCGAGGAGGCGCTCGAGATCGCGATGATCCACCAGATCCGCCGCGACACCGAGCTCGCGCGATTGAAATATCCGTCCGTGGACGTGCAGCTCCTCACGCCGTCCGCGCCGCTCGCCCTCCGCCCCCTCGAGTTCGACACCGCGACCATGGCGCGCGCGCTGGCGCGCGGTCGCGCGGATGCCGCCGCCTGTCTCGATCGCTGGCGCGAACCATGAGAAACAGCGCTGTCAGCGCTTTCGGACATTGACGCCGTCGGTGCGCACTCCCTAGAATGCTCGCGAGTCGCAGTCCGAACGACGGGCGAACGGCGCGGACGACAGAGGAGAAACGCATGGCGGAGACGAAGAGCGACCGGCGACAGGCGCTGGAGCTGGCGATCACGCAGATCGAGCGGCAGTTCGGCAAGGGCGCCGTCATGCGCCTCGGTGCGGGCGGGCCGCTCGAGGAGATCGCCACCATCCCCACCGGCGCCCTCTCGCTCGACGTCGCGCTCGGCGTGGGCGGGCTGCCGCGCGGCCGCGTCGTCGAGATCTACGGTCCGGAGTCGTCCGGGAAGACGACGCTCGCGCTCCACGTGGTGGCGGAAGCGCAGCGGCTCGGCGGCATCGGCGCCTTCATCGACGCCGAGCACGCGCTGGATCCGATCTACGCCAGGAAGCTCGGCGTCAACATCGACGAGCTGCTGATCTCCCAGCCCGACACCGGCGAGCAGGCGCTCGAGATCGCGGAGACGCTCGTGCGCTCCAACGCCGTGGAGGTCATCGTCATCGACTCGGTGGCGGCGCTGGTCCCGCGAGCCGAGCTCGACGGCGACATGGGCGACTCCTTGCCCGGACTGCAGGCACGCCTCATGTCGCAGGCGCTGCGCAAGCTCACCGCCGCGATCTCGCGCTCGGGCACGATCGTGATCTTCATCAACCAGATCCGAGAAAAGATAGGCGTAATGTTCGGAAACCCAGAGACGACCACCGGCGGCCGCGCGCTGAAGTTCTACGCCTCCATCCGCCTCGACATCAGAAAGCAGGATGCCATCAAGCAGGGGACGGAGTCGCTCGGCGTCCGCACCAAGGTGAAGGTGGTGAAGAACAAGCTGGCGCCGCCGTTCCGCGAAGCCGAGTTCGACGTGATCTACGGCGAGGGCATCTCGAAGAGCGGCACCGTGCTCGACGCCGGGGTGGAGCAGGGGATCATCGAGAAATCCGGCACCTGGTACACGTACAAGAACGAGCGCATCGGGCAGGGCCGTGAGAACGCGAAGAAGTGGCTGCAGGAAAACCCCGCGGCGCTGAACGACCTGGAGTCCAAGATCCGCGAGACGCTGGGCCTGCGCACCCCGGTTCCGATCAAATAGCGCGTACGCGCACCGTGACGGCGCGTCCGCGCGAGCTCGACGCCCGCGGCGCGCGTCTCGCCGCCGCGGATCTTCTCTCGCGGCGCGCGTGGACGGTGGCCGCGCTCACGACACGGCTGCGTCGGCGCGGCGCGCCGCCCGACGTCGCCGACGCGGTCGTCGCCGATCTCGTCGCCCGCGGCTACGTCGATGACGCCGCGTTCGCACGCCACTGGGTGGAGACGCGCACCGCCCGAGGCTACGGCGCCGCCCGGCTTCGCGCCGACCTCCGTGCGCGCGGAGCGTCGTCCGGTGTGATCGCCGCCGCGCTCGCCACTCTCGTCACCGACGCTGCGCTCGACCAGGCGCGCGCGGTGGCGCGCCGCCGGCTTCCGGGCCTGCGTCGCACCGCTCCCGAGCGCGCCGCCGCGCGCCTTCGCGATCACCTGCTGCGCCGCGGCTACGCAGGGTCGATCGTCGCGCGCGTGGTGCGGGAGACCGTCGGCATCGGCGGCGACGAATGACGCGCCTCGCCCCCTGAACGGTGCCGCCGGCAGCCGTGCGCCAGCCGCTGCAGCGGACGGACCGTGTAAAATGACCTTTCTATGACAGGCA
>Ga0114129_10008200_pt1 | contig 14892 bp, 16 predicted proteins | sample RhiMetdeltSRZDD1_FD_80071 | JGI IMG/M metagenome (GOLD analysis project Ga0114129, IMG submission 80071) | Populus rhizosphere microbial communities from Tennessee, USA - Rhizosphere MetaG P. deltoides SRZDD1 (version 2) (version 2) | ecosystem: Host-associated > Plants > Roots > Rhizosphere >...
AACCTCGGCTCGAAGCTGACGATGAAGTACCCGGCGATCTGGCTCCTCGGCGAGCGCGCGCACGGCGAGGTGCTGTCGATCGCGTTCGCGGGCAGCGGCCAGCACCAGGACGCGGGCGGCAAGGCGGTGCACGTGGCGCCCAAGACGTCGTCCGTGATCACGTCCAAGTCGATCTCCAAGAACGGCGGCCGCGCCGGTTACCGCGGGCTGCTCGAGGTGGGGAAAGGCGCGGTCGGCTCGAGGTCGAAGGTCGTCTGCGACGCGCTGATCCTCGACGAGGACTCGCGCTCCGACACGTACCCGTACATGAAGATCGACGCCGACGACGTCGACATCGGCCACGAGGCGACGGTGTCGAAGATCGGCGAGGAGCAGCTCTTCTACCTGATGTCGCGCGGCCTGTCCGAGGCGGAGGCCTCCGCGCTGATCGTGTCGGGCTTCGTCGAGCCGATCACGAAGGAGCTGCCGCTCGAGTACGCGGTCGAGATGAACCGGCTGATCCAGCTGCAGATGGAGGGTTCCGTCGGTTGACAGTCAGGCGTCGAGTTGGCGACGCCGCATAGAGGTCGCGTGCGCTCTGCGCGTGCGGCCGTCTAACCCAACGATCTGGTAACGCAATATGAACGAGCAGACGACACAGGCCGGGATCGACGTCGAGCGCGTGGATTACATCCGCGTGCCCGTGAAGGACATGGCTGAGGCGGAGCACTTCTACGGAGAGCTCCTCGGGCTGCCGCTGAACCCGAACTCGCCCGACGACGACTGGCTGGAGTTCGAGGCCGGCAACGTCACGCTCGCGGTGATGACGCCGCACACGCACGAGTACGAGTTCTCTCCGCTGCCGCCGGGCGCGCTGGCGCTGCGCGTCGGCGACGTCGCAGACGCGAAGGCGAAGCTCGAGGCCGCGGGAGTCGAGGTGAATGACATGTGGGACTCCGGCAAATGCCAGGGTGCCGGTGTGCGCGACCCGTCCGGGAATCCGATCCTGCTGCACCGCCGCTACGCGCCGTATCCGGACGGCACGACGCCGTAATGCAGGTCGAGCAGGTCGACTTCGTGTCCGTGCTGACGCAGGACATCGCGCGCGCCAAGCAGTTCTACGGCGGGACGCTCGGGCTGCCGATCGAGACCGAGGGCGAGAACGACATGGAGTTCACGCTCGGCCAGGTGACGCTCGACGTCTTCGATCCGGCGAGCGCCGGGCAGGAGTTCGCTCCCAGCCCGGCAGGGATCGCGATCCGCGTGCCGGACGTCGCCGCCGCACGGCGGGAGCTCGAGGCGAAGGGCGTGCAGTTCGACGGCGAGATCGTCGACACGGGCGTCTGCCACTTCGCGTTCTTCCAAGACCCCGACGGCAACAAGCTGATGCTCCACAGGAGGTATGCGCCGCGTGAACGCTGAGGCGCTCGCGCGCTACCAGGAGCTGCCGCTCCCCGATACGACGGAGGAGCACTGGCGCTTCACCGATCTCCGCGCCTTCGACCCGGACGCTTTTCGGACACGTCCCGGGACAGTCCCCGGACATGTCCCTGCCGAGACCATGCTCGACCTCGACGTCGCGGGGCTCGCGACGATCAGCGAGAGCGGCGTCAGCGTCGAGCGCGCGCCCGACGGCATCACGTTCCAGCGGCTCGACGAGGGGCACGAGCGTCTGTACTCGCTGGTCGGCTGGGACGAGAAGTTCGCCGCGCACAACGCGGCGGTGTGGCAGCACGGCCTGCTCGTCCACGTCTCCAAGGACGTGCAGCTCGACAAGCCGCTGTACGTGCGCATCACGAGCTCCGCCAACGAGTCGGCGCTCTTCTGGCGGCTGCTCGTGATCGCCGATCCCGGAGCGCGCTTCACGCTCGTCGAGGAGATCGTCTCCTCGACCCCGGACCTGCATGCGTACACGAACGAGGCGGCCGAGCTCTTCGTCGGCGAGGGCGCGAAGCTCGAATACGTCTCCCTGCAGAACCTCTCGAGGGAAACGTGGCATTTCGCATCGCACCACGCGCGCGTCGAACGCGACGCCGAGCTCGACTGGGTCGCGGGCGGTTTCGGCTCGAAGAAGGGAAAGGTGCGGATCCAGAACGACCTCGCCGGCCAGGGCGCCACGTCACGCGTGACCGGCGCTTACTTCACGGACGGCGAGCAGCACCTCGACTACGACACGTTCCAGGAGCACATGGCGCCGAACACCACCTCCGACTTCGCCTTCAAGGGCGCGTTGCGCGACCACTCGACGGCGGTGTGGCGCGGGATGATCCGGGTCGAGCCCGAAGCGCAAAAGACGAACGCGTACCAGGAGAACCGGAACCTGATGCTGTCGCCGACGACGCACGCCGTGCCGATTCCGGGCCTCGAGATCATGGCCAACGACGTCCGCTGCACGCACGGCGCGACAGTTGGGCGCGTCGACCGCGAGCAGCTCTTCTACCTGATGGCACGCGGGCTCTCGCGGAGCGAGGCCGAACGGCTGATCGTGCGAGGCTTCTTCGAAGACGTGCTCGCACGCGTCGAGCTCGAGCCGGTGCGCGAGGCACTCGCAACCGCGCTCGAGGCTCGCATCCCGCAGGGCTGAGATTCCCTAGCCACAACTAGCAACCAACCGCTCAAAGGCTCATACTCCGGCGGTGCGCCGAGCCCCGCTGCTCGCGGTGGTTGCCGTGTTGGCAGCCGTCGCCGTGCCGTCGGCCGGATCGGCTCCCAAGGCGAACCAGCGGGTGCTCGTAGTTCTCGCGTCGACGGGCGCGAAGCCCTACCCGGTCGGCGACGTGCAGCGGGCGTTCGCGCAGCTGAACGAGTTCATGCAGCGTGCCTCGCTCGGACAGGTGCACGTCCAGGCCGACGTCACGCCGTGGCTGACTGCTCTGACGGCGAAGCCGACCTGCGGCGCCAGCGCCAACGGCATCGACTCGGTATTCGAGCCGGCGAGGCGCGCAGCGGCCGGCGCCGGCTTCGACACCTCCCGCTACGACACGGTCGTCTACGAGCTTCCCGACGCGCGCTGCGGCTTCTTCGGCGCGACCTACGGCCACCAGGTCATGCTCACCCGCGAGCCGACTGTCGACCTGCTCGCCCACGAGCTGGGCCACACGTTCGGGCTCGGCCACGCGATGGGCGCGGATTGCATCGACTACCTACGCTGCAGCCTCGAGGACACCGGCGACACGCTCAGCCCGATGGGCTCGGGGTCGCTCGACTACAGCGCCTACGAGAAGTCGCTGCTCGGCTGGATCCCGGCGCAGCCGCGGGTGACGGCGCCGAAGAGCTACGTCCTCACACCGCCGACGAGCAGGTCGAAGGTCGCGCAGGCGCTCGTCGTGGACACGAGCCGAGGGACGTGGTGGATCGAGTACCGCGCCCAGCCGTTCCGCGGCCTCGTGTTCCGGTTCGTCGACGCCGAGAACCATTCGGCCCCGTACGACCCATCCGCAATCCTGATCCTCAGGCCGGCCAAGAAGGCGCGGCCGTGGCTGGTGAAGGGCGAGTCCTTCCGCATTCCGCTCTCGTGGCGCGTCACGCTGACGAAGGCGTCGGCGAAGCAGGCAACCGTCCGCTTTCGCCCCTAAGCGCTGGGTACGATGGTCGCGTGGCCGTGACGGCGCACGCGAAGCTCGACGCGCGCAAGCTGCGCGCCGACTTCCCCATCTTCGAGCACGAGGTTCGCGGCAAGCCGCTCGCGTACCTCGACTCGGCGGTGAGCGCGCACAAACCGCGTCAGGTGCTCGACAAGCTGCGCAACTTCTACGAGACCTCGTACGCGAACGTCCACCGAGGTGTCTACACGCTGTCGGAGGTCGCGACGGCGGAGTACGAAGGCGCCCGCGACAAGGTCGCGCGCCTCATCAACGCACCCGCGTCGCGTGAGCTGATCTTCACGCACGGCGCGACGGAGAGCATCAACCTCGTCGCCTACGCATGGGGACTGGACAACCTCGGGCCCGGCGACGTCGTCGTCGTAACCGAGCTCGAGCACCACTCGAACTTCGTGCCGTGGCAATACATCGCGAAGCGCACGGGCGCGACGTTCAAGGCGATCCCGCTCGACGACCACGGCGAGCTGCAGCTCGATGCGCTCGGCGAGATCGAGCGGGCCGGGAACGTCAAGGTCGTCGCGAACAACCTCGTCTCGAACGCGCTCGGCACGATCAACCCGATCGAGAAGCTCTCGGCCTGGGCGCACGAGCGCGGCGCGATCATGGTGGTCGACGCGGCTCAGGCCGCGCCGCACCACGCGATCGACGTGCAGGAGCTCGGCTGCGACTTCCTCGCGTTCTCGTCCCACAAGATGTGCGGCCCGACGAGCGTCGGCGCGCTCTGGGGGCGGGCGGAGCTGCTCGAGGCGATGTCGCCCTTCAACCTCGGCGGCCACATGATCCGCTCGGTCAAGCTCGAGGAGACGACCTGGGGCCAGATCCCGTTCAAGTTCGAGGCAGGCACGCAGCCGATCGCCGAGGCGGTCGGCTTCGGCGCCGCCGTCGACTACCTGACCGACATCGGCATCGGCGCGATCGAGGAGCACGAGCGCGAGCTGCTCGTCTACGCGCTCGAGAAGCTCGCCGAGGTCCCCGGCCTGACGGCGTACGGGCCTGCGCCGGAGAGGCGGGCCGGGATCGTCTCCTTCAACCTCGACGGCGTGCACCCGCACGACGTCGCGCAGATCCTCGACATGGACGGCGTGGCGATCCGCGCCGGCCACCATTGCTGCCAGCCGCTGATGGCGAAGCTGGGCGTCGCCGCCACGAACCGTGCGAGCTTCTACCTCTACACGATCCCGGAAGAGATCGACCGGCTCGCCGACGGGCTGCACAAGGCACATAAGCTTCTGGCGTGAGCGAATTCGACCAGCTGTACCGAGAGGTGATCCTCGATCACTACAAGAACCCACGCGGCCACGGTCTCCTCGAGCACGCCGACGCGGAGGCGGAAGGTCAGAATCCGCTCTGCGGCGACGAGGTTTCGATCTACGTCGCGTTCGGCGAGGACGGCGACACGATCGACGAGGTGAAGTTCTCCGGCCGCGGCTGCGCGATCTCCCAGGCGGCGACCTCGATGCTCACCGAGCTGGTCCAGGGACGCAGCGCGCAGGAGGTGGCGAGCCTGCCGCGCGACGAGCTGCTCGACGAGATCGGAATCCCGCTGACGCCGGTGCGGCTGAAGTGCGCCCTGCTCGGCCTGTCGACGTTGAAGCTGGCGCTGCACAAGGCGAAGGGGACGCCTCTGCCTGAGGAATGGGCGGGCGCCTCGTCGGACCTCGAGCTCAAGTAACGGATTGCCCGAGCTCGACGTCTGCCCGGTCGAGGAGCTGCCGTCGTGCTCGGTGAAGATCGTCTACGCGGGCTCGCTCGCGATCGGCGTCTACAACCTGAACGGCGAGTACTACGGGCTCGAGGACCGCTGCTCGCACGACGACGGGCCGCTGTGCGAGGGGGACTTCGACTGCGACGACGGTGTCGCAATCTGCCCGCGGCACGGCGCGAACATCGACATCCGCACCGGCCGCGCGCTGACGCTGCCGGCGGTCGAGTCAGTGGCGACCTACCCCGTCCGCGTCGTCGACGGCATGGTCAGGGTCGACGTTGGCTGAGCCGAAACGCTGCTGGCCGATGTCCGACCAGCTCTACATCGAGTACCACGACAACGAATGGGGACGTCCCGTGCGCGACGAGCGCGGGCTGCTCGAACGGCTCTGCCTGGAGGGCTTCCAGTCCGGCCTGTCCTGGTTGACGATCCTGCGCAAGCGCGAGAACTTCCGAGCGGCGTTCGGGGACTTCGACCCGGAGCGCGTCGCCCGCTTCGGCGAGCGCGACGTGAAGCGACTGCTCGGCGACGCGGGAATCGTCCGCCACCGCGGCAAGATCGAGGCGGCGATCGCGAATGCTCGCGGCACGCTCGCTCTGGGGGAGCGGGGAACGCCGCTGCACGAGCTCGTCTGGTCACACCGGCCCAAGCGTCACCGCGCGCCGCGAGGGGCGGGCGACTGGCAGGCGACGACGCCCGAGTCCGTCACCCTGTCGAAGGCGCTGAAGGGCGCCGGCTTCCGCTTCGTCGGGCCTACGACCGTCTACGCGGCAATGCAGGCGTGCGGGGTCGTCAACGACCATCTGCTTTCGTGCCACGTTCGCCGGGCCGTGCAACGGGAGATCGACGCCGTTGCTCGATGAGCGCGTTCGCCGAGTGCTGACGCGTCTCGAGGAGGAGGACGCTGCCGAGCGCGCCGCCGGTCTCCCCGCCGCCGAACGCTCCCGTGCGGTCGAGCCCACGACCGGACGGTTCCTGTTCTCCCTCGTCGCACCGCAGACCGACTGCGAGGTCCTGGAGATCGGCGGCTCGCGCGGCTACTCGACGATCTGGCTCGCCGCAGGCGTCCGCAACCTCGGTGGACGGGTCCTCTCCGTCGAGCACGACCCCCGAAAGATCGACGAGTGGCGGAAGAACGTCCATGAGGCCGGGCTCGAGGACTGGGCCGACCTCGTCGAGGGCGACGCGAAGGAGGCGGTGCCGGCGATCGACGACGTCTTCGACATCGTCTTCCTGGACGCCGAGAAGGACGACTACGAGGAGCTCTTCCGGCTCGCGCGCGCGAAGCTCGAGCCCGGCGCGCTGGTCGTCGCCGACAACGTGCTCTCGCACGTCGAGACGCTCGGCGCGTACTCGCAGGCGCGCCAGGCGGACCCCTCCCTCGTGTCCGTGACCGTCCCGCTCGACCGGGGCCTCGAGCTGTCCGTGATGCTCCGGGGCGCCTGATACATTTTGGGTTAACCGCGGAAAGGAGGTGGTCCGAGAGTGGAGATTTCCAGTACGGGCAGTGGAGGTACCAGCGGGTAGAGGTGCGTCCCCGGGACCTACGGGGAATCGCCTAGCCAGCGTGGGGGACGACGCGTTACGCGCCGCCCGGCCATACATCTCGGGCCGAGGCAGGAAGCGCCTCTACTAATCCATCGCTGGTAACCGGATCGGGGCCGCCGCCAGGCGGCCCCTTTCTTTTCAGAGAGCGCGGCGCAGCTGCTCGTCGAGCGGGACGAGCGACACCTGGAACGTCCGCACCGCCTCGTCGTTCGAGACGACGTTGTCGCCGTGCTCGAGCATCTTCAGGAGGTCGCGCGTCAGCGGGATGTTTCCCGGCAACCGCTCGGTGACAAAGGCATTCACGCGCATGACCGCCATCGGCACGTGGATGCTCGGCCGCCGCTGCCCCAGCACGCGCTTCAGGCGGGCCCAGAGCTCGTTCCAGGTCACGGCGTCCGGGCCGCCGAGCTCGAACGTGTTGCCCTTCAGGTCGTCGCGTGCGACCGCCTCTCCGAAGTAGACGGCGACGTCGTCGGCCCAGATCGGCTGAATCCGCTGCTTGCCGCTGCCCGTGATCGGCGTCACCGGCGAATAGCGCGCGAGCTTCGCGAACGTGGGCAGAATCCCCCCGTCGCGGGCGAAGACGAAGCTCGGCCGGAAGATCACGAACGGGATGCCGGCCGCGCGGACGAGCTCCTCCGTCTCCCACTTCGCCCGGTAGTACGGGACGAGGTCTTTCGTCTGCTCGCTCGTGCCGAGGGCGCTCATGTGCACGAAGCGGCGGACACCTGCGGCGCTCGCCGCAGCGAGCAGGTCGCGGGTGCCGTCGACCATGATCCGCTGGAAGTCGCGCTCGCGCCCCTGGCGGATCGCGACGAGGTGGACGACGGTCTCGACACCGTCGGCGGCGCGGCGCAGGCTGTCCGGATCGGTCATGTCCCCCTGGACGAGCTCGGAGCCCCACGCGGCGAGCTTCGAGCCGTGACGCGGGTCGCGGACGAGGCCGCGGACAGGCAGGTCGCGCCCGCGCAGCTCGTGGACGACGTGGCCGCCCACGAAGCCGCTACCCCCGGTGACGAGGATCAACCCGCCGGCTCGCGCTGGAAGTTCTGCCAGTACCTGGACGGGGTCGGGCCGCGCTGGCCCTGGTACTTCGAGCCGATGTCTCCGGTGCCGTACGGGGTCTCCGCCGGCTCGCTCAACTGGACGAAGGAGACCTGTCCGATCTTCATCCCGGGATAGATCGTCATGGGCAGGTTCGCCACGTTCGAGAGCTCGAGCGTGACGTGCCCGTCCCAGCCTGGATCGACGAAGCCGGCAGTCGAGTGGATCAGCAGTCCGAGCCGGCCGAGGCTCGACTTGCCGTCCAGGCGAGCGACCAGGTCGTCCGGTAGACGAATGCGCTCGAGCGTCGAGCCGAGCACGAATTCGCCCGGATGCAGGACGAAAGGCGTGTCCTCCTCGACCTCGACCAGCTCCGTCAGGTCTTCCTGCTCCTCGCGGACGTCGATGTACGGATACCTGTTGTTGTGGAAGACCCTGAAGTAACGGTCGACGCGGACGTCGACGCTCGACGGCTGCAGAAGCGAGTCGTCGTAGGGGTCGATCTCGATGCGCCCCTCGGCCAAAAGGCGGGCAATCGTCCGATCTGAGAGGACCACGCGCCGATTCTACGGGCGGCTCAGGAGGTGCTAGTTTTCCACACCTTGCCGCAGGCCAGGCCCCCCAGGCCCCCGAGGACGCCTCGCAGTGTCCTCCAGCCGGTCGACCCCAACGCGCGCTACAAGGTGCGCCGGGCCGAGGCGCGGCAGCGTCGCCACAAGCAGCGGTTCAGGTTCGCCGCCGCGCTGCTGGCCCTGATCGCCGCCGGCGTGATCGGCGGCGTGATCGCGACGCACGTCAACAGCCACAACCCGGTGCGCGCCGCCGCACGCTCGCAGCCGAAGCCGCAGGCGCACGGGCTGCAGCCGCGGCCGCTGCCGAAAGAGCTCCGCGGCGTCCACGTGACGATGGCGCTCGCAGGGCTCCCCGGCAAGCTCGACCAGTACATCGCGATGAAGCGCGACGGCCTGAACGCGGTCGAGCTGGACGTGAAGGACGAGAACGGCGAGATCGGCTGGCCGGTCGACGTCCCGCTCGCCCGCCGCGTCGGCTCCGGCATGCGCTACTACGACCCGGAGCGCGCCGTTGCGAAGATCCACGCCGCCGGGCTGTACCTGATCGGCCGCGTCGTCACCTTCGAGGATCCGCTCCTCTCGGCAAATGCGCCACAACTGGCGATCCGCCGCGCCGACGGGTCGCGCTGGCTCAACAACGGCGGCCTCGGCTGGACGAACGAGTATGACAAGCGCGTCTGGAAGTACAACGTCGACATCGCCGTGCAGGCGGCCAAGCTCGGCTTCGACGAGATCCAGTTCGACTACGTGCGCTTCCCGAGCGACGGGGATCTCTCGCAGATCCGCTATCCCGGGACGCACACGCAGCCGATGGGCTGGACGATCCCCGCCTTCCTCGAGTACGCGCGCTCGCGGCTCCATCCGCTCGGCGTCCGCCTGTCGGTCGACGTCTTCGGCCTCTCCGCGACGCGCGATCTCGGCATCGGGCAGTTCCCGGCGAGGATCGCGCCGCTCGTCGACACGATCTACCCGATGGTCTACCCGTCGCACTACGTGGCCGGGGAATACAACATCATCGACCCGGACTCACATCCGGGCACGACCGTCGCCTACTCGCTGCGCGACTTCCGCAGCAGGGTGGCGGGCCGCAAGACGATGCTGATCCCGTGGCTGCAGGACTTCTCCCTCGGCCGCACCTACAGCCTCGCGGACGTCCAGGACCAGATCCAGGCGGCACGGCTGGAGCACGTGAAGGGCTTCATGCTCTGGAACGCCGCCGGCATCTACACGATCAAGGCGCTCGGCACCAAGCCCTTCTGAAAGCCCTCTATGCATGTATGCAGCCCCGCCGCCGGCTGCGTTATCGTGAGCGGTGATGGCGGCGACGAAGTCGATCGAGCTCCGGACGGCGATCCCCGGGCCGCGCTCCGAGCAGATCCTGCAGCGGAAGGCGCTGGTCGTGGCCGACCCGCTCTCGATCTACATCCCCGTCGTGATCGATCACGGTGACGGAGCGACGCTGACCGACGTCGACGGGAACACGTTCATCGACTTCACCGGCGGCGTCGGCTGCCTGAACGTCGGCCATGCCAACGCGCGCATCACCGAGGCAGTGCAGGAGCAGGCGGCGCGCTTCCTGCACACGGACTTCACGATCGTCCCGTACGAGCTCTACGTCACGCTGGCGGAGCGCCTCGTCGCGACGGCGCCGATCTCCGGACAGGTCAAGGCCGCCTTCTTCAATGCGGGCACGGAGGCGCTCGAGAACGCGATCAAGTTCGCACGCGCGTACACGAAGCGACCCGCGGTGATCGCCTTCGAGGGGGGCTTCCACGGACGCACGCTGCTCTCGCTCTCCCTCACGTCGAAGACGCACCCCTACAAGGCGGGCCTCGGGCCCTTCGCGCCGGACGTCTACCGCGTCCCGTTCGCACAGGACTACCGCGGCCCGACCTCCGGCGAGGCCCTCGCAGCCCTCGAGCGCGCGCTCGTCACGCAGGTGGCCGCCGAGAGCGTCGCGGCCGTCGTGATCGAGCCCGTTCAAGGCGAGGGAGGCTTCGTCGTCGCGCCGCCCGAGTTTCTCGCCGGCGTGCGGAAGCTCTGCGACGACAACGGCATCGTCCTCGTCGTCGACGAGGTCCAGACCGGCTACGGCCGCACGGGGAAGCTCTGGGGCATCGAGAACTACGACGTCGAGCCCGACCTGATGTGCGTCGCGAAGTCGATCGCCGCCGGCCTCCCGCTCTCGGGCGTCCTCGGCCGCGCGGAGATCATGGACGCTCCGGGCGATTCCGCCATCGGCGGGACGTACGTCGGCAACCCCGTCGCGCAGGCTGCGGCGCTCGCGGTGCTGGACGTCTTCGAAGACGACGGGCTGGTCGAGCGCGCCGCCCAGATCGGCGACACCATCCGCGAGCGGATGCTCGGCTGGCAGCAGCGCTGGCCGGCGATCGGCGACGTCCGCGGGCTCGGGGCCATGCTCGCGCTCGAGCTCGTCGAGGATCCGGCCACCAAGGCGCCGGCACCGGATCTGGCGACGCGCGTCGTGGAGGCGGCCGCCGAGCGCGGACTGCTCCTCCTCAAGTCAGGGATCTACTCGAACTGCATCCGCGTCCTCGTCCCGCTCGTCATCTCCGAAGCACAGCTCGACGAGGCGCTCGGCGTCTGGGAAGACGCCCTCGACTCAGCACTCTCGGGCTGACGGCCGATAGACCCGGAGATGGCCGGGTTCGTCATCGCAGCCCTCGCCGGCATGCTGCGCTTGCTCCTCGGCATGTTCGGCCTCGGCCGACCCCGCGTGGTGGTCGGCATCGGCGGCATGCTCGCGGTCGGCTGGGTCTTCGCGCTCGCGGCGAAGCGGACAGAGCCCGGCGACGTGCCGCTCTGGTTCGTCGTCGGCCTCGTACTGCTGCTGTACGGGATCTGGTGCGGCGGCCTCTGGCTCGGCGTGCGGCTCCGACGTATGCGCCGCCCGGCACCCGGGTAGCGTTTGTTCCGTGGTCGGGGAGACGATTGCCGGGCGCTACGAAGTCGAGGAGCTCGTGGGACACGGCGGGATGTCGAGCGTCTACAAGGCGCGCGATGCGCTGCTCGAGCGGCACGTCGCGCTGAAGATCCTGCACGAGCAGTACACCGCCGACGAGGACTTCGTCGAGCGCTTCAAGCGCGAGGCGCGGTCGGTCGCCCAGCTGCAGCACCCGAACATCGTCACGGTCATCGACCGGGGCGAGGCGGAAGGGCGCCAGTTCATCGTGTTCGAATACATCGACGGGGAGAACCTCAAGGAACGCGTCGTCCGTAACGGACGGCTCGACGTGCGCGAGGCGCTAGAGATCTCGCTGGAGGTGGCGCGCGGGCTCGCGTTCGCCCACGAGCAGGGGCTCATCCATCGCGACGTCAAGCCGCAGAACATCCTGCTGAACGGCGACGGCCGGGCAAAGGTGACGGACTTCGGGATCGCACGCTCGCTCGACGTCGACGGCATGACGCAGACCGGCACGGTCCTCGGTACCTCGAACTACATCGCACCCGAGCAGGCAAGCGGTCAGCGCGTCGACGCGCACAGCGACGTCTACGCGCTCGGCGTCGTGCTCTACGAGCTGCTCGCCGGCGAGGTGCCGTTCCCCGGCGAGAGCTTCGTCGCCGTCGCGATGAAGCACATGCACGAGCCGGCGCCGAACCTCCTGGATGTCCGCGGCGACGTGCCGTTGCGCGTGGCGGCGGCCGTCGACCGAGCGCTCGAGAAGGATCCCGAGCAGCGCTTTCCGACGATGGACGCGTTCGCTGCGGAGCTCGACGCCTGCCTCACCGAGCTCGACCGCGGCCCGGAAGGCGACGCGACAATGGTGATTCCCTCGGCACGGCGCGCCTCGTCCAAGCGGAAGCAGGTCTCGCGCTGGCCGCTCGCCATCGGGCTGCTCGCACTGCTCGCGGTTGCCGCCATCGTCATCGGGTTGCTCGCGCTCGGCGGGTCGAAGAACGGCGGCTCACCCCCGGCGCACACGCGGGTCGAGGTGACCGGGTTGACGTCGTACGACCCGTTCGGCGACAACAAAGAGGAGCACTCGTCGGCGGCGGTCAACGTCACCGACGGCAATCCGGCGACGTACTGGTCGACGGAGCGCTACAACGACGCCCCTTCGCTCGGAAAGCCGGGTGTGGGCGTCGTCGTGGACGCGGGGAGCGTGGTGGAGCTGTCTCAGATCGTCATCGTCACCGACACACCGGGCTTCACTGCCGAGATCGACGCGACGAACACCGAGGGAGCGACTCCGGTGAAGGTGTCCGACGGCAAGGTCGTCGGGGCGACGACGACGTTCGAGATCTCCTCGAGCGGACCGAAGCGCTACTACATCGTCTGGATCACGAAGCTGCCTCCGAACCTGAGCGACGCGCACGTGAACGAGGTGCGCGCCTTCAGGAGCTAGTACTGCAGCTTCGAGCGGCGCTGCCGGCGTTCGAGCGCCAGGTCGATCAACCTCCGAAGCAACTCCGCATACGGGACGCCTGACGCCTCGAAGAGCTTGGCGTACACGCTCGTCGCCGTGAAGCCTGGGATCGTGTTGAGCTCGTTGACGACCACGCGGTTGCCGTCCACGACGAAGCAGTCGACCCGCGCCATCCCCTCGCACTCGGTGACCCGGAAGGCTTCCACGGCGACGCGCTGCACCTGCTCGATCACGTCCGCCGGCAGCTCGGGCGGGATGACCAGGTCCATGCCTCCCTCGTCGTACTTCGACGAGTAGTCGTACCACTCGTGCCCCAGGGGGACGATCTGCCCGGGCAGCGACGCAACCGGCTCGAAGTTCCCGAGCACGCCCACCTCGACCTCGATCCCGTCGAGAAGCTCCTCGATCAGCACCTTCTCGTCGTGGCGGAACGCAAGCTCGAGCGCGGGGCGGAGCTCGCCGTCGTCGTGCACCTTCGTGATGCCGACCGACGAGCCGAGGCGCGCGGGCTTGACGAAGCACGGATACCCGAACGGGTTCTCGACGCGGTCTCCGGGGCGCAGCGCCACGTGCCTGCCGACCCGGATACCGCTGTCACGAAGGACCTTCTTGAACAGGTCCTTGTCCATGCAGAGGGCCGACGCAGCGACGCCGGCGCCCACGTACGCGACACCGGCGAGCTCGAGCAGGCCCTGAACGGTGCCGTCCTCCCCGAACGGGCCGTGCAGGATCGGCAGCACGACGTCGACCGCGCCGAGCGTCGCCGGGGCGTTCGCCGCGGGCACGGGCAGCGTCTCCGCGACCGAGCCGTCGCCGGAGCCGAGCTCCCAGCGTCCGTCGCGGCCGATCGCCACGGTCACGACGTCGTACTGCTCCGGGTCGAGCGACTCGAGCACCGAACGCGCGGATGCGAGGGAGATCTCGTGCTCCGAGGAACGGCCGCCTGCGAGAACGGCCACGCGGAGACGGGGGGCCATCAGGGCGGGCCGGGCGTGGAAATCGTGGTGCTGCCCTCGAACTTGCCGACGGCGATCGTGACGGTCGAACCGGGCTTGGCCTTGGCGCTTCCCGCCGGATCCTGTGTCTGGACGATGCCGTCCTGGTCCGGGTCGGTGACAGGCTGGGCGACGATGTGCACCTTGAAGCCGGAGGCGCGCAGCTGCGCCAGCGCGTCGGCCTGCGCGAGGCTCGTGACGTCCGGGACCGTCGACGTCGTCGGGCCCTTCGAGACGCTGAGGCTGATCGTCGCGCCCGGCGGCTGGTAGGTGCCGGCGTCGGGGCTCTGGGCCACGATCGTCCCGGCGGGCTGGTCGGACTCGACGTCCTTGCGGCGGACTGCGAAGCCGGCGCCGAGCAGCCGCGAGTTCGCCGTGTCGAACGTGGAGCCGATCACGCTCGGGACGATCACGGGCTTCGGCCCGTTCGAGACCTGCAACCTGACGGGCGAGCCCTCGTCGACCTTGGAGCCCGCCTTCGGCGTCTGAGCGATCACCTGGTCCTCCGGCGCGTCGTTGTCGACACGCGAGATCCTCCACCTGAGATTCGCGGCGCGCAGGTCGGAGAGCGCCTGGTCGAAGGGCTCGCCGATCACGCTGGGCACCTGCGTCTGGGGCGGGCCGGCGGACGAGAAGACGGTCACGTAGTTGCCCTTCTCGATCCGCTCCCCCGGTTGCGGGTCCTGCTTGAAGACGTAGGTCTCCGGCGTCTTCGCGCTGTACTGGCGCACCACCTGCACACGCAGGCCCTTGGCGCGAATCTCCTGCACGGCATTGATCTCGCGCAGGCCGACGTAGTTCGCGACCGCCACCTTCGAGTTCGTGAGCTGCGTCTGCACCTGGTTGTAGAGGAAGTAGCCGCCGACGATCGCGGCGACGACGAACAGCAGCGCGACGATCCACGGCCAGATGGCACGGCGCCGCGGCTCGTCGTAGTCGTAGTACGCGGCCGGCGGCGCGTACGGAACCGGCTCGCGCGTCCGCGGCGGCGTGATCGCCGTCACGGCGGTCGGCGGCGGGCGCGAGATGATCGCCGTCGCCGCCTCCTCCGTCGCGGGC
>Ga0114129_10008201_pt1 | contig 14892 bp, 10 predicted proteins | sample RhiMetdeltSRZDD1_FD_80071 | JGI IMG/M metagenome (GOLD analysis project Ga0114129, IMG submission 80071) | Populus rhizosphere microbial communities from Tennessee, USA - Rhizosphere MetaG P. deltoides SRZDD1 (version 2) (version 2) | ecosystem: Host-associated > Plants > Roots > Rhizosphere >...
GTTTTGAGCGTCTCGCGATAGCCGCGCATGAGCACGCCCTGTCCATCCCAGAAATGCATCGCCCGCGGATCCGGATACTGTGTCGTCGCACTCGCCACGTCGCGCTCGAGCCCGCGCTGTTTCGGGACCCACACCATGTAAACGCGCAGATCCGCGTCTGAATCCTTCGACAGCACTTCACGGTGGATCTCGGCGACGCCGAGCATACACTGCGGTCAGGTTGGCGCGACGAGCATCACGATACGCACACGCCCGGCGTCCCGGTTGAATTGCGACCGCAGTGGCTCAGCGGATTCTGAGAGTGAGCTGTACGGACGCGGCCCGCAGGCGGGAGCGAGAGCGAGCGCAAAGAGCAACGCCGTGAGCCTGAGCTGCAATCGAACCGTCACAACGCAAGCGTACCACGGGGCTCGATTGCCCGACCGCTCACCGATGGTCTGACGAGCACAACCGCCGTCTGCGTCAGCGGCTATTGTGGCGGGCGGGTCGGCTCGTGCCTCCCGCTTCGCGACGCGGGAGCGACAGAGTATTAGTGGAGGCCGCTTTTCCCGGCGAGCGGTAAGGGCCGCGGGTCGTCACGCTCACCGCTGGTCTGGCGGGCACAACCGCCGCAGGCGTCAGCGGCTATTGTGCGGCCAGTCCATTCGAGACGCTCAGGGCGGCAGGCACCAATGTCATCTCACCGCAAATGCTGCGCGGAGTAAATCAGGCCGGCTTTGTTGCTGATGTAGGCGAACCCGCAGGGATCGGTTTTGTCCTTGATCATGAACCAGTAGCCATCGTTGGTGACGTCGAGCGTCAACTGCCAGCCGGGCAGCACCTCTTCGCCTGGCTTGAAGTTCATCCCCTTCAACTGGCCGGTGGTGTCGCGCTGCACGAACGGCGAGGTCGCAAGCTCCTCGTGCTTCAGATACACACCAGTCGGCGATCCGGGTTGATTGGCCTCGATGTTATTCATGGTACGCGCGGCCTGCACCGCCTGGCGCCGTCGCACGGCCTGCTCGGGCGACTCGTTGGCATCGTGCAAGCAAGATTGTTGTTGCGGTGGCGGTGAAGCCGACGCTGCAATCGTCGCGAGCGATACGATGGCCAGTCCGATGAATCGCCGTTTCATGCACCCCTCCTTAGAAGCCAAAACGAACTTCGAGCACCACGTCCTTTGGAGCAGGCAACGATCCCGTCGGTTGGAATTTTCCGCCAGTCACCGGCGACCGATCGCCGCCGTCGTCCACCCTGTTCGTGCCGATGCTATAGACGATGAAGCTGTCGGCGCGTTTGATGTATCGCAGCGGCCCTCCGCTGCGAGGATCCATTGGCACCGAAGATAGGTATCGCGGAACAACATCGTCGAGTGACGCCGGTGGTGCTCCATCGTGATCGCGCCGGTAGCGCTCCACTGCCAGCGCCGTCGTAACCAGACCCTTCGCTGTCACGTCTCGCGCCACATTCACGGTCGCACCGCTGAGCGCCTGCGCCGCGAAGCGCTCGAACGGCATCGGTACTCCCCACAAATCGCGGAAGTATCGCCGCAGGCCTCCGTCGAGCGGACTGGGCAGCTGCGTTGCCGGGTAACGCTTCGCGAACTCCTCCACCGCATCGAGTTTCGACGGCCAAGGCTGAACGGCGGGCGCCATGGCCTCCTCGAACGCTCGCAGCGCCCGCTGGAGGCCCATGGTGTTCAGCGGCCGCTGAAGCCAGCTGATGAGAGGTGAACCACTGGCCCGCGTCTGGCGTACTCCCGGCAACACCATCGGGGGGCTTGCAGCGGCTGGCCATGCCATCGTGATGAGACGGGCCCGCTCCTTCATCAGGGCCTCACGCACGTCGGCGTCGATCTCCATTCCCTGGAACGCGGTCTGCAGCTGCTGAAGTTCCGCCGCGGACGGCGGCGCGTAGGTGAGGAGCAGCTCCACGTCACGTGTTGTGTCCAGACCTACCTTCCACAGATGTGATGACACACGCGCGACCGCGATCGTGGAGCGCAGTGCATGCACGGCTTCACTCGAGCGCCGCGTGAGCGAGAGGTGTGCGACTCTCAGCCCGTTTACGACCGCGTAGCTTCGATCGGCAATCGAGAATCTCGGCTCGTCACCGTACGCGAGCCCGCGCGCGTCGAGCGCTGCGGCGCGATCAAGGATCTCGTAGAAGGCCCGGTGCTGCTCGACGACTTGCGACAGTTGCTGCAGCAGCGCTGGAGAGGCGGATGCCGGACGCGAAGCCAGAAGCGCCTGAAGCTCGGCGTCGATCTTTGCGAATCGTCTGCCCCAGCCGGCACTCACCAGCACGCCGGCGGCTGCGTAGTAACGCGACGCTTCCCTCTGCTCGTCGGTCTGCGGACGCAACCTGTCGATGTCATTCAACACCGGCTCGCCCGCGGCGCGAATCCTCTCCACGGTCGCCGAGAGCTGCCGGGCAGCCAGGTAATCCCACAATGCAACAGCGACGAGAACTACGGCGACAGCGAACGCGGCGATCGCGATGCGGCGGCTCATCGTGCCACTCCCGTGGTGCCGACGGCTTGCCGAGGGCTCTCGAGCGCGCGGTCCGCATCGCGGCGCTCGATCATCCATTCCGCGAGCGCGCGAGGATTCTCCGATCCTTCGATCATCTCGGCGAGCGCCTCGACTTCGACCGATCGTTGACTCGCCGCTACGTCGACGTTGCCGTCGATGCGTTGCATCACTCTTTCCGCCGACGAGGCGAGCCACACCGTCACGGCGAGCAGCGCCGCGGCGGCAGCTGCCCACGGCCATGTGCGGCGGCGATTCGTCCGTCCTCCGACGATACGCGCGCGCAGCGACGCCGGCGGTGCGACCGGTTCGTAGCGGCGAAGCAGGCGTTCGAGATCTTCGTCCTTCATTGCAGCAACATTCGTAGTTTGTCGAGCGCGTAGCGGTGACGGCTCGCGATCGTGTTGATCGACTCGCCGGTCTGCGTCGCGATCTCCTGAAACGTCAGGCCTTCGTAGACGCGGAGGTGCACGACTTCGCGCTGCTCCGCGGGCAATGTTCTCAGTGCACGCTCCAGCGCGATGCGCTCGTCGGGCGTTCCATCCGTAGTCGCGATCGCCTGCAACAGCGCCGCGGTCGGCGCAGCGTCGATCGACGCCTCGCGTCGCACCGTCCGGCGCAGCGCTGAATAGCACTCGTTGCGGACCGCGCGCCGCAGGTAGTGCTCGGCGTTCTCGATCGGCGCCGCGTCGCGCGCCACGAGCGTCATCAGAGACGCAAACACTTGTTGCACGGCGTCCTCCGCGGCCGAACGATCGGCCAGCAGCATCAGCGCGTAGCGAAAGAGCGAGGCCCCGTGCTGGTCGTATAGCCGGCCCGCCATCGCGGTCGGGTCGTCCGGTCGCCGGCGCATGCGTCAGTCTATAGACGGTGTGAAGGCGGGTTTTTGTCTAAGACCGGGGTTGGGGGCTCGGGGGTTCGGGGGCTCGAGTTCAAAGTTCAAAGTTCGGATCCCAGCGGCTCGGGGCGGCATCTAAAAGATTGGCGCAATCATGAAGGTTTCCAAGCTCTGGCGATACCCTGTCAAATCCCTTGCTGGAGAAGAACTGCGGACCGCGATCCTCACGGTCAACGGCTTCGACGGCGATCGAATCGTTTATGTGCGCGGACCTGAAGGCGTGAGGACGTCCCGGCGTCATTTCAAACTGCTGGGGCTGACAGGCACCCTCGACGCCAGCGGCCGGGCGCTGATAGACGGTCATCCGTGGGACAGCGCCGAGGCGCTCGCGCTAGTACGACGCGCTGCGGGCAACGATGCGTGGCTCGAAGCGGCAGACCACGAACGAGCCTTCGACGTGCTGCCGCTGCTCATCGCCACCGATGGCGCGGTCGACGCCTTCGGCCGCGACGTTCGTCGCCTTCGGCCGAACATTCTGATCGGGGGCGTCGGTGGTCTCGACGAATTCGAATGGCCCGGCGCCACGGTGCGGATCGGCGGCGTCGCGATTCGCCTCGATTCCCGCCGCGGCCGCTGTCCGATGACGACGGTCGATCCCGATACTCTCGAGCGCGACCCTGAAGTCCTGCGCGACATCGGCCGCCGCTTCGGCGGCCGCCTCGCCCTCAACGCTGAGGTCATCCGCGGCGGCACGATCACCGTCGGCGATCAGGTGACGTTGACATTACCCGATGCGAGAAGAGAACGAGAACCTGCCTGAGCCGCGAGCCGCGAGCCGCGAATTTGATACATTCACGGCCACAACGGCAAACCAAATAAGGTACTGGTGTGCACTGGCAGGACGGCGACGAGCTGGCGGCGCTCATGACCGCATATCAGGCGGGATCGATGCCGGCGTTCGAACATCTCTACGCGCGCCTCGCGCCGCCGCTGCTCTCGTACCTCACGTCGCTGTCGCGCGATCGCGCTCGCGCGCAGGACCTCCTGCAGGAGGCTTTCCTGCAGATCCATCGATCGCGCCACGCCTATCGCTCCGACTTGCCGGTGCGGCCGTGGGTCTTCACGATCGCGCGGCATGTCTGGCTCATGGATCGTCGCACGCACTCGCGTCGTCCGCACACGGATCATGCGGAGCGCTCGCTGCCAGACTTGCCGGTACCGGCGGCTGTCGAAGGATTCGCGGATCGCGATCGGGTGCGGCGGGCCTTGAATGATCTGCTGCCCGATCGACGAGAAGCACTGCTGCTCCATCACGTCTGGGGCTTCAGCTTCGCTGAGGTGGGACGGATGCTCGGCATTCGCCCTGACGCCGCCAAGCTGAGATCGAGCCGCGGCATAGTGGATCTGCGGAGGCGGCTGACCCATGACTGACCACCCGATTCAGATGCCCGACACGCTGCGCACGGCGGTCGCACGCGATCTGCGTCCGGTCACACCGCTCGCGCCGCCTTCGAAGCGCGTCGTGATCGTGGCTCCTGTGGCCATTGTGCTGCTGTTTGCGTCAGCGATCGTGTTTGGAGTCCGGCGCGACGCGCCGGCGCTCGGGCCGTGGCTGACGTGGACGGCGTCGACGCTGCAAATGCTCCTTGGCCTGGCCCTGATCGTGGCCGCCCTCCGCGAGGCCGTGCCTGGAACCATGCTGAGCCGACGGGCACTCGGCATCGTCTTCGGTACGGCCGCAATTGCCATGCTGTCGATCACGTTCATGACCTGGGTGGTCAGCCCGACGACGATCGCACCGGGATTTGTTCGGTATGTGTGGAGCGTGTGTGTGGCCGGCGGCGTTCTGAGCGCGCTTCCGGTGGTCGCGCTCTCCGGGTGGCTCGCCGCTCGCGCCTTCCCGCTCCGCCCGCGAATCGCAGGCGCGATTTATGGCCTCGGTGCCGGACTCATCGCTGACGCCGGATGGCGGCTGTTCTGCCACTTCTCGGATCCCTCGCACGTTCTCGGAGCACATGCGCTGGCGATCGCGCTAGTCGCGCTCCTTGGTTCCCGGTTCTCAGGTTCCCCCGGTTCCCAGGTCCGGGTTCGTGAACCTTGAACGAAGAACCCGGGCACCTGGGAACCCGGGAACCCGTGAACCTCGCGTCTCAGTGTTCCCCACACATCGTTAGGGGAACATTTCATCCCCGTTGCCAGTCTAAGCACGGCAAGCCATGAGTACGCTGAGCCTGCTCCAAGGCACTGTCGATCTGCTGATCCTGAGGGCTCTCCAAGCAGGGCCGACGCACGGCTATGCGGTGTCGCGCTGGGTCCGCGACCGCACGGAAGGCGTCCTGGCGATCGAGGATGCGGCGCTTTACCAGGCGCTGCACCGACTCGAGGGGCGCGGCTGGATCGACGCCGAGTGGGGATTGTCCGAGAACAACCGCAAGGCGAAGTACTACAAGCTGACGCCCACTGGCCGCCAGCAGCTGCGCAGTGAAATCTCGGTCTGGAAGAAATACGTTCAGGCCGTCTTCAAAGTCATCGAACCCGCATGAAACGCCTCTTCCGCTTTCTCTCGCGTAGTCGGAACGACATCGCCGCTGATGTCCAGGACGAGTTTGCCTTTCACCTCGACATGCGCGTCCAGGACCTCATGCGCACAGGCATGGCCGAATCCGACGCGCGACGCCAGGCGCTCGAGGAATTCGGCGACGCCGCCCGCGGCGCACAGGCGTGCGTCGCGCAGGGCGCCACAATCGAGCGCCAACGCCACGTGAGTCGCATCTTCGCGGAATTCAAGCAGGATACCTGGTACGGACTGCGTCTTCTCGGACGCAGCCCAGGATTCTCGCTGGTCGCCCTGCTCACGCTGGCGCTCGCGATCGGCGGGAACACAACCATCTTCAGCATCGTGAGCGCTCTGAGATTGAGGCCGCTGCCGGCACACGCGCCGCATGAACTTGTCCGCATCTACACAGGGCAAAGTCAAACCTCCTGGTTGAACTACGACGACATGCGGCGAAGGAATCTCGTCTTCAGTGACGTCGCCGCCCACGGCATGCAGAGGCTTCCGCTTGCCGTGGGCGATGGCGCGGTCCGTCTGATGGGCGAGCTGACGTCGGCTAACTATCTGTCCGTCTTCGGTGTCCGGCCGTTGCTGGGCCGCGCTTACGGTCCGTCGGACACACGCGCTGATCTCGTCGTGCTCTCCGAGCGCACCTGGCGGGCGCGTTTCGCGGCCGATCCGCAGATTGTCGGCCGTCAACTGACGCTCGGCAACAGAACCTACGACGTGGTCGGTGTCATGCCCAGGGGCTTTCGTGGCGCACGACCGCCAGGTTTTGTCAGCGAGTTCTGGATCCCCATCGATCCTGCCAGAGCCACGCAAGTCATTACCAATCGCCGCAAGCCGGCGTTCGAGGTCGTCGGACGACTGAGACCGGGAATCGGGAGCGGCGAGGCGCAGGCGGCCATGCAGGTCCTCACGCGCGAGATCAGGAACGAACATCCCGAACTAGATGAGTCGTTCCTCAACACCGAAGTATTCCTGATTGATGGCTTGCGCAGTTTTCGGGGCGTAATGAGCACGCTCGCGCCGGTCTTTGCTTTTGTCACACTCATGACCGCCGTAACCGGGTTCGTATTGCTGGTCGGCTGCGCCAACATTTCCGGTTTGCTACTCAGCCGCGGCGCCGCACGCCGCCGGGAAATCGGCGTCCGTCTCGCCCTCGGCGCCTCGCGAGGGCGGTTGATTCGGCAGCTCCTCACCGAAAGTCTCGTGCTCGCGCTGATTGGGGGAAGCGCAGGCGTTCTCCTCGCCCTGTGGCTCGGCACGCTGTTCAACGCGCTGATCGGACAGCTGCCGGTGCCGGTCGAGTTCGACCTCTCCGTCGATCGCAGCATGCTCTTGTATGCGCTCCTGGTGTCCGCGGTCACGGCACTGCTCTGCGGCTTGGCGCCTGCGCGCAAATCGACGCGCTTCGATCTCGTACCTGCGCTCAAAGACGATGCTTATGCGCCGGCACGACAACGATTGCGCCAGTGGATGCTGACAGGTCAGATCGCAGTCTCGTGCCTTCTGCTGCTATGGGGCGGACTGTTCCTGCAAAGCCTGCGCAATGCACACGAAGTCGATCCCGGCTTCGATCCGACAGGTGTTGTCCTGGCCAGCGTCGAGTTCGACGAAGGTTCACTCACACCGGCCGCAATCGCTTCACAACTCGATGTGCTCCTGACCGAGGTGCGCGGCATGCCCGGCGTCCAGTCCGCAAGCGCATCGACTGTGGTGCCGTTGACGCTCATGGGGCGGGAGGAGTTTCGCGTGCGCACTGACGCCGACCCTCCTGACGCGCGCGGACGCTGGGTCATGGCGAATCGCATAACGCCGGACTGGCTCCGCACGTTGCACATTACGCTCATCGCCGGCAGAGACTTCACCCCGCAGGACGTCGCGGGTGGACCGCCAGTCATGATCGTGAATGAGACGCTGGCTCGTGACGCCTGGAACGGGGCGGCGCTTGGCCAACGATTGAACGGGACGGAAGTCGTCGGCATAGTCCGCGACTCCAAGTACTGGACGCTTGGCGAAACCATAATGCCCGCGGTCTACATGCCCTTGGCACAACGACCTGTCAGTGGCGTGAACGTGCTCGTGCGCAGCACGACACCCGGTGCGACCGCTCGAGCGCTGCAGACTGAAATCGTGCGGCACGACCCAGGACTCGCTCCGGAAATCCAACCACTGAACAACGCACTACGCGCTGCTCTGCTCCCAGCCCAGGTCGGAGCCTCGTTCACCGGGGCCTTCGGCGTTGTCGGAACGCTTTTGACGATGATGGGGATTTACGGCGTCGTGTCGTTTGCCGTCGCACAGCGGCGGCGTGAGATTGGAATCCGGAAGGCGATTGGCGCCACGACGCAAGATATCGTCCTCAACGTCATGCGCGGGATCGGCGTGCCGGTCGCGGTGGGAGTGGGAACCGGAATGATTTTGGGGACGCTCGGTGCTTACGCACTCCGGGGCTTCATAGTAGGCGTGTCGCCGATCGATCCCCAAACGATTGTGGCCACTGCGGTGCTTGTTGTGGGCACCGCAGCGGCCGCCAGCGCGCTACCCGCGCTGAGGGCCTCGAGGGTCGAGGCACTCGACGCGCTCCGAGAACCTCACTAAAAGTTCACGGGTTCCCGGGTTCCCGGTTCCCAGGTTCGAACCTAGAACCCGGGAACTGGGATCTTGTGAACCCGCGAACCCAAAGCTTAGAACCCCGGTCGGAGGCTGAACTGCCACAGCCACCCGCGCTGTGGACGATCGAGCGGGCGAACGTAATCGATCTCGGCCACCGCAAAGCCAAGCACGTTCACGCGCACCGCCGCTCCGACGCTGACGACGGGCTTATGGTCGCCAGGCGCAAACCCGAGTCGGTCACTGCTGCCCCACGCGACGCCCGCGTCGGTGAAGAAGGCCGCTTCGATCGGCAGCGGTCCATAGAACTGGTCCCCGCCAAACGCGCCCCAGATCGGGAATCTCAGCTCCGCGTTCGCGATCGCAACGCGGCTTCCCACTAATCGATCGAATACTGGACAGGTGTTAGCCGGCGCTCCGAGGCATTCCTGCGATTCGAACGAGTTGTAGTCGTAGCCTCGTACGAGCCCCGGGTATCCAAGGAACAATGCCGGCAAGAGTCCGTTCTCGGCATCCTGCCCGACACGGCCGTAGTACATGCCGCGCAACGCAATCGTGTACGGACGCACCGGCATCAGATACGTCCGCGCATCGGCGAGGATTCCCGAGTACGTCAGATCGCCACCGGATTGCGAAAACTCGAGCCGATACCGGGTCCCGCGGATCGGGCTTGTCGCACCCATGATCGACGTGTCGAACACGAGCGCGCTGCTGGCTTCGACGAGATTGAGCGTCGGGAACTGTTCCAGGTCGAACTCATCGCGGTCAATGAGCTCGCCGGTAAATCCGTCGTAAGTGCTCTCGCGAACGTCATACTGCTGCCCTATCCGACGATACCCACCCGAGAACTCCACTCGATGCGAACGGCTGAATGGATACGTCAGAAAACCGGACGCCGACTGGTCGCGCTGGAGGTAGCGGATTTCCTGCTCGACGTAGTTGGTACCCTGGAATCCCGCGGCAAACGTGCGATACACGTAGGGCGTTTGGTCGAGCGACAGCCCCCAATTCCACCGCTTGGAGCGGTTGACGTAGAAAAGCGTGCCGCCGAATTCGTCGAATCGGCTCGTGACCTGCGCGGCAGTCCCGATAACGTGGTTGCCGAGCATATCGCTGAACAACATCGAGATGCCGCCGGTCGCATACGTGCCGAATGGATCGATACCCACGCCGACCGACGGCTGACCGACGAAATCGAGGCCCCAGTCGGCCTTGTAGGGTTCGCCCACGGGCACCTGCGTGCTTGCTGGCAGTCCCCATGTCGGATCGGTGAGCGCTTCGACGACGAGGCCGCCCGGGTCGCGGCGCGGCGGCAGCACGGCTGCGTTGCGCGGCAACTCCACCGGCGGCTCGCCCGCCAGTTGATCGGCGGTGTCGAGCATGTAGATGTTGTAGTTGTCTTCCTCGTACGCGCTGAACACCAGCCGTCCGCCGCCCGTTGACATTGCGGGGCTCAGCGCCGTGATGCCGCTGGCGCCCGTCAGCATGTTTGTCAACTGCCGTGGGTCCGACCCGTCCGCGGAAATTCGATAGATGTTCGAAATGCCGCCCCGGTCGGAGATGAAAAACAAGGACTTGCCGTCGGCGGCCCACTGCGCGCCGATGTTTTTCGAGTTGTCGAATCCGCCGAGCGCCGTCACTTGGCCGCTGGCGACGTCAAACAACGCCAGCTTGAGCGAACCAGGCTTGATGACGTCGATGTTGGTCGTGAACCGATCGGTGCTGAATACGATCTTGCGACCGTCGGGCGAAAACGACGGGTCGAGTTCCGCAAACGCATCGCTCGTCAGCCGCCGCAACTCGCTCTTGTCGAGATCGTACAGGAACAGATCGTTGAACCCACCCACCAGCGCCGAGAACGCGATCAGCTTGCCGTCTGGCGACCAGGTCGGGTTGACGACCTCGTGCACCTCTTTCAACCGGATCTCCCGCTCCTGCTTCCCGCGGTCGACATTCACGATCGACAAGACCGGGTCGCCCTTGGACAACCCTGGAAACGCGAAGAGCTTGCCAGTCGGATCCCAGGCGCCCGCGGACGTGAGGAATGACAGGCTCTCGAAGTGCCGGTTGGTCGCGGTATCGGTGAGCTTCCGAATGACCTTGCCCGTCGTGGCGTCGGCGACGAACATGTCGATCGAGAACAGGTCGCGCTCCGAGAAGTACACGATCTTCGAGCCGTCGGGACTGAGCTTCGGACCAAGGTTGAGATCGCTCCCGGTCCTGCCCTTGACGATGAGCGGCTTGGCGAATTGGCCGGGCATCTTCGTAGCTTCGGCGATCGGCCGGAAGGCCTCGAACTCCGCCGCGTGCCACTCCTTCGAGAGCTCCTTGGTATTGGTCTGGAGCACCGCCTCGATGGCTGACCCGTACGTCGCGTCGCGACCCGAGGCTGCCCGCAGCAAGTTGCCAACCGCGCCGTCGCCGTACTTGCCGGCAACGAACGCCCAAAATGCCTGGCCGTAGCGATACGGGAAGTACTTCGGATTATCGAGGTCGTCGATGTCTGGCAGCTTCTCGCGGCGGGTCGCCTCGCGCATCCACATGGCCGTGTGCGGATCGACCGGTCCGATGGACAGGTATTCCGCCATGCCCTCGATGAACCACAGAGGCAGGCCGAGGGCGCCGGCCGAACCAGCGCTGACGTTGGTGCCGCTGATGTCGTACTGGAAGGCGTGCACGAGCTCGTGTCCGAGCACGTGGTCGCTGGCTTCAATCGGCCCAGCGAATGGCAACACAATCCGGCGCTTGAGGGCCTCCGTCACACCACCGGTACCTTCACCGATGTCCCCTTCAACGGTGTTGGTCTGCCGGAAATGCGACCCACTGGCGTAGAGGATGAGCGGCTGGCGAGAGCTCAATTCGTGATTCAGAAGCTGAGATAGCCGGGTGTACCACCGCTCGGCCATTCGAGCCGCCATCTTCGCTGCGGCCTCCTCCTCTGTGTAGTAGTAGATATCGAAGTGGTCAGTCTTCAGGATTTTGAAGTCGAACTCCCGATACTGGACTTTGTTCCGGCCGAAGTAGCCTCCCTGGGCGGAGGCTGTGATGGGGATCAACAGCAGACAAACAAACAGGGCAGCGCCGATTACGCCAACGACTTTTGAAAGACCTCTCATGACACCTCGCCCGAGCAACGGATGTGCCCCTTCTTGCAAGATTCTCACCCCTAGTTAACACCGTTTCAAGCAAGCTCAAACATCCCTGACGCCCATTTCGCGACCAGAAATTAGGACGCCACTGTCACCTGTACTGTTTCTGGTACACTGCCGAGCGTCTCGCGTCAGGCTAGCGCCGGTGGGTCGGACAGGTCCAGGCTCGGCCATGGCGGGTTCCGACCGGGCTGTTTCCCGTTAGACGTACCCTCGCAACGGAGTAGATGCATGACACGCAGGCTGCTACTGATCGTGACTGCCATTGGTCTCGTGACCGCCGGCCTCGGCGCTCGCCAGACAGACCGCCTGACGGCGGAGGTCCTCAAGGGAATCGAGCTGCGGAGCATCGGTCCATCGCTCACGACCGGTCGCGTCGTGGACGTCAAGATCGACCCGAAGAACCCGAGCACCTGGTATGTGGTGACGGCCTTCGGCGGCCTGTGGAAAACCACCAACCGCGGCATCACGTTCTCGCCGGTCTTCGACAACAACGGCGTGTTCACATTGTGCTGCATCGCAATCGATCCGAAGGACTCGAACGTCCTCTGGCTCGGCACCGGCGAGAACAACAGCCAGCGCAGCGCGCATTTCGGTGACGGCATCTACAAGTCCACCGATGCGGGCAAGACCTGGAAGCGCATGGGACTCCAGACTTCCGAACACATCGGTAAGGTCGTCATCGATCCACGCAACTCCAACGTCGTCTATGTCGCGTCACAGGGGCCGCTCTTTTCTGATGGTGGTGAGCGCGGTCTCTACAAAACGACCGACGGCGGCGCCACCTGGACGGCGGTGCTGACGATCAGCAAGGACACCGGAGTAAGCGATCTCGTCATCGACCCGAAGAACCCTGACGTGTTGTTCGCGTCCGCGTACCAGCGCCGCCGGCACGTCGGCCAGATGATTGGCGGTGGGCCGGAAGGCGGCATCTTCAAGACCACCAATGCCGGCAAGACCTGGACGAAGCTGACGAAGGGCCTCCCCACTGGCGAAATGGGTCGTGTCGGTCTCGCCATCGACGGCCGGCGCAATCCGGCAACTGTGTTCGCCCTCGTCGATGCGAAGCGACCCGAATCCGGTTTCTTCCGGTCCGACGATGGGGGGAATTCGTGGACGCGCGTGGGACGGATGCTGGGTGGCGGGCGCGGCGCGGGTCGCGGCGCCGCTCCGAATGCGCCACCCCCGACGCCTCCGACGCCCTGCACACCGCTCGGTGTCGCGCCAAAGACGACGGCGCCGACAGCTCCCGAAGGGCGCGGCGGCATCGTGGACGCGGTCGTTGATGGAAACCGCGAGGTGGCGACCGAAGAGGAGGAGGAGGAAGAGAAGCAACAGGAGCAGTTTGGCGGCCGCGGCAATGCTCCGACCGACGACTGTTACCGTGGCGGCGGCGCGCAGTACTACCACGAGATCTTCGTGGATCCGTACAGGGCGGACTGGGTGTGGTCGATGAACGTCAACGTCGAGCGCAGCACCGACGGCGGCAAGACGTGGCAGACGACCGCCATCGAAAGCACCGGCGTTCACGTCGATCACCACGCTATCGAATTCGATCCAAGCGATCGCAATCACATCCTGCTCGGCAACGACGGCGGGTTGTACGAGTCGTACGACGAAGGCGCAACGTGGCGCTTCTTCGCGAACCTGCCGATCACGCAGTTCTATCGAGTCTCGGTAGACAACGACAAGCCGTTCTACAACGTCTGCGGCGGTACGCAGGACAACTTCTCCTACTGCGGTCCATCGCGAAGTGCCACTCGCCTCGGCGTGCGCACGAGCGACTGGTACATCGTGAACGGCGGCGATGGATTCCAGAGCCGCAACGATCCCGAAGATCCGAACATCGTTTACGCGTCGTCACAGAACGGCGGCATTGTGAGGCTCGACAAGCGGACCGGCGTCAGCCGATCGATCCGTCCGCCCAACACACAGGGCGCAGGCCGCGGCGGTGGCGGCGACGACGAGATGCCAGGCCAGCCGCCGCAAGGACGCGGCGGGGATGCAGGGGCACAAGGCGCGGCGGGAGCGCAGGGCGCGGCTGGCGCACAAGCCGCAGCTGGCGCACAAGGCGCAGCTGGCGCGCAGGCCGGACGCGGCGGTGGCCGTGGCAGCACGGATCGCGTCAACTGGGACGCGCCGTACATCATCAGCCCGCATTCAGCGCGACGCCTGTATTGGGCAACGAACTATCTCTATCGCTCCGACGATCGCGGCGACACGTGGACGCGCATCAGCCCCGATCTCTCGCGCAACCTGAACCGCGACGAGATTCCCATCATGGGCAAGCTGTGGCCGGCTGACTCGATCGCGCGCAATACGTCCACCACGCCGCTCAGCAACGTCGTGTCGCTCGACGAGTCGCCGCTACTCGAAGGCTTGATCTACATCGGGACCGACGACGGGCTGATCCAGGTGACGGAGGATGGCGGGAAGAACTGGCGGAAGATCGAGCAGTTCCCCGGAGTCCCGCAGTGGGCCTACGTCACCGACGTCTTTGCCTCGCCGCGCGACGCCGACACGGTATTTGCGACGCTGAACAACTGGCAGCGTGGCGACTACAAACCGTACGTGGTCAAGAGTATCGATCGCGGCAAGACGTGGACCAACATCACCGGCAATCTGCCCGACAAGCACGACGTGTGGTCGATCGTTCAGGATCACGTCAACGGCAACTTGCTGTTTGCCGGAACCGAGTTCGGGTTGTTCGCGAGCCTCGACGGCGGACGTCAGTGGGTGCAGCTCAAAGGCGGGATGCCGCCGGCGCAAGTGCGCGACATGACCGTTCAAAAGCGGGAGACCGACCTGGTGCTGGCGACGTTCGGCCGCGGCTTCTACATCCTCGACGATTACAGCGCGCTGCGCGAGATCACGCCAGCTGCCCTCGCCGACGACGCACGCCTGTTCCCACTGCGTGACGCGCTGCTCTTCGACATCGTCGGCAGTCTGACGCCGGCAGGCAGCGCGGGTCTGCTGCCGATGTCAGGCAACTGGCGCGCCGACAATCCACCGTTTGGCGCGGTGTTCACGTACAACGTCCGTCAGGATCTTCCGGAGGACGCGAAACTGGTGCTGACGATCAGCGACGACACGGGTAAGCCAGTGCGGCGGCTCGATCTCGAGAAGACCGCCGGCCTGCGCCGCATCGCGTGGAACCTGCGCACCGATCCGCCAGCCGCTCCGGCCGGTGGCGCCGGACGCGGGGCTCCCGCGGGCCGCGGCGGA
>Ga0114129_10008203_pt1 | contig 14889 bp, 11 predicted proteins | sample RhiMetdeltSRZDD1_FD_80071 | JGI IMG/M metagenome (GOLD analysis project Ga0114129, IMG submission 80071) | Populus rhizosphere microbial communities from Tennessee, USA - Rhizosphere MetaG P. deltoides SRZDD1 (version 2) (version 2) | ecosystem: Host-associated > Plants > Roots > Rhizosphere >...
GACCGGATTCGATCCGTAGTGCCGACAGATTCGGCGCAACCGCCGTAAAACGTTGCAGAGATGACTGCCGAAGACGCCGCGATACGCGTGCAGTTCGTCGATGACAACGTACGCGAGGTTGTCGAACAGCTTCGCCCATCGCGGATGGTGCGGCAGGATCCCCGAGTGCAGCATGTCCGGATTGCTGAGCACGAGGTGCGCCCGCGCGCGAATCGTGCGCCGCGCGTCCTGCGGTGTGTCGCCGTCGTAGGTGAACACGCCAATCTCCCCCCCGCCGCGCACAGTCCGCGCGGTGCGGGCCCCGGCCTGCTCGCCCGATCCGCGCGCGATGGCCTCGCACATCGTCTGCAGCTCGGCCAACTGATCCTGGGCGAGCGCCTTGGTCGGGAAAAGGTACAGCGCGCGGCTCGACGAATCCTGCAGGATGGCGTTCAACACTGGCGCGTTGTAGCAGAGCGTTTTGCCCGACGCGGTCGGCGTGATGACCACGGTGTGGCGTCCCGCCAGCGCGTGATCGATCGCTTCCGCCTGATGCGTGTAGAGGCGCGTCACCCCGCGTGCCGCCAACGCCCGCGTCAGACGTTCGTCGAGGCCATCGGGGAACGGCGCGTGCTGCGCGGTGATAGCAGGAAGCCGGCGGACGGCTGTGATGTGCAGATCCGGCGTGTCGAGGCGTTCGGGTAACGCGGGACCCGTCAGGCGCTGCAGCGCGGCATCGAGGGCGTTTTCAGCCTCAGGTCGACGCGCGGGCAGCATGGCGCCGGATCGTACCAGCGCGCGCCGGGGCGATCAAGTAGCAAAAGGCGAACAAAGAGCAATATCGCGCCGCCGCTGCACAAACGATCTTCCGACTAGTGGATCGTCATCCCGTGCGGCTTCAGGACGACCTTGATGCAGCCGTCCTTCCTGTCGCGGAACGTTTCGTACGCCTTCGGCGCCTCTTCGAGCGGCCACCGGTGCGTGATGACGAACGACGGATCGACGAGGCCCCGCTCGATGAGCTCGAGCAGCGGCTTCATGTAACGCATCACGTGCGTCTGACCCATCTTGAACGTCAAGCCCTTCTGAAAAGCGGCGCCGAACGGAATCTTGTCCAGGAACCCGCCGTACACGCCGGGAATGGACACGATGCCGCCCTTTCGACACGCGTGAATCGCCTGTCGCAGCGCGCTCGGCCGATCGGTGGCGAGATACGCCGCCGTCTTCGCCCGGTCGATGTAGGCATCGAGCGTCGCGCCGTGCGCTTCCAGGCCGACCGCGTCGATGCACGCATCGGGACCGCGTCCTCCCGTCAGCGCTTTCAGCTTCTCGAATACCGACTGGTCATCGAAGTTGATCACCTCGGCCCCGCCGTGCAGCGCGAGCCGCAACCGCTCGGGAACATCGTCGATCGCAATCACCTTCTCCGCCCCCAGCAGGAACGCGCTGCGGATCGCCATCTGTCCGATCGGTCCGCATCCCCAGACGGCAATCACGTCGCCGGGCTTGATCTCACAATTCTCGGCGGCCATGAAGCCCGTCGGAAAAATGTCCGAGAGGAACAACACCTGTTCGTCGGTCAGCCCATCCGGCACCTTGAGCGGGCCCACGTCGGCAAAAGGCACCCGCACGTACTGCGCCTGACCGCCGGCATAACCGCCCGTCAGGTGCGAGTACCCAAACAGACCTGACGTCGTGTAGCCGTACAACTCCTCGGCCATCCAGGCGTTCGGGTTCGAGTTATCGCACAGCGACCACAGTTGCCGCTCACAGAAGAAGCAACGGCCGCAGGCGATCGTGAACGGAACGACGACGCGGTCGCCAGCCCGGAGGGATGTGTTCTCTTTCCCAACCTCGACGACCTCGCCCATGAACTCATGGCCGAGAATGTCGCCCGCCTGCATCGTCGGGATGTAACCGTTGACGAGATGCAGGTCCGAGCCGCATATCGCAGTGGTCGTCACCTTGATGATCGCGTCGCGCGGGTTGAGAATCTTCGGGTCCGGAACGCGCTCGACCCGAACATCGTTCGTGCCGTGCCAGACGAGCGCCTTCACGATCGGCCTCGCGGCTGTCCCTTGGTCGTCGGAATCTCTCCGGTCTCCATGATTTCCTTGAAGCGGCGCATGTCTTCGTGAATCGTGCGCGCCGGATCGTGGCCGAGCAGCCAGGCGATGGTTGCGCCGACCTTCCCCACCGGCGCCTCGTACTGGAGCCGCACGCGGACTTCGGTGCCGCGTCCGTCGGGCGCGCATCTGAATCGGACCGACCCGGCGCTCACGACGGCAGAGCCGGGGAGCGTGCGCCACGCGATCAGCTCGCCGGGAATTTCGTTGATGATCTCGGCGTCCCATTCGACCTTGGTGCTGGCGGGACCTTTCGCGACCCAATGCGATCGGCATTCGTCGAGCTGGGTCACCGAGACGAGATGATCCATGAACCTCGGCAGCACTTCGAGATTTCGCCAGAACAAGTAGAGCTCTTCAGGGGATCGCCGGATCGTGAACGCGTCTTCGACGTTCACGCCGCGCGGTCCGGCGAGCCTGCGCTTGGTCTCGTCGTAGGCGCCGGCTGTACTAATCCCGGCCGCCGAATACACAGGGCAACGGCCGGTCGCGCCGCGATATATCAGCGCCGTGCCCGCGGCCGCGAGCGCGGCGCCGGCTGGCGACCGATCCTTCAGTTGTTTGACCGCATAGGCGGTTAGGGCGGCGCCGCCCAGCGCGGAGGCCCACCGCTCAGCGGCGGCAACATTCACAGCAGAGGTCATGCTTGGCTCCTTTGCTGACCAAAACGTTCATTAAGCGTGCCGCTTGCGCGCCGAAGCGCGTCAGCGCGAAGGACGTGTGTTAGCCTTCGCGGGCCGACCGTCGGTCGAGTAGAACCGACACGTGGTGCGGCCTCTTCAACGGTTATGGCTACTACTGCGGCGAGGCAGGAGCGACTTCCGCGAACGCTCGGGTTGTGGAGCTCGATCGCGCTGGTCGTCGGGATCACGATCGGATCGGGGATTTTTCGATCGCCCGCCGGCATCGCGAACCAGGCGCCGAATCCGCTCCTGATGATCGGCCTGTGGGTCGCGGGCGGCATCATCACGCTGTGCGGCGCGCTCTCGCTGGCCGAGATCGCGGCGGCGCTGCCGGCGACGGGCGGTATTTACGCGTACCTCCGCGAGGCGTGGGGGCGGCGCGCCGCCTTCGTCTTTGGCTGGGCGGAGCTCGTGCTGATCCGGGCCTCGGCGCTCGGCGGCATCGCCGTCGTCTTCGGGGAATACCTGCTGCGCAGCGTCGGCATCGATCCCGGCGAGCACGTCCTTCTCGCGCGCGGGCTCTCGGCCGGGGCAATCGCCTTTGCGGCCGCGGCGAACGTGCGCGGCGCCAACATCGGCGCGCTGATCGTCGGTGTGGCGACCTGGGCGAAGTTCGGCGCTCTCGCCCTCCTCGTGCTCGCGTCGTTCGCGTTTGGCGCCGGCCACGGGGCGAGCGCCGCTCATTTCAGCGCGCCGTCCGCTGGCCCTCTCGCCGTGGGGAGCATCGGCCTGGCCATCGTCAGCGTGCTGTGGGCCTATGACGGGTGGGCTGACCTGTCGTTCGCGGCGGGTGAGGTGAAGGAGCCGCAGCGGAACCTCCCGCGCGCGATCATCTTCGGAACGCTGGCGCTGATCGCGATCTATGTCCTCACGAACCTCGCCTACCTGTACGTGTTGCCGATCGAAAGGATCCGGGAATCACGGCTGGTCGCCGCCGACACGATGATGGCGCTGTTCGGCCGCGTCGGCGTCGTCCTCGTGTCGGTGTTCGTAATGATCTCGTCGTTCAGCTCGTTGAACGGCAGCATGCTGGCGTCTCCGCGCGTCTTTTTCGCGATGGCCGACGACGGTCTGCTGTTCCAGGCGATCGCGAAGGTCCACCCACGTTACAAGACGCCGCATGTCGCCATCCTGCTCGCGGCGGTGCTGGGCATGGCCCTGGTGATGAGCCGCAGCTTCGAGCGCCTCACTGACACATTTGTATTGGCGATCTGGCCGTTCTACGCGGTCGGCGTCGCCGCCATCTACCGCCTGCGGCGCGATCGTCCCGATCTGCCGCGGCCGTACCGCGCGATCGGCTATCCGGTCGTGCCGGCGATCTTCATCGTGTCGGTCGCGGCGTTCGTCGTCAACGCGCTCATCAACGACACGACGAATTCAGTGATCACGTTTGCACTGATCCTCGCAGGCCTTCCCGTCTACCAGCTCTGTTTTTCGCGGCGCTGATCGTCGTCTTCGCGATCGATCGCGCGATCTTTTTTCATCTTTGTGTTCTTTTTCCTTGACCGACCACGAGGTACTGTTACTCTCTGTTTTGTGACCGATAAGTCGGAGAAGGAGATTTGAAGATGGATGTACGCGAGGCGCGAGTGCGCCGAAGAGGATTCTTCCTACACTCGTCGGACGGTTCTGAGCCGGATACGCATGAGCAGGAAAATCCAGAAGGCTTCGTGGTCCGCGTCCGAGTTTCGCGGAGAGTCGCTCCCCGTCAGATGGCCAGCGAGGGCCGCTCGCGGAACGCCACCCGCGGGGAAGACACCAACCCGCAAATCAGATCAGGGAGCGTGACTGGCAGCCGTCAACGGGCACACTTGCCCCGCTGATCCAGCTCGCTCGCGGCGAAACGAGGAATGCGACGACCGCCCCGACCTCTTCGGGGCGGCCAAACCGTCCGAACGGCAACTCTCGCTTTACGAATTCCGCCATCCCCTCGGGATCTTCCTGAACCCGGCGATCCCAAGACCCCCCGACAAAGCGAATCGATCCCGGCGCCACGCTGTTGACGCGGATATTGTCGCGCGCCAACTGCTGCGCCATCGCCTTGGCGAGGCTGATTTCGGCCGCTTTGACGGCGTTGTACGTCATGCGGCCGCCCGACTCGCGCCCCCAGATCGAGGCGATCATCACGATCGATCCGCCGCCGCGCCGCCGCATGTGCGGGACGGCCATGCGCGAGGCGCGGATCGCCGGAAACAGCGTCTGATCGAACGCCTCGTGCCACTCGGCGTCGCTCGTTTCGACAATGCCGCCACCCTTCCCGAGGCCGACGTTATTGACGAGGATGTCCAGCCCGCCGAAAGTCTCGACAGTCCGGATGAGGACGTCGGCGACGCCCTTCTCGGTGGCGAGATCCGCCTGGACCGCGAGGACGCGCTCGTCGCCGCCGGGGATGGTCCGCAGCTTCGTGACGGCGTCGACCAGGCCTTCTTCTCCGCGTGCACAGATCGTCACACTGCAGCCTTCCTCGACGAGCGCCGTGGCGCAGGCGAGGCCGAGGCCCTTGCTGGAACCGGTGACGATCGCGATCTTGCCGGCGAGATCCAGGTCCATGGACGGCGGGCGGGTTATCGTCCGCCTCGCCCAGTCAGGTCGTTCAAGTTCCAATCGAACGGCATATAGACGACCTGAAACGCGTTCTTCGCGAGAAACTCCTTTTCGATGGTGAGGAGCTTCGGCTGGATGAAGCCGATGACGGCGCGCTCGATGGGGCTGCGGTCGGCAAAGGGCGCCGGCGCTTTGTCGGCGAACGCAGGGACGAATTCCTTCTCGCGCCACGAGAAGATCGCGCTGACGTTCACCTTGTTGGCCTCGCGATCGATCTGGACGCATTGCGTCCGCGTCACGCACTCGCTGGCAACCTCGGCGAGTTGTTTGTCGACCTGCGCGCCGACGAACGCCTCGCTGCGGAGGCGTCCGCTGCCGACGGCGCCGCGGCCGAGCGCCAGGTAGACGCGGGGATCCTTGAACTCGGGCAGCACGGTCAGCTCGATTTGATCGAGGGTCAGTGTGCGGCCCGCCACCTTGTGCGGCAGCCGCTCGAACGCGCCGGGAATCTGCCGGATGCTGTGAGGCGGGTATTCCGGCGAACGGCCCTGAATCGGGTAATGGTCGATGACGGTCCTGAGCACGAGCGCGTTGTAGGCGTTCAACCAGAACGCGAGCCGATCGTCCTTCGACAGCTTGTCGACCGAGGTCGTCGCAAGCTGGTTGACGTAACCGTCGAGCTTGCCGCGATCGGCTTTGAGTGCGCGGTAATAGACGAACCCATCCCGGACGTTCAGGTCGAGGATCGTGTCGAACGCTTTCCGCCGCGCGGAGTCCGCCAGCGATTCCTGAGCGCTCGGTGTGGCCACGATGAAGCAGGCAAGCACGAAAGCCAGACAGCGCATAGGCCTTCGACTATACGCGATGATCCAGAAAGTGCGCGAGGGCCGCGTTGACCGCGCCCGGCTGTTCGAGGTTCGACAGATGACCCGCGGCCGGCACGATCGTCAGCTGCGATCCCGCAACGCCGCGATGCAGCTCCTCGGCGGCCGGCTTCGGCGTCACGACGTCCTCGTCGCCGACGAGAATCAGCGCGGGAACGTGAATCGTCGGAAGCAGCGGAGTCGAATCGGGACGCGTCATCAGCGCGCGAATCGCGCCGGCAATCGCCTCTGTGGAATTCGCGAGCACCAGCGCACGAACCTGGTCGACGATCTCGGGCCGCGTCCGCCTCGTGGTTTCGCCGAGCAGCTTGGGAATCATCTCGACGGCGACGGCCGCCGGGCCTTTTTCCTGAACGAGCTGCAGCATCTTCCTGCGCCCGTCGAGCGCCTCCGGCGTGTCGGCCTGAGACTTGGTGTCGGCCAGAATCAATCCCTGAAAGTAGCGCGCCGCGTGACGGAACATCGCGAATGCGATGTAGCCGCCCATCGACACGCCGCCGATCACCGCCTCGTCGACGTGCAGCGCGTCGAGGAGATCGATCACATCGGCGGCGTAGTCGTCGATCGATGATGCCGGCGGATCGCTGGCCGCGCCGTCGAATCCGCGCAGTTGGGGCGCGATGACGCGCCAGCCGCGATCGGCCAGCGCGAGCTGCGCCTCGAACATCCTGGCGCCGAGCGGAAAGGCGTGAATGAGGACGAGCGCGCCGCGCGGCCTGACACCTGCGCGCGGCGCCGCTTCGAGAAATCGAAATCGGCCTACTGCGGGCACGCGCCCATTGTGAACGTTCCTCCGCCGCGCGTCGAGTCGGAGAGCCCGATCGCCACCGTACCCACCGGCGTGGGAATCGTCGTGCGATCGACCACCGTCGATCCGCGCAGGCCGATGAGGACCGTGCCCGTCTTGATCGCGCCACGCTGCGCCAGCACGTTCAGCTTCGCGATGGCGACCTTGACGGTCACCGTCCGCTGCGTGAGATCGAAGCCGCCGGCATCGGCGCTCCCCTTCACCGTGTAGGTGATCGATCCGTCGCTGTTGCGTGCCGCGACGCCGTACGAATACGTTCGCCCGCCGGTCGCGTCGGTCGTGGCCTGCACGAACCACTGATCCGCGCGGTCGACAACGCCCGGCTTCGTCGGGTTGCTGGCGAAGTTCATCCGCCACAAGCCGCCCGGCGGCACGGTGTCCAACCCCGACACCGCCATCGTCGCCGTGATCCATGTCGCGGCGTCCACGGTCTGACATCCGTACCCGATGTTGACGATGTCTGCGGGCGTGTCGAGATCAGGGAGCACCGGCGGTGGACTGATCGCACGCGCATCATGGCGGAAGTCGAACACCTGCGGCGCTTTGGTCGGCATCGGCGTCACCGGATTGGCACCGCCGATCCGAATGGCCTTGCCGGTGTTCAGGTTGTAGCCGGCGATTTGATGCGCGACGTACGTGTGGCCGGCGAAATCGGCCGAGTCATCCGCCCACGCCATGAACGCGAGCCCCTGCGGGTCGACGGCCACTTGAAAGAAATCCGCGAGGTTGCGATTCGGACTCGTGCCCGTGGTGAATCCCGCAAGGCTGATGTTGGATCCATGAATGACGTGATCGCTGGCGACGGCTTGCAGAATGGTGGGCGAAGACGACGTGGCGTTCAGCGTCTGCGCGAAGTACACCTTCCAGTTGGCGTTGTCGGTGTTGCCGCCTTTCTGATCCTCGCTGTCCCCGGCCGTGGCGCCGTACCACGCGATGGCGAGGCTGCCTGGCCGCTCGCCCGTCTCGATCCACGGGAAGAGCGCGGCCCCATTCGCTCCCATCTCGCTCACGCGCACCGGCGGCGCCCACGTCTGCCCCTGATCGAACGAATGCGCGATGAAGATCCCCTGCCCGCCGTCGGAATACGCGACGTACACGGTGCCGTCGCTCGCCACCTTGCACACCGGGAACAGATTCGCGATCTGGTTCTGCCCCTTCGCCGCCACGAACGTGTTGAACACGACCGGCGTCGTCGCCAGGTTCAGCGGGTGACCGACGGCCACGCGTACTTCTTTGTTGCCCTCGGCGCCGTCGCCCTGATGGCAGAAGTACACCGTGCCGTCGCGCTGATCCACGTCGATGTTGCCGGTCGTGTTGCCCCCGAGCGCCGCGACCACCGCCGGGCCGTACGTCAACCCGCCGTCGTCCGATCGATTCAGGTAGTACTTCGACGTCGCCTGCAGACCGGTGAATTCGCGATAGCCGAGATAGACGGTGTGATCGCCGAGAAACTCCATCCATTGCCGATCGTCGACCTGCACGGTCGTGTTGCCGGCCGGATTGTTCGTGAGCGTCTCGCCGCGATCGGTGGACCGCTGCGCGGAGACGTTCGCCGCCACGAGACTCGACGTCGCGAGAATCGGCGGCATCGACGATGCGACGGCGGGCTTGAATCCGACGGCGAGGTCCATGTCGCCGCCGCCGTCGCCGCCCAGATCGCTGTCATTGTTCGGCGCGAGCGCGTCGGGCTGACCTTTCCACGCGGGATTGCTGACGTTGCCGTCGGCGCGCCACACAGGGTTGGCCGCCAGCAGGAACGGGTCGTACGTCGCGCTCTTCGGATTCAGATCGAAGCGCCAGAGATCGTTGCCGCCCGTCAGGCCGCGAATGCCGCCAACGTACGCGTTCCCCTGGTAATCGACGCGGACGTTCGGCTCCACGTCCTGCCCCGCGCCAAACGCGTACAGCGCGCGGCTGCGGCTGAAGCTGATGCCGGTCTTCGATCCGGCGACGATGTTCGCGGTTCGCGTGGGCGTCGTGATCACCGGAATCGCTTCGAGACTGACAACGCCGTGGTACGGATCCGTGCCGGCGACCGCGAAGTAGACGACATGAATCGTGTACGTGTCGTTCGCGCCGGCGGCGACCACCGCGTTGACATCGAACGTGCCTTCTTCCGCGACCGCCGGCGGTCCGCCGTTGGTCGGTGACAACACCGGACCATCGACGACGCCCTGATGCACGTAGACGTCGTAGTCGTTGAGCTGATTGGTCCAGGTCGCCTTGTAGCGCACGCGCTTGCCGCGGTAATCGCCGGGCGCGAGCTTCACCGTGAACGTGTCGCAGGTCGTGTTCTCGACGCAGGTCGATTCACCATCAGGCGACGCGGCGGCCGCGGCGGCGAATCCGTCCCATGCCACCGGTCCGCTCGTCGCGCTGAGCGTGCCGCTCGACGGCGCGGCGGCATACATGAGCACCGAGAGGACGACTGCGATTGCGAGACCCAGCGCGATCGTGTGTAGGCGCTTCATACAATCCTGTCGGGATTACGCGGGCTTCACACAACCTCGACTGGACGTTTCTCAATGGGTTGCGGCCGCTGCGTTCCCGGATTTCGTCCCCGAGCAATCCGCGTGCACAATGAACGACGCGATGCTGACTGTGGCCGCGCTTGGAATGTTTTCGTACGGGGCGTACGAAGTTGGATGGGCCGTCGTCGATCTGATTCGCGGCGCGCGGCTCGAGCTCTGGGCCGAGCTAGGGCTGATGCTGTTTGGCCTGCTGCTGATGCTGGCGGCGGCCTTTGTGCGAGTGAGGCTGCCAGGCGGGTTGCCGTTTGCGATTGGCGCGCTGCTCGGGCTTCAAGCGCTGGCGGTGCACTCGGCGGCGCATCTCAACGCCGGCCTCGCGCCGCAGATCGGCCGCGGCATCCTCGCAGGCGTTCTCGTGGGACTCGCTTACGCTGGACAGAGATCTGAGGTTCGGAAGTCAGAAGTCTGAAGTCTGACGCCAGTTGGACTTGTGAGCCCGTAGCTCTCAGCTCTCAGCTTCACGCTGAAACCGCCAGCTGAGAGCTGAGAGCTTAGCGTCTTTCGGATCGTACAAGCGCCGCGAGCACGCGGTTTTGATCGTGAGTCGATCGGATGCGCTCGGCGGCGGTCACGAACGCCTGCCGGTTCGACGCGTCGACAGCCTTCGCGCCGAGGAATGCGAGCAACACTTCCGCGCGATCGTAATCGGATCGCATCGTCAGCACGGATTCGAACGCGGATTCCTGCACCTCGCGGCTGACGCCGCCCTTGGCCGCGAGCTCGGTGAGCACCCGCCGGCGCTCGTAGTCCGACGTCAGCCGCTTGAGGGCGGTGAAGAACTCGTCGCGGACCGACGTCTCGACGCCGAACGCCTTGACGTACGCGGAGAGCACCTGCGCGCGATCGTAGTCGGACTGGATGCCGGCGGCCGCCGTCAGCACGCCTTTCTTCATCTCGCTGTTCAGCGATCCGCGCGCGATGACCTCCGTCAACACGCGGCGCTTCTCGTAGCTCGACGACATCCGGCCGACGGCCGCGAACAACGCGTCGGCCTGCTCGACGGTGCCGCTCGCGAGCGCCGTTCGCAGCACCTCGCTGCGGTCGTAGTCCGAGCGCATGTCCGCGACCGACCGCAGCGCGATATCGGGGACGCCAGCGACGACGGGTCGCACCGCGAGCAGCGCCGTCAGCGCGCGGCGGCGCTCATAGTCGGACTTCGTCTTCGACAGCGCCTGCACGTACGCCTGCGCCGCGCGCTGATCGAGCCTGACATTCGACGCGATGCGCTGGAGGACCTGGCCGCGATCGTAGTCGGAGTTCATCGTCGAACCGACCCGAAGCAGGACCGGAAGGACCGTCGTCGCGTCGAGCCGGGCCGTGTCGATGAGGGCGACGAAGTATCGCCGCCGCGCGTAGTCGCCGCCGAGCAGGTCGATCTCGTCGAGTACGCCGCCCACGCCCTTCTTCTCGAAGATCGATCGCACGCGCGACTCGGCGCCGAGGCCCGAGTGCCGGACGAGCGCCGTAATCTGCTCGGCGAGCTTCTGGCGCGCCTCGTCGTCCCACGGCCGCTCGATGCCCGCCACATAGTAGCGATGCGTGAGCGTCCCGCCCGAGGACCGGATCTCGATCGTGCGCGGGATCAGCGTCGCCCAGTCGCGGATCGTCAGCCGTCCGCCGTCCGACAGCGTTCGCACATCGGAGAGATCGTCGGTGAACGTCACGTCGCCGTCGAGTGTGACTTCGAGGCGCGACGTGCCGTCGTTCCACGACATCCGCAATCGCTGCTCGCCGCTCTCGACGCGGAAATGAAAACCGTCCGCGGCGGGTGGCGCCGGCGGCGCGGGTGGTGTCGGGGGCGCAGGCGGTGCCGGGGGCGCAGGCGGTGCCGGCGGGACGGGTTGCGCGTGCACCAGCGGCGGCATCGGTGGCAGAGGCGGCATCGGCGCCAGGGGCGGCATCGGTGGCATCGGCACATCGATGTCGATCGAATCCGGCGGTGCCGGTGGAGCAGGCGGTTCCGGCGGAGGAAGAGGCGGCTGTGACGGTTGCGGCGGTTGTGGCGGTTGTGGCGGTTCCGACGGTTCCGGCGGCTGCGGCGGTTGAGGCGGCTGCGCAAGCCGCTCGTAGTCGCCGGACATTCCCCCCAGGACGGCCGCGGCGCGTGCGTCGGCGCCCGACGACGACCACGGGAAGTGCTGCACGACGCCGGCGCCCGCCGTGAAGACGATCGTCAGCGCGAGCGTGGCCGCCCAGCTCGGCGATCGCGGTTCGTCCGCGATCGGGATGCGAAGAATGCGACGCACGCGGTCGATCAGCGACCCTCCGGTCGCGGCGACGGCGAACGGCGTCGACACCGTGCGCCACGCTTCGAGCTTCGCGAGAGCCTTCGCGTAGCCTACCGCGTCGCCACAAAGACTCACCGCGACTTCGTCGCAGCAGTGCTCGCGCTCTGCGCGGATTCGTTTCGACAGCCACCACACCGCGGGATGGTAGAAGAGCAGCGTCTCGGCGACCGTCTGCAGCAGGTTGATGACGTAGTCGTGACGGCGGATGTGCGCGAGCTCGTGGGCGAGGATTGCTTCCACCTGCGCAGGCGTCAGCGTGGCGATGGCCGCGATCGGCAGCAGAATCGCGGGCCGGAGCCATCCGACCACCGTCGGCACGTCCACGCGCGACGATTCGACAACGTGCGCGGCCGCGGGCAGACCGAGTCGATACGCGATGCGCCGGCAGCTCGTCTGCCAGCGAGACGAGGGCGTCGCGAGCGCGTGGTGATGGAGCCGGCGCACGTACCACCAGCCGCCGCCCATCCGCGCGAGCAAGAGAACGACACCGGCGAGCCAGGCGAGCGTCACACCGCGCAGGACCCGATCCAGTTGTCGTCCCTCGAGCGCGCCCGGCTGCAATCTCGCGCTCCATCCGTCTGTCGCCGCGAAGCGGCGGGATTTCGCGCGCGTCGCCGACTCGCCGGCGCGAACGTCTCGACCATTGGCTGACGACAGACCCCCATCAGCCGATCGCGCGCTGGACAGGTCAGCGTTGAGATCGCCGGAGCCTGCGATTGCCGCGTCTCTTGATTCCGTCCACAGCAGACGCGCGGTCGCCGCCGGCGCCGCCAGCATCGCCGCGAGACCCGCGCAGGCGATGAGGTAGCGCACGTTCGGCGATCGCCATTGCGTCACGCGCAGCGCGGCAGCCACGACGAGCGCGATCGCGGTCCCTTGCCACACGAAATGAATCAACGTCCAGCCGACGACTTCGATCGAGGCGTTCATCAGCGACCTCCGCGCAGATCGTCTTCTCCGGCACGCTCCGCCTCCTGGAGCGCGTTTTCATCGAGCAGCTTGCGAATCTCTGCGAGCTCTTCGGGCGACGCCTTGCGGGCGGCCAGCGCCTGAAGGACCAGCTTGGCGGCCGATCCATCGAAGACGCGATCGAGGAGATCGCCCACCATGTGGCGCTGGGTCTGATCCTCGGTATACGCAGCCTCGTAGACGTGCGTTCGCGCCGCTTCGTCCCGGCGCACGAGGCGCTTCTCCGTCATGATCTGCATGAGCTTGAGGACCGTCGTGTAGCTCGTTTCCCGCCCCATCGCTTCAGCGACCTGACGAACGGTGCTGGCTCCGCGGGCCCAGAGCACACGCAGGATGGCGAGCTCGGCATCGGTCGGTTTACGACGTAATCCTTTCATGCGCTTTTCCTCGCGGGCCCGCCCCTCGGCGACAGTTGTCAGGACGCCGGCGATTATCTACGACGCTCTTCGTAGTGTCAATACGAATGTCTTCGTAGGCAGGTTCGAATCACGAGCTCAAGGCTCGCGCAGCGCCGTGATTGGATCGACGCGCGTCGCGCGCGAGGAGGGAATCGCGACGGCAACCAGCGCGACCATCGCGAGGACGATCGAAACGCCGGCGTACACCGACGGCTCGGTCGCGCTGACGCCGAACAGCAGACCGGCGACGAATCGCGATATCGCGAACGCGCCCGCAAGGCCGATGACGATGCCGGCCAGCGTCATCACGCCCGCTTGTCGCAGCACGAGCGCGAGCACGCATGACGCCGAGGCGCCGAGCGCCATGCGGACGCCGATCTCGTGCGTCCGCTGGGCGACGAGGTAGGCCATCACGCCGTACAGCCCCGCGCCGGTCAGCACGACGGCGACGATCGCAAATCCGGACACGAGCCAGAGGTTCAGCCGCCGCGCCGCGAACGATCGCTCGATCAAGGTGTCCATCTGCGAGACCACGCCGACCGGCTGACTGCGATCGATTTCGTGCACCGCCGCTCGAATCATCGGCGCCATCGCCGCCGCGTCGGCGCTCGTGCGAACGACGAAACTCGTGTTGCGCGCCTGGCCCCAGAAGTTCGTTTGCAGGAGCGGAAGGTACGCTTCGGGATTCGAATCGACGTCGAGGCCCGTGTGCTTGATATCGCCGACGACGCCGACGATCTCGATCCACCGCGGCGCGGCGCCGAAGACGAACGTGATTCGCCGCCCGATCGGATCCTCGCCGGGCCAGAATCGTCTGGCCGCGGCCGCGTTGATGATCACGACATCTGGCGATCCTTCGGTGTCGTGATCGGTGATCAGACGGCCGCGCACGAGCGGCACGCCGAGCGTCGAGAGATAGCCGGGGCTCACGAGCCGCCAGTTGGCCCGCACCGGCACCGGAGATTGTCCGGTTCGCCCTTCGATCTGAAATCCGCTTCTCGAATCGCTGCCGCTGAACGGCAATGCGGTGACGACACCGACCGAATCGACGCCCGGCATCGAGCGGACACGCTCCATGAGCGACTGGTAGAAGGCGACGAGCCGCGTGTGATTGTCGTACCGATTCCCCGGCAGCGCGAGCGGCGCGGTCACGAGGTTCCGGGGTTCGAAGCCCGGCGACACGTCGAGCAACTGCTTGAAGCTGACGAGCAGCAACCCCGCGCCGACGAGCAGCATCAGCGACAACGCCACTTCGACAATCACGAGGCCGGCGCGCATGCGTCCGCTGCGCGCGCCCGCGCCGCCGCCGCGGCCCTGTTCGTGCAGCGTCGCCGCGGTGTGTCGATCCGACGCGGTGACCGCCGGCAGCACGCCGAACACGAGGCCCGTCACCACCGACACGACGAGCGCGACGGTCAGCACGCGCGCGTCGACGCCAATCCGCTCGATGCCGGGCAATCCGGTGAACTCGGCCGGCAGAATCGCGCGGAACGCCGCGATGCTCCACGCGGCAGCGAACAATCCCGCCGTTCCGCCGACGAGGGCGAGCAGCACGCTCTCGGTGAGCATCTGGCGGACGAGCCGCCCGCGGCCGGCGCCGAGCGCGATGCGGACGCCGATCTCACGATGGCGTCCGGTCGCCCTGGCCAGCAGCAATGTCGCGACGTTCGCGCAGGCAA
>Ga0114129_10008205_pt1 | contig 14889 bp, 15 predicted proteins | sample RhiMetdeltSRZDD1_FD_80071 | JGI IMG/M metagenome (GOLD analysis project Ga0114129, IMG submission 80071) | Populus rhizosphere microbial communities from Tennessee, USA - Rhizosphere MetaG P. deltoides SRZDD1 (version 2) (version 2) | ecosystem: Host-associated > Plants > Roots > Rhizosphere >...
ACGAACGCGCGCCGCAGAAACAGCCAGATGACCTGGCCTGATTGCGCGCCCAGCACCATGCGCACACCGATGTCACGCGTGTGCTGCGTCACCGAGTACGACGTCACCGCATAGAGACCCACAGCCGCCAGCACGAGCGCGATCGCCGCAAACGTCGCGAACATGATCCCGAACAGGCGCAGGAAGAAGCGTTGCCGAGCCAGAATCTCGTCAACGGTTCGTGGGTTGAAGAGCGCCGTATCCGGATCGACGAGCCGCATCGCTTCGCGCAGCGACTGCGCGGCCTGGGCGGTGTTGGCCGTCTTCGCGCGCGCAATCAGAGTCGCGCCGCGCGGCATGGTCAGGTTGAGCACGTGCGGGATATAGGCGATGGCATCGGGCTCTGATTCCTGGTTGTTGTTGCGCTGGCGCACGTTCGGCACGACGCCGGCGATCGTCAGCCACGGCGCCTGCGCGGCTCCTGGGGCATCGTCCCTGAGGCGAATCTGTCTGCCGATGACACTCTCGCCTTTGAAATACATATCCACGAGACGCTGGTTGACGACGGCGGTTGGATGGCCCGGCTCCTGGTCGGTGTCCGTGAGTATTCGACCCTGTAGCGGCTTCAGACCAATCGCGTTGAAGTAACGCGACCCGATGCTGAGGAATGTCACGGTCTGGGAACGCTCGCCGGGAGCGTTGGCTTTGCCGTCAATCTCCAACTGCCGCCCACCGCCGCCGGAAAACGGAGGAGCCGTCGTTGTGGATGCGGCTTCGATGCCGTCTACGGTGGCGAATTGCTCATCGATGCGCCGAAGGAATGCGGCGCGATCCTCGAGGGTCGGGTACTTGGTCGCGCCCAGGATCATGTTCATCGTCACCAGCCGTGACGTGTCAATCCCCACTTCCATTCCGTACATCTTCAGGAAGCTGCGCATCATGAAGCCGGCGCCGGCGAGCAGCACCATCGTCAGGGCAAGCTGCGCGACGATGAGGCCCGACGTCCATCGCCGTGCCCGAATGCTGCTCGAGCCAGAGCGGCCGCCTTCCTTCAGCGTTTCAGCGACGTTGGTCCGCGAGACGTGGATCGCCGGAGCCAGGCCGAAGACGATGCCGGTGAGGAGACACACGCCCAGGAAGAAGAGCGTGGTGCGCCAGTCCATCTCGAACACCATCCAGTACGGCTTGCCGGCGTTCTGCGTCTGCGCATCGAACCACCGAACGCCGAAGACCGACAGGACCAGGCCAAGCACGCCGGCGAGACACGACAACAACACCGCTTCGACGAGCAGTTGCCGAACGACGTGCCATCGACTGGCGCCGAGCGCGACCCGCACGCTGACCTCGTTGGCGCGATGGGCCGCACGGGCGAGCAGCAGGTTTGCCACATTCGAGCAGGCGATCAGCAGCACGAAGCCAACGGCGCCCATGAGCGCCCAGAACATCAGCTTGAGCTGCGGTCCGTTGACGCGTTCGTTGAACTCGTAGGGATACGGGGCGAGATCCTTGTTGGTGGCCGGATAGTCGGAGGCCAGCTTGTCGCCGATCGCCTTGAGCTCGGTTCTCGCTTGATCGATCGTGACACCGTCACGTAGGCGGCCAAGCGCCTGGTATCCGCGGACCTGCCGCGATGCTGACGTAATCGCACTCGGCATAGCGCCATAGGGCATCCAGATATCCTGGTCGCTCGGGAACCGCATGCCCTCGGGCATGACGCCGACAATTGTGGAGTTCACGGCGTTGAGACGGATGGGGCGTCCGATGACGCCGGGGTCGCTCGCATAGCGCTGCTTCCACACGTTGGCGCTGATTAAGACGACCGGGGTGCTGCCAGGCCGATCCTCTTCGGGCGTGAAGTCCCGCCCGAGCTGTGGTGTGATGCCGAGCATCCGGTTGAAATTGGCCGAGACGTAGCTGCCGGGGTAGTTCTCCGCCACGCGGCCTTCCTCGCCCACGTTAAACGCGCCGTTGAACACGAATGAGAGATGCGAGAAGGTGCGCGCGGATGTTTGCCAATCGTTGAAGTCCAGCACCGAGACGCCGTTGTCCCGGCCGCGGGAGTCGCGCGTCAGCACCATCATGAGCTGTTCGGATTTGGGAAACGGGAGGCCGCGGAGCAGAACCGCGTTGACCAGCGTGAACACGGCGTTGTTGGCGCCGATGCCGAGGGCGAGCACGACGGCCGCCATGAGGGTAAACCAGCGGTTCTTGACGAGCACACGAACCGCAAGGCGGACGTCCTGCAGCAGATTCATGCGGCGTTAGACGTTCGAAACGCAAAAACGGATCAGTGCGTTAGACTCACCGCGGGATGGCCAAAAAGAAGAAGGCGGTGCGACGAAAGAAGGCCGCGCCGAAATCCGTCGGTCTGAGTACCGGCGAGGTGCGCAAGGCCGGAGAGACGCGCGAGGTCCGCGACCTGACCTCCCGCGTCGAAGATGATGGCGGCGCAGTCCTCGGCAGTTACAGCGATCCCTTCGGTGGGACCCCTGTCCTGCTCGTCGCGCTGCCGATCGACTCGGTCGAGCCGACGCCGTATCAGCGCGATCCGTCGGAACCGCACGTCAAGCGGCTGATGACCGTCATCGAGAAGGTCGGCCGCTTTCTCGATCCCGTCGTCATCGTGCGCAATGCCGAAGGCTACTGGACACCAAACGGCAATCATCGCCTGCAGGCCATGCGCAAGCTGGGCGCGCAGACGATCACCGGCCTGCTCGTGCCGGAGTCCGACGTCGCCTTCAAGATTCTCGCGCTCAACACCGAGAAGGCGCACAACGTGAAAGAGAAATCGCTCGAGACGATCCGGATGGCGCGCGCCCTGGCGGGACGCGGCGCAGGACGCGAGAGCGACTATGCCTTCGAGTTCGAGCAAGCGCCGTTTCTCACGCTCGGTGCCGCGTATGAACAGCGTCGTAGCTTGAGCGGCGGCGCGTACAGTTCGCTGCTGCGCCGCATCGAAGACTTCCTCGATGACTCTCTCCCCAAAGCGGTCCGCGAGCGAGAGCGGCGCGCCGCCAAGCTGCTCAAGCTCGATGATGCGGTGTCGAGTGTGGTCGCGGCGCTCAAGGAGCGCGGCCTGACCAGTCCGTACCTCAAGCCGTTCGTCATCGCACGGGTCAATCCGATTCGGTTCTCCAAGGCGACCGAATTCGATTTCGACGAGGTGATGGACAAGACGATTGCCGCGGCCACTCGATTCAAAGTTGATCGTGTGAAGCAGGAGGACGTCGCCAGGGTTGGCGGCGCCCCGCCTGACGAGGAGTAAATCACTCGGTGAGTCGAGCTGTGAGTCGCGCACCATGCGTCGTGAGCGTGGCCGAACATACCGGGTGGGCTCACCTGGTGTGCGTGGCAGGACACGGGCGCGTGCCGGCAGTGATCGAGCGTCGGCGTGTGACACTCATCGATCCTGGACTACCCACGCAGCCGTACGAGCACGACACGATGGCGATGCGAGAGGATGAGGCTGAGGACCTCATCGCGCGCGTCCAGAAGTCCGTGTCGGCTTGCACGGTCCGGGCGCTCGAGCGCCTCGTTGGCGAGCTCGAGCCAGTGTCTCCTGTTGTCGCACTCGCAATCCGCGAGCCACCGTTTCCATCGATCCCGACGAGCGTCGCGGCGGTGCACGCCTCGTATCAACTACGGTGTTCTGCCGACGGCATGATGTATCAGCAGGCGATCTGCCGTGCCGCCGCTCGATTGAGGCTCGCCGTGCAGTTGTGCAAGCGCGGCGAGGAATCGACCCGCGCGGCCGAGCAGATTGGCGTGACGCCCGGCGACGTGGAGGACTTCGTTACCGGTTCGGGCCGCCCGGCGGGTCCGCCGTGGACCGAGGAGCATCGACGCGCATTCGCGGCCGGCATCGCCGCGCTCGCGCCGCATGTGCGGGGCCTCGGGCTCGAGGTTGCGCGCTGAGTAGCGGCTGAGGTTCGGCTTCGTAGGGCCGGCTCGTCACGGCTCTTGCATTTCACAAGAGCATGGCTATCGCTGACCTCTGGTACAAGAACGCGATCATTTACTGCCTCGACGTCGAGAAGTACCAGGACGCTAATGGAGATGGCGTCGGCGACTTCGAAGGCTTGATGCGCCGGCTCGATTACCTGCAGGGGCTCGGCGTGACCTGCGTGTGGCTCCAGCCGTTCTATCCTTCGCCCAATCGCGACAACGGGTATGACGTTGTCGACTTCTTCGGCGTGCACGAAAAGCACGGGTCGCTCGGCGACTTCGTCGCCTTCATGCGCCACGCCGAGGCGCTTGGCGTCCGCGTCATCATCGATCTCGTCGTCAACCACACCTCGACCGATTCGCCGTGGTTTCAGCGGGCCCGCACCAGTCCCGACGATTTCTTCCGCCAGTGGTATGTGTGGTCAGACATCCGGCCGAAGAACCACAAAGAAGGCATTGTCTTTCCCGGTCAGCAGACGACGACCTGGACGTGGGATCGCAAGGCGGGGCAGTACTACTTCCATCGCTTCTACGACCATCAGCCGGATCTGAACACCTGGCATCCCTACGTGCGCGCCGAGATTCAGAAGATCATGGGCTTCTGGCTCCAACTGGGAGTGTCCGGGTTTCGCATGGACGCGGTGCCGTTTCTGATCGAAAAGAAAGGCCCCGGTATCGAGCATCAGATGGACTTCAACCTGCTGAAGGAGATGCGCGACTTCCTGCAGTGGCGGTCGTCGGAGGCCATCATGCTTGCCGAAGCCAATGTTCCTCCGGACGAAAGCCTCGAATACTTCGGTGCCGAAGGCGATCGGCTCCAGATGATGTTGAATTTCCCGGTGAACCAGCGGCTGTTCTATGCGCTCGCGACGGGCGACATCGATCCGCTGGTTCGCGCGCTCGAGGACACGAGGCGCCGCCCGCCGAACGCGCAATGGGTGCAGTTCCTGCGCAGCCACGACGAACTGGATCTCGGACGTCTCACGCCCGATCAGCGCCAGAAGGTGTTCGAGGCCTTCGGCCCCGAGAAGCGGATGCAGTTGTACAACCGCGGCATCAGACGACGGCTGACGCCGATGCTCGGTAACGACCGGAAGAAGATGGAACTCGCGTTCAGCCTGCTGTTCTCGCTGCCCGGCACGCCGATGATGCAGTACGGCGACGAGATCGGCATTGGAGACGACTTGCGTCTGCCGGAGCGCGAGTGTGCGCGCACGCCGATGCAGTGGACCTCCGATCGCCACGCCGGCTTCTCGCGCGCGAAGAAAGTGGTCCGGCCCGTTCTCAGCGATACGACGTACGGCTACAAGAAGGTGAACGTGGCCGATCAGCGCCGCGATCCGGAGTCGATGCTGAACTGGACGGAACGAATGATCCGTGTGCGCAAGGAATGCCCGGAGATCAGCTGGGGCAATTTTGTGGTGCTGCGGACGAACGTCCCCGAGGTGCTGGCCATCCGCTACGACTGGCGCAATACCTCACTCCTGACGCTGCACAACTTCAGCAGCGCGAAGCAGACGGTGAAGGTCAAGGTGGATACGGCCAACGACGGGCTGCTCGTCGAGGTGTTCGACGGTCATCACAGCAAAGCTCAGAACGACGGCCTCCACCGGCTGGCGATGGACTCGCACGCGTGGCGGTGGTATCGAGTCGGCGGGCCTGATAACGCGCTCGAGCGGTCGGACCTGGATCTGACCAACCCCCGTCGGTGACCTCGCTGCGGTAGGGCCGGTTTTCTCGGACGCCGGTTGGGCCGGTCCTTTCGGACCGGCCTCTGTGATCCTCGTGGCCTCAGGTCGACGGCGGCACGCCGACGTATTTCGCGCGGGGTCGAATCAGGTGATCGGTCGCGTACTGTTCGATGGCATGGCCGATCCAGCCGATCGTCCGACCGATCGCAAACAGCATGAGCGGCGAACCGGCAGGGAGTCCGAGCACGCGCGCGACGGCGGCCAGCGCAAAGTCCAGATTTGGCTTGTCGCGGATGAGCGCGGTCGCCGCTGTTTCGAACTTCACGACGAACCGCAGTTCCGCCGATGCGGCGTATCGCTCGCGAAGCATGTCCATCAACATCGCGCCGCGCGGATCGCCGGCGGCATACAGCGGGTGCCCGAACCCGTCCAGACGCTCACCCCGACGAAGCCGGGCCGCCAATGCCGGCCGCAGACCGCGTTCGCCACGCGCCGAACGTCCGCGTTCGTCGCGCACCGAGCGCAGCATCGCCTCGACACGTGCGCCCGAGCCGCCGTGTTTCGGGCCAGCCAGCGCGGACAGTCCGGCGATCACAACGGCGTACGGGTCCGAACCAGCCGATGCGACGCATCGCGCCGTAAACGACGACACATTCAGTTCATGGTCGGCACACAGGATCAGCGCGCTGCGGAGGATATCGGCGCCGCGGGCGTGGAGCCGCCATGCGCGCGCCAGCCGCTGATCGATCGTCAGCGTCCGGTCTGCTGCCGTACTTCGGCGGGTTGCCGCCAGGGTCAGGAGATGCAGAATGCGCCAGCCGCATGCGGCCACGCTCGCCGGTCGCAGGTCGAACGCCGCCGCATCATCTGCTGACGCCGACGCGAGGAGCGACTGTGCCCGCGCGGCGAATGACGAGATGTCGTGGCCGTGTACCGCTGTGGTCTCGGACCGGATCTCTGACAGCGCGTCGAAGCGGCTGGTCCAGATCAGCGATGCCACCTCCGCGATCGAGCATGTCCGCGCCAGCGCCAGGGCATCGTGTCCACGGTAGTAGAGCCTGTGGCCGTCGATCAGCGTGATCGCCGATTCAAGGACCGGCATTCCCCAGTGGAGCGCGTGCGCGACGGCCTTGTCGGGATTGCGCCGTTCTTCGGTGCGCCGCTGCAGCCGCTCCACATCGTCTCGTGAGTAGCGACGTTCACGTGACGGCCCCGGGGTCGCCTGGGAGCGAACGAATCCGCGGCTCACGTACGCATAGAGGGTGGTCCGGCTGATGCCGAGCAGCGCCGAGGCATCGGCTGCGGACATCCACGAGGAATGCTGTCTCATATTGATTGTCGAATCAACGTTGACGCGATCATACATGCGCAGTACGTTCGAACCAGAGGTGGACGGACATGGCGGTGGCCAGCGCAGGACTCGAGGATGTCGTTGCCGCGACGACCGCGCTCAGCGACGTGGACGGCGAGCGCGGCGAATTAATCATCGGCGGGTTTCCGGTCGGCGAGCTCGCCGCGGAGGCCACGTTCGAAGAGACGACGTGGCTCCTCTGGCACGGCGAGTTGCCGTCGCGGCAGACGTTGGACGCCTTTCGCGCAGAACTCGCGGGCGCGCGTGGTCTGCCTGACGTCACTCACACGCTGCTGCGGGATTGCGCGCGCCGTCGCATCGACGCCATGGACGCGCTGCGCATCGGCGCCGGCACGATCTCCTTGGATTCCGACTCGCCGCAGGCCATCATCGCGCGGCTCCCGACGATCGTCGCCGCCTATTGGCGCCTGCGACAGGGGAGTGAGCCGCTGCCGCCACGGTCCGATCTCGACCACGCGGCGAACTTCCTCTACATGTTGAGCGGCACCGTCCCCGATGCGGAGCGTGTGCGTGGGCTCGAGACCTACCTGAATACGGTGATCGACCATGGCCTGAACGCGTCCACGTTTACCGCACGCGTGATCGTGTCGACCGGCTCAGACCTGGTGTCCGCGGTCGTCGGAGCGATCGGGGCACTGAAAGGGCCGCTGCATGGCGGCGCGCCGGGGCCGGCGCTGAATATGGTCTTCGAGATCGGCGACGCGGCGAGGGCCGAGCCGGTGCTCCGCGCCAAGATCGAGCGCGGCGACAAGCTGATGGGATTCGGCCATCGCGTCTACAAGGTCCGCGATCCACGTGCCGACGTCCTGGCTGCGGCCGCCGAACGCATGTTCACGCGCGGCGGCGACATGACGCTCTATCGACTCGCGCGCGCCGTCGAGCGCACGGCGCTTCGACTACTCGAGGAATACAAACCCGGACGACGGCTGCAGACGAACGTGGAGTTTTACACGGCGCTCCTGCTGCACGGACTCGACCTCGACGTCGAGCTTTTCACGCCGACGTTCGCGATCAGCCGCGTGAGCGGGTGGATCGCCCACGCGCTGGAGCAACAGCGTGCCAATCGGATCATCCGTCCGCAGTCGGCGTACTCGGGCCCACGCAACCGAACCTGGGTGCCGCTTTCGCAGCGGTGAACCGGACTCCTTCAGAATTCCCTTACCACCGCAGGCCTCTCAAGCTCGCTCGTACGGAAGCTGCGCCGTTCCTCTTGGCTGAATGCTTGCACGCAGTTGAGTCTTGCTTGGCGTGCTGTTGAGTCGAGCGGTCTGGGGATGACATGGCCACATACGAGCCGTCGATTGCAGACGTGATCAAGAACGCGATTCGCGATGCGCAGGATCTCGTGCTCAGCGAAGTCGCCCTGGCCAAAGCGGAGGTCCGTGAGGAGGTGCGGCGCGTCAGCGTGGGAGCCGGGCTCCTTGCTGGAGCGGCGCTTGCCTCCGCCGTGGCCGTCATTTTTCTGATGACCACCGTCGCGTTGGCGATCGCTGTTCTGCTCGGCTGGCCCCTCTGGAGTGGCTTTGGGATCGTGACGGTGTTCGTGGCGCTCGCGGCCGGAGCGCTTGGCTACATCGGCAGGAAGCGGATCACCGCCGCCCGCCACATGCCGCGGACCGTGGACGCACTGAAGGAGAACATCGAATGGATGCGAGCCCGGACGTCCTAGCCGATACGATCCGCGCGAAGCGCGCATCGATCGAACACGGTCTCGACCAGCTCCGCGGGAAACTCGCACGGGCCGACCCGCGGCGCCACATCAATGCCAGACTGATCGCGACGACAGCCCTGCCGGTGCTCGCGGGCACTGCTGTGCTCTGGCTGTGGAGATCGCGCCATCGTCGCGTGCGCTCTCTCGATCAGCTGCTCAGTCACGGCCTCGTCGATCTCTACTGGACTGAGCGCCAATTGGTGCCGGTACTGGATCGCCTGCACAGGCAGGCGTGGAACGAGGAGCTCGCCCAGGCATTTGCCCAGCATCGCGTCGAGACCGCAGGTCACATCGACCGCCTCGCTCGCGTCTTCAAAGCCGTCGGTGCCCGGCCGGCCCGCGGATCATCGGCCGCTGTCGAGGCGATTATCGCTGATGGACAGCGGCTCATGGCTCGTCACATGGACCGCGACGTCCGCGATGCCTGGCTCATTGCGACGGCGCAGCGCGTGAAGCACCACGAAATCGCGAATTACGGCACCGTGCGCACGTACGCTCAGCTACTGGGGTTCACGCACGCGGCGCAGTTGCTGCAGCAAACGCTCGACGAGGAGCGAGCGGCCGACCAGCAGTTGACACAGCTCGCGGAACGCTTCGTGAACCCGCAGTCGCTTCACGTGTCACACGCGAAGTCGTCGTAGCTGCCTGCGTGGCTCAGGAGGATCAATGGCATCGGCGCGAGCGGTCACTTTGGGGTTGGTTGGTGCGGCAGTCACGATGCTTGCGCGTAACGCGACGCGGCGAGCGATGCACGATGAGAGCGGCGAGCCCAAACTGATGCGCGCCGTACGCAGGAACAGTAGCGTGACGATGCTGCTCATCGTGGCTGCAGCGTCGGGAGCACTGCTCGCGTTTACCGAAGTGCTGCAGGAGCAGCGGCGGCACCTGACCGATTACACCTGACGTTCCATTGATTTGATATCGTGATCGGTCGGCGAGCCAGCAATGGCGCCGCCGGGAGGTCACACATGTCTGCACATCCGGTCCCGGTCGCCGATCTCCGGACCGATTTCTCTCTGCTGATTGACGGGGCCGCGGCGGGCTCGTCATCGAGCCTCGACGTGATCAATCCAGCGACCGGTCAGGTGTTTGCCCGCTGCCCGGCAGCCGGGCGCGATGAGCTCGATCGCGCGGTCGCCGCCGCACGCCGCGCGTTCCCGGCGTGGCGCGACATGTCGTACACCCAGCGCGCCGAGCGCATTCACGGCTTCTGTGAATCGCTGAAGCAGCACCAGGACGAGCTGGCGCGTCTTTTGACGATGGAACAGGGCAAGCCGCTGTCGCAGGCCAGGGACGAGATCGCGCGCGCCGCGACACAGTCCGAAGGCATGACGAAGATCCCGATCGATTCGGAGGTGCTCGAGGACAATGCGCAGCGGCGCATCGAGCTGCAGTGGTTCCCGCTCGGCGTCGCCGGCATCATCACGCCGTGGAATGCGCCGATCAACCTCGCGGCGGGTCCGCTGGCCTCGGCGCTGTACACCGGCAACTGTGTTGTGCTGAAGCCATCGCCGTACACACCACTGTGCACGCTGAAGCTCGGTGAGATCGCACGCGAGCATTTTCCGCGCGGTGTCATCAACGTGCTCGCCGGCGGCGACGATCTCGGCCGGTGGATGACCGAGCACCCTGGCATCGACAAGATTGGCTTCACTGGATCGGTCGAAGCCGGTAAACAGGTGATGGCCGCGGCGGCGAAGACGTTGAAGCGCGTCACCCTCGAGCTCGGCGGCAACGACGCCGCCATCGTCCTCGACGATGTGGATCCGAAGGCGATTGCGCCGAAGTTGTTCTTCGCGTCGTTCGTGAACAGCGGGCAGGTGTGCATGGCGATCAAGCGCATCTATGCCCATGAGCGCGTCTACGACGCCATCTGCGGGGCGCTGGCCGACGAAGCCCGCAAGGCGAAAGTTGGCGGCGGTCTCGAGCCCGATACGACGCTCGGTCCGATTCAAAACCGCGAGCAATACGACCGCGTTGTCGGCATCATCGAGGAGACCAAGCGCAGCGGTGCGCGTATCCTCGCTGGCGGCGATGTGCCCGCGACAGACGGCTATTTCATTCCGCCGACGATCGTCGCCGACATCGACGAACAGAGTCGGCTCGTGCAAGAAGAGCAGTTCGGCCCGATCGTGCCGGTGCTCAAGTTCACCGATGAAGAAGACGCCCTCCGCCGCGCCAACGACACGCGCTACGGCCTGAGCGGCTCGGTATGGAGCAGTAATCCGGATCGCGCCGCCGCCCTGGCCTCACGGCTCGACGTCGGCACGGCGTGGGTGAATCATCACCGTGCCACGTCCGCCACCGTCCCGTTTGGCGGCGCGAAGGAGTCAGGGATCGGACGCGTCTATTCCGAAATGGGACTCAAGGCGTATCTCGAGCCGCGCGTGATCAGCGTGCTCAAGTCAGCGTAAAGGACAGTCATGGACCTTGGAATCGCCGGCCGGAGGGCCGTCGTGTGCGCGTCGAGTCGAGGGCTCGGGCGCGCGTGCGCAGAGGCGCTCGCGCAGGCGGGGTGCCACGTCACGATCAATGGGCGGACGCGCGACGTCGTCGATGCGACAGTGGCTGACATCCGCACCAAGACTGGTGCGACCGTCGAAGGCGTCGTGGCTGACGTCGGCGATCCCGCCGGTCAGCAGGCGCTGCTCGCCGCGTGCCCCGATCCAGACATCCTGGTGAACAACAACAGCGGCCCACCGCTGCGCGACTTTCGCGGGCTGACCCGCGAGCAGATGCTCGAGGGTCTCGTCTCCAATATGGTGACCGCGATCGAGCTGACACAGAAGGTCATCGATCCGATGGTCCGCCGCAAATTCGGACGGATCGTCAACATCACGTCAGGCGGAGTGAAGATGCCGCTCGCCGGTCTCGACCTCTCATCGGGCGCCCGTGCCGGCCTGACGGCGTTTCTTTCCGGTGTGGCGCGCAGTGTCGCGGCAGACAACGTCACGATCAACTTCATCATGCCGGGTGCCTTCGACACGGATCGTTTGCGCTCGACAATCGACGCCATCGCAACGAAACAGAAGACGACCTACGACGAGGCCGCCGCGAAGCGGATTGCCACGATCCCGGCGAAGCGATTCGGCGACGCGAACGAGCTCGGCGCGCTGTGTGCGTTTCTCTGTTCGACACACGCCGGGTTCATGACCGGTCAGAGTCTCTTGATCGACGGCGGCGCGTATCCGGGTACCTTCTGAACTGCGTCCGGCTTTTTACGGATGCGCCATGGCCGGCGGGAGCATCAGCGGCGTTCTCAGATTGACGATCTGTCGCGTGTCGTCACCGTCGAGTACCGCGACGCTCTTCAGTCCGTTCTCATCCTCTTCGACCAGGATCTCCTTCGGGTGCCGAATCAGGTGATTCGCACGGTCGAGGGCGACGTCGAGCAGGTCGTCTCTCGAGTCGTAGGTGATACCGATCATCGGGACCCATTCGGCGATGATGTTGTCGCCAAGGTCCATCGAGGCGACTTCGATCTCGGCCCACTTCCCGAGCAGCGCCTGCGACATCCGATCGAAAAACGATCGCCACTCAGTCTTCGGGATCGTTCGCAGTGAGGACATGACTCGCCTTCCTTTCAACGCCTCCGGAGACACCGCGTCAGGGTGAGAGCTCTCCTGGTGCGACGCCGTCCAGCATGTCGGCTATGGGCGCGGCGCGGAAACGGAGCCGCGTCGCGACGCCCTGACTGTCGATGATTTCCAGGGTCTGCGCGATCCCTTGTGTCGTTTCATCCACGCGCACCGTTCCCGGCGCGGTGATGCGAAGGGGATCCCGGCTCCGGTCATCGTCCTGGAATCGGATGTCGATGTGTACGACGAGATCGTTGTAGACGAACGGAGTGACCGAGCGCAGTGGATGCGCAACGGCGGTCCGCGGATCCGGCGCCGACGCTACTGGGCCGGCCGACGCATCTGAGTCGATCGTCGCCAGCCAGGCGCGATGCGTCCGGCTGAACTGATCGAGGAATGCCGGCCACTGCACACGCGGAATGTCGCGAGAGTTCATGACACAGCCTCACCGCGGCCTGCCGGCCGGCGCCAGCCGACAGCGGCGCGCAACAGCTCGCGAACTTCCTCGTCTGTCGTCTGCCGGAAGTCGTCGTACCACTGGCCGACGGCCGCGAAATATTCGGGCGCACGGGCACAGATGATGTCGTCGGCGATCGCCGCGAGCTCGCGACAGGTGTCAGGTGAACCGACCGGTACGGCGACGATGATGCGAGCAGGTCCCAGGGCCCGCACCGCCTGCACCGCGGCCTTCATCGTCGAGCCGGTGGCGAGACCGTCGTCGATGAGCACGACCGTGCGGCGGCTCACGTTGAGCGGCGGACGTCCGCCGCGATACGCCTGCTCGCGTCGTTCGAGCTCCGTCTGTTCTTCACGCGCGATGGCATCGATGGCCTGCGGCGGGATCCGGTAGAGCCTGACCACCTCGTCATTCAGTACGCCGACGCCACCCGAGGCGATGGCACCCATCGCAAATTCCGGGTGGCCAGGCAGGCCGAGCTTTCTCACCACAAAGACATCGAGCGGTGCGTCGAGCGCGCGCGCGACCTCGAACCCGACAGGAACGCCGCCGCGCGGGAGCGCGAGGACAACGACATCGTCGTCCTTCAGGTGGCCAAGGCGATTGGCAAGCTCCGCACCGGCATGACGCCGGTCGCGGTAGAGTTTCTGGAGAGCTGCCTGCCCAGACATACAGGTTCCTTCGACAACTGCGGTGCAATCGCGATGCCTCGGTGGCACTGCGGTTGCGTGCGTGGCTGTCATTCTCGATGTGTTGGAGGCGTCGCCATGCTCCGCAGTAACCGGGCGCTGTTGACGGGTTTGGGTCTCGGTGTCGGCCTCATGTACTTCATGGATCCCGAGCGCGGTCGTCGCCGACGGGCGCTCGTCCGGGACAAGGTCGCGCATACCACGCGCGTCAGCAGTCATGCCCTGGGCGCCGTGGGTCTCGATCTCGCGCACCGCTCCGCGGGTCTGTTCGCGCGCGCCCGCGGCGTATTACGCCGCCAACCAGTGGACGATGGTGTGCTCGTCGAGCGAGTCCGCGCGAAGCTTGGACGGCTGGTGTCGCATCCGCATGCGGTCGACGTGAACGCGATTGACGGCTACGTACGTCTGCGAGGCGCCGTCCTTCAGTCGGAGGTGCCCCGCCTGGTCCGGGCGGTCGCTCGTGTTCCCGGCGTGCGCGACGTAATCAACGCACTCAATGTACGCCTGAGTGGTGACAATCCAGCACGGCAGGGCGGCCGTACGCGGATCGGTCGCAACGACGGAGCTTGACATACAGTCAGCGCGACGATTCCTGATAGTGGCAAGAACCGCCGCTTGAACTCAGGCATGACCTGACCAAATGCGCAGATCCCTATTGGGAGTTGGCCGTTGAGAGTGGTTGGAAGTTGGGCGTTGGGGCTTGGGAATTTACAAGCTGCTCCTGACGGACTTCGGTCAGCCGCGCCAACGTGAATGCGCCGATAGCCATCACGACATCGCGAACGGCGACGTCGAAGTAACCCGCCAAAGCGAGATTGACAGCAACCAGTATCAGCCATGCACTGGCGACGTACGCGCCGAGCCGCGTCCACGCGGTCAGAACCGCGATGCCCACCGCGATCTCGACAATGCCAACGATGCCCATGAAGGTCGTGGTCGAGAACGGCAGCATCTGTGCGGCCAGCGGACTGACGTACGCACTCCAGTTGGTGAGCAGGTTGAAGAACTTGTCCAGCCCGGCGAGTGTCGCCGTCAAGCCGATGCCCAGCCGTAAAGCCAGCCACGGCACGTTGAGTCGTGTATCCATGTGAAATGCCTCCTACCCGATTCGAGCCGGCAGGACGCGAAACGTGACAGCCGAGGGGGCTGTCACCTTTTTGCCCGCCGCGACTCTCTATACTGAGATGGTGAAATCCGTTGCGCCTGAGAGCGCCGCCCCCGCGCTCGAATGGGGAGAGCAGAGCGACGAGGGGATCGTCCAGGCCGTGCTGGATGGGAACACGGCGCTGTTCGAGCTGCTAATGCGCCGCTATAACGAGCGGCTCTACCGCACCGCCCGGGCGATCACGCGCGACGACCGCGAGGCCGAAGACGTCATGCAGCAGGCCTACGTCAACGCTTTCGCGAACCTCCGGCAGTTCAAGGGGGAGGCGCAGTTCGCGACCTGGCTGACGCGGATCGCTATCA
>Ga0114129_10008206_pt1 | contig 14888 bp, 16 predicted proteins | sample RhiMetdeltSRZDD1_FD_80071 | JGI IMG/M metagenome (GOLD analysis project Ga0114129, IMG submission 80071) | Populus rhizosphere microbial communities from Tennessee, USA - Rhizosphere MetaG P. deltoides SRZDD1 (version 2) (version 2) | ecosystem: Host-associated > Plants > Roots > Rhizosphere >...
CCAGCGGCGCCGCTAGCGCCGCCGCCGGAACCTCCAGTACCGCCACCGCCGCCCGCAGCGCCGCCGCCGGAACCTCCAGTACCGCCGCCGCCGCCCGCACTGCCGCCGCCACCAGAGCCGCCAGTGCCCCCGCCGCCGCCATTCCCGGCGCCCCCGCCGCCGCCATTACCACCGCCGCCGCCATGGCCGCCGCCATCTCCACCGCCAACGCCGTTCCCGGCGCTCGCGCCGCCACCGTTGCCACTGTTGCCACCACCCGCGGACGCACCGGGTCCGCTTCCGTCCTTCGCCAATGCCAGCGTTGGGCCGAGCCCGAACACCAGAACGAAGATGATGATCAATATCCGTCGCATATCGCGTTCTCTCTTTCTCGCCCGAGGGTCAGCTTCAAATCGCCATTCCCATAAGGCAGGCTCAATGACGCCTGGGATCGGTTCGCCGTGGCTTTCGTGATGTGCGCTGCGGCGGCGCGACCCTGCGGCGCGCGTGTCTGCAGCGCCGGCAGATCTTCCTGATCGCCGGATTCGCGCATTCGTGTGCGGTTGAACGTGAACGCGTGTCGAAGCCATAGCGGCCGTAACGAGGCATCGTGAGAGCGGAGCGAGGGCACGCGTCGTGCCAGCCTCACGCGACAGATCGAACAACGCTCAACAGCGCAGTGTTGACGGCGACTTGCTGCACGGCTCGAGACAAGATTCGGGAGATGTTTCAGCTCATGCTTATTCGCGAATGAATTCCTCGACCGACTGTCTGGGCCACGAAAAACCCAGACAACATCGATTCGATGGGACAACGTCGAGTATTCGGAGCTCGTCGGAGCTGGTATTCAGATTTGAATCCACGATCGAGCACCCGCGTGAGGATGGGCGCCGCACCTACCCGAACGGAGCTCGAGCGAGCTTCACATCGCACGGCGCCACAGTGGGCGCGGAGCGCCCCGAGAGAAGTAGGGCAGCCAGCGATGGACTGACGGGAAGCGGGTTACGAGACTACCTGCCGCTGGCAGTTATGCTCATCACAGGATCCGGCTCGCGCCGCATCACGCCCCTCGGAGAGCTCTCGCCCTTTGGGCGTCGTCGAGCCAGCACACGCCACGCTACCGACGGAGCCATCAGCGAGGGTGGCGGCACGAGCAGATTCAGCACGTCGAAGAATTTTCGGCACACTGCTGGATCTTCGGACGCGACCGCGTGCACGCGCTCGAGGTATCGATTCACGAGCCCGAAGCCGGAAGGGCGCGGGCCCTGCACCTGCGGGTAGCGCAAGTCTTCGCCCGTCGCGATCGTCCACGGGATGTCGATGATGCGACTGGCTTTCGCATAGAACCGCTGGGAGAGGCCGTCGAGTCCTGAGGAGAGACTCTCGCCGAGCGCCTGCGCCTCGGTGGCCGCGACCGACATCCCCTGCCCGGTAGATCGGGTTGAAGCTGCATACCGCATCGCCGATCACGAGGTAGCCGGCTGGAAACCGCTTCATGCGCTCGTAGAGTCGCCGCTGATTCGCTGGGAAGCGGTAGCTGACGATATCGGTCAGCGGCGGCGCGGACGTGACGAGCTTGTGGACGGCGGACATCGCAGGCTCGGGTGCTTGCCGGCGCCGTGCCGGCGATGATGCCGCCGATCGAGTTGAAGAAGTCACCGTCTCGCCGCTCGAATGTTCGCGTGGCATATCCGACGTCGACCTTGACGGTGATTTCTTCCGGCCGACCAAAGCCGCACATCTCGAGCCATCGCGCCGACTGCGATCCTCGACCGGTTGCATCGACGACGAGATCGGCTTCGAGGATTTCCGGGGCGTCGCGGTCTCGCTGGTACACGACGAATCCGGTCACACGGCTCGTGGCCGCGTCGAGCCGTGGCTCACGCCCTCGGCACCTTCGAGGAAGGTCACGTTGGGAAGCGCCTTGACCCGCCGGCGGACCGCGGCCTCCAGACACGGGCGAACTGACCGTGATGCCACGCAGGCCCGAACGATGGCGGAGCTTCCAGCGACCGTACTGAAACCAGAGAAAGTCGCCGACCACGTCGCCGCGCGGCGCTCCCAGCGCTTCGAGCTCGTCCATCATCCCGGGGAAGTAGGCGTCCATCACGCGGTAACCGCTGGCCATGAGGCCGTGAGCGTGCACGGCTTGTGGCACGCCTTTGCGCGCGTCGTCGCCGTCCTTCAGCACATCGCGCTCCACCACCGTGACACGCTCGAAGTGATCGCTCAGTGCACGGGTCGCCAGCAGGCCGCACATGCTGGCGCCTCCGACGACGGCGCTAGAGTGCCCGCGCGCGCAGGGCTGCGTCGTTCAGTAGCCGAGCGCCAGCTGCAGGCACTGCGAGGCCGTGGCGCAGAGGTCATCGGCCGGAGCGAGCTGCGCGATATCGCGGATCGCGTGAAGGATGTAGAAGCCGCAGATGGCCGACGCGAGCAGAACACCGACGGCGACGAACGCATCTTCCGTCATGGTCTAGTCCTCCTTCTCTTGTCGGGCAACCTCTCGATCTCGGCGCACGACAAGGCAAGGCGAGTGCCACGCGGAAACACCGCGAAAACCGCCGAACTCAAAGCGCGGCGGGCGACGGCAGTGGGCAAAGCGCCCGAGGCACGAATCGGGCGCGGGCGTTCAGATCACGCGATCGGCGCGCAATTTTTCGATCTCGGTCGGGCCGTAACCGGCCTCGCCGAGGATCTGCTCGGTGTGCTCACCAAGGGTCGGCGGCTCGCGCTCGATGCCGGGGCTGCCGTGCGCGAGCCGAAACCCCGCGCCGACCAGGCGCATCGGCCCGAAGCGCGAGTCGATCGTTTGCATCACGTCGCGGTGGCCCAGCTGCGGGTGCTGCGTGATCTCCTCGATCTTCCAGACGGTCGCGCATGGCACGTCGGCGGCGGTGAGCCGCGCCTCCCAGGCCTTGGGCTCGTCCGCGGCGAGCGCGGTCTCGATGATCTCGCGAAGCGCGGGCTCGTTGTCGGTTCGCGAGCGCCAATCCTTGAAGCGCGGATCGTCAAGCGCGTCCGCGCGGCCGATGGTCCGCATGAGGTTCGCGAACTGCTTTTCGGTCAACACGGCCAGCACGATGTAGCCGTCGCCCGCACGGAACCGGCTCGCGGTCGGCTTGCGGCTCACCGAGCCGTTGCCGATCTGCCGCTGCGGAATGCCGGCCACGGTGTACTCGCATACCGGCCCGGGGATGAACGCGAGGGCGGCATCGAGCATCGCGACGTCGACGAATTGTCCTCGTCCCGTTTGCTGGCGCTGATAGAGCGCGCTGGAGACCGCGAGCGCCGCCGTCATGCCGCCGATGGTGTCGCAGATGGCGAAGCCCGTGCGCATCGGGCCGCCCGCCGGATCTCCGGTGATCGACATGATTCCGGACATGGCCTGCAGCTTGCCGTCGAAGGCCGCCGTGGTCCGCTCCGGGCCGGTGTGACCGAAGCCGGAGACCGCGCAAAAGATCAGCCGGGGATTGATCGCCGCCAGCGCGTCGTAGCCGAGTCCGAGACGGTCCATGACGCCGGGCCGGAAGTTTTCCCAGACGACATCGGCCGTGCGCACGAGCCGCTTGATGATCTCGATCGCGGCCGGCTTGCGCAGATCCAGCGTGATGCTGCGCTTGTTGGCGTTCACCGCGAGGAACGACGACGCCATCTTGCGATCGGCCCACTCGCGATTCACGAGCAGGTGCCTCGACTCGTCGCCCTCGTGCGACTCGATCTTCACCACGTCGGCGCCGAGCAGCGCCAATTGATACGTTCCGTACGGACCAGCCAGATAGCGCGTGAAGTCGAGGATGCGAATGCCGGCAAACGGCTTCATGAGGCGTCGCGCTTGGCTTTGGCGACCGACTTGAGCTCGTCGAATTCGCGCCGGCGCTCCGCGATTTGCTCGGGCGTCATCCGGTCGAGATTCGAGAAGTCGAGCTTCCACGAGGCGTCCTCGCGCCAGCGCAGCGGTGACTGCACGGTCGTCCGGGCGGCGGGCGCGGACTCGAGCACGCGCAGAGCGAGCTCGAGCGTGAGTGCCTGGGATTCGGCGTCGAACGGCCGGCCCGCGCTGTTGCCGAGGGGGAAATCGCTGAAGAGAAACCGCGGCACACCGCAGTACTCCACGATGTCCTTCGCGCATCCCATGATGACGCTGGGAAGGCCATCGGCCTCGAGGTGCCGCGCGACCAGACTCACGGTCTGGTGGCAGACGGGTCAGCTCGGTACGAGCAGGACCGCGTCCGCGCCGTCTTCCCGGCAGCGACGCAGCAATTCCGGCGCGTCCGTTTCCAGCGTCACGCGCTGGCTGCGGTTCGTCGGCGCACCGTGCAGGCGTGGCGTGAGCGCGCCGATGCGCCCCGCCTTGACGGCCTGCTGCAGCTGGGCCAGCGGCAGCCACGTGTTCGGGTCTTCGGCGGTCGTGTGCACGCGGTCGTAACCGACGTGCGAGATCCGAAGATCTGGGATCGCGTCAGTGGATTCGGAATAGACGCGATAGAATTTCGCGGCGGCGTTGTACGGCGCGCGCGGGCCCTGATCCCCGAGGCCCGGCTGGTGAGGGGCGGCGGTGGTGATCAGGGCCAGTCGCGCCTGAGCCAGCGGTGTCGCGAGCGGCGTGAACGGGACGTCGGTGAAGTGCGCCCAGCGATACGCGGGATAACCGAGCTTCAGGTAATACTCGCGGGTGCGCTGCATGTACGGGATCGGCACGTCGTACTCGGCTGCCAGCACCATTCGGGTATCCCTCTGCGCGGAATGTTACACCGCGCCCGTCTCGCGCGTCCTTCGTCGCCTCTCGCACGCGCGGTTCGTGCTACGATCGCGCCGTGGCCCGCAGTCGAACACGTCTCGCCGGTCCGATGCCATGACGCCGCCGCCGCGCAAGCGCCTCCTGATCGTCGACGACGAGCCGTTGATCATCGAAGTGCTCAGCGAGCACTTCAAGCCTGCCTACGACGTCGAGACCGCGACGAACGGCACCGATGCGCTCACCGCCGTGCTACGCGAGCGTCCGGACGCCGTGCTGCTGGATATCAATATGCCGCGGATGAACGGCGTCGAGGTGCTCAAGGACATCAAGAAGATCGACGAGACGATTCCCGTCATCATGGTCACCGCCAACGAGCAGGTGTCGCTGGCGGCCGATGCGCTCAAGACGGGCGCGTGGGGCTATGTCCCCAAGCCCTTCGACTTTCGCTATCTCGACCACATGATTGCCACCATCTTCGATCGGCCGCGTCCCGCGCGCTGATGGACGAGTTTCACGCCTGTCGCGACCGCGCGCGCGCGCAGGTGCGGCAGGGGCGGTTCGCTGAGGCGGCCACCTCGCTTCGCGAGGCGATCGTTGTGCGGCCCGATGACCTGAGTGCCCGGCTCGACCTCGTCGTCGTGCTTCGCCGTTTGCGCCGCGCCGCCGATGCCGAGTCCGAGGCCCGCGCGGCGCTCGTGGTCGCGCCATCTGCGGTATCCGCGCACGAGGCGCTCGGCGGCGTGTTGTTCGAGCTCGGACGGGATCGCGAGGCCGCGCAGGAGTTTCGCGAGGTCCTGCGCCTGCGGCCCGACCACATCCGCGCCGGGCTGCATCTTGCATGGGCGCTCGAGCGGCTGCAGGAATGGGACGGTGCGGAGGCGGCCGCACGCGCAGTGCTCGCGCGCCATCCCGACGATCCGCTCGGCGTCGACACGTTGGCCCGCGTCCTGCGGCGCCAACGACGGCCGGGTGACGCCGTCGACACGCTACGCGATGCCGCTGCGTCGAAGCCGAGCCCGACCGCGCTCGCCCTCGGCCGTGCGCTGCTCGACGCCGGCCAACTCGACGACGCGGCCGCGGCCTTTCGCGACGCGCTGCGCGCCTCGCCCACCGACGCGCGTGCGCACCTGGGCCTCGCCGTCGCTCTCGAGCGTGCCGGCCGCCTGACCGACGCGGTAAGCGCGTATCGCGAAGCCGCGCGTCACCGCCCGAAGGACGCGCGCGTGCACGTCGCTCTGGGACGCGCCTTGCGTCGTCGCCGGCGGTACGGCGAGGCCGCCCACGCGCTGCGGGAAGCCGTGCGGCTGGCGCCCGACGACGCGCGTGCGTGGTATCACCTGGGCGTTGCGCTCGAGCGTCACGGCCGCAGCGACGACGGCATCGGTGCGCTGCACGAGGCGCTCGAGCATCGCCCGAGCTTCGTCGCCGCCCACGTGGCGCTGGCCGAGGCGCTACGCCGTCGCGGCCGTCGCGCCGAAGAGGCCGACGTGTACGCGAACGCGCTGCGCCTTCGCCCGCGCGATGCCGACTTTCACGCCGGACGCGGTGTCGCACTCAGCGCATTGGGCCGCAACGCCGAGGCGGAAGCCGAGCTGCGCCGCGCTATCGCGGCGCGGCCGGACGACGGAGATCTCCTCTACGAGCTCGGCGTCGCGCTCGGGCGTCAGGGGCGGCACGCGGACGCGGAAAGTGTGCTGCGTGAGGCGGTACGCCTCGAGCCGACGAGCGTTCGCGCTCACGCCAACTTCGCGCTCGGGCTCGGACGCCAGGGACGTCACGCTGAGGCCGAGAGGGCATATCGCGACGCGCTTCACGTAGCGGATCACCCAGCGCTGCACCGCGGTCTCGGCGTGTCTCTCTACTGGCAAGGACGCGTCGCGGAGGCCGAGGCCGCCTTTCGCCGGGCGATCGCGCTGAAGCGTGATTACGTCCGCGCGCATTGCGACCTCGGCGAAATGTGCGCGGAGCAGGGGCGGCTCGATGAGGCCGAGCGCATCTACCGCGAAGCGATTCGCCTGAAGCCCGACTCGCTGACGGCCCGCGCTGCGCTGCCTGGGGTGCTGCTCGCTATCGGTCGCTATCCCGAAGCCGAAACCGAGGCGAGGGCGGCGCTCGCGCTCAACTTCGAGGTCGCGCGCGCCCACTTCGATCTGTGGGAGGCGCTCGAAGCGCAGCGTGACTGGCACGGCCTTGCGGTGGCCGCCGGCGAATTTCTCGCGAAGCGGCCCGACCATCCCGTGGCGCGTGCGCGACTCGTCCGCGCGCGCAACGAGCTGGCTCGGCTCAGCGCGCCGTCGAGCGTGCGGTCGCGGCCGGCGCGCTGAGGACGACCCGGGCGAACTCTTCGAGCTCCCGCTGGGGCGTATCGGGGCGCTGCCGCAGCGTCTCGAGCACGGCGGCGGGATTGTCGTTGAGCGCGCGGGTCGTCTTTTCGAACACCCGGACCAGACGCGAGGCTTCTTTCTCTGCCTTGGCCGCGGCGACCGAGCTCGCGAGGGCGCTGGCTACCGAGAACAACCGGCTGTCCAGTTTCACGAACGCGCCGACAGCCGGCGCGATCATGTGCTTGCCGTCCGGGCCCGTCGTCGAAGTCCAGTCGAGCGTCACGACGGCCTGGCCGCGAATGTTGGGCAAAATGGTCTGCTGGTACTCGCCCTTGGCGTAGATCACGCGGACGCCCGGCGCGCCGTACACGACCTCGATCGCGCCCACCGCGCCCCAACCGTCGTCGAGCATGAGACCGCTCGGGGTCTGCCAGATGCGATAGCGAGCGGACCTGACCGCTCGGGTCACGTGTGTCGCGAAGACGGGGTGGTCGATGAGGTACTCGAAGACCTCCCGGCGCGCGACGAAGGAGTTGCCTTGCACACGTGTGGATACCGACGCGTCGTCGATGACGGGGGCCAGGCGCGCGCGCACGGCGACCGGGATGTCGGCGGCGAGGACGGGCACCGGACGCCCGGCCAGCACGGGAACGGCGAGCGTCACGCCCGCCGCCGTGACGAGGGCAGCGATCAGAAGCTGGAGCCGCTGCACGACGCGCCGATTATCGCACGACCCTTGACGACGGCCTGGGCTCTCCGTACCCTCGGGCCACTCGGCCCGAACCCGACCGTCGGCGCCCGTCGCGCGGGGCACTGGAGCGGGGATGCTGCTGCGGTATCTATATGCGGTCGTCGAAGGTCTACCGTCCGGCTGGCGGGCACCGCCGCCCGTAGTCGGCGAACGTGTCGAGCGCGGCAATCGCACGGGTCTCGTGCTGCTCTCCAGCGCCGCGTCCGTCGTTCCACCGGCGAGCCCGACGACGCTTGCGCTTCACCATGACGTGGTGGCGTCGGCTCTCGACGCCGATGGCCTCGTCCCCTTCCGCTACGGCACCGCGCTCCTATCGAGCGACCTCGACGACTGGCTCGTGCGGGAGCGCCCCGCCCTCGACGGCGCGCTGGCCAGCGTGCGGGGATGTGTCGAGATGAGCGTGAAGCTGCTGCGGCTCGAGGCGACCCCGTCGGGAGGGCCATCGGTCGATGCCACGCGTGACGCCGCCGACGAGCGACGCCTGCGGGAGCTCGCCGATCAGATCGTAGAGCGCGCGGCCCTCGCCCAGTGGCGCTATCGCCCCGCCGGGACGGCGGGCAACGTCGTCGCGTCGGTCGCCTTCCTGCTGCCGCGCGCGGAGCTACCCGATTTTCTTGCCCGGATCGCCCCGGTGGCGTCGCACGCGGTGGGGGTCGCCGTGGTCCCAACCGGCCCGTGGCCCGCCTATTCGTTCGTTCCGGCCTTCGACCGCGCGCCGCTGGCTTCGTCCACGCTCCCACCGATCGACCGCGCCGATCGGCGCGCCGGCTGAGGACGGGCGTTGCAGAGACCGGGAGCGTCGGCTACTCTTGCCGCCACTTCCGGGAGGCCGGCATGGCAAGGCTCGCGGTATCCGCGGTAGACGCGATGATGGCCGAGCGCCCCGACAGCACGCTCGAGGCCGCGCTCGACGTCTTCGAAGTCTTCGCCAGCGGCTCGCTCACGGATGAGGTGTACGTCCTCGAAGACGTCGCTGGCAAGCGCATCGCGATCGCACCGACGGCCGTTCGAGACAAGTATCGGCGGGGGTGAACCCATGGCCATTATCGTCGTCTCCACCCAGATGGGCGCTGGCGGTCCCGAGATCGGCATGGCGCTTGGTCAGAAGTGCGGCTACCGCTACGTCGATCAAGAGCTCCTGCAGGATGCCGGACGGCGTTATGGCCTGGCGGAGGAGCGCCTGTCGCACCTCGACGAGTCTAAGCCGACGATCTTCGAGCGCTTCGACGCCGAGACGCGTCACCACATCACTGTGCTGCAAACGACGCTGCTGGAGCTGGCCGAGCTCGACAACGCGGTGTTCATGCGTGGTGGCGGCCAATGGCTGCTCCGCGGCGTCCCGCATGTGCTGCGCGTGCGGCTTATCGCGCCGTTCGAGCACCGCGTGAAGCAGTGGATCAAGCGCGTGGCCGCGATGACCGGCGAGACGCCGAACCAGCGCGCCGCGGCCGACTTCGTGCGCCGTGACGACACCGAGAAGGCCGGCCGAATGCGCTACCTGTATGAGGTCGACATCAACGATCCGATGCTCTATGAGCTGATCCTGAACACCGAGCGGGTCAGCCACGACGCCGCCGTCGAGATGATTCATACCGTCGTCCGCCGCCCCGAAATGGCCACCAGCGACGCCGGACGTCGCCTCGTCGCGTCCCGAGCGCTCGCCTCGCGCGTTCAGGTCGCGCTCGCGACCAACGCCGAGACGCGCCGCTATCGCATCACGGTCGAGGCGCAGGATGGCGTGGTCACGCTCGAAGGCACCGCGGCGCTGGACCGAGCGGTCGAGGTGGCGCGCGGCGTGCCGGGCGTGAAGGACGTTCGGACGCAGCAGCTAGAAATCCCGCCGATTCCGCCGTTCGTGGCGTAGCGCGCGGGTCACTTCGCGCGGGATTCGCCGCTCGGGCCCGAGTCGGGAGCCTCGGCCACTTTCAGCACGAGGCTCTTCTTCTCTTTGCGCCTGACGACGTCGAGCTTGACGGTCCGGCCCACCTCCGCTTCGGACGACATCCGCTGCAGCTGGTGGTAGTCCTCGACCGGTGCGCCGTCGAAGCCGACGATCACGTCGTTCTGGACGAGGCCTGCCGATTCCGCCGGGCTCCCGGGATACACGCGCGCCACGATCGCGCCTCTCGCGTCGGGCAGACCCATCGCCTGCGCAAGCTCGGGCGACATCGGCTGTAGCGCCACGCCGATCCAGCCGCGCTGCACGCGCCCGCGATCGATCAGCTGCGCGGTGACGCGCTTGACCATGTTGGCGGGGATCGCGAAGCCGATGCCCTGGCCGGTGGCGACGATGGCGGTGTTGATGCCGATGACCTCTCCGCGCAGGTTCACCAGCGGCCCGCCGGAGTTGCCGGGATTGATCGAGGCGTCGGTCTGAATGAAGTTCTCGTAGGTCGCGATGCCGACGTCCGCGCGTCCCGTCGCGCTGACGACGCCCACCGTAACGGTCTGGTCGAGGCCGAACGGGTTGCCGATCGCGATGGCCCACTCGCCGACTCGGAGCGTGTCGGAGTTGCCGAGGCTCGCCACGCGCACGTCCCCAGGCGCGTCGAACTTGATGATCGCGATGTCGGTCTTGCTGTCTGACCCGACGATGCGGCCACGGAACTCCTGCTTGTCGGCCAGCCGCACCGTCACCGCGTCGGCCCCCCGGACGACGTGGAAGTTCGTCAGCACATATCCGCGCTTGTCGACGATCACCCCGGAACCCAGCCCAGGCGTCTGAAACTCTTCGCGCCGGCCGGGTCCGCTGCGGCCGAAGAACTGGTCGAAGAAGTCCTTGAAGAACGGGTCGTCGGCGTTGGGGCCGGGCATCAGCGGCGGCCTCCGCCCGCGGGCGACTTGCAGCGTCCCGAGGTGCACCACGGCAGGCCGAACCCTATCGGCCACGCTCACGAATGCCGACTGCAACGCGTCGGCGGTCGCGATCGGCGCGGGTGTTGTGGCCCGGGCGGGCGCGGGCGGCTTCGTGAGCACTGCGTAGACCGCGAAAGCCGCGCCGGCAAAGGCGAAAAGTATGGATGCTGCGAGTACGGCCCGAACGCTCTGCGGTGTCATCGTCTCTGTCGTCAAACCTTCGCGCAACCCTTCGAAAACGTGTGAAAAGTGTGCCCTTTTTCCTTGACCCTCAAAGATCGAAAAAGCGAAGATGCTTTATTGGACGCGAATTGTCCAGCGAATCCGTGAAGCGACTGTCGCGCAAGTCGATCAGCCTCGCTCTCGTTGTATCCCTTCTTGCTCCCACGGTCGCCGCCGCGCAGCCTACTCCAGGTGCCCCGCCTCCGGGAGTGCCTCAAACGCCGGCAACCCCACAGACTCCTCGCACGCCGGGGGCCTTCGCGCCGCTCGCGCCGGGCCGCGGCGACCTGTATCTCGGCCAGCAGGCGAGGAGCATCGCCGGTCCCGATTATCGGCTCGGGCCGGGCGATGTGCTCGACGTCCAGATCGTCGGCCGTTTAGACGTCAATCGCTCGCAAATCGTTGTCGACCCCGAGGGCGCCATCGCGGTACCCCCACTCGGGACGATCAAGGTCGCTGGGCTCTCGCTGCTCGAAGCGAATCGGGTGATCGCGACCCGCGCTCGCGCCATCTTCCGCTACGCCGACGTCAGCATCGCCGTGATTTCGCCGCGCTCGTTCGAGGTGATCGTGTCGGGAGAGGTCGAGCGACCGGGCACGCTGCAGGTCATCGCCACGCAGCGGTTGCATGAGGTCATCCTCACCACCGGCGGCATCACGCCGCGAGGCAGCGCCCGCCATGTGCAGGTCACGCGTGAGGGCCGCACCACCGAGCTCGATCTGTTGATGTTCGAGCTCAAGGGCGACATCGCGCAGAATCCGTTCGTCCTGGAAGGCATGCGCATCAACGTGCCGCCGCGCATGGAGCCGGTGACACTGACCGGCGCGGTGCGCCGGCCGGGAGAGTACGAGATCGGCCCGGGAGGCGCGCTACGCGAGCTGCTCGAGCTCACGGGCGGCGTCAGCGTGAACGGCGCGGCGTCGGACGCGCGCCTTACTCGCGTCGGGCTTGATGGCCGAAAAGAGACGACCTCGCTCAACCTGGGCGTGGCGGGCGGCGCGGATGTGCCGCTGCGCGCGGGGGACGCGATTTACGTTCCGCCCCTCACGAGCATTCAGGACGTCGTGGAGGTCCGCGGCGCCTTCAATGGGACTTCCGAGAGCGGCAAGACGCAGACACAGGGCAAGCCGACGATCGTGCAGCGCCTGGAGCTCGCGCGCGGCGATCGTATCCGCGACGTTGTCGTCAAGGCGGGCGGCGCCGCCTCGTTCGCCGACCTGCGCCTGGCCTTCGTGGACCGTTCCGACGCGGGACCCGCGCAGCGGATCCCCGTTGATCTCCACCGGCTCCTCGTCGAGAAGGACGAGGCGCAGAACATCGCCATCCAGAACGGCGACGTCGTCGTGCTGCCGGTGTTCGAGGACAAGGTCTACGTGGTGGGCGAGGTGAAGACGCCCGGCGGCCAGGACTTCCGCCCGGATCTCACACCGCGCGAATATCTCGCGGCCGCCGGCGGCCCGACCTCCCGGGCCAAAGTCAAAGCGGCGACGGTGACGTTCCGCAACGGCCGCACGTATGCGATGGCCGAGGCGCCGCCCCTCGAGGCCGGTGCGGTCATGACCGTGCCCGAGGTGGCCGTGAAGTGGTGGCAGGACTACGTCACCATCGCGTCGCTCATCGCAAGCCTCGCGACGGCGTACACGGGTCTCTTCATCATCTTCAACGGGCCGATCAGGTAACCATGTACGAGGGCTACTGGGAGCTCAGCGAGCCGCCCTTCGACAACTCGCCGAACCCCAAGTTCTTCTACCTGTCGCCGGAGCACGAGGAGGCGCTCGTCCGCCTCGTCTACACCGTGCGTCACCGCAAGGGCTGCGGGATGCTGACCGGCGAGTACGGCTGCGGCAAGACCACGCTGTCGCGCGCGCTGATTCAGCGCCTGGAGGCGGAGCGCTACGAGATCGGGCTGCTGACGAATCCGAGTTGGACGGCCGTCGACTTCCTGCGCGAGGCTCTCTATCAGCTCGGCGTGGAGGCGCGCGAGACGACGAAGTCCGAGCTCCTTCATGCGCTCAACGACGTGTTCTTCCGTCACTACCGCGAGGGCCGCGACACCGTGCTCATCGTGGACGAGGCCCAGCTCATCGAGGACGACGCGGTCTTCGAGGAGCTCCGCCTGCTGATGAACTTCCAGACCGACGACCGGTTCCTCGTCACGCTGGTGCTCATCGGCTCGCCCGAGCTGCGCGAGCGCGTGCGGCGGCTCAAGCACCTGGACCAGCGGATCACGATTCGCTACCACCTCAACACGCTCGACGACACCCACACGGCTGCCTACGTCGGCCATCGGCTGAAGATGGCCGGCCGCTCCACACCGATCTTCACCGATGAAGCGATCCGGCTGATCTTCGACTTCACGCGCGGCACTCCGCGGGAGATCAACAACCTCTGCGACGTGGCGCTGCTCGTCGGCTACACCAAGCGCGTCAAGGAGATCGGCGAAAAGATCATCGCGGAAGTCATCAAGGACATGGTGGGCGTCGGCTGATGGTCCGGATGAGCGACCTCGTGCGCGGCATCGTGCGCGAGACGCCACCCGCCCAGCAGCGCGCGACGCCGGCCGAGCGTCCGGCTCCTGCCGAGCGTCCTGCCGATCGGCCGCCAGCCCCACGGCCGGCTGAGCCGCCGGCGGTCACGCCGACCCGGAAGATGTCGCTGGCGTCCACAACGGCCGACACACCGGTGGAGCAGGTGGAAGCAGCGCCGCTCGAGACGCGTCTGCCGGAGCCGCCGGCGGAGAGCCCGGAGCCGCTCTTCGGTGAGCTTCACGGCTTCATCAACGAGGCGCGCGCGCTGCTGCGCGGCGGCAGCGCGTTTCCGTGGGGCCGGCTGCAGGGCCTCGTCGACCGTGCGATCACCGCGCTGGCCGGGTCGGCCGATCTCTTCTGGGTCGCCAACAATCCCGCGGCGCCGCCCGGCGCCGATTACGTCGCCTTCCATCAGGCGCGCGTGTGCGTGCTGGCCCTGCGTATCGGCGCCGGCATCGGCTACGACCGCGGACGCCTGCTGTCGCTCGGTCAGGCGAGCGCGGTGTTCGACGTCGGCCTCTGGCAGATCCCTGACGCGATTCTTCGCCGCGTCGACACGCTCTCCGGCGAGGAGCTGGCGCTCTGGCGATCTCATCCGAAGCTCTCGGCGGATATCGTGCGCCGCTGGGGTCCGGGCGACGAGCGCGTCGTGCAGACCATCCTGGAGCACCACGAGCGCGAGCAGGGCCAGGGCTTTCCGCAGGGCCTCTATGGACCCGCCATCGATCCCGACGCGAAGATCATCGCGCTCGTCGACACGTACGCCGCCCTGACGCTGCCGGCGTCGTCGCGCCCGCGCCTGAGGCCCCACGAGGCCATTCGCGAGATCGTGAAGACACGCAACGATCAGTTTCCGGCCGCCTTGGTCAAGGCGCTGCTCTCCGAGATCTCGGTGTTCCCTCCCGGCACCGTTGTTCGGCTCAACACCGACGAGGTCGGCCGCGTGATCGCGGTGAACCGCAATCACCCGCTGCGACCGAAGGTCGAGATTCTCGCGGACGGCAAAGGCCAGCGGCTGGCCGCGCCCAAGCTACTCGACCTCTCCGAGGCGCCGTTCCTGTACATCACCGGGCCGGTCGGCGACGCCGGGACGGCGAGGACGTAGGCGGTGGCGCAGTACGAGATGAACCTGCGGGACTACTGGCTGATCATTCGCCGGCGCCGGATGATCATCATCGTCTGCACCCTGCTCGTCGCGACGTTCAGCGTCGGCTTCGCGCGGCAGGAAGTGCCGCTCTACACCTCGACGGCCGCGGTGAAATTCGAGCAGTCCACCACGCTGTCCGGGCTGCTCGTCGAAGTCCTCGCCGTCAACAGCGCCGACAACATCGAGACGCAGGTCTCGCTCATCAAGGGCTACCCCGTGCTCGAGGAGGTCGCGCGTCGGCTCGGCAAGCTGCCGCAGACGGCCAGCGGCGAGACGCTGCGCGAGTCACGCGCCTACCAGGCCACCCTCGACAATCTGGCCGGCAAGGTTCGCGCCTCGC
>Ga0114129_10008207_pt1 | contig 14886 bp, 18 predicted proteins | sample RhiMetdeltSRZDD1_FD_80071 | JGI IMG/M metagenome (GOLD analysis project Ga0114129, IMG submission 80071) | Populus rhizosphere microbial communities from Tennessee, USA - Rhizosphere MetaG P. deltoides SRZDD1 (version 2) (version 2) | ecosystem: Host-associated > Plants > Roots > Rhizosphere >...
AAAAAGAGCAAGAATTGTAAAAGCGGAAGCCGAGTTGGAAGCATCAATAAAATTAACACAAGGAGCGAAAGAAATGGAAGGAAGCCCTATTGCACTTGAATTACGAAGAATGCAAATGTTATCTGAAATTGGAATTGATAATAACACAACGACAATCGTTTTGTTACCTTCTGAATTTACAGCAGCAGCCAGAAGTTTTACAGAAATGGTAACCACAAATAAAATTGACAAAACCAGTAGCGAAGGCTTAGTTGACCGTGCATAATTCGTAAATAAACCTGGCCGTAAAATGGATTCGAACCTCCTCTAAATCATTCAAGCTGAGTTCAATCAAGCGTTCGTAGTGATGGAATTCCTCATCCCCATGAGTACTATCAAAAAAGACAACATGTAATAAATAAATATAATCCAGGCAGCACCTGACAAAACATTCGTCATTTTGGCAACAACTCAACTCATTTTGGCAACATCTTATTTATGACTTCCCCGGACTTTTGCATTGTAAATAAATACAAGATGCAAAAGACCATTTTTATTACAGGGGGCATGTTGTTCATCGGCATTCAGTGAACGCAGCAAATGTTGCATAAATTTAACTATTAAAACATCAGCAAATGATTACAATTACAGGTGCATCAGGCAAAATCGGCTCTAAAACGGCTATCCAATTGCTGGAAAACGGAAAAGATGTTAGAGTTGTCGGAAGAAATGCCAAAAGTTTGGAGACATTAAAAAAATCAGGTGCAGAGATAGTCGCAGGGAATATGAACGATGTTAATTTCTTAAATAAGGCGTTTACAAATACCGAGGCTGTACTTTTAATGTTACCACCCGATAAAGACGCTTTGGATTTTGGTGCTTTTCAGGATGAGATCGGGGAAGCACAGGTAAAAGCAATTGTAAACGCAGGAGTAAAGAATGTTGTTTTTATTTCTTCGCAGGGAGCCCACGACATTGTACATACAGGAACAGTAAAAGGATTGGGAAGACATGAAATACGATTAAATAAATTGCCTGCAGATGTAAATGTTTTGAGTATCAGGGCTGAAGGATTTATGGAAAACTGTATCGAGTCATTAAAGCTATTTAATACGATAGCTACGCCATTAAGACCTGATGTAAGCACAGGACTGATTGCGACCAATGACATTGCCTGTTTTACAGCTGAAAGGTTACTGAAACCCGACTTCGCTGGAAAAAACCATCAAGACTTATTAGGAGACAGGGATTATGTGCAAACCGAAATTGCCACCATAGTGGGAGAGGCGATCGGAAGGCCGGAATTAAAATATATACAATATTCATATGAAGAATACAATAATGCGTTGTTAAAAGCAGGCATTTCACAAAACAGAAGCAATCTGATAACTGAACGTTATAAGGCAATTAATGATGGTTATTTTAATAAAGGGATCAGAAACGAAAGTTCTACCACTAAAACCTCATTGGCGTATTTTGCAAAAGCAGTTCTAAAGCCAATGTTTGGATAGCTTTGGTTGTTTAAGAAAAAGACCAACCTGACCCCAATGGAATTCAAACAATCATTCAATTGAAAATACAAATGAATATTGACGCCTTTATACAGGACTTTATAGCCGTCAGCAACGCTTACGACACAAAAAGCTATTTAGAAAAATGGCAGAAAAATGCAATCCTGAACGATCCCTCTGTTGGGCAGGTTTTCAAAGGACATCCAGGTATTAAGAAGTATTTTGAAGATTATTTTATAGGTTACAAGACACAAACACGACTTGTCAGGTTGAACATCACAAACGAAAACGAGGCTCATATTGAAGTTGAGTTTACCGGCGAATTTCCCGAAGGTAAAATTGGGGGCAAATTCGACTTTACTTTCAACGACGGTAAAATAGCGGCGGCTAAAGCAGACTTAATTTAAAACCAACTCAAGGAACAATTAATTAAACTAAACTGAACGGATTGCACGCCTGAACGGCATTTCAGAAGATGATAAAAATAAACAAGGCAACCGCCAGCTAGCGGATGCCTTGTCCAATTTAGTCGGGGCGGCTGGGTGCGACCTGAAAAGGTCACGATTGGATTGTTTCATACGGGAAACCGTAAGAGAAACCTACCCTTCCACGGGTAGTAGCCTACCGGGGCCTGCGTCTGAGGTAACTGAGTCGTAGGAAGCCCCCGGGACAATGTACCGAGCAGTCGCAAGACTGGCTTTTGAAATCCGTGAGGAATTTGAAAGAACCGATAAACTCAATCGGTGTAGGGCCAGGCTGAATGGTATGCGTAAAATAAGTGAACGAGCATCAGAATCACCGTCACCCGAAAGGAGCCAAAGAGTGTGACAGGCTTCAGCCAAAAGGCAACGGCATAGGTTAAACTGCACCAGTCTCAGTTTACGTGGACGAATAATATGTCCGGTGAATAGCTCGACGCTAACCCATTCGTGTCCAATTGTGGCAACAGGGAAACCCCGTGTACCGCTCTATACCAATAGAGCAGGCAACCTGCAAAGAGAGCCATTGGGAGGCGGGAGTAAGAACGGGCAAAAAGCGAAGGGCGTTTTGTAATGAAACGCATAGGGATTGCAACATAATCCTGCAGCGAAAGATCGAAGGGCTTTTCATTACAAAATTTGGGGATCCGGATGAAGGTGGGTACAAGTTTGATCCTGTTGCCAGTGTTATGTACTACTCGTTTCATCTTACCTTTTACGTACCATCAGTAGCCTTTTATAGTGCTTCGGTGCGCTTTTATACATTAACCGTAGCTTTTTATGAATCATCACTCGCTTTTTATAGTGCATCCCTTAAGAGCGACACGGGATTTTGATTTTATAATTCATCTTGAGCCAAAAAATATTGATCGCTTCATTCTGCATTTTAAGGACGGTTATTATTGTGACAAGGATGCTATACAGGATGCGGTAAATAGAAGAAGTATGTTTAATATCATTGATCATGCGTCTGGCTTTAAAGCAGATTTCGTGGTATTAAAAAATGAGGCATACAAGACTTTCAATCGCCACAGCAAATGGAGGATATCAAAAATCTTACTGCTATTGAACAGTTGGATTGGCCTTATATCACAAAATGGATCAATAAACTAAATTTGAAAACATTTGATTTAATAAAATCATGAACGATACACCACAACACATAAAAGAGTTACAGTTGAAAATATGGCTTTCAAAATCTTCAGCAGAGAGGCTCAAACAGTTTATGGAAGATAATGCCTCCTTATTTCAGTTCTGGACCGCTGCGAGAGGTTCAAACACCGCCTCCATGGATAACAAAGATGTTCAAAAAAATTCCAAAATCGGAAATAATGAGTAATTCTTTGAACTACAAAAACTTTCCCTGGTAACAGAGAACTACATACTATTGTAAGTACCGGCTATGAAAAAACTAACTTATCTGACTTTTTTAACACTATTTATCGGAACAATTCTTCATGCTCAAATGAAAGTTGCAGGATACTCATTTGGTAAGCCAGGAACAGATAAATATGAGCATTGGGAGTTCTGGACGAAGGACCGCAAAAGAGCAGATGTTAAATATGCTTATGGTAAAGACCGCAAAGCAGTTAAATTATTGTACGTAGGCACAAGCCAAATAAAGGGAAATCCCTGTTTCAAAGTATAGACTCTTTAAATCGTCTGCCATAATGGCGATAACATATTTATTTTGTTGAAAAGCAATTGGAACCATATTAATTCAATTTACAGATCAATAGTACATCTATTTAAACCTTTTGGGGCAACTCAAAATCAGCAAATTGAGGAGAAGGTTCGATCCTTGTCCGGGGCACCAAAAAAGAAAAGGCTTTAAGTCGTTGAACTTGAAGCCTTTTTAGTTTACACTAATTTCGCTTTTTATAGATTAAATATTTAAGTCATTATAAAGCAAAAGTTTGTGTGGTTCGATTCCTGACACCGGGAACATAAGATTAATAAGGTACCGTCATGTTACGTCAGCCCGCATTTTACCAAGCCGCCTGTTGTGCGTTCGCTTTTAGTCGGTCAACGATTTGTTTTCCAATGTAGTGTTTCAATTTTGGAAATTGTTGTCTGTAATACTCATTCCAATAACTAATATTTCTGCTTCCTGTCTGTTGCCAATATTTTTTGTTTTCGTTGATGAACTTAACGTAATTGTCAATCGTCTTGTCGTTAATGTCTATTTCTTTGGCAGCGACTGCAAATGCTTTGATTGTTTGCTCATCAGAGTTTGAAAGGCAGTTCATATAAAATGGATCCACCCATTTATCGATAAATTCTTCCGAAAGTTCTTCCTCGTTTCCTGGCACTTCAATGTTCTGCTTTTTTGTTACATAATTGGTATCGGTCTCCGTCTATAATAAATTCTGTCAGCAAGCTTTATGAAATAATATTGTTGACGATTGTTTGTGTTATCGTACACAATTCTAGGAATTGTTGCAAAGTCATAAATAACTTCTGTCACGCCAAACAATGTTATTGTTTTAAATGCTACGTTGCTGTCAGGGATTTCATAGTAACTCTTACCCGCATAGGTAACATATACGGACGAGCCCAAAGAAATTATTTTCTTTCTCATCGCTTCGTCATGTACGTCTTGGGCATTGAAATCATTTTTTGTTTGATCATAAGTTACTTTGACGGAAAACTCAGCAGCTTCTTTTACTACGTCAATATTTTTGCGCACATATTTGATTACAGACTTGTCGGTTCCTTTTTTAGAAATGATACAACTCGTTAAGCTAGCCCTCATCGTTACAAAAAATATGAATAAAGCTTTTTTCATTGAGAAGTCGTGTCGCGTTACCGCCAACGGAGAGAGGCTTGCCGATGTACCGGCATTTCATGTTCCGTCGGCCTAAATTAATTACAAATGTTTAATAGAGATATTTGTTCAGCACTTATCCTTCAGCTGGTATATTGGCAAACCCCTGTATGCAACTAAATCAATTGAATTGTTTTTATTGGGTGTTATTTAATTCAATTGTCGTTCAACCTCTGGCAAATCGAATGAGCGGTTGATAATCCAGACATGTAGAATATTGAGGTCTTTGTTGAGGGCACCATACACTACTCGTAATCTCAATGTAATGTCATTGCATTCCCATTCAAGTACTAGAGGCATGCCAAGTTCTTTTATGAAAAGACTATCATCTCGTGTTGGCACCTTTATGCTGTTTGGCTTTCCCAATAAGGCATCCAATTCTTTACGAACTTTTACAAAATTGACAGGTGGATGATAAATAAGTGAGTCGGTTGCACGGGAATTATCAAAAAAAGAATACAATTCCACGGAATATAGCAAGCCTTTTTTGTTTAAACCAAGCTGCAAAAATGAAAACGGTACGGATAGAAACTTAAAATCATTTGCATATTTCGTCCTACAGCTTTGGTCCAAACTATCGTATTCTATTCGTAAAGAAGCATATGAATTTGGAGTTCGTGGACGCTTTGAACAAGCACCCAAGTCCTTCGGAATAGGAGTGCCAAAACGCATAGACGCTAAAAATTTTTTGTCGTGGAATGTGTTGCACTTTTGGCCGTACAACTGAACCGACACTAAAAAATACAAAGCTAGATTACTGAGATACTTCATAGAAGTCAAATTCGTTATGGTTTGACAGTTGCATACAACGTTGACGGCTTCGCGATGTGGCGATATTCTGTGTTTCATCTGACGACAACTGAAGCCGAATGTTGTAGGCATATGCTTGTCCGTCATTTAAGAGCATAATAAAACCCAATGTTTAGACCGGCATTCCACAATTTTTCTGTCACCGGAGCATCTTTTGTTTTTATTACTCCATATCTAAATGTCGGCTCTGCAACCAAATGAACTTTATTATTTAGTTTATAATCAATACCAACACTTATCATCGGAGAAATGTCAAATTTTTTAAAGCCAGATGTTGAGGATTGTGTCTTATTTTCTGTCTTGCCATTAGAATACTCAAAATTATTAGTTTGCTTAACATTCAATAACAAATTTGTCATGAAGCCAATACTTGAAAGAAAACGGACTTTACTTTTCCCGAAAGAAAATTTTACTTTTAATGGAATGCCGATATATTGATACGAATAAGTTGTTTTTGCTTTTGTAGGCGAACTAGGACTTGGAGGGAAGTAAATTAAATCCTGGCTTTTTGTTTTATAACCTTTGTTTGAAAATTGAATTCCTGTTTCAAATCCTACAAGTTGAGAGAAATTAAAGCAAACATTTAGCCCTGTTGTATAGCCAAATTTAGCAACCTCAATGTCATTTCTGCTTTTGATTACAAGATCACTTGAAGTACTTCCGTCATTATTTTTAAGTGTCCGAGAACTATAGTCCGGAGAAAAGCTGAACCCAATTAAAATATTCTGAGTCGGTTTTGTGTCCTGTCCTTGTGCTGTTAGTGATGCAAGAGTGGTGATTAAAATTAATAACTGTTTCATAGCATTTAATTTAGAATGACGGAAACTCGTTTAGCATTGCCTACAACGAGCAGGGTTTTGTGCAGGTGTGGCATTAGTATTCCGTCCGCCCACAGCCGCTGCTGATTGAAAAACTGATTTTGAAGTTAAGAACTAAAGCTCAAAGATGTTTGTCCAGCCTGAACCATAGCATGGTTTTGCAATTGGCTGATGCTTGTTTGTCAAGCCACACTTGCACAAAACCCCATGTTGGCTGGTCGTTTTTTTACTCTTTTCGTCTGCCTGAAGCGTACTTATAGTTTTTGTCCTCCGCTTCCCATTTCTGTCCGCTTACTACTTTAAATGTTTTTGCGTCCGCACCTTTTACAATTTCATTTTCATAGAAAATATTTTTGTCGTCTTTTATGTAGTCAATGAAATGATATGAGGTGTCTGGCGGGTAGAGTACTTGAAGATATTTTAAATTAATACCTTGAACTATATCGCCTTTGTAGAAAACATGGTTTTTGTCAATGCCCCAACGATACTCACAAAGTCTTTTAAAAGTCAAAGGGTCGGCTTTGTCAACAATAACCCTGTTACCACCATCCGAATTGCCGTGAAAATAAAAAACCTTGTTTTTGTCTTTGGAATATTCTGTAGAGTCAAGCCAAACGAATGAATTAATGTCAACAATTGTATTAAGATGTTTTTCAATTAGTGTGTCGTCATTATAGATTTTAAATAGACTGTCATAATACACTTCAAACAAGCAATTGCAGTTCGTACCTTTTGCGGAAACAAGTTTTCTTTCACAAAGCTGTCCGCTCTTGCTCAAATAGAAATTATATTTTAGAAGTTTGTAGTCGGCACTATCATTAGGTTCTTTTGCATAAACAAATACCGTGTCGGTCTTAGAAATTTCATTGCCCGTCCTGCTTGAGTTGTTACAAGAAGAAAATACTGCAAAAAGAATTATGATTATCGTCGAACGGAATGTTTCCATAAAATGACAGCCAACACTTAAATATATGCCGTTAACCGGCCTTCCCAAAAAAATCAGTATTGATAATCAAAGTAGTGGTATTCGCCTTTTAAATTGTTACGGCGCAAATACAATATAAATAATAGTACCATTCATCAGCCGTATCCATATTCCTGGTTTTTAGCTTTTGGATGACGATATGTGTTCAGCACAAAGCTTCGCCACATCAGTCACAGCATGGCAACTAATCAAAACCTTTGGCATACGATAAGAGTAATGGATGGTAACCTAACCATAACCATCTCCTGACAGCGAGATTACTAAAATTTGATGAATAACCTAAGACGTTTTCTCCTTTTTAATCGTTACGTGACATTGAAGAATTCGAGTAAGCCGTGTAAACATCCTGAAAAACTATTTCAGGATGTTTACAGCATTGATAATCAGCTATTTATTAAAATTTCTGAATTAGCAAAATCAGCATTTGCCTTTTTCCTCTTTGCCCGCCACTCCGCCAGTTGGTAGGGAGGCGAACAAAGGTGGAGTTTCCCCTGCTCGTACCTTCAAAATCGAAGTAATATTAGCAGTCTGTAGCTGAAATTATTAGCCATTTGGCTCGTAAGACACGCCGCGCATAAACGGGGTGGCCAAGAGAATCCCGTCAAGCCTAAATGAAGTACAATAGAGATTCACTGCTGATTGATTTTACTTCAGTCCCACTTGCCAGCAATACTTTTATTATAGGCTGTGTTTTTTTATTGTCCGTGTCGGCTGTCAGTAAAATTTAATAAAAAAAGGAGAGGTCGGATAGATTTAATTCTTTTTTGTCAGTTCTGTTGGCGACTGTCCAAATTGTTTTTTGAAAGCGTAAGAAAAATGTGATAAGTTTTCAAAGCCAACTTCGTAGAAAACGTCAATAGGTTTTCTGCCTTTTTTTGTCAGTTGATAATAGGCAAGCTCTAAACGCTTTTCGGTCAGCCATTTTTGAGGTGTCGTACTAAATGCCTTTTTAAAGTCCCGTTTGAAAGTAGTTAAACTACGCCCTGTTAAGTAACCAAATTTTTCTATTGGCATATTGAACATATAATTGCGTTCCATAAATTCGACAAGGTTGATTTTATGCGGTTCTGAAAAGTCGGATAAAATGTTGTCGATGTCTCTGTTTATGGATCGCAAAACGGTAATTGCTTCCTGAATTTTCAATTGGGATAGTTCTTGTGGCAATTTGTAGTCCAGGTCGAAATACGGCAGCATCGAACTGAAAAAGCTGTCCAGCAAAGGACTTTTGGGCAATGGAATGATATAATCGGTTTTAGAAACCATAGCAGCCTGCAATTTTTTTTGCTCGTAAAAAGCTCTCAAAACGTCTTGAGTAAGTTTTACTACAATGGCTTTGTAAGGCAGTCCGTCTTTTTCTGATTTTATTAATGTAGCCAGCCGATTTCTCGGAAATAAATGCGTTTCGCCTGCTCCAAAAACATAGGTTTTATTTGATTGTATAACTTTTAATTCGCCTGCCAATACACGAACAACAGAATGTTCCTCCGCAATCATTTCGGTATTGTAGAGTACGGATTCACTACAGGTGAAAACAATTTCAGCGTTATTATTTATTTGTCTTATTGGCATAGTGCAAAGGTAAAAAAAGAAGAGGCTCAACAATGTGAGCCTCATTAGTTTCGATTATTGTATATCAAATTTTGCCTGAGTCAATTCTTCACTTAGTGTCCAAAGATTTTGTGCTGCTTCCATATCCAATGCAAAAGGTGCAACACCAGCAAATCCGCCAGGGCTTTTATAGGCTGCGTCACTATCATAATTAGTTTTATCGTATTTTGCAATTTCAACATCTTCTAAATACACACCTCCAATGTTTTGAAGTTGGGGACTCGTTGCAGCCCACACCGAGGTTGCTGCTCCTTGTTCCTTACTTTTTTGTATTTTTTTCATTGCGGCTTCAGCTTCAGGGTTAGGTGTTCCGTCAGAATTTAAGATACCTAAGACAACAAAATCTTCAAACGTTAAATGCCTGCCCAAATTGGTTTCCAAACTCAAACCAGGATGCAACGCATAAGCCCGAACGCCAAATTGCTGTGCCCTTTTATCCAATTCTACTGTAAAAAGTACATTTGCTGTTTTAGATTGTCCATAAGCTTCAAATTTGTTGTACTCCCTTGTGTTATAGTTTATATCGTCAAAAATAACAGGCGAGTAATGGTGTGCTGAAGACGAAACATTCACCACTCTTGCTCCATTTGCTTTTTTCAATGCATCCCAAAGTTTTGCAGTAAGTTGAAAATGCCCTAAATGATTGGTAGAAAATTGCCCTTCATATCCACGTACGTCACGGTGTAGAGGCGTCCACATAATACCTGCATTGTTAATAAGCATATACAACGGTCTGCCCGAATCCAAAAACTTCTCAGCAAATGAGTCAATGGAATCAGGTTCTGTCAAGTTTAATGTTTCTACTTCTACATTGGTAATTCCTTTTAGATTTTCCTTAGCTTTTTCCACATCTCTAGCTGGAACGATAACTGTTGCTCCTGCCGAAGTTAATGCTTTGGTGATTTCTAAACCAAGACCTCCGTCACCGCCTGTAACGATTGCGGTTTTGCCTGTAAGGTCAATTCCCTTGATTACGTCTGTAGTTGTTGATGTTGCGTTGAAGCCAGAACCTATCGGTTTTTGTAATGCTCCGTTGTAATTATTTTGTCCCATTTCTAAAAAATTTATTAGGGCAAAACTAGAAAGCATTTTGTCGGTCAACTTTGTTTTAAAGGCCGAATTGCTTTGTTTATAGGGTCAGTTTTTCGGGTGGTGTGGGTGGGCTTGGTTTTGTTGGTGGTGTTGGCTTGTGGGGTCGCGCAACCTCCAGGAATGGAATATCGAACCATATTATTTAACGAACGACTATTGACTACTTCTTCTTCCCCGGTATCTCCTGTCCGTTCTGATAGAGAATAAGACTCTTTACCTCTCCCTTTTCATCCTTTACGAATTCTAATTTGGCATCCACTACTTTCAAAAAGAACAGGTATTCCTTTTCGGCAAACAGTTCGAATTTGTTCTGGCCGGTAGCCTGTCCAAACATTTTATCATTTTCTACCGTCACAGTAATTGTAAATCCAGGTACCAGTTCATATTCGCCAACATATTGTTTTAATACATCAGGTGAAACGGTCATTTCTTTCTTTACTTCTTCTTTAAGATCATACAATACCTGCCTGGTTTTCTTCAGCACATCGCCCGGGGCTTCGTGATTACGCAAAATGATGATTGTTTTGTCTTTTTCAATATTCCGTTCGATATAGGTATTATACTCCGGCCATCTTCCTGAATGATTGACTATTTTGCCTGCGCCTTTTACTTCTTCCACAGCCCAGCCAAAACCATAGTTCGTTTTTTTGCCATCATTCAATGTGCCGGGTTGAAAAGCCTCATCCATCATTTCTTTGCTTATCAGCTTTTCGGTATAAAGCGCCCTGTCCCATATCAGCAGGTCATTTACCGTAGCATTGACGGATCCATCTCCAACAATTCCATCGAGACAATATACGATCCCTGCGGTTTCGTTTACACTATCAGGTAATGCAAATTGTTTTTTATTTCTGTCATACACATAACCAAAAGCATAATTCGGAATGGTTTTCTTCTCATATCTGCGGCGGTATATGAGGGTGCGCTTCATATTCAGTGGCTGAAAAATGTTTTTCTGCAGGTATTCACCAAAGCTTTTCCCCGATGTTTTTTCGATGATGAATGCCAGCAACGCATAACCCGTATTGCTGTATTCCCATTTTTCACCGGGCACAAAATGGATTGCCGGTTTGTATTTTGCCAGCAGGCTGATCACATCGCTATTGGTTGCAATCTTAGTTCTGTCCCAGTGTATCGTAAAAAGCTGCATATAATCCGGCAGTCCTGAAGTGTGGTTGAGCAGTTGCCGTATGGTGATATTGTAATAAGGAAGCTCAGGTATGAATTTACGCAGACTGTCTTCATAGTTTAGTTTACTCTGCTTTTTTAGCAGCATGATACCCATCGCAGTGAACTGTTTGGAAACTGATGCGAGTTCAAAAACTGATTCAGCATTCAAATCTGCATTCGAGGTATGGTTTGCCTTGCCAAAACTTTTCTGATAAATAATACTTCCCTTATCAGCGATAAGCACATTCCCAAAAAACTGTTGTTTATTGTACAGTCCCGAAAACAAACTGTCCAGTTGCAACGTCTTATCCTGCGCCACACCCCCCACCGAAAACAACAACCCAATAAAAACAAAGACTTTACGCATATTCTTTTTTTGATTTTAGATTTACAATAACTGAAATCCATACGCATAGGGATCATCGGTTTCTGCCCGCAATCCCAACTCTGAAGGAGAAGAGATAACGATCATTACGTTTCATACAACTTGAAATCCTAATGCACCCGTTCATAAGTCGTGTGAGCACCCTGAATTGTTACACCGGCTTGAAGCTCCGACATCTCATCGGGCTTTTTTATTTTTTAAAGTGACTTTCGGCGAATTACCTGTTTTACCGTTCGAGTACCGGGTTGAGCCATATAGACCAGCAGTGGCCATTGTTCAACGCTGTGCTTTCCGCTTTCAGTTCAAGGATATTTACCTGCCTGATGTCTATTTTAACCGGAGCCTGCTGACCGGTTGTTAAAAAAACAGGTGAGGTGTAAAGCAGTTTGCCATCGCCCCAAACAGTAAATCGTACAGGCCCTATCTCATCAATAAGGTCATCCCGTAGGGCAGCGAGCGCAGAGAATGTATACCATTTTTTTCCCAGGTTAAAAGAGTACACTGAGGGAGCATGAGCAAACAGCCCTTTTTCATATATTTTGCCCTGGTTCTCCAGGAAGAAGGTGCGTTCGTATTCTTTTGTATAGTAATTCCTGGCAGGTTCCTGCCAGCCTACCCGCGCGGTGTCCCATTTGGCATCAGATAAAAATAAACGGTTGCCCATTGCAGTCAGCGGATTTACGGGCGGAGCGGGATGGACAATCGTCTTCAGAATTTTCAGCTTTAGCTCGGTTTCCTTTGTTTTTTCTTCTTTAAGGAGACGGTCGTGAAAAGCATCCACATTTACAGGAGTAAATTTTAGCTCCTGGGGATCCTGAGCAATGCCATCACTGCCGACTACAAAAAAGTGTTGGGCAGAGCGGGTTGCTCCATTCGGATATATAGAAAAAATCTCCAACTGGTATAGGCCTCCGGGTAACTTACCGAACTGGATATTCAGGTCATTGTCAGGTCCAATAAGCTGAAGGGAGCTTTTATTGAAGTATTCGGTAATATCTGCTGTACGAAGCAGGGTGTAGCAGGCATAAGGACGATTTTGTGTTGGGATAACGGTTTTTATTAATACTCCCTTATCGTTGTTTTCATAATGCAAAGTCCCGGGGTTAAGCTCCGGTTTATCATTCAGGGATCTTTCCGACTGTGTAAATACCGGATGACTGATCAACTGCAAAATACCGGCAGCCGAGATGGTTGAGCTTTGTCGGCCTCCCCACAGGTAGTCTCTGAAGTGCCGGCTCCCATGATATCCCATCAATGAAATTTCTGAAGAAACCGACTCCGCGGGATTGCCATTGTCGTGCGGCAATCCGAACATGTGGCCCATTTCATGCGCGATTCCACCAATGTACCAGCTATTGAATTCCGCTACAGTACACTCTTTAAAGGGTTGCAGCAGTTCTGAGAATTTCATTCGTTGAACAGTGTCGGTAAGTAATTCTGCATCCAGAACATCACAATCTGCAACAAAGCATAACCCAGACACAGAAAAGCCAGTGCCCCAATAGGGAACATTAAATACATAGGTACCATCCCCTCTTTGGTGGCTCAAGCCGCTAAATACCACTACATGATCTTTGGAGAGATCGATCTTACCGGCCATTTTTTTACTGATCTCATCCTTGATCTTCATACCTGAATTCATATCGTAGTCCTTTGACAGAAGGTCTCCCTCTACGACTGTAATAAGATATTTGTCGCCTGATCTTTCGAAAGGCACCCCTTGGGATCTGATGCCGTATTTGGCGAATTCTTCCTGGTAGTACCTGCCCACATCACTCAGCGTTCTGTTTAAGCGTTCTTCCCAGTTGTGCAGGGGTTGCCTGTCTTTGGCATGGAAGTAAATTACTTTTACTACTTTACCGGACGGCGCTGCGTTGGCGTGGTATGTTTTAATAACCTGTTCAGCGGCCAGTATGGCGTCTTTGGTGAACTGGCTGTTCAATGGCCCGGATTGTCCAAAACAATTACCAGCCAGGAGAACGAAAAGGACGCATGTTTTAAGAAAATTCACAGAAGGAGGTTTAGTGTAGAGAATAGGTTTAATTATGACAAGAAGAGCGCAATTAAGGCCAACATAAATATTATTAAAATGCTCAAGTGGTTTATAGATTCAAATATAATTCTTTGCCCCATTCCTTGAAGTCATAACAAAAGAAACAATACAATCTTCTTTACCATCTCCATTAACATCTCCTACTAAGATCCGGGGATTTTCAACAACGGCGTTATGCTTTTTTTCAATAACAGGTTTATATTTATTAAAAAGCTTTAGTGCTTCTACCTTTGCAGAGAAGCCATATTGGGCTAGAACCGCGAGGGGGATTGCAATAAACAGTGGGAAGGCAATTCTCAAACTACAAAGCATTTTTACAAAAATCATTCAAGCCAATACATGCAGATGCCGGAAATGTTTTTTACCTTCTTCTTAGTTTTATTTACTTTTCCATAGAAACATAAAAAAGTTTATCTATGAAAAATAACTCCTATACCGTGTTGCCGCCCGGCGACAGAACCCGCTATTATATGAGCGGTCTTTGGACTTTCCTGGCCATGAGCAAAGATACCAATGGCGCATTTGCTCTGATCGATTGCAAAGTGCGAAAAGGACTTGAGCCACCCGGCCATACGCACCTTAATGAAGATGAAGGTTATTATTTATCAGAAGGAGAAGTAGAATTTACAGTAGCAGATCAGGTGCATTTGTTGAAGGCGGGTGATTATATTCATTTACCTAAAAACATACCACATCAATTTAAGATTAAGAGTGATACTGCCCGGTTTCTGCTGCACTTGTCACCCGCTGGTTTAGACGAATTCTTCTGGCTGTTAAGCCGTCCCGCGGATACAACCGAGCTACCGCCATTACCTGCCGGTCCGCCCGCTGCAGAAATTATTGAAAAAATAAAGGCCCTGCAAAAGCAGTACGGCATTGTTGGTATGGACCACAGCCAGATGAAAACAGGCTGATAACAGTTGTTCAATCGAATATTTGAAGACAAATTGTGATCGAAACATTTGTGGCCACCAGATCAGAATTGCGAAAATGGATGGTATGGTCTTGCGAAAATATTTTCAAGGAATACATCAATTCTCAACGTCTGCTGACATAGGGCTGTCACTCGGCCCTTTTATTTTTATGAGATCAACCAAAAAATAAATTATGACAACTCAGAAAACAGCTGCTCGTTATCACGAATTGGCCAACCAACGGAAGTTTATCGA
>Ga0114129_10008208_pt1 | contig 14886 bp, 12 predicted proteins | sample RhiMetdeltSRZDD1_FD_80071 | JGI IMG/M metagenome (GOLD analysis project Ga0114129, IMG submission 80071) | Populus rhizosphere microbial communities from Tennessee, USA - Rhizosphere MetaG P. deltoides SRZDD1 (version 2) (version 2) | ecosystem: Host-associated > Plants > Roots > Rhizosphere >...
CAACTCACCGGCCGCGGAACTGCAGGGCCTCGGCCAGGTGATCCACACTCACCGCTTCAGCGCCGGCCAGATCGGCGATCGTGCGTGCGACGCGCAGCACGCGATCGAACGCGCGCGCCGAGAGCGTGAGCCGGGCCACGGCTTTTTCGAGCAGCGTCCGGCCCGCCGCGTCGAGCGGTACGCGCGTCCGCAGCCGGCGGCCTTCGAGCCGGGCGTTCAGCGTGCCGTCCCGTTCCAGCTGCCGCGTCCGCGCCGCGACCACGCGCTCGCGGATTGCCGCCGTGCTCTCACCGCCGGCGCCGACATGCAGGTCGCGTGGCGGGACCGCGTTCACGGTCACGGCCAGATCGATTCGATCGCGAAGCGGGCCGGACAACCGTGATGCATACCGATCGACCTGCTGCGGCGTGCAGCGGCACGGCCGGACCTCAGTGCCCGCATAGCCGCACGGACAGGGGTTCATCGCGCCGACCAGCATGAACGCGGCGGGGAACGTGGCCGTTCGGGCGGCGCGCGCAATTCGGACAACGCCCTCCTCCAGTGGCTGCCGCAGCACCTCGAGCGCGTGGCGGCTGAACTCCGGCATCTCGTCGAGGAACAGCACTCCATGATGGGCCAGGCTGATTTCGCCGGGCCGCGGAAGCGTGCCGCCACCAACGAGCGCGACATCGCTGACGGTGTGGTGCGGCGCCCGGAACGGTCTCGCGGTGAGCAGTCCGGTGCCGGGATGAATCAGTCCGGCCACCGAGTGCACGGTGGTGACCTCGACCGCCTCGTCCAGCGTGAGAGTAGGCAGCACGCCAGCAAGCCGTCGCGCCATCATCGTCTTTCCCGCGCCGGGTGGGCCGACCAGCAGCGCGTTGTGGCCACCGGCGGCGGCAATCTCCAGGGCACGCCGCGCCAGCAGTTGACCGTGCACATCCGCGAAGTCGGGCGCCGTTGGCTCGGGCGCCGGTGGCGCGGCAACACGCGCCGGCCGTCGAAATCCGCGAGGATCGTTGATCGCCAGCACGGCGTCGGGCAGGCTGCGCACGCCGAACAGATCGAGGCCGTGCACCGCCGCGGCCTCGCGCTCGTTTCCATCCGGCAGCAACAATCCGCGGTAGCCCTGCCTGCGCGCCGCGGCGGCGACCGGCAGCACGCCACGCGTCGGCTGAATGCCACCGTCGAGCGAGAGCGCGCCGATCAGCAACATGTCATCCACGTCCCGCCGCGCGAGGACGCCGGCGGCCGCGAGCACGCCGAGCGCGATCGGCAGGTCGAAGCTCGCTCCCTCCTTGCGCACGTCGGCCGGCGAGAGGTTGACGGTGATGCGGTGCGGGGGGAACTCGAAGCCGGAATTGCGAATCGCGCTGCGGATCCGATCGCGGCTCTCGCGGATGCCGGGATCGGGGAGGCCGACCATCGTGAACGAGGGGAGGCCGTGCGAGACGTCCACTTCGACCTGCACGGTGAAGGCCTCGATGCCGTAGACCGCCGCCGTCCGCACGCACGCGAGCATGCGTGGGACGATGCAAATCCTCTCGCCGCGTGATTTCCCGGCCTTTCTGGAGGAGCAGCGGAGAATTGCTGCAGAAGCTGCCACGCTCGACCGAGGACGAGTGTGCAGGAATTCCCGTCCAGGACGAACGAAAAAGCCCGTCACCGCGGTGAGCGATGACGGGCTCTGATGTCGAACGGGTTTCGAAACTAGCGGGCGCGGACGGTCAGCCGATCGCCGACGCTGATGCGGCTGCCGCTCAGCCGATTGAGACTGCGCAGCTTGGCAACGGTCGTGTCGAACAGCTGCGCGATCGAGAACAGCGTGTCGCCGCGCTTCACGCGGTACGTGACCACGCCCGATTCGCTGGGCCGGCCCGCGGTCGCAACCGCCGCCGGTCCACCAATGGCGCGTGAGGCGACCGCCACCGGCGCGGGCCGCTCGGTCCGTGCGGCGAGCAGCGTGGCCGGCGCGCGCGGGATGATCAGGTCCTGGCCCGGACGGATCGCCGACCGCACGCTCAGGTGGTTGGCTTCCGCGAGATCGACTCTCGCGACCCGGAGCTTGCGCGCGACGCTCGAGAGGGTTTCACCCCGCTTGACCGTGTACCAGTTGAACGAGCCGAGCTCGGATGCGGGAGCGCCGGTCAACCGCGCGAGCAGCTTGTCCGCGGTGCCGGCGGGCACCTTCACTTCATAGTCCGGATACTTGACCGGCGTCGTCCAGCGCCGCAGCTCGGGGTTCAGCGTCTGGATCTCGTCAATCGTCGCGCCGGTCCACTCCGCGACCCGGCGCAGGTCGACCGCCCGGGGCACCGCCACCTTGTCGTACGGCACGGCCTCGGCGGCCGTGTACTCGAAGCCATACTGCGCGGGATTCTTGGCCACGATGATGGCGGCCAGGATGAGAGGCACGTACTCGCGCGTCTCGCGCGGAAGATACCGCTGCGACTCGGCCAGGGACCAGAAGTCGTCCCTGCCGGACGACCTCAGCGCGCGCTGGAGCCGCCCCAGCCCGCCGTTGTAAGCCGCCAGCACCAGGTGCCAGTCGCCGTTGAACATCCGATGGAGCGTCTTGAGGTACTTGGCCGCGGCAACCGTCGCCTTCTCGGGATCGGAGCGCTCGTCGATGTACCAGTCGGTCTTCAGGCCGTGGTCCTTCGCCGTCGGCTTCATGAATTGCCACGGACCCTTTGCGCTCGCCTTGGAGAGCGCGTTCATCTTGAAGCCGCTCTCGATGACCGGGATGTAGGCGAGGTCGAGCGGCAGGCCTTCGGCGCGGAAGACGTTCTGGATCATCGGCAGGTACTTGGACCCGCGCACCAGGCTGTCCTGGACGTACTCGCGGAGCCGGCCGCTGAGCAGTTCGACCGCCGCCAGCACCTTGGCATTCTGCGGGATCGGCACGTCGTGCTCGGTCGCGGCGAGGTCCGCCTTCACGGCTTCCTCGGTGGAGGCCTTGGTCTCCGGCTTCGGGAACGTGGCGATCGCCAGAATCTCGTCGATGGAGGCCGGCTCTGTCCGTGTCTCCGAGAAGCCGTCGCCCTGAGCCAGCGCCGTGACTTCGTGCGCGTTGATCCGGTCGATCAGCCGATCGAAGTGCTCCCGCAACCGGACGTCGGTTCGGGCGCCGTAGGGCGACTCCAGCAGGACGTCGACGGCGCGGTCGAACTCGACCCGGGCGCGATCGAGGTGACCCAGCTTCAGCTCTCTTTCACCAGCGGTGAAATGGTCCTGGGAGGTGGCGATCAGCGCGACGACGGGATCGGGGGGCGCGGGAGACACCGGGGCCTGCGCCGCGGGCGCGGCAGTCTGAGCCGGAACGGCTGGCCCCTTCTGGATTTTGGGATTGGAGCCGCACGCCGTGGCCATCAAGAAGAAGGCGCTCGCCACGCAGGCGACCGGCGTCGACACCGAAGCACGATTGAGCATCTGGGCGCTCCCGCGAGGGCAAGCGGCTCGACTGTCACCGTAGAGCCAGGAACCCTGTTGAGGTCGCCCCCCGGCCGGGGGGCTCCCGTTGTTGCCATCGACTACCGACCGTGCTGCCGGTGCCGGCGAGCTTTCGAATCCGCCGAAAGCGGAAACCCTGAGTACAGCTGGGGCGAACAGCTTAGCATTGCTGAGCACGGTGGGTCAACCGTAAACCCAAGCAGCTCAAGAGTATTGCGAACGCGGCCGTTTCAGCGCGGCCAGCTCGCCTGGATGAAAAGCCGCTGCTGGTCGCCGAGATCCCGCGCCGATGGAGTGACGATCGTCCGTTCGCTGATGGTGATCTTCCGCCCCTGCTTCATCGCCTGTCTGACGTCGTCTTCGCAGACAAAGTCGGCGGGCTTCTCGACTGGCGCAGCTGACAGCACGCGCTCGGCCGGCGGTGGGGACACCGGACTCGCGGCCGGCGCCGGCGCCGATGCCGGGGAAACCGTGGCGGAAGAGGGGGCCGTGTAGCCGCGCGACGCCAGGAACTGGTCGATTCGCCGTGCGAGCGATTCGGCGGCGAGGCCGCCCCGCGCCCGGACGGCGGGAACCTTGGGAAGCGGGGTCCCCGGCTGAAGGGCCGGCGCCGGCGGTGCGGTTTCCCGGCGCACGACCGCCGGCCTGATCTCATAGGCCAGGCGCTTGATGTTCAGCAGGTGGCGCGGCGAGATGTTGTCCGAGGTGATGTTCCCGCCGTACCCCCCGCAACCCAGCGTCATCGCGGGATCCAGCCCGGTCGTCAACCCGATCGACCCGTGCGTCGTCGGGGAGTTGACGACGATCCGGTACGCGGGTTTCTTCAGGCCGAACTGCAGGATGATGTCGTCGTTGCGGCTGTGGATGGACATGGTGTGACCCATCCCGCCGTAGCGCAGAATCTGCTTGCACCGCTCGCAGCCCTCGCGCCAGTCCTGCACGACGTAGAACGAGAGCACGGGACAGAGCTTTTCGATCGACAACGGGTAGTCGCGCCCCACTCCCTGGAGCTCCGCGAGCAGGACCCGCGTCCCTTCGGGGACCGTGATGCCTGCCTGCTGCGCGATGTAGGTCGCCGGGCGGCCGACGAGTGCCGGGTTGGGCAAGCGCTGCGGGCTGACCAGAATCCTGCCGACCGCATCGATCTCGGAAGCCGACATGAAGTAGCCGCCGTTGGCGCGGAACGCCCGCTTCACCTCTTCCACCAGGGGCGCATCCACGACGACCGAGTTCTCGGACGAGCAGAGCACCCCGTTGTCGAACGTCTTGCCGGTGACGATGTCGCGGACCGCTTTCGCGATGTCGGCGCTGCTCTCGATGTAGGCGGGCGCGTTGCCCGGACCCACGCCGTACGCGGGTTTGCCGGCGCTGTAGGCCGCGCGAACCAGCCCCATTCCTCCGGTCGCCAGAATGACGGCGGTTTCGCGGGCCTTCATCAATTCCTGGGTACCCTCCAGGGTGACCGTGGTCATCCAGTTGATGGTGCCTTCGGGAGCGCCGGCACGGCGCGCCGCCTCGTTCATGATCTCGGCGACGCGGGTGATGCAGCGGGCGGCGGCGGGATGCGGGCTGATGACGATGGGGCAGCGCGCTTTGACCGCGATCAGGATTTTGTAGATGGCCGTCGACGTCGGGTTCGTCGAGGGCACGATGGCGCAGACCACGCCGAACGGCTCGGCGATCTCGATGACCTTCCGATCCTCGATCCGCCGGATGACGCCCACGGTTTTGATCGGCTTGATGAAGCGGTAGACCTGCTCCGACGAGAACAGGTTCTTCTGGACCTTGTCGGCGACGACGCCGTAGCCGGTCTCTTCGTGCGCCAGCCGGGCGAGTGCTTCGGCTTCGGGCGTGACCGCCGCCGCCATCGCGTCGACGATCGCGTCGATCTGTTCCTGGGTCAGCTCGCCGAGAAGAGGCGCCGCGTCCTTGGCCCGTCGGGCGAGCGTCCGCGCTTCCTGTACGGAGGCGAGGTCACGATCGCGATCCGCCATTTACGACGCCTTGGAATCCTTGGCCTTCGGGAGCACCTTCTCGACTTCCGCGTGAGGACGCGGAATGACGTGAACGGACACCAGCTCGCCGACGCGGCGTGCCGCCGCGGCGCCGGCGTCGGTTGCCGCCTTGACGGCCCCCACGTCGCCACGGACCATCACCGTGACGTATCCCGCTCCGATGTACTCCTTGCCGGCGAGGACCACGTTCGCGGCTTTCACCATCGCGTCGGCCGCTTCGACTGAACCAATCAGACCTTTCGTTTCCACGAGACCAAGGGCGTCGGACATCGGTGTGCTTCTGGTCGGTCAGGGCGTGAATGGAGTGACGTTCTCTCAGAGGAAAAACCGCGCCTCCGCGGGCACGAGGCCGAAGGCTAACATATTGCAGTAGCTCGAACAACTGCATTACAATTCCGGGTCCGCATGACACATCGAGTCCACTCTGTACTGTCTCTTCGCGCGTCTGCGCTCCTGCTCGGCTGCGCGCTTCTGATTCCTGTTTCAATCGCCGGCTGCCGCAAGCGAGAGCCGGACATGCCCCCCGTGGCCACGCCGAACGTGACGTTCGCGCGCGACCGCGTGGCCATCGGCAGTCCGGTCAAGGTGACCTACCGGTTCCAGGTGGCCGCCAACGCGAAATTCGACGGCGACTACTGGGTCTTCGTCCATGTCCTGAATCCGCAGGGCGAGCAGCTGTGGACCGACGATCACCTGCCGCCGACACCGACCTCGCGGTGGACCCCCGGCCAGACGGTGGAATACACGCGGACCATCTTCATTCCCAACTATCCGTACATCGGCGAGGCGAACGTCCGGATCGGTCTGTACTCTCAAGCCGACGGTAAGCGCCTCGTGCTCGCGGCTCCCGAGGCCTCCCGCCGCGAGTACAACGTCGCCAAGCTCGAGCTCCTGCCGCAGTCCGAGAACGTCTTCCTGATCTACAAGGAAGGCTGGCACCCGGCGGAGGTGGCGTCGGAGAACCCGATGTCGGAGTGGCAATGGACGCAGAAGCGCGCGTCCTTCTCCTTCCGGAACCCGAAGAAGGATTCGAACTTCTACCTCGAGTACGACGCGAGGAGCGACCTCTTCACCCCGCCGCAGCAGATCACGGTTCGGGTCGGCGAGACGGTCCTCGCCACCTTCGCGGCCGACGTGAAGGAGAAGACGCTGGTCGTCTATCCGGTGACCGCGGCGCAGCTCGGGACGGGCGAGATGGTCGAGATGTCCGTCGAGGCCGACAAGACGTTCAAGCCCGGCGGATCCGATCCCCGCGAGCTCGGTATCCGCGTCTACCACACCTTCATCGAGCCCAAGTAATCCGCCTTCGCCCTTTCAGGGCTTCGGCGAGACAAGCTGTTCCCATCTCAGGACCGGCGTCCTCCCGCCAACGGCGGAGCTGTAGTGTTTCTGGACGGATCTGCCGATAGCTGGTAGGATGAGTGACTCGCCACTATGAGCTCCAGACTGACCGCGTGCCTGCCGGCGCTGCTGTTTGCCCTGTTTTGCACTGCGAGCTCGGCCCAGGCCGAGATCGTCGTGCTGAGCTCCGGCCGGACCCTGTCCGTCAAGGGCCACCGCCTCGAGGGGGAGTCGATCGTCCTCCAGATGCGGAGCGGCGGCGAGGTGACGTGCGACAAGACCCTGGTCGAGAAGATCCTCCCCGACGAAGTGGCGCGTCCGGAGCCGGCGCCTCAAGAATCGGTCGCGACCGATGTGGTCCTCGCATCCAGCGCCGCCGACGGTCTTCCGATGGGACCCTACGGGGAAATCATCACGGCGATGGCGGAAACCCACGGTGTCGATCCGCTCCTGGTTCGGGCCCTGATCCAGGTCGAATCCGGTGACCAGCCGAGAGCACGATCGAACAAGGGTGCCATGGGGCTGATGCAGTTGATGCCGTCGACGGCCCGCCTCTACAACGTGCGGAACCCGTACGATCCGAAGGCCAACATCGCAGCCGGCGTCAGGCATCTGAAGTCGCTGCTCGATCAGTTCCGGACCGTGGATCTTGCTCTCGCGGCCTACAACGCCGGAGAAGGCGCCGTGAAGAAGTTCAACGGCATCCCGCCCTATCGCGAGACACGGGATTACGTCAGCCGCATCCTGTCGCTGGCGGGGATTCGCTGACTCCTCTCAGTTTTCCAAGCCGCGTCCGGTTCTTTCCTGTCTAATCCTTGAGGATCGGGTCCCTTCGAGGGTGCCGGTACGGGTCCGGCTGACGCCGGCCTCCGCCCGCGACAGCGGCCGCGGGCTGAGGTGGCTGGTATATAATTCGCGGATTGCCGTAGGCCGATAATGTCAACCGTGACAAGAGCTTGCGCCGTGCGGCGGGACGGAAGGTAACGCGTGGAGTTCCGGTGCCGGCTGGGCACTCCCGGCGGTGAGATCATCGAGGGGATCTACGCCGCGGACACCGAGGCGCGGCTCAGGCAGGAGTTCGAGGAAAAGGGCCTGTACGTCCTCGGGATCTCGCGCGCCGGGGGCGCGTCGCTGGGGAGCTTCCGGCTCCCGACCCGTTCCCGTGTCTCGACCCGGGAGTTCCTGGTCTTCAATCAGGAACTGGCCACCCTGCTGAAGGCGGGCATGCCGCTCGTCCAGTCGTTGGACATCCTGAGGCGGCGCGTCACCAATCCTCTCTTCAAATCGGTCCTCGACGACGTGTACGAGCGGGTGCGCGCGGGGAGCTCGCTGTCCGAGGCGTTCGAGGCGCACGGCACGCTGTTTCCCGGTGTCTATACGGCATCGCTCCTGGCCGGGGAAAAGAGCGGCAACCTCGAGCAGGTCATCCGGCGGTACGTGGCCTACGTCAAGGTGGTGGCCAACGTCAAACGGAAGACGATTTCCGCACTGGTCTATCCGGCGATCCTGCTGGCGCTGTCGCTCGTCGTGGTCTCGATCATCGTGCTGCGGGTCGTGCCGGAGTTCGGCGCCTTCTATCAGCAGTTCGACAAGGAACTGCCGCTGTCGACCCGGATCATCGTCTGGGTGTCGGAGACCGCGCGGACCTACTTTCTGATGATCATCGGCACGGTGGTGGCGATCGCGGTGATGTTCTGGATCTGGATCCGCGAGCCGGCGCAGCGCGAGCGCTTCGACCGCTGGGTGCTGAAGCTCCCGGCGCTCGGCCAGATCGCGCGCAAGTTCTCGACCTCGCAGGCGGCGCGGACGCTGGCGACGCTGCTGGGGGGCGGCATTCCGCTGGTCAACGCGATCGATGTCTCCGCGCGTTCGATCAAGAACCGCTACATCGCGCGCGAGCTCCAGGTCGCCGGTCAGCAGGTCCGGGAGGGCAGGGCCCTCTCGATGGCGATGAACGACAGCGGCGCGTTCACCGACGTCGCCATCAAGATGGTGGAAGTGGGGGAGTCCACGGGCGCGCTGCAGGAGATGCTCAACAGCCTCGCCGATTTCTATGACGAGGAGATCGACACCAACCTGGCGCGGTTCATCACGCTGGTCGAGCCGACTCTGCTGGTGGTGATGGGCATCATCATCGCCGGCCTGCTGCTGTCGCTCTATATGCCGCTCTTCAACATGGGTGGGTTGACCTGATGGCCAACGGAAAAACACCGGCCTCCACGTCCGAGAAGGCCGAGGAGATGTACGTCGGCGTTCCCGAAACCACAGCCGCGGAGCTGGCGGCCGAGACCGCGCACGCGCGGCGGCTCGCCGAGCGCTACCGGCTGCCGTTCGTCGATCTCTCGCAGTTCAGCATCGATCACGATCTCTTCCGGGCGATCCCTGCCGACCTGATGCTCCGCTACGGGTTCGTGCCGTACCGGCGCGAAGGCACCTCGCTGGTCATCGTCGTGTCGGATCCCACCGACCTGCCGATGATCGACGAGCTCGCGGTGCTGCTGGCCACCCCCATCAAGGTCACGGTCGGCACGCCATCCGCGATCCAGGCGATCCTGAAGAAGAGCGAGAGCTCGCAGCGCGTGCTCGAGGAAGCGACCGAGAGCTTCCAGCTCCAGATCCTCCGTGAAGACGAGCTCTCCGACGAGCAGCTGACCGTCGAGAAGCTGACCACCGATCAGAGTCCGGTCATTCGTCTCGTCGACACGACGCTCTATTCGGCCATCCAGCGCCGCGCCAGCGACATCCACATCGAGACCCAGGACGACGCGGTGCACGTGAAGTACCGGATCGACGGCGTGCTGCAGCCGGCGATGCGGCCGATCGACAAGCGCTTTCACAGCACCATCATCTCGCGCGTCAAGGTCATGGCGGAGCTCGACATCGCCGAGAAGCGGGTCCCGCAGGACGGCCGCTTCAAGGTCCGGCTGGGAGGCAAGAGCATCGACTTCCGCGTGTCGATCATGCCGAGCGTCCACGGCGAGGACGCCGTCATCCGCATCCTCGACAAGGAATCGATCAGCGAGCAGTTCCACGAGCTGCGCCTCGACATCCTCGGCTTCCCGGACGACGAGCTGCGGCGGTTCCGCAAGTACATCGCCGAGCCGTACGGCATGGTGCTGGTGACCGGGCCGACCGGCAGCGGCAAGACCACGACGCTCTACGCGGCGCTGTCGGAGATCAAGTCGATCGAGGACAAGATCATCACGATCGAGGATCCGGTCGAATACCAGCTGCGCGGGATCACCCAGATTCCGATCAACGAGAAGAAGGGGCTGACGTTCGCGCGCGGGTTGCGCTCGATCCTGCGCCACGATCCGGACAAGATCATGGTCGGCGAGATTCGCGACGCCGAGACCGCGCAGATCGCGATCAACTCGGCGCTGACCGGCCACCTCGTGTTCACGACGGTGCACGCCAACAACGTGCTGGACGTCCTCGGCCGCTTCCTGAACATGGGCGTCGAGGCCTACCAGTTCGTGTCGGCGCTGAACTGCGTGCTGGCGCAGCGGCTGGTGCGGAACATCTGCGTGCACTGCAAGCGGCGCCAGACGATCAGCCGCGCCCAGCTCGAGGAATCGGCGCTCGACCCGGCGCTCGAGTTCAGCGGCCACTTCTACGAGGGCGCCGGCTGCATCGAGTGCGGCGGCACCGGCTACAAGGGGCGCACCGCGATCTGCGAGCTCCTCGATCTCAGCGACAGTATCCGCGAGCTCATTCTCGCCAAGCGCCCGACCTCCGAGATCAAGAAAGCGGCCCGGGAAGAGGGCATGCGGTTCCTGCGCGAGAGCGCGGTCGAACAGGTGATGCTCGGGAAGACCACGCTCCGGGAAATCAACAAGGTGACGTTCGTCGAATGAGCCAGCGGGCGCCGTTCACGGCTTCGTGGCTTGCCAGCCCGCCGCCCTCGGTGGCGGTCGAGATCACCGCGACGCGGGTCCTGGCCGTGGCCCTGAGCGTCCAAGGCTCGAGCCGCACCATCGCCGGGCACGCGGTCGAGCCGCTGGCGTCCGGCCTGGCGACGCCGGCCCTGAACGCGCCGAACGTCCACGACGAGCGCGGGCTGGCCTCGGCGATCGACGGCGTGCTGCAAAAAGTCGACGCGCGCACCCGGCGGATCGCGCTGGTGCTGCCCGACTCGGTCGCGAAGGTGTCCCTGGTGCGCTTCGAGAAGGTGCCCCAGAAGTTGCAGGATCTCGAGCAGCTGATTCGCTGGCAGGTGCGGAAGGCGGCGCCGTTCCGGATCGAGGACGGGCAGGTCTCGTGGCAGGACGCGACCTCGTTGCCCGGCGGCGGCCGAGAGTTCCTGGTCACGGTCGCGCGGCGCGATATCGTCGCGGCCTACGAGCGGGTGTGCGATGCCATCGGCGTGCACGCCGGCGTGGTGGACATCGCGAGCTTCAACCAGATCAACGCGGTGCTCGCGGCAGCGCCGTCGAGCGGCGACTGGCTGCTCGTCAACGTCGCCGCCGACTACGCCACGCTCGCCGTCGTCCGCGACGAGCAGGTGATCTCCTACCGCAACCGCAGCACCGGCGGCATCGGCGATCTCCCCGATCTCGTGCACCAGACCGCGATGTACCACGAAGACCGGCTCGGCGGCGGCGGCTTCACGAAGGTCGTGCTCGCCGGCGCGTCGGTCATCGGCGTGGAGGAGGCCGAGCGCTTCCGGCGGCTGCTCGAGGAGCGCATCGGGATGTCGGTCCAGCCGATGGACTTCAGGCCCGCCGCCGAGGTCCGCGACCGCATCGTGGCGTCGTGGGAGCTCCTCGACATGCTGGCGCCGGCGGTGGGCGTGCTGCTGCGCGATCGCGTGGCGCGCCGGCCGGCCTCGCCCCGATCCTCCCCGGAGCAGGTGGCCTAGTGCTGCGCACCAATCTCTCGACGCGCCCCTTCTACAACGAGCGCGCCGTTCACGTCCTGCTGGCGCTTGCCGGGCTCGTGGTGATCGCGCTGACCGCCTTCAACGCGATTCGCGTCATCTCGCTGTCGCGCCAGAACACGCAGCTGTCGTCGCTCATCAACCGAGATCGCGATGAAGCGCAGCGTCTCACGAGGGAGGCGCAGCGCACCCGCGCCGGCATCAATCCGGACGAGCTCGAAAAGACCGCGAAGGCGGCGGCCATCGCCAACTCGCTGATCGATCAGCGCACGTTCTCCTGGACCGAGTTCTTCAACCACATCGAGGAGACGCTGCCGCCGGACGTGATGCTGACCGCGGTGCGCCCGACGTTCACCGATGCCGTGACCACGATCCAGATGACCGTGCTCGGCAAGCGCACCGAGGACATCGACGAGTTCATGGAGAAGCTCGAGGCCACCGGTGCCTTCGAGGACGTGCTGCCGGCGCAGCAGGACACGACCGAAGAAGGCCTGCACCGGCTGCTGCTCGAGAGCGTCTACACCGGCGCGCAGCCGGCGCCGCCGGAGGCGGTGCCGACAGGATCCGGCACCCCGGCGACCGGAAAGCCGCCGGCCGCGCCAGCCGGGCGTGGCCCGGCCCCGCCTCCGCCGTCCGGGCGCGCCGCGCGAGGGGGCACGGGGCGATGACCGGTGCCCGCCGCATCATTTTCGAGAACCGCCGCGCGATCTACGTCATCGCGATCGCGTTGATCGTCAATGCCGCGATCTACGCGCTCGTCGTCTATCCGCTGGCCCAGCGCGTGGCGACCGGCGAGCAGCAGGCCGGCGAGGCCACACGCGACCTGGTCGCGGCGCGCAAGACGTTCGAGTCCGCACGCGGCACCGTGAGCGGAAAGAAGGAGGCCGACGCCGAGCTGATCAAGTTCTACCAGGACGTGCTGCCGCCGGATTTCAGCGGCGCCCGGCGGATCCTCTATCCGCACCTGGATCAGATCGCGAGAAAGGCGAGCCTCACGACGAAGCAGTACCGCTGGAACCCGGAGGAGGGACGCACCGGCGATCTGCGCAAGCTCACGATGACGATGAGCCTGACCGGCGACTATGGCAGCGTGCGGAAGTTCATTCACGAACTGGAGATCGCGCCGGAGTTCCTGGTCCTGGAGAGCGTGGCGGTGACGACCGAGACCGACGGCGACCGCCGGCTCAACGTCCTCGCGACCGTGGCGACGTACTACCGGGCACCGGAACATGGCAACTGAGCCGGGCCCTTCGTCCAGGCGGCCGAGCCCGGTGCTCCTGGCGCTGCTTGGACTGATGATCGTCGCCTGGGTCGCGCTCAAGCTGATGGGGTCGGCCACCCCCGCGCCGCCGGCGTCTAATTCTCGAACCACGGCGCTGCCGCCGGCGCTGCAGAATAAGCCGGACCCCCCTGCGGGGACCAAGCGGCACGTCGAGGCCTCCGAGCTCGACGTGCACCTCGAAGTGCTCGACGCGGCGCGGCCGTCCGCTGCGGAAACCGCGCGGAACCCGTTCCGGTTCCGGCCGCCGCCCCCGCCGCCCCCGCCGCCGGTGTCGGCGAAGCCGGCGGGCCCGGTCGCACCACCCGTGCCGGTGGGACCGCCGCCCCCGCCGCCGCCTCCACCGATCACGGTGAAGTTCATCGGCGTGCTGGACCGGGCGGACGGCAGCCGGATCGCGTTGTTCACGGATTGCTCGGCGGGGCGCCACCAGTCGCAGGCGCGCGAGGGCGGAACGGTCGATGGCCGGTATCGCCTGGTGAAGATCGGGAAGGAATCGGTAATCATCGAGCATCTGGATGGCCGCGGACGCACCACACTGGCCGTGGGCGGGCAGGAATGTGTGAAATAGGAGCGGGTGTGACGAAGCACAGGCTGGGGTTCGTGTTCGTTCTCGTGGCGGCGCTTGCTGCTTCCGGGTGTGCCGCCGGACGAGCGTTTCGCCAAGGCCAGGAGGCGTCGCGCCTGGGAGACTGGGACGCGGCGGTCGCCCACTACACGCGCGCGGTCCAGGCCAACCCCGACAGCCCCGAATACAAGATTGCGCTGAACCGCGCGATGCAGAGCGCGGCCCAGGAGCACATCAGCCGCGCCCGCGCGCTCGAGGAGAAAGATCAGCTCGATGCCGCGCTGCTCGAGTACCGCAAGGCGGTCGAGATGGATGCGACCAACCGGCTGGCCACCGCCCGCGCCGCCGCGCTGGAGCGCACCATCCGCGATCGGATCGAAGCCACGCGGCCGCGGCCGCAGATCGAGCAGCTGCGCGAGCAGGCCCGCCAGGGCCCGCCGCCGCTCATCGGCCTGCGGGAACGGCTGCGCGGGCTCAACTTCAACAACGCGAGCGTCAAGGACATCCTCAGCATCATCGGCAGCAGCGCCGGGATCCGCGTCACCTACGACCAGGCCTACCAGGACAAGGCCTACAGCACCGAGCTCGAAGACGTGACCGTCGAGGAAGCGCTGCAGCAGATCATGTCGGCGAATCAGCTCTTCTACAAGGTGGTCAATCCGAAGACGATCATCGTCATCAACGACCGCGCCGACAAGCGGCAGCAGTACGAGGATCTGGTGGTGCGGGTGTTCTACGTCTCGCACGCCGACGCGCAGGAGCTCTCACAGACGGTCACCACCATCATGCGTATTCCGCAGATGGCGGTGGCGCCGGTGATCATGGCGAACAAGACCGCCAACACGATCACGGTGCGGGCGACGGCCCAGGTCGCGGACATCATCGAGCGAATCATCCGGTCCAACGACAAGCCGCGGGCCGAGGTCGTGATTGACGTGCAGATCCTGGAAGTGAGCCGGGCCCGGGTCAAGCAGTACGGACTGGAATTGAATTCCTATGCGCTGGGATTCATGTTCTCACCCGAGGTCGCGCCACCGAACACGAGCGCCGCGCCGACCGGTCCGCCGCCGTCACCGCCGCCGTTCAACGTGAACACCATCAGCCAGGGCGTGAGCACGGCCGACTTCTACATGACCGTGCCGACGGCGCTGATCCGTTTCCTCGAGACCGATTCGCGGACCAAGACCATCGCGAAGCCGCAGCTGCGCGGCGCCGAGGGCACCAAGCTGACGCTCAATCTCGGAGATGACGTGCCGATTCTGCAGACCGTGTTCGGAGCTGCAGCACAGGGCGGATTTGCCACGATCCCGCAGTCGTCCTACACCTACCGTTCGATCGGGGTGAACGTCGAAGTAACGCCCCGGGTCACCTA
>Ga0114129_10008209_pt1 | contig 14885 bp, 12 predicted proteins | sample RhiMetdeltSRZDD1_FD_80071 | JGI IMG/M metagenome (GOLD analysis project Ga0114129, IMG submission 80071) | Populus rhizosphere microbial communities from Tennessee, USA - Rhizosphere MetaG P. deltoides SRZDD1 (version 2) (version 2) | ecosystem: Host-associated > Plants > Roots > Rhizosphere >...
CCAATCGCCGTCGCGAGCGTCATGATGATCGCAGCGGCGATCGCCCGTCTCGATCCGACCCTCATTGTGCGGACCCTCATTGCTTCTGCGGCTTCGCGCTGCTGGTCCCACGCGGCGGCTGGTCGCGCAATTGCTCCAGGCGGCGCTGGAGCTTCTGATAGAACTCGGCGCCCTCGCCCGGATACCAATAGCTGCGATGACACGCTTCGCATGCGTTGTCGAGATTCTCGCCGAGGTCCCACAGTTCGCCGACGTCTTTTCGCTTGACGACGTCGAGCGCTTCGAGCGCCACGTTGCGGAGCGCCTCGATGCGTGCGTTCCACTCCACGGGATCGCGTTCGACCTTCGCCGTGATCGCGGCCGGCGACAATTCGACCGCGTCCGGTCCGGCGCTGTTGTTCTCGTCGCCAGGCGGCGTGAACGGCCGACGGATTTTGAGCAGGTACACGCCTTCTGCCAGCGAGACCGCGCCGATGCGGATCTTGTCCCAGTCCTCCTCGGTCCTCGGCTCTACGTCGACAATCCCGTCTTTGGTGATCGTGCTGCCGACTGCGTTGAAGAGGTTGTCCGCGGCCGGATCGATCATGTACTTCATCAATTCCTTCACGGACACGGTCGGCTTGAGGTCACCCCAGAGCGCGGCGGCCTGTAGAGTCCCGGCGGTTTGCGCAGGTGCCGGCTCCGGTGTCGACGACATACATGCGGCGATCGTCGCGCAGAGGAGAACCAGCCCGGCGCATGTGATGCGGCCGTGAGGTGTGCCAGCGGTATCCACTTCAGCTCCAGTCGGAGGGCAACTGTACACGACTGGCGCTGCTGGACGTCAGGCGTCGCGCGCCGTCTGTGTCAGACGGCGACGGCCGCTTCGCGCAGAGGTTTCGACGCCCGCGTCGGTTTGCACCGTTTGCTGAGATCGAACCTCTCCATCGGACAACCGCGCGTAGGCGCCGTTCGCCTTCATGCAGAGGAACTCGGCGTCCACCAGTTCCTCGAGGACCGCCTTGCAGGCCGTCCGCTCGACGCCGCACAGCCGTTGCGCCTGCTCGAGCGTCAGTCGCAAGCCGGGCATTTCGAGATACTCGGCGCGGATTCGATTGAGCAAGGCGTCGTTTGGCATGGCAGAACCCTGAAGCGAGTGGGACGAACCGGCGCTGCTCGGAAGCGGCTTGCGTGGCGAGAGGACGTTCGTCGGCAGGCTGCTGGTGAGCGACCAAAAAACTGTAGCGTGGCAGGCCGTAGTGTTCAAGACGGCGTCTTCACGATGCTTGAGAAATTCACTCGCGACCGAATGTTCAGCGAGCTCCGGCGTTCCGGCAGACATCAGCGATCGTCATGCGACACGTTGGTCGCTCCCGCCTTCGAGACAGCCTTATTCGGGTTCGCGCGCGGCCGAAGGCGGGCGGCACGGGCGGCATGACGCCCGTGAGCTGAAGATCTGGTGAGGCCGCCGGCGCCCGAGCGTGGCACGATCCGCTGCGGTGGCCGCGTTGACCGACCTTCGATATTCGGCGAGGAGTCTCGCCCGAACGCCTGGGGTGGCGCTCGCGTTGTTGTTCTCGATTGCGTTGGGCATCGGCAGCAACGCATCCGTGTTTGGATTCGTCCACGGGTCTCTTACCCCCAACGCGCCGCTCCCGGGGATGGACCGTGTCGTTTCGCTCTTCGCGCGGGACGGTCAAGGCGCGTTCGGCCCGGTGTCGTACGAGAGCTATGTATCGCTCGAGGCGCAGCGCGACGTGTTCGAGTTGGTCGGCGCCGTCCGCGAGTCGCAGGGCAACGTCGTACTGGCCGATCGATCGCGGGTGATGTCGGTGGCGGCCGTGACCCCCGCGCTCGCCCAGGCCTTTCACATGTCGTTGGGCCAGGGCGTCGTCATCAGTCATCGCGTCTGGCAGGCCGAGTTCGACGCCGCCTCCGACATTCACGCCGGGCGCATACGCATCGACGGCGTCGAGACCCGCGTCGCCGGCGTCAGCCCGGAGCAGCTCGAAGGTTTGTATCTTGGCCGCGCGGTCGACCTCTGGGTGCCCCTCGGCGAGGAGTCCCTTCAACCACTCGATCGCAGCGGCTCGAGCTTCTGGGCGCTCGCGCGCCTGCGCCCTGGCGTTTCCATCGATCGGGCCCGGGCCGCGGTGAACGCGACGGTCGTCGTGCTTCCCTATACCGGGATGACGCCGGAGATGGCGGCCGGCATGTCGCGTATCGCCGGTCTGCTGAGCGTCGCGGCCGGCGCCGTGTTCCTGATCGCATGCGCCAACGTTGCGTCATTCCTGCTCGCCCGCGCGTCCACCCGCTCGCACGAGACATCGGTTCGCGTCGCGCTCGGCGCGCGCCGTGGCCAACTCACGAGGCAGCTGCTCGCGGACAGCGTCGTCGTCTCCGTGGCCGGTGGGGCGGCCGGGGTGCTGCTGGCCGTGTGGACGGCGCAGATTGTTCCGGCGCTTTTCTTCGAACAGGATGCGGAGCATCTCGTGTTCGCGCCGGATCTCTCCGCCATCGCGGCCGCATCCGCCGTGTGTGCGGCAATCACGATCGCGTGTGGTCTCGTGCCGCTCGTGCAGATTCGACACGATCATCCGGCCGTCGTGTTTCAACGTGAGAGCGCGGGGCCGTCGCAGGCGGCGCGCCGCCTGCGCGACGGTCTCGTGACGGCGCAGATGACGTGCTGCTGCCTGCTCGTGATCTCCACCGGTTTCCTGTTCCTGAGTTTTCGTGACGCGCTGCTGACGAGCGCCGGCCATCGTCTCGGCCGTCCGATGCTCGCGACCGTTCAGGCGCGCGTCGACTCGAGCTCGCAGCATGAAGCCACCGCTCATGGTCTGAAGTATTTCGACGTCGTGGAGCGCGAGGCGCGGGCGGCTGCGGGCGCCGCCCGGTCCGCATGGGTCGGCACGCTGCCGGGCGGCGCGCCGGCGTGGCAGTCGATGCGCATCGAGCCGCGGCAGTTGCCTCTGCGTGATGTCGTGATGGACGTCGCGAGGTTCACGCCCCAGTCACTCGCAACGATCAGAGTGCCGCCCGTCGCCGGGCGATTGTTCGGCGGCGGCGACACGCCGCAGGCGTGCACCGTCGTCATCGTCAACGAACAGGCCGCCGGCGAGTTGTTCGATCGAGACGCCGTCGGTCGATCCATCGCTGATCCGTCGGGCCGGCGTGTCGAGATCGTCGGCGTCGTCGCTACACGCAAGGCGCCGCGCACGGCAACACCCGATCGCCCGAGTGTGTACTACTACGCGGATCAGACACCCACGCCGCTGGACCACATCGGTCCGGCGCTGTTTCGAGTCCCTGTGCGGCCGGCGATGACGAGCGCCGTGCTCGACGTCAACGTGGTGTCGCCGAGCTATTTCGACGCGATGGGGTTCTCGCCGATTGCGGGCCGGGTGTTTCAGGACGATCCTGCGCCTCGCGGCTGTCGTGCCGGCGTGATCAACGAGGAAGCGGCGAACCGGTATTTCGGCGGAAACGCCGTCGGGTCCGCCGTCATCGACAGCGTGGGCCGCCGCGCCGAGATCATCGGTGTCGTGCGCTCCGCGCGGCTTCGAAGCGCCGAGCGGCGCGAGCCGCCGGCGATCTACTTTCCGATGACGCAGGACTTTCGGCCGCGCATGACGCTGATTCTCGGATCGCCGCACGCCGACCGGGCGGTGCTGGCCGCGGTTCGGCAGCGGCTCGACGCCGTGGTGGGCGGTGCTGCGCCTGTCGTCGTGACGACGCTCGACGCGCACCTGAGCCGGACGGCACTGGCGCCCGATCGCATTGCGACGGTGCTCGTCGGCGCGTCCGCTGCGACGGCGTTGATGCTGGGCGTGCTCGGCTTGTATGGCGCGATGACCGACGCGGCGCACCGGCGGCGCCGCGAGATCGCCGTGCGCATCGCGCTGGGCGCACAAAGCTGGCGCGTGATCGGTCAGCTGTTCGCCGAGGGAGTCCGGCTTGCGGGCGCCGGCAGCGCCGCCGGCATGGTCGGATCGGTTCTGGTGGCGCGATCGTTGGGGCGGCTCACATTGGTGGAAGGCTCGTCCGCGATCTGGGTGTGGCTGGCCGCGCCGCTCGTCTCGGTCGGCGCGGTCGCGATTGCGAGCGTGCTGCCCGCGCGCCGCGCATTGATGCTGAATCCGCTCGCGATCCTGCACGACTCACGATGACCCGGCGCGAGCTCAGTGGACGACAGCACGATCAATCCGGCGAGACATCCAGCCGAAGACCATCGGGCAGCGGCTCGCCAAACACGCGGTTCGCGTCGAACGTCGACGTCGCCACCACTTCCTCGAGCGGACGGAGCGCGTCGCCGTCGATTCCGCCCTCGGAGAGACGCGTCCGCGCGCGCGCGAGCCGCTCCTCGTCGAGATCGCGCAGCGGGTCGCCCACGCGTGCCGCGATCTGCACGATGGCCGCCGCGAGCTCGGGCGAGATGACCTTGATCGACAGCAGCGCATCGAGCCACCGTCCGGCATCCTGCGGCGGCACGATGCTGCTGAGCGGACCGTACAGCGGCGCGCGCGCGCCGAGGCGTCCGATGGCCCAGAGCAGACTGGCATTGCCGGCATCACGACGCACGCGGCGCACCAATTCGTCGCCGATTCGTGCGCGCGTCGAGGGGTCGAGCCGCTCCAGGCTCGCGAGCAGCCGCCAGCTCTCGCGCTCGATCTGCGGATTCAGCCGCGGCGCTTTCTTGGCTCCCAGCCCCAGCTCGCCCATCACGCGCTGCGCGAGCTCGCGCTGCTGCCCGGTCGAGAAACCGCCGGCGACGCGCTGCCAGAGGACGAGCCACTCGACGCGATTCTGAATCGCTCCCGGGAACGCGAGGCCGGCGGCGTAGATCTTCCGCGCCTCACCGATACGCCACGGGTCTTTCGCGGCGCCGAACCCGGGACGAAAGCAGAATCCGAACAGATTCAGCCAGCGCGCCTCCAGCGATGCCGACATGCGGCGGCGCGCAGCCAGATCGATCAGCACGTCGGTGAACCGACGCATCACCGGGAGCGGCCACGCCGCCTTGCCGAAGCCGATGGTCTGCTCGACGTGCGCGACGAGGGTCTCGGCGGTGATCGTGCCGTCGACGCCGTTGAACACCGACTCGATCGCCCGCTCCGCTGCCGTCGTCAGCTCGTCGGGAACGACGGCGTCAGCAGGAGGCGAGGGCGCGACGTCATCGTCCTGTTCATCGTCTCCTTCGTCGCGTACCTGGAAGGCGAGGCGCCACCGGTGATTACTCACCTGCGACTCGCACCAGAGCTCGAGGATGCCGACTTCGGTGAACGCCACCGAGAGCCGCACCGGCAACTCGACCTGGCGCGACTTCCGTCCGTAGCGAAGCACGGTGACGAGCGGCGCGTGCTCGCGCGCGTCGTCGTCCCTCGACGCCGAAGGGCCGCCGTGCAGCGACACGATGTCGCCCGCGCGATCGGATCGGATCGTGGAGCTGTAGAGAGAAAACGAAATCGGCCGGTTCGTTGCGACGGTGAAGGGATGCTCGAGGCGGATCTCAGTCCCCTCTTCGGTGCCGCGCGAGATGACGCACACGGCCGCGTCCGCTTCGTCGCTCCCTGTCGCGCTCGATGTCGCGCGCAGCCCGACATAGTACGCGCGCCCGCTGCCCGCCTTCACCATCGGCATCGCGGGACCGACGCCGGCGCGCAGCCGCGCGTACGTCGCGGCGCCGACGGCGACCGCCGACTCCAGATTGCTCGTGGTCAAAACGATCGGCGCGTCGCCGAACCATCCCGCCACCGCGTGCACGACACGATCGCGCGCGGCCTCCGGCGTGAAGAATCCGCCGTTGAACAGCACGAGATCGGGACGCATCATCCGGCGGCCCGCCACGTCGACGACGTTCGGGCCGGCGATGCCGGATGCCGCCCGGGCAAGAAACGCCGCGAGGTGACGCGTGATCGCGGCATCGGTCTCGTACGGCAGCCCGAGCTCGCGCAGGCCGGCGCGTCGATCTCGTGCGATTGCGACGTCGCCGCGCGACGTGATCGGCAGAAATTCGTCGAGCGTCGCCTGGACATCTTCGCGCGTGAGGCCGGTCGTCATCGCGGCGCCAATCACGGTGCGTCCGGCGCCAAGAACGGTGATTGGAACCCGGTCCGGCGGAGTGTCGCCGAGCAGCTGCTCCTTCGCGGCACTGCACAGGCGGCGCAGCGCGGCACGTTGGGTGATCGCGAGCCGCACGTCCGGGCGCGATTCGGTGAGCCGGCGCTCGACGAGCGTCGCCAGGGCGAGATCGACGTTGTCGCCGCCGAGCAGCAGATGATCGCCAATCGAGATTCGCTCGAACGTCGGCGCGCCTGCCCCGGAACCATCGACGCCGACGCGGATCAGACTGAAATCCGTGGTGCCGCCGCCGACGTCGCAGACGAGCGCGACGCGATCGTTTTCGAGAAGACCCCTCGCGCGGCGCGTGTGATGCTCGGCCAGCCACGCGTAGAAGGCGGCGATCGGTTCTTCGAGCAGCGTCAGATGATCGAACTGCGATGCCCTGGCGGCTTCCACCGTCAGCTCGCGTGCCTCCTCGTCGAACGATGCCGGCACCGTGAGCACGATCCGCTGGCGCTCCAGCCGCAGCTGGTCGTCGCCGGACGCCATCGTCGCGTTCCACGCGTCGCGGATGTGCATCAGATAGCGCGCCGACGCGTCGACCGGCGAAATCTGCGGAGACGAAGCCGCCCCCCACGGGAGAATCGCCGCGCGCCGGTCGACGCCCGGATGCGCGAGCCACGATTTGGCGGAGGCGACCTGGCGCGCCGGCGCGAGGGCGCCGCGCTCGCGCGCGAGCACGCCGGCGATCGGATCGGGCGCCGGGTTCCACGGCAGCGCGACGGCGCCGCTCTCGATTTCGTGCGGCTCGCAGAAATAGAGGAACGAAGGCAGCAGCGGCTGCGGCGCGACGACTGACGGTTCGATCAGCTGCGGGATCGGAAACAGCGTGACGCGCGGGCGGCGGGCACGCGTGTCGACGGCGGCGACGGCGCAGTTCGTCGTGCCGAGATCGATGCCGACGAGAAACGGGGAATCCGGCAAGTCAGATTTTCAGATCCTGGGAAGCTCGCGTCCTCAGGGTTTCGGGTTCCCGGATATTCAGTTCCAGTTTCCAGCGCCCTTGACCGTCGCGCTCCTTGCACCACAGCTCGAGCGTGCCGATTTCGGTCACGCGGCTTTCCAGCGTCACCGGCGTGAGATCGGAATCGTGGCCGCCGCCGTCCGCGGTGAGCGTCACCTCGAGCGGCCCGAGCTCCTCGAGGTCGTCGCCCCAGTCCTCGATGAGCGCGCCGGGCTGATCGTTCTTGCGGACCGTCGAGCTGAGAAATCGAAACTCCGCCGGCTCGCCGATCGCGAGGCCGAACTCGCGGCCGGCGATCGCGGTGCTCGTGCCTTCTTCCATCCCGAATGGGACGACGCAGAGCGCCTTGAGCGGTGCGGGGAATCCGGGCACGGCGGGCAGCGCGCTCTCGATGCCGACATAGTAGGTACGCGGCGCGCCGCTCCGGATGCGCACCCCGCGCCCGCTCGCGCGCACGCGGCCGTAGGCGGCGGCGCCCCGCGCGACGGCATGATCCAGATCCGGCGCGTCGAGCGCGTGCATCGCATCGAGCGGTGCGAACCCTTCCTGCTGCAGCCAGCGATTCAGCACCTCGACGATCCGCGCGCGGAGCGGTTCGGCCTTCATCACGCCGCCGTTGAAGAGCACGTGCGTCGGACACGCGAGGCCGCTCGGACCGCGGCGGATCGCGGACGTTTCCGGTCCGCCGGATGCCTGTCGCATGAGGAATCGCGCGAGATGCCGCGTCACGGCGGCATCTGCCGCGTACGGCAGTCCGATTTCCTGCAATCCCGCCTGTCGTCGTCTCGCCGGCATGTCGGTCGAGGCGACCTTCGGGAAAAAACCGTCGAGCAGCATCTGATCCAGATCGGCGCGGCGGAGCGTCGTGCGAATCGTTCCGCCGATCAGCCGGCTGCCTTTGCCGAGCACCGTGATGGGATGCTCGTCACGATCGGAGTGCGCGAACAGCGTCTCCTTGGCGGCGCGGCACTGATGCCACAGCGTCTGGAGCTGCCACGTGTCGATGCGGTGGCCTTCGCCTTCGAGGCGCTGCTGGGCGACGCGCGCCAGCGCCAGATCCATGTTGTCGCCGCCGAGCAGGATGTGATCGCCGATCGCGACGCGCTCCAGCGAAAGATCGCCGTCGCGCTCGCTGACCAGAATCAGGCTGAAGTCGGTGGTGCCGCCGCCGATGTCGCACACCAGCACGAGATCGCCGACGCGAAGCTGCCGGCGCCAGCGGTCGCCCGCGCTGTCGATCCACGCGTAGCACGCGGCCTGCGGCTCCTCGAGCAGCGTGACGTGCGCGAGGCCCGCCGCTTCCGCGGCGCGCAGCGTCAACTGCCGCGCTTCCTCGTCGAACGACGCCGGCACCGTCAGGAACACCTGCTGGCGATCGAGCGCCAGCGCCGGATCCCCCGCGGCCACGGTCGAGTCCCACGTGGACCGCAGGTGTTGCAGATACGCGGCCGATGCCGTCACCGGCGAGAGCTTCGGGACATCGTCCGGCGCGTCCCACGGCAGGATCGCCGCCGTCCGGTTCGCCCCGGCGTGCGACAACCACGACTTGGCGGACGAAACGAGGCGAGCCGGCGTTTCGGACCCGCGCTTGCGCGCCAGCTCGCCGACGATGTGAGGCGGCCGATCGCCTGTGTCGTCCCACGGCAGACGCAGACTGCCAGAGGGGAAATCGAGATCGCCGACGACATAGAGAAAGGATGGAAGAAGCGTGAGCGGCGCCACCTCGCCCGGTTCGACGAGCTGCGAGATTGGCAGCACCTCGATTGGTCCGGCCGTCCCGGCATCGGTGATATCCGTCCGCGCGATCGCGCAGTTCGTGGTTCCGAGATCGATCCCGACGCTGAAGCGGGCAGCGTCCGACGTTTTGGTTTTTGCCTTGGCCACTACGCAACCTCGACTTCGGCTTGCGCGACGATCGTGCGTCCGGCGGGAGCGCCGAGCGGCGGCAACTCGATCCTCGCGGCGCGCCAGCCGCGGTGGAGCAGCGTGCCGGGGAACGGCGGACGCCCCGTCACGTTGCCGACCAGCCGGACGGCGGTTGGATCGACGTCGGTCGAGACGCTCGTCCGCTCGCCTTCTTTTCCCGCGAGGATCGGTTCGAGCACGACATAGCGCGTCAGCACGCCGCGGCAGCCCGCGTGCACGTCGCGCACGGCGGCGCCGATCTGTGCGTCAGCGTAGGTGCCGAGGTCTTCCATCAGGAAATCGATCAAGCGTCCGTCGCGCTGCAGGAGCGCCAGCATCTGAATCGCGCGATCGGAGTGATCGCTCACGGGCGGCGTTGGCGGCCCCGGCGATACTGTCGCGGCCGCGGCCGGTGCTGCGGAGCGGGCGCCTTGCAGCGCCGCCGGCAGCCGTCCTTGAAAGAGAATGGTGAAAAACGCCGCGAACGCCAGCTTCAGTCGAGTCCACACGCCACCCATCGCACGCTCCAGCCACTGATTGTCACACGAGCGTGAGGCGGCGCCCGCGGTTCGACATATCATCGGTTGGCCAGCCTGTCGAGGACGACCGAGGACGACCGATGACCCGGCATCGATTCATCACCTGCGCGCTCGTTGCTGTCGTGTGCGGCGGCGTGCTCGCCGCCGATCAGCCGCCACAGCCCTCCTTCAAGAGCGGCGCTCCAACCGTCGCCGTCTACTCGACGGTCACCAACGCGCAAGGGCGTCTGGTGCCCGACCTCGGCCGCGACGACTTCACGGTCGACGACAACGGCAAGCGGCAGGTCCTCACCCTGTTCGCCAACGACATTCAGCCGATTACGGTCGTGATGCTGCTGGATCGCAGCAGCAGCATGGCGCCGAACTTCAAGCTCGAGCAGATGGCGGCCGAGGCGTTCGTGGCGTCGATGGGCCCGCAGGACAAAGCCCGCATCGGCAGCTTCGCGAACCGCATCCAGGTCGATCCGCTGGAGTTCACCTCGGACCACGAGGCGCTGCTGAAAATTCTCCGGAACGATCTGCAGCCGGAAGGGCCGACGCCGCTCTGGAATGCGGTTGATGTGGGGATCGACGATCTGCTGCTCGAGCCTGGACGGCGCGTCGTGCTCGTGTTCACCGACGGCGTCGACGCGCCGATGAATTTCACCGGCCGCAACAAATCGTTGAAGGACGTGATGCGCCGCGCGGAGGAGCGCGACATCATGGTGTACGCCATCGGCCTGGCCGGCGACAACGGCCCGCCTCGCGGCGCGTTCGGCGGACCCGGCGGACGCGGACTCGGCGGGCTGGGCGGCGGAAACCGTCCGCAGCTGGAGCGGCCGGATGAAGGGTTGCCGAAGATCGCGGAAGCGACCGGCGGCGGCTACTTCGAGCTGACGTCGACGGCGGACCTCGTGCGCACTTTCACGCGCGTCGCCGACGAGCTCCATCACCAGTACGCGCTCGGCTTCGCGCCGGAGAAGCTCGACGGCAAGATGCACGAACTGACCGTGCGCCTGTCGCGCCCCGACCTCCGCGCACGCGCGCGCAAGCGCTACCTGGCGACGCCAGTCCGGAATTCGCCCTGACGGACGCATCGGCGATCGCACGCGTTGCGACGAGGGGAGTGAGTTTTCATGGAAGGCAACGAGTGCTACAAGTTCGCCACGATTCGCCAATACATCGATCTCGCGCACGCCGATCCCGTCCGCGTGATGATCGACGTCGGCGCCAATGTCGGCGCCGTGACGCGAATGATGAAGGCGTACTTTCCGGACGCGAGCGTCTATGCGTACGAGGCCGTCCCCGAATACAGCGCGCTGGCCGAAGCAAACACTCGCGATCTTCCGGGCGTCACCGTGATGCGCACGGCCGTGACCGGCCAGCATCTGTTCCACGACGATCTCGGAGCCAACCGCCGCGCCGGTCCCGTCGCGCTGCGGATCCTCAAAGGCATGCCGGCGAGCGGTCCCGGCTGGGGAGGCGGATCGATGGTCGTGGCGGCCGACGCGCCGGCGATCGCGGTGGGCGCTCCCGCCGGCTACGCGTTGACCGACGACGCGATCGACGCCGTGTCGCTGGACGACATCGTCACGCGGGTCCTCACGCGTGAGCGCGCCAGGCAGGTCGACGTCCTGAAGATGGACTGTGAGGGCTGCGAGCACTCGTCGCTCGGCAGCGCTCCGATCAAGACGCTGAAAAAGATCCGCTTCATCGTCGGCGAGTATCACGGCATCGAGCGGTTCTACGCCGTCATGGCGCGGAAGCTGTATCGCACGCACAAGGTGAATCTGATCGGCCAGCGCGACCTCGGCGCGTTTTTCGCCGAGCGCCTGTCCGGCGACGCCGACGGCATTCTGCTGTTCGACAAGAGCGGCATGCTGATGCCGCGTCCATGGCTCGGCGACCGGCCGATCGACTGGCATCTGTTCGACGAACGGTACGTCCCGCCGGGCGAGCGATACTGGCATGCCCTGCCGTGAGGCGCCATGACGGTATGTGTCGATCGTCCAAATGGTAGTCCGTCAGTCCCCGACGTCGTCACGTTGTACGGAGTTTGCCGCGGCGTCATGCTGCGATCACCGCTCGGATCTATGGTCTCCCGGCATCGAGGTGTACATGTCCATTGAGCTCGTCGTATTCGACATGGCCGGCACGACCGTGTACGACGGAGACGCGGTCCACACCTGTCTCGCGGCGGCCGTCGCGGACGTCGGCGTCCCGACGACGCGGCAGCAGATCAATGCGTTGATGGGCATGCCGAAACCGCTCGTCATCGCGACGCTCCTGTCGTCCCATCGATCGACGCGGCCGAGCGACGAAGAGATCGCGGCCGTGTACGGCGACTTCGAGCAGCGAATGCTGGCGTACTACCGCGACAGCGTCCTCGTCCGCGAGACGGACCGCGCCGGCGACGTGTTCCGCGCGCTGCGCGGGCGCGGCATCAAGATCGCGCTCGACACCGGATTCAGCCGGCCGATTGCCGACGCCATTCTCGAGCGGCTGGGGTGGACCGGCGGTCTCGTCGACGTCACCGTCACGAGCGACGAGGTCGCGCACGGCCGGCCGCAGCCCGACATGATCTGGCGCGCGATGGAGCTGACCGGCGTCCGCGAGCCGTCGCGCGTCGCGAAAGTCGGCGACACGCCGGCCGATCTCCTCGAGGGCAGCGCCGCAGGCTGCGCGTTGATCGTCGGCGTGACCAGCGGATCCCACACCGACGCCGAGCTCGCGCTCCACCCGCATACACATTTGATCGATTCGCTCGTCGAGCTGCCGGCCATCATCGAGGACGTGGACCGCGTCCGCGAGCGCGAGCCGGGCGACGTCTCGGTGCCGCTCCTGTTCACGCCGGGTCCGCTCACCACGTCGCGCGGCGTCAAGGCGGCGATGCAGCGCGATCTTGGATCCCGCGACGAGGAATTCATCCACACGATCGAGCGCGTGCACGATCGCCTGCTCACGCTGGCCGGCGTCTCGCGCGCGGACGGATACGCCGCGATCCTCATGCAGGGCAGCGGCACGTTTGCCGTCGAAGCCATGCTCGGGACGTTCGTGCCGCCAGGCGGGCGCGTCCTGGTCGTCGAAAACGGCGCCTACGGCAAGCGGATGCTCGACATCGCGCGCGCGCTCGGCATTTCGTGGGCGACCGTCAGCTCGTCGCCGGCCGAGCCGGCATGCCCCGAGACGATCGCACGCGTCCTCGAGGGCGATCCCGGCACGACGCACGTCGCGCTCGTGCACTGCGAGACGACGTCGGGCGTGATCAACCCGATGTCGACGATTGCGCGCGTCGCGCACGACGCGGGCTGCGCCGTCCTCGTCGATGCGATGAGCAGCTTTGGCGCCATGCCGATCGACGTCCACGCCGACGGCGTCGACGTGCTGGTGGCGTCGGCGAACAAGTGTCTGGAGGGCGTGCCCGGCGTCGCGTTCGCCATTGCCCGGGAGTCGATTCTTCGCGCCGCGCCGCCGGCGCGGAGCGTGAGCCTCGATTTCGCCGCGCAATGGCGCGGGTTCGAGCGCGACGGCCAGTTCCGCTTCACGCCGCCGACGCACGTCGTGCTGGCGCTCGAGCAGGCGCTCATCGAGCTCGAACGGGAAGGCGGCATCAGCGGACGCGCGGCGCGCTATCGTGCGAATCACGAGCGGCTCGTCTCCGGCATGCGCGCGCTCGGTTTCCGCACCATCGTGAATCCCGCCCATCAGAGCGCTGTCATCACGTCGTTCCTCTATCCGGACGATCCCGCGTTCTCGTTCGAGGATTTCTACACGCGCCTGCGGCTGCGGAACTTCGTCATCTACCCGGGCAAGCTGATGGACGTCCCCTGCTTCCGGATCGGCACCATCGGCCGGATCTATCCCGAGGACGTCGACGCGCTGCTCGCGGCCGTGCGCGCCACGATCGCCTCGCCGCTGTCGGCGAGCTGAACGACGCGCGCCTCGGCGCTTGACACGGGCCCCGAACGTGTTTAACCTATCGGTTAATTAACGCATTGGTTCACCGCGCATGACAGACGACAACCTGAGCACGACGTTCGCCGCCCTCGCCGACCCCACTCGACGGGCCATCCTTGCTCGGCTCGCGTCCGGCGAACGGTCGGTGACCGAGCTGGCCGAGCCGTTCGAGATGAGCCTGCCCGCCGTCTCGAAGCATCTGCGCGTCCTCGAGCGGGCGGGACTGATCGCCCGCGGACGCGAAGCGCAGTGGCGACCCTGCCGCCTCGAAGCGGCTCGCCTCAAGGAAGTCGCCGACTGGGTCGAGCGCTATCGCGCGCTCTGGGAACAGCGTTTCGATCGCCTCGACACGTACCTGCAGGAAATGAAAGCGAAGGAGAAGAAACATGGCCGTAGGCAGCGTCGCAAATAGCGAATCCTTTACCGTCACAACCCCTTCGGACTGCGAGATCCGTATGACGCGCCTGTTCGATGCGCACCGGCACCTCGTCTTCGAAGCGATGACCCGGCCGCAACACATCAAACGCTGGTGGGGCTGCCTCGGCGAGGGATATTCTGTGCCCGTGTGCGAGGTCGACCTTCGGGTGGGTGGCGCGTGGCGCTTCGTCAGCCGTCACCCCAAGGGAGAGGCGGTGTTCTACGGCGAGTACCGGGAGATCACGCCGCCGAGCCGTCTCGTCTTCACCGAAATCTTCGAGCCGTTTCCGGAGAGCGTCTCGGTCGTGACGACGGAGTTCACCGAGGAGGGCGGCAAGACGCGCATGACCGCGACGGTTCGTTACCCGTCGCTCGACGTGCGTGACATGGTCCTCGGAACCGGCATGGCGAAGGGCGCAGGCATCAGCTACGACCGCCTCGAGGATCTCGTCGCGGAGCTGCAGGCGGCGTGATCGCGGCGCCGGTTTCCTCCGGGCGTCGATTCGATGATCGGAAGAGAGCAGCCTGGCGCCGGGAACATCACGTTGCCGGCGTCGGAGCTGCTCTGCCATTACTGGGAGAACGCGTGATGAACATCCTGTTGTGGGTGCTTCAGGTCCTGTTGGCGGCGGCGTTTTTGGCGCATGGATGGTTCCTGCTCGCACCGCCGGCGAGCATGATTGAGCAGATCAATGCCGCGATGTCGCCGGCATTCCGCATCTTCATCGGGGTGGCGGAGGTCGTGGCGGCGTTCGGCCTCACCGTGCCGGGCGCGACGCGGATTCAACCGTTTTGGGTACCCGCCGCGGCGGCCGGGCTGATGATCGTGATGATCAGCGCGACCATCTTTCACATCGCGCGCGGCGAAGTTTCTTCCGCGATCACGACGGCCGTCCTGCTGGTCATCGCCACGTTTGTCGCGTATATGCGATGGAAGGTGATGCCGATTCGGCCCCGAACCGCTGCATGAAGACCGCGGGATCGCCGGCACGTCCTCTCGCCGGCTGAACCGATCCCTCGAG
>Ga0114129_10008210_pt1 | contig 14884 bp, 18 predicted proteins | sample RhiMetdeltSRZDD1_FD_80071 | JGI IMG/M metagenome (GOLD analysis project Ga0114129, IMG submission 80071) | Populus rhizosphere microbial communities from Tennessee, USA - Rhizosphere MetaG P. deltoides SRZDD1 (version 2) (version 2) | ecosystem: Host-associated > Plants > Roots > Rhizosphere >...
GAGACTCTCGTTTCATGGCGGCTCCTGCTGGCGGGCTCTTCGCCCTGGCTTAGTCACCGGTCGTATAGCACGACCAGTGAGGAGCCGCCGCTCTCAAATTTCAACAGCTACCGGGACATCGCCGAGATTCATGTGATTGTCGATAACCTGGCCGCCCACAAGACGAAGAGTGTCCACGCGTTTCTCGACGCGCATCCACGGGTCCGGCTCCACTTCACGCCGACCTATGCCTCGTGGCTGAACCAAGTCGAACTCTGGTTTGCCAGGATCGAACGCAATCTGCTCGCGCGCGGGATCTTCAAGTCCATCCCGGACTTGGCGCGCAAGATCCGACGGTACATCACGCGCTACAACCAAGACCCGAAACCGATCCGCCGGACCTACAGCACCCCGGCGCATCGAATAACTACTGATTCAGCTGAAACAGTCCACCGGCGTTTGCTTCAGGGGCAAACTTCTTCCTATTCCGCAGGTGTTCGGACGACCGTTACGACTGGCGACTGTACGAGTTCAAACCGATCACTGTATGAGTTCCAACCAGTGCGTCGTCAATTGCCTTCTTTCGAGCCGCTCTCGCGCGCATATTTCGTTATCAGGACGAGACCCAGCACTTGTGTCCAATCCGAAACAATGTTTCCGATGACCTGGCCCGCTTTGCTATCGACCTGACTGCGGGCGTATGCCACGACCCACGCGGCACCGGTGAGCGTCAGCACAATCGTCAAGGAATGCTTCACCAGGAATCGTCCCAAACGCACATGCAAGTGGGGCTGCGGCTCTCGACTCTCGCCGGATCCCGTTTCAAAGAAGTACTTCGTCGCGACCACAAACACGAACACGCCGAGCCAGTCGGCGATCGCATTGCCGTAGAACGCTCCCACGTGCGTCTGCGGATCGGATCGCCCGTACATCACCAACAAGACGAGTAGGAGCCCGGCCAGGATCAGGCTCAGGGAATGTTCCCGCAGGAAGCGCCCTGGTGTGGTGCGGCGACGTTTACGAGGCATGCGGGCTGACCTGCGCTTCCGGTCCCTTTGCGCCTGACCGATGAGCGCGGCTGAGTGACGCGTCGCGCCTGCAACACCGCGGAGCCAGGGAGATCGATGGCGGGGCGGTGCGCTCGAGCAGTTCGCTCCACGGTCGTGGAATCTCGAACGCGGCGAACGTCGCGAGACTCATCGCGTGCAACCTGACTGCCACAACACCGCAGCCCGCGGAGCAGACGACATTTGCGCGGGGCAGACGACGTTTACAAGGACGCTGGCAGCCGAGATTGCTCACGTTCTCACATCGAATCTGAGAGGTAATCGTTGAGTGATCTCGCCATGGAACAGGCCGACGTGCTGAGCAGAAACCGAAGTCTTTACTCAGCTCCGCCATACGCTTTCCATGCGCTCGCGTTGATTTTGAATTGCCTTGCACGTCCTAACGCCTGACCCATTCAACACCGGCGACCATCTTGCAAACGAATGCCACACACGTTCCGACACCGCGTCACGCACGAGTCATGCGGCGTCGGTATCGAGAGGCGAGTCCAATTCGGACAAGGTGGGGAGCGGAGGACTCACCGTGGGTAGCAATAGGACCATCGCCATTGAGTGAATCACATACGCACGAGGAGGAAGCCATGGCTGATGCCGGCACACTACACGATGCTTTTTTGGACGAACTGCGCGACACCTACGACGCGGAAAAACAACTGACCAAGGCGCTGCCCAAGCTGGCCAAAGCGGCGACGTCGCCTGACCTGCGCGCCGCGTTCGAGACACACCTCGAGGAGACGCGGGGACACGTGGACCGTCTCGAGCAGGTGTTTGAAAGCCTGGACGAGAAAGTTCGCGGCAAGCACTGCGAAGGAATCGCGGGCATCATCGAGGAAGGCAAAACGATTATGGAAGAGGACTTCGACGACGCGACCATGGACGCCTGCCTGATCGCGACTGGTCAGCGCGCCGAGCACTACGAGATGGCGGCGTACGGAACGCTCGTCGCATGGGCGCAAGGGATGGGCCATTCAGAAACGGCGAAGTTGCTGCAGGAAACCCTTGACGAAGAAAAGGCCGCGGACAAGAAGCTCACTTCCCTCGCCGAGAGCGGCATCAACCAGGAGGCCGCCGACGCCGCGCATCCCGCGGAAGAAGACGAAGACGAAACGCCGGCGCGCACCGGACGGGGCGGTTCGGCGGCTGCGGTGGCGAAGCGCCGCTCACGGCGCTAGCGATTCCGACGTCATCGGGCCCGGCGAGGATCTATTCCATCCGCCGAGCTCGATGACGAATCACTCAGCACGTCGATTGACGGTTGAACGATGAGGTATCTATGGCCAAATACGGCAAATCGGCGTCGAGAAGCGTGAAGTCGGCGATGCGTCGGCGCAAGCGCGGCACGCTGAAGAGCGGCTCGGGTGGTCGCGTCAAGAGCCGCAAACAGGCGATCGCGATCGGCCTCAGCGAGGCCAGGAAGAAGGGCGCGAAGGTCCCGCGGAAATCCTCGCGCAAGCGATCGCGTGGACGGAAGAGGTCCTGATGCCCAAGCCGCGCCGAGGTCCAATTCGCTACGCCGTCGTCGGCCTCGGGCACATCGCGCAAGTGGCGGTGCTGCCCGCCTTCGCCCATGCGCAACGGAATTCGCGTCTCTCCGCGCTCGTGAGCGACGACCGACGCAAGCGTCGAGTCGTGGGGCAGAAGTATCGCGTCGACAAGACGTACGGGTACGACGAGTACGAGGCATGCCTCGAAGACGTCGATGCGGTCTACATCGCCCTTCCAAACTCGATGCACGCGGAGTACACAATCCGCGCCGCGCGCGCCGGCGTGCATGTTCTCTGTGAAAAGCCGATGGCGGTTACGGTCGACGAGTGCCAGGCCATGATCGACGCCTGTCGTGAACACCGCGTGAAGCTGATGATTGCGTATCGGCTCCATTTCGAGGAGATCAACCTCGGGGTCATCGATCTCGTGCGGAAGGGCCGCATCGGGAGCCCCAAGTTCTTCAACTCGTCATTCTCCATGACCGTCCGCGGTCGAAACATCCGCACGGAAAAAGAACTGGGCGGTGGCACGCTATATGACATCGGCGTGTACTGCATCAATGCGGCTCGGCACGTCTTCCGCTCGGAGCCGAAGGAGGTCATGGCGATCTCGGTCAACAGTGGAGCGGCGAAAGTGGCGGAGATCGACGAATCGACCGGCGCGCTTCTGCGATTTGACACCGAACGCGTGGCCGCGTTCGTCACGAGCTTCAACGCTGCCGATGTCGCGTCATACCGCATCGTCGGCACCAAGGGGCAGGTGCACGTCGACCCGGCCTACGAGTACGCCGAAGGCCTGGGCTACGAGATGACGATCGACGGGAAGACAACCCGCAGGCGGATCGGGAAGCGGGACCAATTCGCGCCGGAGCTGTTGTACTTCTCCGACTGTATCCGCCTCAACCGGGCGCCGGAACCCTCGGGTGAAGAGGGCCTGCAGGATGTTCGCATCGTGCAGGCGCTCTACGAATCAGCGGAGACGGGGAAGGCGGTGCAGATTCCGCCGTTCCGCCCCAAGAAGCAGCCAACCGCGCGACAGCGAATCCGCCGGCCCGGGGTCTCCAAGCCTGCACTCGTCAAAGTGAAGAGTGCCAGCCAATGACTTGTCGTCCTTGCGCCAGCGAGCACGCTGGTGAGGTTTCTAAGCACGCCCTGCCGTCAGCCGAATTTGTCGGACAGTACGAGTTCGCTCGTGACCGATTGCGTCCATCTCGTGACCGTCGTCAGAGGAGTGTCGACGAGGAAACGCGTGAGATGGCGACAGCCCAAACCGAGCTACAACACGTTCGGTCCGTCGCCGCCGACAGACCCGAATTGGAAACAGGACGTCTCAACCAAAGGCGGCCGCATCATGGGCGGGCCAGCCGATACCGTGTCGCTTCTCCGCAACACAACCGAAGGCGTCACAACGGTGCTCGTGAACTCGCCGCTGGAGCGGCGTGACGAGATCCTCACATCATCTGCGGAGCGCGGTTCGTTCGATGACACGCTGACTCGACGCGCAGCACGCCCGATCGATCGTTGACACGATCGTCGACGTCGTGGATCGGGCGATGACGCCGGCGAACCCGGCGGTGATGATTGGACACGTCGTCCTGATCGGCAAGATAAACCAGATGCACGCGGTCGCGGATCGCGTGCACGCGCGCGGAGCGACGCTGCTCGTCGATGGCGTCCTGGGTTTCGGACACGAGCCGACAAACGTTACAGCGATCGACTCCGATTCCTATGCGGCCGGGTTCCACAAGTCGGGTGCCTCCGCGGGCGACTGCGGTCCCCTATGTCAGACCCGACCTCGTCGAACGGCCCACTGTTTGGCGCTACAGGGAAGAGCCCGATTGATCTGGGAGCCTTTGCAACACCAGAACGCCGGAGGATGGCCGGCATTCGTCATCACGAGAAGTCCCCTGCGGCCGTGGAAACCGACGGCCACCATGGTGGCGTAGTGGATCCCATCGAGTTCCACCATGACGGCTTCATTGAGATCCCGCATCAGACTTGCCTGCTCGAGCGCCGTGAGATACGCCTGCATCAATTCCCGAAGCTTGGCACTCAGCGACACGACGGCGCGTCCGTGGCCACTCACATCGGCAAGGGCGATGCGGGAGACGATGCAGCTGGGGCAGACGGAGACGTAGTGCACGTCGCCCCCAGCCTCATCGGACCCGAATGGCACGGAGTGGACCCAGACCCTCAAGCCTGGCAGATCGGCGACGCTCGAAGCGCCCTGGTTGCTGGCCCATGTCTCCGCGCACTCCAAACGGTGTGGGACTGACATCGATCGCCAGTCTACGGCCGTAGTCCCTCGGTGAACGCGGACGCTCGAGGGTTTCCGCTACGCGCCGTGTGAACGGCAGTCATTGCGGTAACCCATTCTCCCCACACTCCCACTCCATCGGTTGCGTACGGAACCACCGAACGTCCCGCCTCGACACTTTCTAAGCGTGAGATCTTACGAGTTGAGGCAAGTTTTTCAGGCAGCAAGGGCGGCCTCCTCCTGGAGTTTCTGGATTTCGGCGTCAAGTTGGTCGAGGGCGGTGCGAAGCGCGCGGGATCGAATCGGCGGCGGGGAGCAGCGCGGCCCAGTTCGGTCGAAGGATTCGAAGATAAAGCTTGGCGTAGAAGAAGGCGACTCTGCGAAGGGCGGGCGAACTGGAGGTCTCCGGCGAGAATCAGGCGGAAGCCGACTCGTACTTCGACACGCGCCAGTTCCGGTTCCACGGCCCGGACGGCTTTGAGACGGACTACTCCGGCCTCACCAACTATTTCAAGGCCATTCGCGCGGCGTTCGACGATCGCTCGATTCGGCGTGGCATCACCATCGCCGAAGGCAATTACATCGCCTGCCAAACATGGATCGAGGGGATCTTTGTCCGTGAGTTCACGCAGTCACCGGTGGGCCCTCTCCCCCGAACGGTCAACGTGTCGTCTGGGACCTGTTGAACATCTTCCGGTTCGATGATCAGGGTCGGCTCCTCGAGGAGTGGGTGCGGACCGACTACAGAAGTTTTCTCCGTCAACTTGGCGCTCCGGGAAAGTAGTCAGCACGAGAGAAACGTCGCGATCGTCTCATCGATTGCAGAGGCATCCATTTGCGAAATCACTTGCGTCGAACGCAGGCGACGCGATCACCGAAACGTCGATCGAAGCGTGCGTGCTAGCGAAGTCGCTGCGCGGTTGACGCGATCGTCGAAGCTCGAGAAACGTGCCTCCCTGCCGCCAACCCCTCGGAGCATCTCGGCGAAGGACGCCAGGTGGATGCTGTCGAACCCTCGCAGCCGATATCGATCGGCGAGGTCGCCCGCTTCCTGGCAGATGGCTGCCGTCACCTCGACGGTGACGTAGGTCAGCCAGTCTGCCTCGAAGTCTCGCTTCACTCTCACGAAGTCCGCGGCGCGCAGCGTGCGATCGCGGCGGCGGCGCGCGAACGCTGCGCGCACTTCTGGATAGGCCACGACCGATGTGGTCACGAGTCTCGCCTCGCTCATGAGCGCTCGGAGGTCATCGCTGCCAGCCTCGGTCAGGTAAATCTTCACGAGGCTGCTTGTGTCGAGGTACAGAATCACCGGCGATCTTCGAGCACGGTATCTGCCATCGCCGGGCCGCCCGCCAGAGTTATGCGCTGCGAAGCTCCCTTGGGTTTCCCGCCCGACCATCGCGCCCGACCTTCCGCCACCATTCTTCGTGCCCACTCGACCTCGGGCGCTGTGTCAGGCACGTCCACCGGAATGATTGTGGCGATGGTGCGGCCATGCTCCGTGATGAGAAGCCTGGTTCCGGCGCGAACCCGCTTCAGATGTCGGCTCAAATGTGTCTTCAGCTCGCGAATGCCGACTGTTTCCATGGTGGCCTCACTCCGGTGTGACCACAAAATAGCATAATTGTGGTCTCACGGCAAGAGCACAGGGTCGAACGCAGGATCCCTGAACAGGCGGACGCCTTGACTACTCCACGCGATCACGTGTCCGGCTTCACGATGACGAGTGGGTGCCAGTCCTTCCAGAGCCATGAGACCCAGACCCCCGAGCAGGCGGTCCGCTCGAGTGAGACGCAGGCGCTCAGGACGGGACCGCTCGAGCACCTGCAATTGGTGCCGCCACGCGAGCACCTCGAGCTGGCGGGCGCGCGTGATCGAACAAGGCTGCGGAGGGTCAGAACGAAAGCAACGAAGGCGGCCGGCGAGAACCGTACGCACAGCGCTCAGTAACATCAATGGTGGCAACGAGGACCGAGTTTTCAGTAGGGACACCGGTCGGGAATACCAGGGCCGAGACTCGCGTGTGGGCGCCCATCTTGGTCCGTGAAGATCTGCTTCTCCTATGCGTATGCCCATGAGGACGAAAAGCTGCGCGACCAACTCGCGGCAGGTATGAGCCTCGTGGAGAGAAACGGCGTCATCACGGTCTGGTACGACAGGCGTATCTGGCCTGGCGAAAGGTGGAGCGAGGACATCAAAGCACCTGAGGGCACGTGTGCGTGTCATTCGGACACCATTCTGCGCGCCGAACTGCAATCCGCAGCGGAGCGTTGTTCGCTCCGTCAAAGAGGAATTTGCGTTACAGTACATTTCCGACGTCCTGCGGAAGGTAAACTATCTCTTCGATCCGTAGAATGAGATTTCTTCGCCCGGTAGCGATTGTCGCGCTCCTGACGTGGGCCGTTCCCGGTCACGCGCAGACTGAGCTGTCTGCGCATGTCTACGCTACTGGCTTCGCGTTTCCCGTTGCATTCGTCCAGGATCCCACCGACCCGACAGTTCAGTTTGTGGTCGAGCAGGCCGGGCGCATTCGCGTTGTCCAGAATGGGATGGTGCTTTCTCCAGACTTTCTCGACCTGACACGCGCAGTCTCCTTCGGGGGAGAGCGGGGACTACTGGGGATGGCATTCGCACTGGACCACGTTTCAAGTCGGCGCTTCTACGTGAACTTTACCGACATCTTCGGCGACACGGTCATCGCCCGCTTTCGCCGCTCACAGGTGAATCCTTTGTTGGCGGACGCCGATTCACGCTTCGATCTGCGTTGGGGCGGACCGAGCGGTCCTGCCTTCATTACGCAGCCGTTTGCGAACCACAACGGCGGCCACCTCGCCTTCGGTCCGGACGGCTTTCTTTACATTGGGTTGGGGGATGGCGGTTCGGCCAATGACCCCGACCATCGCGCTCAGGATCCCTCCGAGCTGCTTGGCAAGATGCTGCGTATCGACGTGAATGTGCCCGACGACCATCCGACGGGCTACGCGGTGCCATTTGACAACCCGTTTCTCGCAGCTGGACCGTCCGGGACCCGCCCGGAGATCTGGAGCTTCGGGTGGCGGAATCCGTGGCGCTACAGCTTCGACGACCCGGCACGCGGTGGGACCGGCGCCCTCATCGTCGGTGACGTGGGCCAGAACGGGTGGGAAGAGATCGATCACGAGCCGGCGAATCGTGGTGGGCGCAACTACGGCTGGCGCAATCGCGAAGGGGCGCACGACCACGTGACCTCGCTCCCGCCGGCGTTTCTCCCGCTTGTCGATCCGATTCATGAATACGACCGCAGCATTGGTCAAGCCGTCACGGGTGGCTATGTATATCGCGGTGCCGGGCTCGGGCCGACGTACCGAGGTCGGTACTTCTTTGCCGATTTCGTACAAGGGCGTGTGTGGTCGCTCGGCCTCGCGATCGATCCGACAACCGGTGAGGCGAGCGCATCGAGCGTCGTCGAGCACACCGCAGCCCTGGGTGGCAGCGCGCAGCTTGGTAACATCAGCTCGTTCGGCACCGACGCGGCTGGCGAGCTGTACGTCCTGAGCCATTCGCTCGGGACAATCCGCAAAATTGTGCCCGTGACGGTAGCGCCGCCGCCTGCTGGTGATTTCGACGGGGATCACAGGACCGACATCGCGGTCTTTCGGCCCTCGACCGGCGTCTGGTGGATCGTTCATTCGAGCACGACCAACTCGGCGGCGGTTACCTGGGGCGAGGCTGGTGACGTCCCGGTACCGGCCGACTACGATGGCGATGGCACAGCTGACATCGCCGTCTTTCGTCCCTCCGCCGGAGTCTGGTGGATCGTTTACTCGAGCACGATGAATTGGGTGGCGGTCACCTGGGGCGAGGCTGGTGACGTCGCGATGCCGGGCGACTACGACGGCGATGGCAAAGCTGACATCACGGTTTATCGTCCCGCCGGTGGCTATTGGTTCGTCCTCCGGTCGAGCACCAACTACAGGGCGGGAGCCGCGTATCAGTGGGGCGAAGGCGGGGATATTCCCGTTCCGGGCGACTACGACGGCGACCACACAACAGACATAGCGGTCTATCGTCCCGCTGGTGGCCGTTGGTTCATCTTAAGGTCGAGCACCAACTATACGGCGTGGAGCACGTATCAGTGGGGCATCGACACTGATATCCCCCTCCCGGGCGACTACGACGGCGACGGCACAACCGACATGACGGTCTATCGTCCCGCCGGCGGCCATTGGTTCATTCTCAAGTCGAGCACCAGCTACACGGCATGGGAAACATATCAGTGGGGTGCCGCCACGGATATCCCAGTGCCGGGCGACTACGATGGCGATGGCAAAGCCGACATAGCGGTCTTCCGTCCATCGACCGGTGCCTGGTGGATCGTCTACTCGAGCACGATGAATTGGACGACGGTCACTTGGGGCGTCGATGGCGACATCCCGGTTCTGAAGCGACCGATCTAGGATCTCCGGAGGACACGGTGGACGCGATTCACAGAGTACGCGAAGCGAACCGCTCCGACGGCACCCGAGGAACTCGCGTCCTGTATCGTTCGCCGGGCGCAGACGCCGATGCGGATATCTCCTTCGTGATAAGCGGCGAATCCCGGGAGCTCGATGTCCAGCACGTACGTTCCGGGAAGCAGGGCGGGGAAGCGCAGCTGCCCATTGTCGTTCGTGATCAGTTTCTGCGGTCCGCAATCAGTGCGGGGGAGGTCACGCGGACAACCGCACCCCGAAGAGTCCCGCCTTGTACATCGTGCACGGTCCCGATCAAGGTTCCGGTCACATCCTGCGCGGCGGCCACGGCGGGCTGCCACGCGCACGCAACGGCGAGGAGGAATGTCATAGCTCCGCGCATCGTAGGTCTACGCATCGGATGGCTCCAATCAAGTGCGTCCAGATTCTGTGGCTTCTACTCTCTCCACGAGGCGATGAAGAAGAAGATGTTCGTCGGGGTGTCCGCGCTGATGACCCCTGGCCGGCCGATCGCCGGATCGCCTTGAAGTTCGCGCACCTTCGCAAGACTCTTGGCCGCCGCGATCTGGTTCCACGCGTCGAGATTGAACACGCGGATGTTCACGGTGTGCCTCCATCCTCCGCCGTGTTCATCCACGATGTGGCTGTGGGGCAAGCCCGGACCGTTTCCTCGTCCGCCCACTCGTGACGCGTCGATCATGGCTGGGTGATTGAGGCAAGTGCTCCCGGGCGGACACGCGAGCGTCGTCGGATCCGGTTGGAACCCGACAGGGGCGATGGCATAAATCGTTCGTATCTGTCCTGGGCGAGGCGTGACCTCGGCGTCGGCGCCGATCTCGCAGCCGGTGTCGGCCCCGCTTGCCGGCGGCACCGAGCAGAAGTACAACTTCGTGTAGTACAAGCGTACGTTGGTGCCGTCGAACCACCCATCGATGTAGCCCTTTTCCTCGTGCGCGCCCGCGTTGTGGCTGACCGACGCTTCCACCACATCGTTGCTGAGATGTGCGGTCGACCCGTTCGGGCTGGGCGACACCGGCGTGGACCGCTCGTCGCACCCGGCGATCAGGAACGCCATCAAGGCGAGAGCGAGCCCGAGGCCGCTGACAACTTCGATACGTACCGGAAACAGTTTTCGCACGTTGGTCGAATTCGGCATGTGAACTCCTTTGGAGCGACCGGACCTCCGGCGAGCTCCGAAACGTCAGCTACTGAAAAACCGGACTGCTGCTAGGATCTGCGCCATTCCTGAGCGCTATGGCTGACGTTCGGAAGCTCGCGATCCGGTGTCTCGGGAAACGCACCGTTCCGGTGACGGGATCCACTGGCCTCCTGCGCCGTAGCTATGTCGGTCAGCAGCGCAGGCTGCGGCGAGAAGGAACGTAATAGTTTTAGGCACAGGTCACTCCACCGAAAACGTGAGCATCGAGCTGCGGCGATCTCAAAACGGGCAGGCGGCATTGCCTGCGGCGTCGATTCGCCTCGTGGCGCCTGCCGGAATGAGCTGGACGGCGACCGTACGGGCCTCGAGCGAACTTTCGTTCCGAATCACGTGCGTATGGTCACCGCCCTCATCGACGAGGCCCATCCCTGCGGTGTAGACGTGCGCCGTGCACGCGGGATCATCTCCGTCATAGGCTGTCAGCGTCCCGGCCGTGACGATGATCAGGCTGTGACTCGGATGAGTGTGCCAGCCCGTGGTTCCCCCCGGCGCCCAGACGTTGCTCTGGACATAGAGGTCGGAGGGCCCCTTCGTCTTCTGGAACGAGAGCCAGAGGTTTCTCATGTGCGGTCCCTCGGAGGCGTCAGGGAAGAACACATGGCTGCTGGCATTGATATCGCCGAAGCGGCCGACGGCGAGGGTGGTGGCTGTGAATCCCGCCGAAGGCGTCGCCTGGACCTTTCCCAAGTAGACGGTCGCACCCAGGATGAGCGTGCCGAGTATCAGGACCCATAGTGGCCTTGGTCGCATTTCCTTCTCCTTTTCGCTTTTCGCGTTTGGCTCTAGTTCGGAGAGCCACTCGCGCACGATAGGCAGCCAGTACGGTCGGAACAAGCCGCAAGTCGCGGCGCTGCGCTAGATCCATGGGGGTGCCGTGGAATGCCGTCGATTGCCGCCGCCGGCAACCGACGCTACAATCGCGTCCCCGACTTCGCTTCGGGTCGGGGCTGGACGCACCATGAGCGACTCCCCTTCGCCAGGTTCACCGCCGCCATTCGATCGGCCCCCCGACGACCGGCTGGACTCGTGGAAGGAAATCGCCGCGTACATGAAGCGCGACGTGACGACGGTGCAACGCTGGGAGAAGCGGGAAGGCATGCCCGTGCACCGTCACGTGCACGACAAGATGGGATCGGTCTATGCCTTCAGGACCGATCTCGACGCCTGGGGGCGGAGGCGCAGTCCGGCCCTCGTCGACGAAGCCTTCCAAGGAGGGCCACGACCGGGTGAAGAGCGTCCGGCAGCCGAACGTGGGTTCGTCGGGGACGTGGAGCGCGACCTCCAGTCGGTCAACGGCACCTCAGCTCAGGAGGCTGCCACCCCGGCGGCGCGACGCCGCCCGCCCCGCGTCTGGCTCTTGGCGGCAACGGGGGCAGTTCTGGTCGCGGTGCTGACGATCTGGCAGTTCCGGCGACCCGACCCAACTCGGGAGAATCCGCTGGCGCATGCCCGATTTGGTCAGCTTACCGACTTTGACGGGATTGAGCAGGCGGCCGCGGTCTCCCGTGACGGGCGATACGCGGCCTTTCTCTCAGATCGCGACGGGCAAATGGACCTGTGGCTGACCCAGGTTGGCAGCGGTGAGTTTCACAACCTGACGCGGGGCAGCGAACGGGAGCTCGTGAACCCGTCAGTTCGCACGCTCGGGTTCTCACCCGACGGTACCCTCGTCACGTTCTGGACGCGGAGGCCCGCCACTCCGACGCAAGCCAACATCGCTATCTGGGCGGCTCCCGTCGTGGGGGGAGAGCCGCGACTTTATCTCGATGGCGCGGCCGAATTCGACTGGTCCGGCGATGGCGCTCGTCTCGTCTACCACACACCTGGGCCCGGTGATCCGATGTACGTGAGCGATTCGGGCCGGTCGTCTGAAGCGCGGAAAATCTTCTCAGCCCCGCCCGGTCTTCACAGTCACTTCCTCGTGTGGTCCCCGGATCAGGCGTTCATCTACTTCGTCCAGGGTGCGCTACCCAATCGCTTGGACATCTGGCGGATCAGGCCCACCGGAGGAAGGCCCGAACGGATCACGAATCATGACTCGCTCGTAAGCCACCCAGTCTTCTTGAACGCGCGGACACTGCTTTACCTCGCTAGCGACTCAGACGGTTCGGGGCCGTGGATCCATAGCCTCGATCTTGACCGCCGCATTCGTCGCCGTGTGAGCTTTGGCATCGACAGGTACACCTCGCTCGCGGCGAGCGCCGACGGCCACCGACTGGTGGCGACAATCGCGAGTCCGAAGGGGACGCTTTGGCGGTTGTCCATCGCAGGCGCACGTGCCGAGACGTCGTCGGCGCGTCGCATCCCGCTGAAGACCGGCCACGGATCCTCTCCGAGGCTGGGCGCCGGCTACCTGCTGTACGTCTCCTCCAAAGGTGCCACAGACAGTATCTGGAAGTTGCAGGGCGACAGAGCGAACGAGCTGTGGAGCGCGTCTGATACGAGGATCATAGGAGGGCCCGCCATCGGGCGGGATGATGGTCGCATTGCGTTTTCGATCAGGCAGAACGGACAGACGATGCTGTGCGTTGTAAACGAGGACGGCACGAACGCCCGAATCATCACGAGGTCGCTCGAGCTGCAAGGCGATCCGGCCTGGACGCCGGACGGTCAGTACATTACGGTGGCTGTCGTCGCCGACGGCATCCCGCGCCTCTTCAACGTTCCTCTCGACGGCCGCTCACCGACGCCCTTGGTCCAAGAGTACTCAGTCGATCCGGTGTGGTCGCCTGATGGCGATATCGTTGTGTTCTCAGGGGCCGACATCGGGACGACATTCGAGGTCAAGGCAGTGAAGGCCGACGGCAGCGCGTACCCCCTGCCCAAGCTCACGCTGACCCGCGGCGCCAGACATCTATGCTTCATGCCGGGGCGGAGGTCCCTTGTGGTCCTGCGAGGAGAGATCCGGCATAAGGATCTGTGGCTGATCGATCTGGAAACCGGCGCCGAGCATCAGTTGACGGATCTCGCTGCAGACTTCGACGTAGGCGACTTTGACATCTCACTGGACGGGCATGACATCGTCTTGCAGCAAGTGCAAGAGCATTCCGACATCGTGTTGCTCGAGCTGCCGCGGCGATGAGGTTGCGGTGATCGCGGCAGTCGGGCGCCAATTCGCTACCAGGATTTAGCGAATCTGCGATTCGATGAATTGACATCCGCCACGTTGAGGAAAATATCCGAAAGGCCGCGAAGTCGCGACGGTGAATCGCTGTCCCTCGCCAAAACCAGATCTCCTGAGGATTGTTGACCGTTTCGCGTGGCCTGGTCGGAACGGGAGCATGCTCGAGGTCCTCGCCGCCAGCTGTCTCGGCGCTACCCTCCTCCGCCGTCTGTCTGTAAAAAGGATGAGGTGGCGCGTCCGGCGGCTGGCGACGGCAAGCATGGTTCAGTTTTGGGTGCAACCTCTTGCAGGCTTCAGCGATTCTTTGCACGATCCAATTTTGGCGAGGGACACCGTCCAGTCAGTCGCGGGAACCCGCCGCTCACGCCGCGCCTTTCTGCTTATCCGAGCGCCATGCGACGGCCAACCGCTTGCGAGTGGTGGCGCAGTCGCGCAGGTACAGGTTGATGAGCGTTTGATAGCGGATCCCGGTTTCGTTAGACAGCGCCTTGAAGTACGCAATCGTCCGCTCGTCCAACCGGATCGTGACTTGCCGTTTCAGGCGCTTCGCGTACGGGTTCCGGCGCGCTTTCGAGAAATCGTATTCCTTCCTCATCGACTCCACCGTTCTTGATACATTCTGCGTTCCGCCGCCGTCGCCTTCCGTGCCGAGATAATGCGAATCACCGTTCCTGACGCTCGATAGGAATGGCAAACGACCAAGTGCCGCAGCGTCGCGCCCAGCCCGAGCAAAACAAACCGCTGTTCACGACTCGAATGATCTGGGTCGTCAATCAACGGCGCGAACTCGTCGAGGAACACTGTCTCCGCTTCTGCGAATGAGACGCCGTGCTTGCGCTGATTCTCCGCGTTTTTCCGTTCGTCCCACTCGAACCGCAGGTCAGGCACATACGGTTATTGTAAATACAATGTAGTGAATTGTCGAAGGCGGCCGCACCGCAGTCATCCTGCCCGAGGACGGTAGCAGTCTCTGGCCCGCAACCGGAACGGCCAGAATTAGGTACCGAATATTCGGTAAGGACACCCTCGGGATCGGCTGTAGATCAGGTACCGGATATCGGTTTTCGTGGCTGCTCAACCAGTGCGGCAGACTTCTTCATTTCACGAGCCGCCGCAGTCGGTACTGATCTTGATGAGGCTCGCGCGTGCTGGCGACCCGTTCTCATCGACGTACACTCTGTCGATACCCTTGGTCGAGAATTCCGCTTTCCCGTCGCGCTTCCACTCAACCCGGGTATTGAGGTCGTAGTAGCGCTGGTTCGGGGATGCTGACGGCGGCAGTCTGGGGAATGTGGCCGAGCTC
>Ga0114129_10008211_pt1 | contig 14884 bp, 13 predicted proteins | sample RhiMetdeltSRZDD1_FD_80071 | JGI IMG/M metagenome (GOLD analysis project Ga0114129, IMG submission 80071) | Populus rhizosphere microbial communities from Tennessee, USA - Rhizosphere MetaG P. deltoides SRZDD1 (version 2) (version 2) | ecosystem: Host-associated > Plants > Roots > Rhizosphere >...
GCGCGAGGGCAGTTTTTCGTCGGAGATGCGCGGTGAGGTCTTGCCGCCGCTCGAGGACAGAAACGAGGCGGCCGCCTGCCACGTGTAGCGGACCAGCCGCCGCCGCTCCTCCGGCGAAACGTACGGGAGGAGCGTGCGCACCGCGGTCGGTCCGGTCACGCCGTGGAGAAAAGTGATCACGCTGCCCGGGGGCACGCTCGCGAGATAGACGCCGGCGAAGGTCTCGGTCACGTTCGTGAGAAACGCGTCGGGATCGCCCGACGAATCCACGCCGTCGGCGACCGAGGCAAACGGCGGGAACTGATCGAGCGGCGACAGCCGGTCGGTGATGTTTCCGTAGGAGATGCGGCGCTCGGGCGGAAGCAGCGGAACCGACGCGATCGCGTCGGAGGGCCTGCGCCCCGCCGGGACCTTCACGGGAGGCGAGGCTTCCGGCAGCGCGTTGTACGTCGCCGCCCAGTAGCCGAGCCCCTCGGCGAGCTCGCGCCGCCGTGCCGGCGTCTCCGTCGCTTCGAGGCCGCGGACCGCGTGGGCGGTGCGGATCGCTCCGTGAAACGCGGCTGCAACGACGCCCGGTGAGAGACGAGGAATCCAATCGGCGAGCATGGTCTTCCACGGCCGCTCCTCGACCTCGCGCCGGAAGTAGACGATCCAGTCGCCCACCCGGTCGTTTTCGCCGAGGGCCTCGCGCCAGCTCTTCGGATCGATCGGCCGCGTGCCTCCCGGATGATCGCGCAGGCGCTTCCTGTACTGCTCCACCCACGGCACGACGGCGTCCGGCCGCGCGAGCTCGACGAGAGCTTCCGCGGCCATCGGTCCGTGGTTGGCGAGCCGGCCTGCGTACTCCGGGCCCGTCGGGGCCAGGAGCTTCAGCGCATCTTCCATCGCCTCGGTTCCGCGCGCATCGCTCATGGGTCTTCCGGGGCTCGCGGACAGCAGCGGCGCCACACAACTCGCGGAAGCGGCGGCAGCCGCCTGGCGAAGGAAGCGGCGGCGGGACACGCTCGCCATCGGCAATGGCGATCTTATCGCGGAGTCGAGGCGCGCGGTCCCCCGGCCGAGACGCAACCGGACTGCGCCGCGCAAACCGCGATTCTCGTCGTAAGCGTCTCGTCGAAGATCGTGATCTCCACGCGATTCTTGGCGATCGCCATGGATCGGCCGAGCTCTTGCCGAGAATCCTCCGAGAGCGCCTCCCACATCGAGCGTGTGACGTAGACGTTGGGAGAATCGTCGGCCCAGTGATAAATGAGGCCGGACTGACGATACGGGAGAACTTCATGCTGCGCCTGCTCGACCTCCAGGTGCGTGAAGGTCATGGCGGCGGTGGAAGGACGGCCGTGGCCGAGGACGAAGCTCAGAAGCGTCGCGAGGACGGCGAATGCCGATCCCAGCACCGCCGTCCGGCGTTTCCAAACGGTGCCGCGCTTCATATCCCCTCCAGCCGCCTCGGAAAAAAGCGGCCGGCGCCGAAGGGAGCTGGCGCCGGCCGAACGGACTTCGAGCCTAAAAAACGAAGCTGACCCGCGCCGCGAAGCGCCGCGGGGGAATGACGTGCGTCCCGCCGAACGTGGACAGGATGTTGTAAACACTCTTGACGTCGGTCGCGTTCAAGACCATCAGCTGGACGCGGATGGGCACGTGGTACTGCGTCAGATCGGCGCCGACCGAGAAGTCCGCCACCGTGCGGGGCTTGATGCGATACGGGTCCAGATCCGTCCCGGCGTGGTCGGTGGCGATGTACGGAATGGCGAACTCGTTGTCCGGGTCGCCCACGAGGTCTCCCGGCGCCGCACCGCTGACCAGCCCCGAGTCGTACCGGATGTTGGTTCCGAGCCAGAGGCCCGTCGTCCCGATGTCGTAGTAGATCCCGGTCTGAATCGAGAGCTTCTGGTCGTGGTCGATGAGAAAGGGCCCACCCGTGACAGCGTCGACGGCGCCCGGATCGAGAAAGAGGCCGCCAGCGGGCGGCGGCACGTAGATGACGTGCACGTGGCCGAGCGAGAGAAATCCCCGGAATCCCGACGTGGGGGCCAGGTCGAGTCGGAAGTCCCAGCCGCTGTAGGTACCGCTCTCGAAGGCCAGCGGAAACACGATGCCCGTGTTGAAAAACTGGTCCTGGTCGCCGGAGAAGGTCGAGTGACGCTGCCAGTAGTCGAAATCCGCGCGCAGCTTGGAGCCCAGCGCCTGCTCCAGCCCGACCGTCCAGTAGTTCTGACGTTCGGAGTGGACGAGGAGAACGCCGCCCCCCAGCGCGCGATCATTTTGGACCGCCGGCGGCGCGATCGCGGCCGCCTGCGCGGAGGAGGACACCAGGATGTTCTCGTACTCGGGCGTGTAGAGAACGCGGTTGTAGGCCGCGCGAATCACGGACTTCGTCGCCTCGATGTAGTACGCCGCGCCCACCCGGGGCTCGAGCTGCCGGTCGGCGGCCGGAAGACTGTTGCTGTCGTACCGCAGCCCGAGTGTCGCGGTGAGATTGTTCCAGCGCAGAGTGTCCTGCACCCATCCGGCGACGTACGTCCCCGTCGCCGCCCCGTTGAAGACGAAGAACGAACCGCCACGAGTCAGGTCGTACGGGGCGAGGTTGGGGTTGTAGTCCGGCGACGCGGGATCGTTGAAGAGGGGGTCCGTGATGCCGAACCGGAAGACCTCGTCGACCGGGTATTTCTTGAGGACGGCTCCGACCTTGATCTCGTGGATTCCGACGGCCCAGGTCAGGGAGGGCGTGATTCCGTAGTTGTCCAGCGATCGGCTCGAATCGGCGATGACCGGCGTGTCCTCCACAGAGGGGTACAGCGTGAATTTCGCGATCCGGCCGAACGCTGTCACGTCCACGACTGCAACCGGGCTCAGGACGCCCTGCCAGCCGAGGCTGTAGTTTTGGTCCGCCGTTTTGACAGTCCGGTGGGACCCGGCGGCCTCCTCGGTAAAGGTGTTCGTGACGTCCCGATCCGTCTGGCCGAGAAGGGCAGAGATCCGGAACGCGCTGCTTCCGTCGGCGGACCGGTCATCCAGCCGGATGAACGCTCGCTGCGTGTTGCCGGTGTTGTGGAAGTTGTCGAAGTTGACGGGGTCGGTGAAGTAGTCCGAGCCCGCGGCGGCCATGGAGGCGAAATAGCCGAACCGGTCCGTTCCCCCGCCGACCGACGCGTTCGCCTCGTACGTATCGAAGGTGGCGTAGCCGCCGGAAACGTCCCCTTTCGGCCCGCCGCCGTTCAATCCGGACTTCGTCACCATGTTGATGACGGCGCCGATCTTCTCGCCGTACTCGGCCGGCACGTTGCCGTAGACGACCTCGAGGGACTGCGCGATTCCCGGATCGATCGAGTTGGAGAACGTCACGCCGGTCTGGTCCGAGATGGTTTGCCCGTCGATGACGTACTCGCTCTGGCTGTGCGCCCCCTGGAAGTGGAAGCGGCCGTTCTCGTCCTTCGCAAAGCCCGGCGTGGACGTGACGATCTCCTCCATCGCTCGCGAAGACACGACGGCGGGGACGCGCGCGATGTAGGACTTGTCGATGTCGATGTGGTTGGTGGTCGAGTCCGTCTCTAGCTGTGCGGCCGTCGGCTCGGCCGTCACGTTCACGGATTCCTTGACTTCGGGAAGCTCCAGCGCGATGACGACGTCTTTCGGGATCGATGTGCGGATCTCGACGGGGAGGTGGACGGGCTTGAATCCTTGGACGTCGACGTGGATCTCGTAGGGATTGAACGGGACCGAAAAGAACTGGAAAGTGCCGTCGCGGCCGGTGCTCGTGTCGGAATGGAAGCCGGTGATGTCGTTGCGAAGCTGCACGGGCACGGAGCCCATGGGTTTGCCGTCGGGGCCGTTGACGACGCCGCGAATGGATCCGCCCGAACCCTGAGCCAACGCCGCGCCGGCGCACAGGATGAAAAGCGGGATCGACCCGAGAAACTGCAAAAACAGGTGCGTGGCTTTCGCCGTCATGCGCTCTCCTCATCGAATAGTCAGTTCCGGCGCCAGTGCGCCGCCGGCCTCCCCCTGCGGGAAGGCGCGTCTCACGTCAGGAATCGATGGGTCTAGAGGAGAGCGGGTGGAGCGCGGGAACCGTTCGCGAAGGACGCGATCGAGACGGGCTTCGACGCGACCGGGTCGGTCGCGAGCGATGCGATCAGAACCGGAGTGGAAACAGAGGCGTTGGCCGCCAGGCTGGCGATCCGCTGGCTATGGCAGGCCAGACAGGGATCCTCATCGAAGCGAACCACCGAGTGCCAGTGGGACGCTTTCGAGAACGGGCTGTGCGTTGATACGACCTGCTCGGAGGAACCGGCCTCAGGCGGAGAGACGAAACTGGAGAGACTCTGGTGGTTGTGGAAGCCTCCGGCGGCGACCACGATCGCCGCGAGGAGGATGCTCGCCGTCAGGCGCCGGAGTTGGCGGCCGCTCGACATGAGCGCCTAGTCTACCTCCTGCCGCTATTTCTCGATGTTCTGGATCGCCTTGTCCGCGGCCCACTTCACGCGCGGCATCTTGGAGAGCTCCTTCAGGAGCGGCAGCGCCGGGGTCGCGGCGGGTTTCCCGATGGCGCCGAGCGCCGATGCGCAGGCGCGCAACACGTGGATCTGCTCGTCCTTCACCGAGCACGCCTTCATCAGAGCCGGCACCGCCGGCGCCGCGTCCTTGCCGATCGCGGCGATCGCATTGCCCGCCATCAGGCGGACGTTCGGGTCGGAGTCCGCGAGAGCCTTCTCGAGCTGCGGCAGAGCCGGCAGCGCCGCCTGGCTCTGGCTGCGAAGCTGCAGGGCCGCGAGACCCCGCGTGACCGGGTCGGGATCCGAGAGCGCCTTCCCCAGGTCGGCCACGGAACCGGAGGGGACGCGTGGCTCCTGGATCTTCGCCGCCGCGGCCCAGGCCTCGGGGCCCTTCTTGGCCAGGACGATGTCGTCGACGCCGACGGTGTAGCCGCTGGAGTCCTCGCGCTTGCCCTTGGCGACGAACGTCAGCGTGTGGCGGCCCTTCGTCAGCCGGGGCCAGCCGACCTGGTAGTCGGCGCCCACGTAGGTCTCGAGCGCATAGCCGTCGAACTCGGTCTGCGGCCGCACGTCCGCGCCCGGCTCGTGCTCGAGCACTGGCGCGACCGGAGGCTTGCCGTCCAGCAGGACCGTGTAGACGCCGTAGTCCGACCCCTTCGCCATCTGGGCGTAGACCTCGTAGTCGCCGTCTTCGGGAACGTCGAACGGGATCGTCACCTTCGAGCCCGGCCCCTCGCCTTCGAACACGACGACGTCCTTGGACCAGAAGAGGTCCGGGAAGACCGAGACCTTCCCCTTCTCGGCGACGATCTGCGGCATCGCGTTCTCGACCTCGATCTGCAGGGCGTTGCCCTGGGGCAGCCGCGCCGCGCCGTACGGCACCGGCGGCTGGTCCTGCGCGATTCCTTCCTGGTACCAGAAGGCCACACTCGACATCAGGTCGACGCGCTCGCCGAATCCCGACTTGACCGAGCCGTCGGCGTTGAACGTCCATCCCTTGTGCTCGATCTCGGCCTTCAGCGACTTCTGGAACGGGATCGGGTCGACGAGGTGCCAGCGGTACGCTGTCATTCGCGAACCCAGCCCCGTGCCCTCGGCCACCGTCACGCCGTAGTACGGCCCGTCGTTGACGTGCAGCCCCCAGGCGTCGTTGAAGTAGTCCTCGCTGCCCGTCCCCTCGATGGAGGGCTTGGCCGCGCCGTCGACCCAGAAGTAGTCGTCCCCTTCCCCGAACCAGCCCGCCTCCGCCTGCACCACCGACATGACGGTGCCGACGTAGTGGCCCTTGCCCTTCGCTTCCAGGAACACGTAGTTCTTGCCGTCGGCCGGCGCGGGTAGCATCTGCCGGTAGCGGGCGTGGAAGTAAGGCGTGTTGGCCGGCAGCGAGGGCAGCTTCTCCCAGTCCACGTGGAAGTAGAGATTGGAGCAGCGGCGGCGCCCTTCGTTCGTGACGGTGATGCGAACCGATTTCTTGAATGGCATCGGCCAGTAGCTGTTGCGTGCCCGCCCGTCGGAGCTGTCGACGACCATGAGCGACTTGACCTTCGCCTCGAACCCGTGGCCGACGGCGAAAAAGTCGCCGATCGGAGCGTCGACGCTGGGGATCGGGCTGCCGTCGTAGTAGACGCGCAGGCGCAGGAGCTTGGGCCAGCCGTACTCGTTGTCGGCGATCGTGACCCAGATGTGCGTGACGACGCCGGGGCCCTGGAGGTCCGCGAGGACCGTCGTCTCACCCGGGATCGGACGCTTGCTGTCGTCGTTGGAGTTCCAGTCCTCGTTGTTGGACGAGGAGCGAAACGCCGCAAAATCCTTGGGCTCGGTCAGCCGGAAGGGATCGGGAAGGCCGGGGTTGATGCTCTGCCCGAGGGCCGGAAGGGCCCCCAGCGCCGCGGCGGTGAAGACGGCGAGCGTACGAGCGATCTTCATCTCTCTTCTCCTCAAGGCCGCGCCGGCGGCAGCGCGTTCCAGTTCAGGATCCCGTTCCAGAGGAACCGGTAGTCCCCACGATTCAAGTCGCGGTGCATCGGATTGAAGTTCATCGCGAGAACGCGGCCGGTTCCGGCGGGCAGATCCAGGATCGCGGCATACCCCTCGAGCGCGTCCGCGTTCTTTACCCCTCCGGAGACCACGAACGACGGTGTCTTGTCGGTCTTGGAGTCGGACGCCTTCTCGGCGTCGGGGTCGCGCTCGTCCTTGGGCAGCTTCGTTCCCCACTGGAGAACGATGAAGCGGCGCAGCTCCGGCCGCACGCCGTACGTCGGCAGGTCGATCCGGAACGCGGAGGTCACCTCGGGATATCCGTAGGCGACCGGATGCTCGGGCCGCAGGAACTTCGCGGTCAGCTCGACGCCCGGGGTGTCGGGGCCCGACCGCCGGCTGACGGAGCGCGCGAGGCCGCCCTCGAGGGCCAGGGCCGAGCCGCCGCCGAGCGTGATCAGGAGTCCTCCGTCGTCCAGGTAATCCTGGAGGTTGGCCATGCCTCCCCAGCCGATGCCTCCGGTGATGTCGGGGGACGCGTCGGGCACTCCGTGGCTCGGGAACTCGGGCGTCTTGGTGTACGCCATCGGCCGCCACTTCGTATCGATTCCGTTGATCTGACTCTTCAGCGAGAGATCGGTGTGCGCGTAGACGATGACGTCGTACTTCTCCCGCAGCCGGCCGGCGCGGATGTCGTCGTCGCGGATGTAGTCGTAGGGAATCTTCTCCTGGTCCAGCGCCAGTCGCAGCCACCCCACCGACTCGGTGTCGTCCCAGAGATGCCAGACGGCGAGGCGCGGAATCACCGCATCGTGCGCGTCGACCTTCGGAGCGGCGCCGACGCTCTCGAAGTCGAGCCCCAGCTCCTTCGCCGTCGCCGCGAGCGCCGGCGCGAGGCCGTCCTGGGCCGGCACGATCCAGGACCCGCGAGGGTACGTCGTCGAGCCGACGGTGAACGGTTTCTCGGCGATCGAGACCTTGAAGCGTGCGAGCCGGAACCGCGCGGCGAGCAGCGCCTCCTGGCCCGTGTCCTTCAGGAGGTAGACGGGTGAGGCGCCGGAGACGCGGCCTTCGGGCATCTCCACCGAAGCGACCGGCTCGGCCTTCGCGTCCCGAATCTTCTCGTCATCCACCTTCGTCGCGGTCAGGCCGTAGTGCACCGGCAGCGCCCAGGACACGTCGTCATAGGGCTGATACGGTGTCTCGGTCGGGAACTTCTGCGGCTCGAGCAGGTCTACGGCGTAGTTTCGATACGGCTGGTCGAGACGGACCAGGAAGTCCCCTTTTGCGAAGCTCCCTTCCTTCACCGTGACCGGCTCGGCGAGGCGCGCGACCTCGATGTGCTGCGCGCGGAGGACCCCGATCATCTGCGCCACGCGCCGGCGATCTCCCTGGTCCTGCGCGATGACGAAGGCGTACGGGTTTCCCTTCACGCCCTTCTGCCACGAGTTGTAGCCCTTGCGGTAGAAGTTGCGCAGCATCTCCTTCGAGTTCCGCGCCGTCCAGTCCAGGATCGAGAGACAGGCCGTCTCCATGTAGTTCGTGTTGTCGCGCAGCGACCAGCGGAACTTCTTGTCCGGCGGCCAGGGCCGGTACCACTCGCGGTCGGTCACGGGCTTGTCGACGTAGCGCTGTTCGGACGGACGGAGCGTGCGCTCGACCGTCTCGGCCGTACCGTTGCCGAACGTCTCGTATCCGCGGCCCAGCGAGTTGTGGTTGGAGGCGACCGAGTCGAGGTAGTGCAGTCCCCACGATTCGCCGAATCCCCAGGTCCACACGCCGGGCATTCCCAGCGCCGTCAGCGTCTGGACCTCGTGGAACGACGTCTCCAGCCACTCGGAGATCGCGATGGGATCGAGATTCGCATTGTAGGGACCGGTCCCGTTCCAGGTGTGCAGGAGCGGGATCGACTCGTGGAGATCGTGGACGGCCGTCGGGTGGTAGTCGAAGAACATCCGGTGAACCGCCTTCGTCAGCGCGAGGGCGCTCTGGTGCGTGTCCCGGTTGTTGTCGTGGAAGACGTAGTAGCCCCAGTACGGAGGGGACTTGTCAGGAAGGTCGAAGTAGTCGGTCTTGCCCTTCAGGTATCGGTAGAACCAGTCGACGGTCTTGTCGCGCCCGTCGGGCTCCGAGACCGGGTTGATCAGCACGACGACGTTCTTGCGGATCTGCTGGATCATCGGCTGGTCCGAGACGGCCAGCCGGTACGCCAGCTCCATCACCATCTCGGGGCTGCCGGTCTCGGTCGAGTGCAGGCCGGCGTTGAAGTAGTAGATCGGGCGCGCGGTTTCGATGATTTTCTCCGCGGCCTCGGGGCTCGTGGCTCGCGGGTCGGCCAGGGCCGCCGTCGCCGCCTTCCAGTGATCCATGTTGCGGATGCCGTCCTCGTCGGCCACCGCCACGAGCAGGATCTCGCGTCCCTCCTCGGACTTGCCGATGGTATCGACGCGGACGCGGGGCGAGGTCCGCGCCAGCTCGCGGAAGTAACCGTAGATCTTGTCGGTGCGCGAAAGCTCGCCCGCCTTCCCGACGACGTGCCCGAGGTATTTCGTCGGGGACGTCACGGTCGCGGAAGCCGGAACGTAGGCGACCCAGGGACTCGAGAACTTGGAATCCGTCGTGTCGGCCGCGATGGCTTCGATCGAGCCCGGCTCCGGGACATCCGGCGCCGTGGAGATTTCCGGGACCGCGGCCGCGCTCGCGGCGAGAAGCAGCCCGACCAGCGCCGCCCGACGCGCCCGTTCGACCATCCTCCCTCCTCGACGCCGCGCGCGATGGCGCGCGGTTAAATCCAAATGAATCGCCCGGTGGACGCCGCGTAATCTAGCAGGCGCCCGAGAGGACCGGAAGTGAAAACGGCGGGAGATAATGCGCCGCGTGAAAAAACTACGGGTCAGACTCCTCACCGCATTCGTCATCGTCCTCTTCACCGCGCTCCCTGGCCGGAGCGCTCCCTCGCCGCCGACGTCTTCGGACCCGGTGCTGGTCGGGGCCGGAGACATCGCGGCCTGCGACAACGACGGCGACGAAAGAACTGCGAAGCTCCTCGACACGATCCCCGGCACCGTGTTCACGCTCGGAGACAATGTCTACGCAAGCGGCACCGCCGAGCAGTTTGCACAGTGCTATGCCCCCACCTGGGGACGCCACAAAGAACGCACGCGTCCAGCCCTCGGCAATCACGATTACCGTACGGCCGGGGCAGCCGCCTACTTCGCCTACTTCGGAGCGGCCGCGGGAGATCCCAAGAAGGGCTACTACAGTTACGACCTCGGGACGTGGCACGTCATCGTCGTCAACAGCAACTGCGGACAGATCGGCGGGTGCCAGGCGGGCTCGGCGCAGGAGAAGTGGGTCCGCGAGGATCTCGCCGCGCATCCGACGCTCTGCGCCGTCGCGATGTGGCACCACCCGAGATTCTCCTCGGGGATCGAGCACGGAGACGAAGCCGGGATGGCCGACATCTGGCGCGCGCTCCAGCAGGGCGGCGTCGACCTCGCGCTGGCCGGCCACGAGCACAACTACGAGCGCTTCGTACCTCAGGACGCGGAGGGGAAGCCGGACCCCGAGCACGGGATCCGCGAATTCGTGGTGGGGACCGGAGGAAAGAGTCTCTATCCTTTCGGAAAGCCGCTTCCGACGACCGAGGTCCGAAGCAATACGACCTACGGGGTCTTGAAGCTCACGCTCCATCCCGATTCCTACGACTGGCAGTTCGTGCCGGTCGAAGGCGGGTCCTTCGCCGATTCCGGCAGCGCGAAGTGCCACTGACGAAACGATAGACTGCGTTCATCATGGAAATGGAAAGACCCTGCACACACCTGTCGGCCATCCACGACGTCAAGCCGCACTCCAAGGGCTGCGAGGAGTGCCTCAAGATGGGAGACACCTGGGTCCATCTGCGGCTGTGCCTGACCTGCGGCCACGTCGGCTGCTGCGATTCCTCGAAGAACAAGCACGCAACCAAGCACTGGCGCAAAGTCGAGCATCCGATCATCCGGTCCTTCGAGCCCGGCGAGGACTGGCGCTGGTGCTATCCCGACGAAGAGTTCGTCTGACGAAGCGCCCGGTCTGACGATCGGTGACCGAGCCGCGCCGGACCCTCCTCGACAACCCGCTCGTCGCGACACCGCTGTCGGCCCTGCTCTGGGCAGGTGACGTGCTCATCGTCATTGCCTGGACGCCGGCCGTCGCCCTGTTTCGGCTCTTCACCCGCCTCTCCGATCCGAACCGATATCGCGTCGGCCGCCTGATGCATTCCTCCGCGGCGTTCGCTGCGCGCATCAATCCGTTCTGGGACTTCCGCGTCGTCGACGGCGTTCATCCGGATGCCCGGCGGCCGTATCTCTTCGTCTGCAACCACAAGTCACTCGCGGACGTCTTCCTCCTGGCAATGCTGCCGTGGGAAATGAAGTTCCTCTCCAAGGAATCGATCTTCAAGATTCCCCTGCTCGGGTGGCAGATGCGCGTGGCCGGGGACATCCCTCTCGAGCGCGGCGACAAGGAGAGCGCGCGGCGGGCGCTCGGGCAAATGCGGGAGCGGCTGCTCGCGAAGAGCTCCGTGATCGTGTTTCCCGAGGGCACGCGCAGCGCCGAAGGCACGCTCGGGCAGTTTCGCGATGGCGCGTTCCGCCTCGCGATCGAGCTGGACGTCGACATCGTGCCCCTGGCCATCCAGGGTACCGAGACCGCTTTGCCCAAGCACTCGCTCCGCTTCCGGCGGACGAAAGCGTCGGTCACCGTGCTTCCGCCGGTCTCGACCGCCGGCCTCGGTGCAGCCGACGCGCCGGCGCTGGCGGAGAAAGTGCGCGGCCAGATCGCGGCAGTCCTCGGAGTAGAGTGATACGCCGTGCCGACTCTCGACATGGCCCTGATTCTGGAGGCGCGCCGCGCGCTGGACGGCCGCATCCGCCGGACTCCGCTCGAGCCTTCGCTTCGCCTCTCGGAAATCGCCGGCGTTCTCGTGTCGCTCAAGCTCGAGTCGCTCCAGGCCACGGGCTCCTTCAAGCTGCGCGGCGCTTTCTTCGCGATGAGCCGTCTCTCGGAAGACGAGCGCGCGCGCGGCGTCGTCACCTGCTCCGCGGGCAATCACGGCAAGGCCGTGGCCTACGTTGCGCGGGAGCTCGGCCTGAAGGCCACGATCCACGTACCGAGCAGCGTCGACGAGTCCAAGTACCGCGGAATGCTCGCTCTCGGCGCTGAAGTCCGGCGCAGCGACTTCGACGGCTTCGACGACACCGAGAAGGTGGCGAAGGCGCAGGCCGCGCGGGAGGGACGTCCGTACCTGACGGCTTTCGACGACGAGGTGATCCTGGCGGCCAACGGCGGCACACTCGCGGCCGACGTCCTCGACGAGGCGCCCGACGCGCGGACTTTTCTCCTGCCCGTCGGCGGCGCGGGACTGGCCGGCGGATTCGCGTTCTACGCGAAGACGGCGGTCCCGAGCTCGCGTGTGATCGGCTGCCAGCACGTCCTTTCGCCCGCCCTCGCCCTGTCGCTCGAGCGGGGCGAGGCGGTTCTGACGCTGCCGCCGATCGAGACCACCGCCGGAGGTCTCGAGGGAGGCATCGGGAAGACGGGCTTCGATGCGCTCAGGTCGCGCATCGACGGCGTGGCCCTCCTGACCGAGGAGGAGATCTTCGACGCAGTGCGCTTCGTGCTCGACGCCCACCAGTACGTCATCGAGCCTTCCTCGGCCGTCACCGTCGCGGCGATCCTGACCGGAAAGGCCGGAAGGCTCACCTCGCCGGCCGTCGCCGTCATCTCGGGACGCAATGTCGCGCTCCCGACGCTTCGGCGGATCCTCGCCGCATGAAAACCATCGGCATCGAAGAGATCCGGCGCGCGGTCTCCCCTTCCGCCGCGATCGACGCGATGCGGGAGGCCGTGATCGCGTACTCGCGGGGCGAGTGCGAGACGCCCATGCCGATGCACCTCTATCTCGCCAGAGACCACGGGGACGAGGTGCACATGAAGTCGAGCTTCCGAAACGGAGGCCGGCACTTCGCCCTGAAGATGGCCGGCACGTTCGCCACGCGGGCCTACGGCATGGTCATGCTCGTCTCGGCGGAGACGGGTGAGACCGCCGCGTACTTCGACGACGGCGGATACCTGACCGACCTGCGCACGGCGGCCGTGTCGGCGATGACGGCCCGCGAGCTCGGACGGAAGGATCAGGTTCTCGGGATCCTCGGCACCGGGATCCAGGCGCGCCTCCAGGCCGAGCTCCACGCCGGAGTCCTGCCTTTGTCGGAGATTCACGTCTGGGGCCGCAACCCCGACCGGGCCGCAGCGTGCGTCCGCGAGATCTCCGTGCGCCTTCCGGGGGTGCGAGTCACCGCCCTTGCCACACCCGCCGAAGTCGCCGCGAAGGCGCGCCTCCTCGTCACGGCAACGGCTTCGCGCGCGCCCATCCTCCGCGCCGAGGACGTCGCTGCCGGCACGCACATCTCGGCCGTGGGCGCCGACTCCCCCGGCAAGCAGGAGCTCGACCCCGAGATTCTCCGCCGCGCCTCACTCCTGCTGATCGATTCGCTCGCCCAGTGCGAGAAGCTCGGCGAGCTCCAGCACGCGCTCACCGAGCAGGCCCGCGCGGTCGAGATCGGCGCATTCTGCGCCTCGCCCCGCGACTACGACCGCGGCGGAGTCACCGTCGCCGATTTCACCGGCCTCGGCGCCGAGGACCTCTTCATCGCCGAGGCGTGCCTGGCGAGCCTGTCGCGATGACCACCGCGCCGCGACAGGTCCTCGCCGACCGGGGCATCGGACAGCGCGACGGGTTCCGCTGGCGCGGAGGCGAGATCAGCCGCGTCGAGGGCTTCTCTGACGCTGTTTTCGCGTTCGCCGTCACGCTCCTCGTCGTGTCCCTCGAGGTGCCGCGGACGTTTCACGAGCTCGCGGCGGCGATGCGAGGGTTCGTCGTCTTCGCGGTGTGCTTCACGCTCCTGATCGTGGTCTGGCGCGAGCACTACGTGTTCTTCCGTCGCTACGGGCTTCAGGACAACGGCACGATCTGGCTCAACGCCGCGCTGTTGTTCGTCGCGCTCTTCTACGTGTATCCCCTGAAGTTCCTCTTCAACGTGGTCTTCGCGGGCGTCACCGGAGCTCCGCGCGAAGTCCCCGGACCCGAAGGACGCCTGGAACCCGTGATCGAGACCGGACAGGTCCCCTCGCTGTTCCTGATCTACGGCGCGGGCGTCATCGCGCTCTACCTCCTGCTCGCGCTGATGTACGCGCACGCGTACCGGCAGCGCGGCGCGCTGGACCTCACGCCGCTCGAGGTCTTCGACACGCGGGCCAGCATCCGGTCGCACCTCCTCGCGGCGGCGATCGGCGTGCTCTCCTGCCTCGTCGCCGTGACCGTTCCGGCGCGGATGGTCGGCCTCGCCGGCTTCGTCTACTTCCTGTTCGGACCCGTGATGGCCATCGACGGAATGTGGACCGGGCGCCGACGGCGGAGGCTCTTCGAGGGCAACTCCGGCGCGTGATAGGCTGCCCGCGACAGACGGCGGTGGAGTCCGCCGAAACCGCTGGCCGCTGCCAGCCAATGACTCCTACGGTGTCGCGCCGTAGGAGTTTTTTTCTTGCGCGCGGAACGGGGGAATAGACGAGGATGTCGCGATTTCTGTGGATCTGCCTCGGCGGCGCCGCCGGAACCGGCGCGCGCTACCTGCTGTCGGGATGGGCCCTCGCCGCCCTCGGGCCCGCATTTCCGTGGGGCACGCTGGCTGTGAACGCGATCGGATCCTTTCTGCTCGGCCTGTTGATGCAGGTCGGCATCGCCACGCCGATTCTGTCCCCGACGCTGCGGCTGACGCTGACGACCGGCGTGATGGGAGGCTTCACGACGTACTCGACGTTCAACTACGAGACGATCCGATACGCCCAGGACGGGTCCTGGCCGGTCGCGCTCGCCAACGTCCTGGCCACGTTCGTTGGGTGCCTCGTCGCGGGGCTGGCGGGCGTCGCCCTCGGTCGCTGGACCTTCGGAGGCTAAGGTCATGCGCATTCTCGACGGAGAGCAGGTTCTGGTTCGCATCTTCATCGGCGAGTCGGACCAGTGGCACCACCAGCCTCTCTGGATGGCGCTGCTGCAGCGCCTGCGCAAGGACGGCTACGCGGGCGCGACCGTCTTCCGGGGCATCGGCGGGTTCGGCGCCCGGAGCGTGCTCCACACGACGCTGCTCGAGCGACTCTCCCAGGACCTGCCGCTCGTCATCGAGATCGTCGATACGCAGGCGCACGTGGACGCGCTGCTTCCCGCGCTGGACGAGATGGTCTCGGAGGGGCTCGTGACGATCGAGAAGGCCCGGGTGCTCAAGTACTCGCCGGGCAAGCGTCCCCTCGACGGGGGCTAGTCCTTACTCTTCCGCCGTAGCGGCACGATCACCGTCACGTTCAAGGACGGCAGC
>Ga0114129_10008212_pt1 | contig 14884 bp, 14 predicted proteins | sample RhiMetdeltSRZDD1_FD_80071 | JGI IMG/M metagenome (GOLD analysis project Ga0114129, IMG submission 80071) | Populus rhizosphere microbial communities from Tennessee, USA - Rhizosphere MetaG P. deltoides SRZDD1 (version 2) (version 2) | ecosystem: Host-associated > Plants > Roots > Rhizosphere >...
CGTTTGCTGAAGCAAGTCCGCGATCTGACGCGTCATGCGCTCCTGTACTTGTAATCTGCGAGCGTACATATCCACAATGCGTGGAATTTTAGAAAGGCCAATCACTTTTCCAGCGGGGAGATAAGCCACATGCGCACGACCAAGGAACGGCAACATATGATGTTCACATAAACTGTAAAACTCTATATCACGCACAAGTACCATTTCATCATAATTTATATGGAACAAAGCTCCATTAATAATTTTTTCGGGATCCGCGCTGTATCCACTCAATAATTCAGCGTACATGCGCGAGACCCGATCTGGCGTATTCCTTAAACCCTCACGTTCAGGGTCCTCCCCCACTCCTTTTATTACTTCAATAACAGCATTCCGGATCGACTCGAAATCCATATTCGCGCTATCCAACTCCTGAATATCAAAATCGTCATCAAATTCCATAATCGCTCCTTGATAAAACCAGTGGCGCCTAAGCGCCACTGGTTGGTTTATGCAGTTTTAGGGCACTAGCCCACAACGGGTTCGATCAATCCATATGTGCCATTACGACGGCGGTACAACACTTGAATGGAATTCTGCTCGGCATTGAAGAAGATGAAAAAATTATCATGCCCGAGCAGACGCATTTGCTCAACCGCTTCATCTTCATTCATAGGAAGGACTATAAATTTTTTACGTCTGGCAATCAAAGGAAGTAATTCGCCGGTCTCATCGACAGGTAAATCCTCCTCCAATACCTCGGCCATGGAACGTCCATCGCCGCGTCCATGATAGTGCTTGCCTTTATATCGATCGATCTGGCGTTGAACTTTTTCCAGCGCTGCATCAAAAGCAGCGTGGATATCATCGGCTCGTTCCTCCGAACGCAATATGAATCCCTTGCCGTGAACCGTGATCTGGGCTACCTGCCGATCCAGAGCACTGCGCGCCGACTTGATATGCGAGAGTTCCACGCGAATTTCATCAATCTCCTGGAGGAAACGTTCAAGTTTGGCCGCTTTCTTTTCAACATAATCACGGACGTTGTCGGTCAATCTCATATTACGTGCCACGGTCTCGATCTTTTGAGTCATAGGGCCTCCTCAATTGATTTATCAACTACCCAGTTGGTAGTTATCAAACACGATCCAGACTATGATGTGAAAGTGCACGTGCAATCGTCAATACATAAATTTCCTGCGCATCTGCGGAAAGCAACGCTTCTGTACAGGCTGAGATGGTAGAACCAGTCGTAGCGACATCATCCATGATAAGGATAGATTTGCGATTCACAATCTTGGGGTCGGCCCGATACGCGTTATGAACATTTTCGCGTCGCTGCGATACTGTCAAGCCTACTTGGGAGCGTGTTTCACGCATTTTCCAGAGCGCGTCAGGCTCATACTTCAATCCGAGCCGGTAAGCCAACGGGCGCGCTACCAATCCAACTTGATTATAACCTCTCTCTTTCAAGCGATTTTTCCCCAATGGGACCGGCATCATAATTTCTATCGGCCATTTTAAAGAGTGGACAAAATCCACCATTTGAATGGCGATCGATTCACCCAGCCCAATGTTACGGCGGTATTTCATTGTATGCAGTCCATTCTGGATGGGTGAATCAAAAACCGCCCACGATCTCATCATTCGATACGCAGGCGGATTCAATTTACATTTTTCGCAGGTATCAGCTTCCCTGGTTGGTATCCCGCAAGTTTCACAGAAAGGCTTATTGATGCGCGGGACACGTGCCTGACATTCCGGGCACCAGCGCCATCCCACCTTTCCACAGCCACCACACATCGGTGGGAAGAGCAGATCCAGCCCGGTCCAGGTCAATCGATAAATGCGATACGACCAGGGTGTACTGTTCACAGGGCGTAAAATACTGATAAGGCTGTTATACTCCAGAGCCCATGATTTGGATAACAGCCGGTGTTAGAATAATAATCAAAATGGAGGGAAATATCAACAACGCCATAGGGATGATCATTTTGATAGGGGCCTTGTGTGCCTCTTCCTCAGCATATTGCCGACGCTTGACACGCATTTGATCAGACTGGATGCGCAACACCTTTGCCATACTCACACCGAGTTGCTCACTTTGAATGATCGCCGCAACAAAACTTGTCATTTCAGGAATTCCCAAACGATCAGACATATCTTTTAAAGCTTCACGACGAACTTTTCCAAGTTGAACTTCACGGATTGTACGTGTAAATGCAAGCGAAAGCTCATTTTCCCATTTCTCGCTAACTTTCGACATGGCCGCGTCAAAGCCGAGACCCGCCTCTACGCATATTGTCAGCAGGTCTAGCGCATCAGGCATAGCCTTACGAATTTCCTTTTGACGACGAGTAATCTTGCTGGTCAACATCAAATGGGGAAGGAAGAAACCGGCAAATGTGGCTCCGCCAATATACATAAAATTGTCACTTGGGTTTGAGGGAGGAGAAATGATGACAACTGCGACCAAAAAACCACCAAGAACTACAGCCAATATGAAACGAATAGCAAGAAAAGTCGCGGCATCAATTGGCCACGGATTGCCAGCCAATTCCAATCTTCTAGCTGTATCCTGTATTGCCTTTTGGGGCGTAAATCGTGCAGAGAATTCACCAATACGGCGAATGACTGGGACAATGACACGCTCACTAAACGGCTGAGATAATTCAATCTCTTCCAAGGAGGTAACATCGCCACGCTGAATAAATTCGGCCAGGCGCGCTTGCAGTGGATCATCTTCCTCTCCTTGCGAATTTCTGCGCAAGCTTACAACGATGACCGCAATGGCACCAATCAAAACAATTACGCCAAATATAATAAGACCCATCTTACACCTCGATGTCAGCGATTCTCATCATCACAAAATAACCTGCCACAATCATGCCAACAATTGTAACAACAGCGATCCATCCGCACAAAGGTCCACGATCAAAGAAACTGGCAATATATTCCGGACTTATAAACCACAAAGCTAGCGTTAAAAATACAGGAATGAGCGACAACACTGTTGCAGAAGTTCGGACTTGTGCTGTCATCACACGAATCTCACCTTTGATTCTCACACGTTCACGGATAGTAAATGAGATGTTGTCCAGAATTTCCGAAAGATTACCACCCACCTCACGTTGAACATTGATCGCGGTAATCACAAAATCCAGATCCTCACTCGGGATGCGTCGTAAGAGATTATCCAAGGCTTTTTCCATTGGGATGCCAATTTGCATTTCCTGTACAACACGATGGAATTCATCAGAAATAGGAGCCGGCAATTCTCTGCTAATTGCTTCCAGAGCCTGCATCGTGGAATAGCCTGCACGCAAACCATTCACCATCAGGTTTAGCATATCGCTCAGCTGATCATTAAACTTATTCAACCTCACTGTTTGTTGGCGTTTCACATAAAAGCGAGGGATAAAAAAACCAATCACCGCGCCAATAATTGCTGAGACAATAAGCGGCTGGATCAACCACGCCACGAAAGCTGTGAGCACTGTGGATATGAAGACTAGCGCATAATACTCCGCTACCTTAAACTTGAGGTCAGCACGCGCCAACTCCCGTGCGATACGATCTCCCCCAGAGGATCTTGCCACTCTGCGATTGAGCCACTCTGTGATGATAGAACCACCACCCTCACCCTCAGGTTCTGGTCTCTCATCCTCCAAAAAACGCCCGAGACGCTCCTCCACCAGGGAACGCTCACTAGTGATGGAGACAACTACGCCTATAATCAAGAGGAGTAAGACAATAATTCCACCACCTAGCAAAATTATCGGATTCATTTGAGTTACCTATCTATTTATCATGTTAGTAACGGCGACGCTCACCAATACCGAAAATGGATGGAGGCAAATTAATGCCGGATGCTTCAATTTTATCCATGAATTTTGGTCGCAACCCAGTTGGTCGCAAGCGTCCCATAAGCTGTCCATTTTCAAATCCGGTCTGTTCAAAGACGAAGATATCAGTCATGGTAATGACTTCACCTTCCATGCCACTTACTTCTGTGAGATTAGTAATCTTGCGCGTGCCATCCCGCATACGTTCCTGGTGACAAATAAGATCAATTGCCGATGAAACCTGCTCACGGATGGCTCTGGATGGTAAATCCATGCCAGCCATCAAGGTCATCGTCTCAAGACGGGATAAAGTATCCCGGGGGCCATTCGAATGCAATGTGGTCATTGAGCCATCGTGGCCTGTATTCATTGCCTGCAACATATCCAGGGCTGCCTCATCGCGGATCTCACCTACAATAATCCGCTCAGGACGCATACGAAGGGCATTGACCACCAGATTTCGAATTGTTATTTCGCCGCGACCTTCAATGTTTGGTGGGCGGGATTCCAAGGTCACCACATGTTCCTGACGCAACTGCAGTTCGGCAGCATTTTCAATGGTCAAGATACGTTCATCAGAAGGAATAAAACCGGAAAGAACATTAAGAAACGTGGTTTTTCCAGAACCTGTACCCCCTGAGATCACTATGTTTAATCGAGCTTCAACACATGCCTTGAGGAACTGAACCGCTTCCTGTGTAATCGATCCAAACTGGATCAACTGTTCGACAGTAATAGGATTCCGTGAAAATTTTCGGATGGTTAGAACAGGTCCAACAAGCGAAATGGGAGGAATCACTGCATTCACACGAGAACCATCCTGCAAGCGAGCATCGACATAGGGACTTGATTCATCGATGCGGCGACCCAGAGGTGCTACAATACGGTCAATAATGCGCATCACATGATCATTATTTTCAAACGTTACAGGAACGCGGTGGAGTTTTCCTTTTCGTTCTATATAAATATTCTTTGCACCATTTACCATGATTTCGGTGATGGTGTCATCTTCCAAAAGAGGTTGGAGTGGACCAAGGCCTAGGATTTCCGCGGAGATCTGTTCAAATAAACGCGCACGTTCGGGCCTGGAAAGAACAATGTTTTCCTCTGCGAGGATTTGCTCAAACAGATCCTGAATGGTTCGGCGCACATCATCTGTCCGTGTAATATCCATTGAGGGATCCAACTCGGAAAGAAGCTTATTTTGAACGCGGGTTTTGAGATCAAAATAAGAGCCGGCCTGAGGAGAAGTGGTTGGAGCATTTACCCGGCGGGCCTGTAAAGATGATAACCGGGAACCCTCTCCTCCTTGATTATCCGACGATTGTCCGGAACCGGAAGAAGAATTACCGCCTTGTCCTTGTTCGATACGTTTTAAGAGAGACATCTTGCTTTATCTCCTGATAATATAAAGTTTACTGATAAGATTTACCGTCTACTAATACGATTTGGCTCATCAGCTGCCTCTTGAGCCGCCACCCGAGCCCGAACACTTTCAGCAAGAGAAAACACTCCTCGTGCCGCAGGTTGATTCTTACTATCCAACACAAAGGGGATCCCTCGATTTACAGCCTTTGTGGCTGTTTGGTCATCAAACGGAATAACCGAAACGATCTCCTGCTTAAGATTCTCGGTAACTCTGTCTGGCGTAATATTGATCCGCTTGTCATAGCGATTCATGACAAACAGAATGCGATCGCGCTCAATGCCAAGAGTCTGTAAGAGGTCAAGAAAGAGACGGCAGTTCTTGATTGAAGGAATATCCTGAGTGGTCACGAGCACTATTAGATCACTCACATCAATTGCTGCCAGAGTCACATCCGTTAGAAGAGCCGCTGTATCAACAACCACATATGCATACATCTGCCGTAAATATTCGAGTACTTTCGAAAATTGACCACTAGAGACCTTATCAGCATACTCCGGTCGACCAGGTGCTGCAAGAACATGCAAACCAGATGCAGCATGTTTAAGCATTACTTCTTCAACAATTTCAGGATCCAATTCATCAGCACGCGGAGCAAGATCAATGATTGTATTTTTGCCTTGTTCGTTGATGAATACAGCAACATCACCAAATTGCAGGTTGCCATCCACCAGTGCAACACGCGTATCCTCGTTATTCAATGTGAGTGCCAGATTGACAGCCAGTGTCGTGCAGCCAGTTCCACCCTTTGGACTATAGACAGTAACAATTTTGCCCTTGGATCCACCATAGGCAATCATTGATCCTACATTCCCAGAAATCGGAGCGACCGCAATTTGAGCACTTTTTGATTTCTCCGATTGCGCCATTGCACCCGCACGGCGAATCGCGGAGATCAATTCGTCGCCCATGGGTGGTTTGGTTAGAAAATCTCGCGCACCTGCTAACATCGCCCGGCGCATGTAATTCTGATCTCCCTGCACCGACAGAATTACCACTTGAACCGCTGGTTGCTTTGCACGGATTGCCTCAGTTGCAGAGATACCATCCATATCAGGCATATTAATATCCATTAAGACCACGTCTGGATGCAAATCCTGCGAAACCTGGATGGCCTCTTTTCCAGTCCGAGCAACGCCGACAACTTCCACGTCGGATTCGAACTGTAACAACTTCCGAACATTTTCCCTTGTTTCGGAAACATCGTCAACAATCATGACACGAATTTTTTCACCAGGCATTCGGAATAATTACCTCAAAAAGTAAGGATTGTTATTGCTGAGGCTGAACTGTAACAGTATCATTTGGTAACAATGGCGGAGTTAGTACATCAATTCTGGGTTGTGATGCATAGGGTAACTTTGAAGGAAGCGAAATATTGTATTGAGTCAACATGCTTGTGAGAGTTGCAGATTCAGCTGCAAACCTTGAAGTATCATTAGGGTTGCGGAGTGACATGCTCAATACAGCACCACTATACACAAAGTAATTCAACGAAATTGAATCTTGTGGGTTTACCATCAATGTGACGATATCAGGATTTGCCTGTTGTTGGGCCTGAGCTGGAGATGGTGTTACATTTGGATCTGTAGAAGGAGCCTGTAAAGCAAAGTTTCCCAACTTCAGCACAACCACATCCTGTAATACCATTTGGCAAACTAGACGCGGTCTTTGCCCTTCGGACGGCACAGCATAAAACGGCTGTTGAAGAGTTGGATCAAGCTCCACTCGCCCTTGCCTGGATGGCAATTCACCAGTAGTTGCTGCTACAGACAAAACTGGTAGCGATCCTTCTTGGAAACCGGTGCCGGTTAAAACAGATGTGAAATTCGGAAGCACAGTCTGAAACGCGGGATCAACATCTACAAAGAGCATACAAGCGTTCACATTAACATGCGCGCCATCATTTACACCATAACCAACCAAAGCCAGACGACTTGTTGGAATCGCTGCCGCCACCATTCCTGACGGAATTTGAACGGCCCAAGGTGGACCTGCAATTTCTGATGGCCCAGTACCCACCATCGAAGAAGTGATAATGACGCCTTGATCTAGAGTAAAGCGAGCAGATTGGCCCACCAACGCACCCTCTTCACCACGAGTAAACATTACTTCAGCTACATTTTCAGGAGGAATTGAAAATGTACCAAGCATCTCCTGAGTAATAGTTGTTCCCTGTGGAATGTTTTGGGCAGCAAAGTAAACCTCAGTAAGAGCCGCCTGTGTTGGTTGGGCTGTTATCCCTCCACCAAATTGGGTATAAGCAAAATAAAGCAACGCCAAGCCAATCACAACGATCAATACGAGGAATATGAGTATTCGTCCGCGACGCATAGTGTAGTTCTCCTCTCTAGTCTGCTCTGCCGGCTACCTTGGCAGGTATTTTGTTACAAACATTATACAGTATAAACCAAATCCAATAATATTAATTTAGTAAAAAAGTAGGACTCTGTCTCGAGACAGAGTCCTTTGCATACTTACCGAAAATCCACGATTACGGCAGGGAACTGCTGATGGTGCTGAACGTATTGCCGATCTTGGGTCCGAGCAGGCGCATGACCGCGATTACAACGATAGCGACAAGAGCAAGAATAATCGCGTACTCAACCAAACCTTGACCTTTTTCCTTTGGAGCGAATAACATGGGATTAATCCTTTCTGGAATAAATTTTTTTCTGAGAACCACTCTCAGAACTACCTATATTTTACTTAAATTTGAGAAAAATACAAGAGGGTCACGCTTACAATCCTGTTATGTAGCCTACAGAAAATGTATCAACTTGCTATGAGCGAGCTGGGACAGCGAACAAAATCCTGGTCCCCTTCCCTACAGCACTGTCAATCTCGAAGCTTCCACCCAGCATTTCCGCACGTTCACGGATCAACTTCAGCCCAAGACTGTTCCCCTGCTGGATGGAATCAGGATCAAAACCTTTGCCATTATCGTCAACGCTAACACGTATCCGATCTTCACCCAAATCCAATATGACTTTTACTAAACTTGCCTGGCTGTGACGAGCAGCATTCCCAAGTAGTTCCTGAATGGCGCGGAAAAGCATCACTTCAAGATATGGTTCCAGACGGCGTTCATGGCCTGTTATGGTTACACCCATATCCAGACCGGCCTGTTCTTTAAATGCATCTGCATACCGGCGGACGGTTGGCGCCAAACCGAGGTCATCCAGCATCATTGGACGTAGCTCAAAGATAAAATTCCTTACTTTCTGGAATGTGCCCATCGCCGATGCTTTCAAATTATTCAATTCGTCCCGCGCCTGACTGGCATCAACATCCATCAAACGCATGGCAATCTCTGTTTGCAAAATAAAATTGGACAGCGCTTGAGCAGGTCCATCATGCATCTGACGAGAGAGACGCTGACGTTCTGTTTCTTGAGCGTTGACGAGCATCTCAACGTTAGCTAAGGGCCCTTTAGATCCTCCGGCTAAGGCACCAGATGAAGAAGAGCCAGACGCAAGGCGCGTACGCTCAAGGGCCGATTTGAAACGTTCCAGATGGGATTTTTCGTTCTGCAACTTCTCCAATTGTCCGCGCATGACAAATAATCTTTGCTGGGCATCCAGAGCAGAGTCGTAAGCATTGCGGATTTCCTGTGGAGGCATTTTGTCAAACTGGCTTTGTACTTGCTGAAGGTGGGTTGTGATGGCCGCGTTCCGCTGTGAAAGTTTCAAGACTTCCCCTTGACTCTGTTCAATCATCAGGGTCACTTCTCGCAAAGCCTTCTCTGTCTCTTCCAATTCTGACTGTAAATCCAACTCGCCCCCACTGGATGCGACCATATCCATTGCCATAAAAAGTACTCCTAATTTTTCACTTGATCGTTTTGCAGCTTAACCCAGCCTCGCTTCAAAGCATAAACGACTGCCTGCGTGCGGTCCTCAACACCAAATTTCCGCAAAATAGAGGTGACATGATTCTTTACCGTTTGATGACTGATCCCCAGTAACCCAGCGATTTCCTTATTGCTCATCCCGCGCACGACACAAGCCAATACTTCCATTTCCCGGTCAGAGAGCGGATGAAAAGGAGAACCCGGTTCACTGTAGGAACGCCGCGCGCCATCCATTTGTTCATCAATCCAATGATCCAACTCGCGGCGAGTAAATATATGACCAGCCACGGCATATTTTCCGTCAGCTGCTGCTCGTACCGTCCGAGCTAGGACCTCCGGCTCAATATCTTTCGCGCAATATCCAACCGCGCCTGCCAACACGGCATGGATGGCTTGTTCGATATCATCGTAACCAGTCAAAAGGATGACACGAGTCGCTAAGTGCTCAGAGGTCACTTGATGGGTGACCTGCTGACCGTTCAAGCCCGGCATGTTTACATCGAGGATCGCCACCTTGGGCTTCAACTCGCGGATCCGTTCAATTGCTTCTGTCCCATTCGAGGCTTGCGCTAGGATTCGAAAATCCTCCTCCAACGAAAGCGTATCCACTACGCCTTGACGGAAGAGCGGGTGATCATCTGCAATGAGCAATGTTATCTCATTCATCCTACTCAAAAAATCCTGCTATCAGTATAGCACAGGAGCGACCTGTGAGCAATTTATCAGTTCCATTCCACATTTCAGTTTCGTAATAAGCATCACTTCCAGCGATAAACATGCATATTTTCGTCAAAATGAAGGGCATCAAATTCAAGTCCTGCCTCAAAAAGGGACTTCCGCCCCGAAGTAAGCTGTGGATATAGACCGGGAAAAGAGACCAAATAATCTACTGATTTCGAATCAAGATATTCGGCCAGGCGAGTCTCATCACGAATAAAGGGAACTACATCCGGCGTAATCAGACCTGCCATGTCTACCAGAGGGTTTTGAACATAAAACCCAAGCGCACCAATATCATGTACCGCGAGCCGCGCATCAGGAGGGACATTCTGTTGAATCCACTTTGCGGTTGTCACCATCTCGCTTTCAATCCAAAAAATATCGTACGCATTCTGGCGCGCTCCAATAAATTCGAAGGCGAGACACAGAACAGCCGTGACAACCTGCCACAAAAATCCGAGGCGCTTGTCTGTCCTGGGAGAGGAAATAATTTCAAGCACTCCTAGAATCCCCCACAAATACATGATTGGCAAAGCGGGAATGATATACCGGCCATGTTGATAGGCAGGCAGCCGTGCAAAATAGATTGCAATGTATCCAAAGAACCAAATCACACTTGCCAACGCGCCCCAGTTTCTTGTACGGATCTTTTTGCCCAGCCAGATTAACGCTGCAGGGAGAAGAACAATGAATGGGCTGGCAATAATTGGCCACAAATAATTCTTAACACGCGCTATAAAGGTCTGCGACAACCAGAATGGTTCAAATTCTGCCTGCTTGGCATAGAATGTATTTGGCATTGGGTTTCCGGAAAGTGCAAGATTAAATAGCAAGTAGGGAAGAAACAATGCGCCAAAGCCGATCAGCGTTTTCACTACTGCTTCACCGCGCATACGCCAGGTTTTCTCGGATAACAAAGCGACAAACAATATCGGGCCAAGTAGAGTCAAACCATCGGGACGAACCCAGATGCTTAAGCCTGCGAGCACGCCCAAGGCCAAGTAGCGACGCGAACCACTAATCAAACTGCCCAGTACAACAAGGACGATGAGTCCATGCAAGAGCGTTTCCATCCCTGAGACAGCCGACCACGTCAGATGCCACGCAAAGACGAAGAATAATCCTGCCCAGGGAACGCGCGATATATATGATGGGACAAGCTTCCGCGCAAGGTTCTCCGCAAAAACAGCCAGTAAAGTTAAGACAGCCCAACCAAGTAAATACGTCCAAATGTAAGGAGCAAGCCCAATTAAGAATCCAATGGAAAGAAGAACTGTCCAGAGTGGCGCAGTGGAGCCGGCCGAGCGTTCTCCTAGTCGAAATGCCCATTCCCCATGTTGAGCCAAATTGCGCGCGTACGTCAGATGGATCCATGAATCATCAAGCGGGAAACCAATGCGAAAAATCAATTCACTGAAAATCAAATAAAAAAGAACTGCGATCAGCGCAGCAACAGCAATCACAATCCAGGAATCAACGCGCCACTTCAATGCGGTAGAGCTTTGCCTCATTGACTTCTCCTATGTAAACGAATGAAGGATTGCTTTGTGGTTCATCATATAAATCCTGGATGGTCGGGAACGTACCGCCTTTTTCAATAACAAGATAACGCGCAGCAAACTTTTTTGCAACAGACAAAATTGTAGACTCATCCCCAAAAGGCAACGCTACGGATGAACGGCCAGAAGCGATGAAATATCCCGGGGGATTGCGAACGATCACAACATCCCGTGGCTGGATTCCGTTATCGAGGAACATTTTCTCGACTGCCGGATAAATAAAATCGTCTTTCGCCCACCCGCTGGATATGACGCGGAAATTGACGAGATAGCCTGTCATAAAAATGGCAAGCAAAACAAGCATACCTTGTAGGAAATAAGGCGCATTCTTATCCGTAAATCGACCGTGGTTACGCGCCCATGAAATCATCGCGTCCAAGCCAATGGGAGCCGCAACCCACCAGTAGGGCTGGAATGCCGCGCCGGCGTGAAAGAAACTACCGCGCGAACCGGCAAATGGAAAGATGACCGTCATCACGGCAAATAGAAGCAGCCAACCAGTCACCGCGATCTTCGTCCTCAAATCACGACGCAACTGCCATAACCCGATCAATATAAAGGGGAATAGAAAGATCCCACCTTGCGCACCGAATGCATTCCCAAAATTTGCAGAGAACGCGCGAATGCGATTCTGTAACGCCGAATCCCAACCAGCTTGCAGAAAGGATTCGCGCGTGAGGCTTTCAGGGGGATAGATAAACGTCTGGTTGTAATTTTGGAGCCAGAGCAAGCGTCCGCCGCCAGGAGTAAGGAGTGAATCAAAAAGATTCATATTGCGAATATGCCAGAATCCCATGGTGAGCAAATAACCAGCAATGACAAGCAAACCTGCCGGAATAATGAGCATCAGCCATTCTTTGAAAATGGTTTTTGTTCCATCAGTTTTATGAGTGGAATTCCACATAACGGTTAAGCCAGCAAGCCCAAGCCATAATAAACCATCACTGCGGGCGAGGGTCATCAAACCGGCGAGCGCACCCAGCGCGACAGGAATCCATTTTCCGTGACGTAGAGCCAGGAGGAAGAATGCTCCGCCTAACAACATGTACAAGGCATAGTTATCCGGAACCGGCATGAACGGTGCATAGTAAAGCGAGAAAATGGATAGAAATCCAGACACCATCGCGAGACGCGTTTGACGGGAAACATTGAACGCGAGAGAGGCTGTCAATAACGGTACACAAGCTGAAAGGAGAATGAACGGAAGGCGTCCCGCTGCATACGTTGATTGACCAGAAATCCACATCCCAAGCGCAGAAACGATGGAGGCAAGCGGCATCCAATAGGTGTGTGAAGGATGAGGCACTCCCGACGGGTCATCCAAGTAATTCCAAAGATAAGGCTCGTTAAAACCATGACCATTTGCAAGCTGAACGCCGCCCGAAAAGTAATAATCTGCATCCATGTAGCCAGGCAATGACTGAAAGCGCGAAATTACAAATGGGACAATTAACCCGATAACAAAAAGGATCCCATAATGACGCCAATTCATCGACGAACTCCAAGTTGATCCGACCATGTGAGAGGAGCATGAAGAACCCACCAGCGCATCCAGTAGAGACCGGCAATGGCAGCAATGGGAGGTATTACGGCAAGTAAATCCGTAATCAGAGGATCATAAATGAGAACAGTTCGAATATATAAAGCAAAAGGGATAACGAGAACAAGCAACAAAATAAGAATGCTAAAAAACCCACGATAGCGTTTCCAGCGTTCCCAAACCAGCGCCAGAATCAATATAAACGGCAAGATCAGAACTACATAATTGGATGGAAACATTGCCATTCCCATAAGCGGAGTAACTGCTAGAGAAAGAGCGGCGGTCCACACGACGCGACGAAAATGGGCATCGACTGAGCCAAGCCATTCAATAAAAAGAACAATTCCTAACCCGATGGAAGCAATTTGACCAACAGGAATTCTTGAATCAGGAAACCATCTTGCGAAAATATGACCGAAGCTCAGATTGGGACCCCGATACCAATCTGAAAGGACTGCACGGACATAGGGAAGTCCCCAGCCTGAATCAGTAAGCAATGAAATGACAAGCAGAACAAAAAGTGACATTCCAAATCCCGCTAACACGCCCCAGCGATGATTCGCAAACATGAAGATAAAAATAAACAAAACGAAGAGACCACCGACTTCCCACTGATAGGCCACCAGGGCTAACAGAGCACCAGCTAGTTCATCGGAATGAGAACGCAAAGCAAGCAAGATGGATAAATAAAGAAAAGTCAAGAAAGCTGCGGGGGTTGAGGTAAAAAGGGCATTGAAACTGAAATAATGAAACAGGCCATATCCGAGCAGAAGGATGTAAAGCCAGCGCGGCGGCTGCCAATCGGATAAATTTAGAGCTAATAGGGTTGTGCCAATCAAGGCAGCTTCGGAGAGCAACATCCAAATGCCGCGCGCCAAAGCAAAATCCCGAATGAAAGCGAAAGGGATGTAGAGCAACACAATATAAAACGGATCATTCAACACATAGGCATATTCATCTGCAAATGCGAGTCGCCCATAGGCTACTTGTTGTGTCTGTCGAGCGATTTCACTGCTATAAGGTTGAACTTGTTGAACCAGTAAAATCGCGGCACCTTCTGGCATAATTCGCCCGCCTTTCACACCCCGTGATGCGTCAATCTGCTCAATGAGATAAGCACGCGCACCACTCCAACGCAGAAAGAACCATTCCCCGCCAGGCAGGACGCGTGCCATCGCGATATTCGCTGCCAATACGACAACAACAATGAAAATCAAAAGCGCAAGAAGACGAATCTCTTCCACGCTCAGCCATTTTCGAGATTTCCTTATATCTTTAAAGGCCATTCGTTATTCAATGACGAAGCGAAAGATTGGCCGCATTGGGCTACGACGCCTGACTTCCTGGAACCCAGCTTGCTGGAATGCTGAAACAGTTCCCGTGTAGATAAAAGGAGCAGGCATATCTTTTTGAGCGTCCACTGGATAACCCTCCACGATTTTCCCTCCCTGCTTCTTAACGTGTTCTACGGCGGCTTTCAACAGCTCGACAGCGATCCCCGTTCGCCGGGATTTCTTCGCCACGAAAAAACAAGTCACAGACCAGACCGGTTGTTCATCCACGGGCTTGAGCGCGCGCGAATGCGCCAGCCTGGGATAAGCCTCGCGTGGCTCGACTGCGATCCATCCCACGACTTCGCCATGTAGATAAGCCAGCAAGCCGGTAACGATGCCCGAATCCACAATGGATTTGTGCATTTGCCGCGTTTCATAGCCTCTGGCTTCCTCATAAGCCTTGCCGCGCAATTTCCAGAACATACACCAGCAGCCAGCACAGGCGCCATTCGGACCGAAAAGCTCTTCAAAATCAGTCCATAGATTACGTTTGAGGGGTCGGAAAGAAAGTTCAGCGGTCATTTTAGGGAACAATGATGTTCAAACATTTTGGAAGAATTTCGTATTCAAAATCCTGCAACCAATTCGGGAATAATTCTCCATCTGTGTGTGCGGGAGAAGGCTTGTC
>Ga0114129_10008214_pt1 | contig 14883 bp, 8 predicted proteins | sample RhiMetdeltSRZDD1_FD_80071 | JGI IMG/M metagenome (GOLD analysis project Ga0114129, IMG submission 80071) | Populus rhizosphere microbial communities from Tennessee, USA - Rhizosphere MetaG P. deltoides SRZDD1 (version 2) (version 2) | ecosystem: Host-associated > Plants > Roots > Rhizosphere >...
AGGGACGAACGAAGACCGTCGTCACCGGCGCGACGAACCTGAAGAAGGGCGCGGTCGTTCCCTACGCCGAGACCGGCGCGACGATCATCGACGGCAGGTCCGGCGAGCCGTCCGTCCTGAAGCCGAGGGACATGCGCGGTATCTCGAGCGAGGGCATGGTGCTGTCGGAGAGGGAGCTCGGCCTCGGCGAGGACCACGACGGCATCCTCCTGCTCGACGACAAGCTCCCCGTCGGTGCCGCGCTATCCGAGGTCTACGCCGAGACCGTGCTCATGCTCGAGCTGCAGCCGAACCGACCCGATTGCCTCGGCATCGTCGGCATTGCTCGCGAGGTCGCGGCGCTCCTCGACGCGAAGCTGCGCGAGCCCGCGGGCGAGCCGCTGGGAAAGGACGCACCGAAGGGTCTCGACGTTCGTATCGAGGACCCACTCGCGTGTCCGAGATTCGCCGCGGCACGCCTCGACAGCATCAAGATCGGGCCGTCGCCCGACTGGATGCAGCGGCGCCTCATCGCCGCCGGCATGCGGCCGATCTCGAACGTCGTCGACATCACCAACTACGTGATGCTCGAGCTCGGGCAGCCGCTCCACGCGTATGACCTGCGCGAGGTGAAAGGCGGGACGCTCGTCGCGCGGCAGGCACGTGCCGGAGAGCACCTGAAGACGCTCGACGGTGTCGAGCGTGCGCTGCCGGAGGGCACGCTCGTCATCGCCGACGAGGAGCGCGGCCTCGGCATCGCCGGGATCATGGGCGGCGAGTCGTCTGAGATCAGAACGGACACGACGACCGTCGCGCTCGAGTGCGCGTCGTTCGACCCGAGGAGCATCGGCCCGACGTCGACGAAGCTCGGCCTGCGCGGATCGTCCGGCAGCGCGGCCGCGCGCCGCTTCTCGTGGCAGCTCAGTTCCGATCTCGTCCCGCTCGCGCTCGCGCGCGCGATCCAGCTGCTCCGGGAGCACGCGGGCGCGCGCTATGCCGGCACCGTCGATCGATACCCGCGCCCACGGCCGGCTGTCGACGTCCGCATCCCGTTCGCGAAATTCGCGCGCCATCTCGGCATGGAGGTGACGCGCGTGGAGGCGGTCGGCGCGCTGCAACGTCTCGGCTTTGCGGTGACGCAGAACGACGATGCGCTCGTGGCGCGCCCGCCGGTGGTCCGAACGGACATCGCGATCCCGGAAGATCTCGTCGAGGAGGTCGCGCGCATCGTCGGCTACGACCGGCTGCCGATCCATCTGCCCGACGGCCCGCTGCCGCTCGTCGAAGCGCACCCGCTCGAGGAATTCCGTGAGCGTCTCCGCGATGCGCTCGTCGGCATGGGACTGCAGGAGACCGTGTCGTATTCGCTGATCGATCCGCAGTGGCTCGGACGGCTCACCCCCGACGGGAGCTGCATCGCACCGGAGCCGCTGCGCATCCAGAACCCGACGACGCCGGCGCAGTCCGCCGCACGTCCCACGCTGCGGGCGAGCGTGCTCGACACTGCGCGCCGAAATCTCCGGCACCGCGATGGCGTCGGCATCTTCGAGATCGCGCCGGTGTACCTGCCACGCGAGCACGCGCTTCCCGAAGAGCGCTGGATCGCGGCCATCGTGCTCGCGGGCAACGCGCGTCCGGATAGCTGGCTCGAGCCGGCGCGGGGTACGGATCTATGGGACATGAAAGCCGTCGTCAATGGAGTGCTCGCGAAGCTGCGCATCGGCGACCGGGGTGAGGTGAAGCCCGGCGCACCGGGTCTTCATCCCGGTCGGTCGGAGCGGCGCGGCACGGCGGATCGTGATGCGGTCACATGGGGACAGCTCGACCCCCGCGTCGCCGAGGGGTGGGAGCTTCCCTCGGCAAGCTTCATCGCCGAACTGGACGTCGCCGCCCTGCTCGCCGGCGTTGCGCCGCCCCACGTCTCGCCACCGCCGCGCTATCCCGCGGCAACGCGCGATCTCGCCATCGTGCTCGACGAGGCGACACCGTTTGCGGCCGCCGATGAGGCGATCCGGGGCGCCGGAAAAGCCCTCGTCGAGTCCGTCACCCTCCTGGATGTCTATCGCGGACCGCAGGTCGGAGACGGCAAGAAATCATTCGCCGTGCGGCTCGTGCTCCGGTCCCCCGACGGGACGCTCACCGACGGCGATGTCGACCGCGCCGTCAAACGGATCGAGGGTCGGCTCCTGCACCAACTGGGGGCGACCATCCGCGCCTGACGGCGCTGCGGCCGCACCGCCTTGCCCCACCACACTTCAGGGACCTAGCCTGCGAACGCTCAGCGCGTTGGAAGGCGGCGTGCTTGGGACAGGATGAGGGACGGAGGACGATGACGATCGGAAGGCGACGGGCGATGAGGATCGCGCTCGTCATGGCGGTGGTCCTCAGCGCCTGCGGTCAACAGACGACCACCGTTCCGACCTCCGCCGCGACGCCTACAACTGCTGCCACGACCGCCATAAGACGTGGCGTCGGCGATGATCTGAAGATCCTCTACTGGCAAGCGCCCACGATCCTCAATGCGCACCTGGCAACCGGAATCAAGGACAGTGACGCTGCGCGGCTGGTGACCGAGCCGCTCGCATCGTATGGAGCTGATGCGAAGCCGCTCGCGAACGGACTCGCCGCGGAGATTCCAACTCTGGCGAACGGCGGTATCTCTGTCGACCTCACGACAGCAACCTGGAAGCTGCGCCAGAACGTGAAGTGGTCGGATGGATCGGCGTTCACGGCTGAGGACGTCGCGTTCACGTTCTCGGTCATGGCCGATCCCAAGACCGCCGCGACCACCGCGGTCGCGGCGGCGGGGGTGAAGTCGGTCGTCGCCACGGACGCGAATACGGTGGTCGTGACCTATGACGCGCCAAACCCGAACATTTACCAATGGGGCGTGGGAACGTGTTGCTACATCCTCCAGAAGCGGCAATTCGAGGCATACCAGGGCGAGAAGTTCAAGGACGCACCGGGCAATCTCAAGCCGATCGGCACCGGGCCATACGTGGTCGACACGTTCCGTCCCGGCGACGTCATCACCTACAAGGTCAATGACCTCTTCCGCGATCCCACCCGGCCCTATTTCAAAAGCGTGACGTTCAGGGGTGGTGGTGACGCCGCAGCGGCGGCTCGCGCCGTGTTCCAGACGGGGAACGTCGACTACGCGTGGAACCTGCAGGTGGACGCGAGCATCCTCAAGCCGATGGCTGACGTCAGCACGAAAGGCAGGCTCCTCACGGCCTACGGTTCAAGCGTCGAGCGCATCATGATCAACTTCGCCGATCCGTCCGCGTCGCAAGGCGACAACAGAGGCGAGCCGGGAACGAAACACCCATTCTTCAACGGTCCCGACGGCAAGGTGGTTCGAACAGCTCTCGCGATGGCTACCGACCGCAAGAGCGTTGCGGAGCAGCTCTACGGCGGAGAGCTGGTCGCCGGTAAGCCGGGCTGCAACATCGTTACCGGAATCCCCGCGTATGAGTCGAGGGCGACCGCTTCTTTCTGCGAGCGATTCGACGTGCCTGGAGCCGCCAAGATGCTGGACGACGCAGGATGGAAACTCGGGACCGACGGTGTCCGGGCCAAAGGCGGCGTCCGGCTCAAGGTCGTCTTCCAGACCACGATCAACACGGTCCGGCAGAAGACGCAAGACCTGATGAAGAAGAACTGGGAAGCGGCTGGCTTCGCGGTCGAGATCAAATCCGTCCCGGCTGACGTCTTCTTCACGAACACCTCACCTGATGGTGCGAGTCACTTCTGGGCCGACGCCCAGATGCTCACAGACAACAGCACCCCGGACTTCAGGAATTACCTCAGCGGCTGGACGAGCAAACAGGCCGCCGGCAAGACGAACGGCTGGAGCGGTCCGAATTACAGCCGCTACCAGAACCCGCAGTTCGACGCGGTCGTCGAGTCCGTGGGAAAGGAAACGGATCCTGCGAAACGCGCCGGCCTCCTTATCCAGGCGAACGACATCCTCGTATTGGACGTCGTGGCCATCGCCCTGGTCAGTCGGCCACAGGTCATCTCAGGGATCGGCAACTCGCTGAAGAACGTGGTTCCGACGGGCTGGGATTCGGAGCTGTACTCGGTGGCTGACTGGCGCAAGTAGGAGGCACGGCCCGGGTCGAGCAGTGCCAGCCTGGCTAGGTTGACCAGAACGAACCGCCTTGCCCTCCGCAAGGTACGAGGGTAGCCTGCAGACGTCGCGGCCGGTTCCGCGATGCGGGATGTCGAGAAGGCGTGGGAGGTTAGACACGGAATGACGATCCAATGGCGACGCATGGCGGCCCTCGGGCTCGCCGTGGGTTTGGCAGTCACAGCTTGCTCGCAGCAGACGACGCCACCGGCGGCGTCTGGCACGGCGAGCGCGGCTCCGACCGTGGCTTCGCGGGGCGCTGGCGGCGACCTCAAGATCCTCTACTGGCAGGCGGCCACGATCCTCAACAGCCACCTCGCGCAGGGCACCAAAGACTATGACGCGGCGCGACTCGTTCTCGAGCCGCTCGCGCACATGGGACCGGACGGAAAACCGGTCGCGGCCCTCGCTGCCGAGGTACCGACTGTCGCGAACGGCGGCGTGTCCGCTGACTTCACCACCGTGACCTGGAAACTGAAGCCGAACATCAAGTGGTCCGATGGGACCGAGTTCACCTCGGCCGACGTGGTCTTCACCTACAACTACATCAAGGATGAGAAGACCGCTGCGACCGACGCGAACATTGCCGACGGCGTGAAGAGCGTTGTCGCTGTCGACAAGACCACGGTCAAGGTCACGTACACGGAGACGAACCCGAACTTCTACCAGATCTTCGTCAGTGGCCTGGGCAACATCATCCAGGAGAAGCAGTTCAAGGACTACATCGGCGTGAAAGCCAAGGACGCGCCCGGTAACCAAGCGCCGATCGGCACCGGGCCATACAAGGTCGTCCAGTTCAAGCCCGATGACGTGGTCACCTACGCGATCAACGACAACTACCGCGACGCGACCAAGCCGTTCTTCAAGACGGTGACCTTCAAGGGAGGCGGCGACGCGACTTCCGCGGCACGCGCCGTCTTCCAAACGGGCGAGTCCGACTACAGCTGGAACCTGCAGGTCGAGGCCACCATCCTCAACCCGATGATCCAGGCTTCGGACAGCAAGGCCGTATTCGTTTCGGCCGTCAGCCCGAACGTCGAGCGCATCCTCATCAACCGCACCAACCCCGACCCGGCGCTGGGGGCGAAGCGCGGCGAGCCTGACCAGCCGCACCCATTCCTCGCGGATCTCAAGGTGCGCCAGGCGCTCGCCATGGCCATCGACAGAAAGCCGCTCGCCGACCTGTACGGCGGCGGACTCGCCGGCGAGGGCACGTGCAACATCGTGACCGGCGTCCCGGAGTACACGTCACCGAACACAGCGAGCCAGAGCATCTGCAAGTTCGATCTGGCTGCGGCCAACAAGCTCCTTGACGAGGCCGGCTGGACAAAGGGTGCGGACGGTATCCGCGCCAAGGGTGGCAAGCAGATGAGCATCATCTACCAGACCACCGTGAATCCACTTCGGCAGAAGGAACAGGAGATCGTGAAGAACGGCTGGACGCAGCTCGGCATCAAGGTCGAGCTCAAGTCCGTCGCGGCGGGCACGTTCTTCTCGAGTGGCGAGAGCCCCGACACCGCTGCGAAGTTCTTCGCCGACGTGGAGATGTTCACCAACGGCGCCGAGTCACCCGACCCGACGAATTACCTGTCAGGCTGGACCTCGCAGGAGATCAAGACGAGCGCGGGAAAGTGGAGCGGCAACAACTACGAGCGCTGGTCCAACAAGACCTACGACGACCTCTATGCATCGCTCAAGAAGGAGACCGACCCGGCGAAGCGGCGGGACCTCATCATCAAGATGAACGACCTACTCGTCACTGACGTCGTGCTCATCCCGCTCGTTGCGCGCAAGTCGCCAGTCTCAGGTGTGAGCAAGGCGCTTAAGGGCATCAAGGCGAACCCCTGGGACTCGGAGATGTGGAACATCGCTGACTGGAGCAAATAGACCGAAGGCAACATGACTGGTTTGGCATCGGCGGGGGCGCAAGCCCCCGCCGACGGCCTTTCGACACCGTCGAGATCGGCATAATGGCGATGAGGGCTAATGGGTAAGTACATCCTGCGGCGCCTATTCGTCGCGATCCCGACTTTGCTGCTCATCAGCTTCGTGATCTTCGCGATCCTGTCGATCGCGCCGGGGGATCCGCTCGCCCAGTTCGCCGTCAACCCGGCGATCCCGCCCGAGGTGCGCGAGAACATCCGACGCTCGCTGGGCCTCGACCAACCTTGGCCGATCCGCTATGTGAAGTGGCTCACCGCCGCGTTCACCGGCGACCTCGGATACTCGTTCAACAGCAAGGTACCCGTGATGGGCCTCATCTGGCAGCGCCTGCCGAACACACTGGCTGTCCTCGGCGTGGCGTATGTGCTGAGCGTGCTCCTCGCCCTACCGATTGGCGTCGTTTCGGCGGTGAAGAGGTACTCGTTCTTCGATCACGCCGCAACGACCTTCGCGTTCGTGGGTTTCTCGGTACCGACGTTCTTCACCGGGATCCTGTTGATCCTTCTCTTCAGCGTGAAGCTCCACTGGCTTCCGTTCATCTACGACTCGACGCTGCAGATCAACGGTCTCGAGGGAGTCGTCGCCCAGCTGCGGCAATCGATCATACCGATCGCTGTCCTGACCCTCTTCCAGACCGCGACGCTCGCGCGGTTCGTGCGATCCGAGATGCTCGAGAACCTGCCGCTCGACTACGTGCGGACGGCGAGGGCGAAGGGGCTGCGCGAGCGCTTCGTGGTCGTGGGCCACGTGCTCCGCAACAGCCTGATCCCGGTCGTCACCCTCGTGGCGCTGGGCGTGCCGACGGTCTTCGCCGGGGCACTCATCACTGAGCAGATATTCCGGATCCCTGGGATCGGCGCCCTACTCATCCAGAGCATCCAGAACAGCGACATCCCGGTCGTCATGGGGACCACCTTCATCTTCGCGGTGCTCGTCGTCTTCTTCAACATCATCGCCGACATGCTCTATGCGGTCGTGGATCCCCGTATCCGCTATGACTGAGAGGAGAACGAGCTGATGGCCACCGTCGACGCGACCGCGCAAGCGCGAGTAGCCGCGGAGGCGGCGGAGTTCCGTCACCCGCCGCGGTCCCTGTGGCGCGACGCTTGGCACCAGTTCACCCGGCATAAGCTCGCGATGGCCGGCCTCGCGACGAGCACGTTCCTCGTGATCGTGTCGCTCCTCGGGCCGTTCTTCTGGTCGATCCCGTTCGAGAAGGTCGACTATTCGAACACGCTTCTCGGCATCTCCGCCGTGCACCCCTTCGGCACAGACGACCTGGGCCACGATCTGTTCGCCCGGGCGCTCTGGGGTGGGCGCGTGTCGATCGCCGTGGGCATCGTGGCGGTGCTTATCGCGATCTCACTCGGGACCGTTGTCGGTGCAATCTCCGGCTTTTTCGGCGGCCAGCTCGACAACGTCCTCATGCGCCTCACCGACATGTTCCTCTCGCTGCCGCAGCTGCCGCTCCTCCTGCTCACGATCTTCTTGTTCCGCGAGCCGCTGCGCGGCATGTTCGGTCCGGAGGTCGGGATCTTCCTGCTCATCGTGAGCGTGATCGGGATCCTCAACTGGATGCCCGTGGCGCGCCTCGTGCGAGCATCGTTCCTCTCCCTGAAACAGAAGGAATTCGTCGAGGCCGCTCGCAGCATCGGCGCCCCGAACAAGCGGATCATCATCACGCACATCCTGCCGAACGTCATGAGCCCGGTGCTCGTCGCCGCGACCGTCGGCATCGGAGCGGCGATCATCACCGAATCGGCCCTTTCGTTCCTCGGCCTCGGCTTCCCGCCGGACGTCCCTACCTGGGGACGGATGCTGTACGACGCTCAGAACTACATCGACATCGCACCGCACTGGGCGATCTTCCCGGGCCTCCTCATCTTTCTCACGGTGCTGTCGATCAACTACATCGGCGACGGACTCCGGGACGCGCTCGATCCTCGTAAGTCCGGCTAGCGCCCGGCGTCGATACGGCCCACGTCTGCCACGCGCGTTCTACGCGCGCCCGACGCTTGTCGTCGCGCGCGAGCTCCTCGGCAAGGTGCTCCTCTACGATGGCCCCGAGGGCCGGCGCGCCGCGCGGCTCGTCGAGGTCGAGGCCTACCACGGGACCCGTGACCCGGCCTCGCACGCGTTCCGCGGGCCGACGCCGCGCACCGAGGTCATGTTCGGGAGGCCGGGTCACGCCTATGTCTATCTCTCACACGGAGTCTGGTACTGCATGAACGTCGTCGCGCACGAGTCGGACGTCGCCGGCGCGGTGCTCCTCCGCGGTGCGGAGCCGCTCGAGGGCTTCGCGGATCGGGCGCGCCTCACTGGACCGGGCCTCCTCGGACGCGCGTTCACGCTCTCCACGTCGCACTCGGGCTTCGACCTCACGCGATCGCCGCTGCAGCTGCGCGACGCACCCGCCGTCGCGCCCCGCCTGATCGCGCGCGGCCCCCGGATCGGCATCGCCGAAAGCGCGACGTCGGCGAAGCCATGGCGGTTCTGGGTGCGTGGCTCGAGCGGGGTGTCGCGATGACGACCGCCGCGGAGCGCGCGCTCGTCACGCTCGAGTACCCAGCCATCCGCGCGCTCCTCGCCGAGCGGTCGTCGTTCACTCCCGGACGCGAGCTCGCTGAAGCTCTCATGCCGCTCACTGACGTGCGCGAGGCCGATCGCCTGCAGGACGAGACCGCGGCGGCGCGCGATCTGCTCCGTGCGCAGCCGTCGGCCGGCATCGGGGGCGCGCGCGACATCCGCGATGCGCTGCGGCGAGCGCGACTCGGCGGCTCGCTGGAACCGCTTCAGCTCATCGAGATCGCTGACACCATCCACGCCGCGGAGAAGCTCTTCGCCGACGTCCATCCGTACCCGCCACTCGCCGCCAAGGCACGCTTTGCGCGCCCGCCGCGGGACGTCGCTGAGGCGATCGAACACGCCATCGCAGGTACCGGCGATGTGCTCGATCGCGCCAGCCCACGCCTCGGCTCGCTGCGCGCGGCGCTCCGAGCGGCGCAGGCGCGCCTGCAGCAGCGCCTGGACGGCCTGCTGCGCTCGCCGGACCTCTCGCGCGCCCTGCAGGAACAGCTCATCACGCAGCGTGGCGGACGCTATGTCGTGCCGGTGAAGGCCGAGATGCGTGGATCGGTCAAGGGGATCGTCCACGATCAGTCCGCGAGCGGAGCGACGGTCTTCATCGAGCCGCTCGAGATCCTCGAGGCGAACAACGCGCTCCGCGAGGCCGAGCTCGCCGAGAGCGCCGAGGTGCGCCGCGTCCTCGACGAGCTCTCGCGGCGGGTCGAACGAGCGGGCGAAGACCTCGATTCCGTGACGACCGCGCTCGCGGCGCTCGACCTGCTGCTCGCGAAGGCGGAGCTCGCTGCCCATCTCGAGTGCGAGCGGCCTGTGCTCGACGCGCACGGCATCCTGGATCTCATCGGAGCGCGTCATCCGCTCCTGGTGGAACGCGGGACCGGCGTCGTGCCGATCGACGTGCGCCTCGGGTCGGACTTCCGCGCGCTCGTCATCACCGGCCCGAACACGGGTGGGAAGACCGTGACCCTGCGGACCATCGGCCTCCTCGTGCTCATGGCCGCGTCCGGCCTGCAGATCCCGGCATCGCGAGGCAGCCGAGTGCCGGTGGTGCGGCGGGTGTTCGCGGACATCGGCGACGAGCAGTCGATCGCCCAGTCGCTCTCGACCTTCTCGTCGCATCTCCGCAACGTCGTCGCGACGCTAGCGGAGGCGGAGCGCGACGACCTCGCGCTGCTCGACGAGCTCGGAGCGGGGACGGATCCCGACGAAGGCGCCGCTCTCGCGATGGCCGTGCTCGAGACGCTCCTGGGGCGCGGCGTTCTCGTCGCGGCGACGACGCACTATCCGGAGCTGAAAGCCTTCGCGCTCAACACGCCCGGCGTGTCGAACGCGAGCGTCGAATTCGACGCCGAGTCGCTCCGTCCCACGTACCGCCTGCACATCGGTCTTCCCGGATCGTCGAACGCGTTCGCGATCGCCTCTCGTTTGGGTCTGGACAACGCGGTCCTTGCACGGGCGGAGTCGCACCTCTCGGAGCTGCATCGATCGCTCGAGCGCACCCTGCGCGAGGCCGAGCGTCATCGCACCGATCTCTCGGCCACGCTCGAGGAGGCGCGCGTTTCGGCGGAGGACGCGCGGCGTCTCACCGAGGAGGCGCGGCGCGAGGCGGAGCGCATCCGTGACGAGGCCGAGCGGTCGGCGCGTCGGGCACGAACGGAGGCAGACGAGCTTCTGCTCCAGTCGCGCCGCGCGCTGCGACAGGCCGAGAGCGCGCGCGAGAGCGCCGCGAAGCGCAATCTCGTCGACGAAGCGCGGGCCGCCCTCGCCGAGGCGGAGACAGTGCGTCAGTCCGCGTCGACGCCCGAGCAGACACCACGTGCGACGGTGCCGATCGCGATCGGATCGCCGGTACATGTCGAGGGCGTGAGCGAACCCGGGACCCTGCTCTCGATCGACGATCGCGGGATGGCCGACGTCGCGGCCGGCCCGCTGCGGCTGCGTGTCCCTGCGACGAGCCTGCGGCCGGCACAGGCGCCGCCGGAGAGCCATCCGGCCACGCGGCCGGTCATCGGCGGCTCGGCTCCCGCCGTGTCGCTACAGCTGGACCTGCGCGGTGCGCGCGCCGAGGAGGCGCTCGCGGTACTTGACCGGTACCTCAACGACGCGGCCGTCGCGGGGGTCGATCGCCTGCGGATCGTGCACGGCAAAGGGACCGGCGCGCTGCGCACCGCGGTGCGTGAGGTGCTGTCACGGCATCCTCTGGTGCGCGCCCACGAGCCTGCCGGCGCCGCCGAGGGCGGCGACGGCGCGACGATCGTCCGGCTCTAGCGGCGCGTCGGTACGGGGATCGGGGTCCGGCGCGCCGTGGCCGCGGGCGGTGTGGTCGCGCCGCTCTTCTGGCTCGGCGCCGGAGTGGCGCGCGAGGTCTGGGTCGGGACAGCCGCGCCCGGAGTCGGCGTCGTGGTCGCGCGGACCTTGGTCTTCGGGCCGGACTGCGCATCCGACAGCTTCTGCGATTCGTCGGGCGTGAGCGAACGCACCCGTGGCTTGTCGTTGCCCCGATGTAACTCGACGCGTGAGGTGGTGGATGCGCTGCTGGCCTCGACGGCGCTGCTGACGGTGACGGGCTCCTCGCCCTTGTCGGTCACGGTGGTCGACACGGTCGTTGGAGCGCCGCCCGCGACGGTCGTTGCGAATACGCCGTCGGGCACGTTCGGCAGAGTCACCACGATCGTGCCGTCCTGCATGCGCACCTGCGCGCCGGGTGTCTGCGCGAAGACCTTGCCGTCCTTGAAGCCATTCGCGCGGCCGAGCGGATCGACGACGAGCGAGCTCTCCGACATGACCGCGACGCTGACAACGCGCTGCGCGTCAGGTGCCGAGCGGGGTTCCTCGGGCGCGGTGCTCGCGCGCACCGCTGTCATCTGGCCGGCGCTGACGAGGACCTCGCTCGATCCAGCGGCGTCCGCTGTCGCGACGCGACCCTCGGTCGTGGTCACGGTCGTTGTCGGACCGCTGAGGCCGTCTTCGACGACGACCTCGAATGCGGTACCGCGCACCGACGCGGTGGCGGCGGGCGTCCTCACCTCATAGCGTGAGTCGGCCGTTGTGAGATGCGTGACGACGTGCCAGCTCCGTCCGACTGACTGCGCGAGCTGCACGATCGTCGAGCTGCTTCGCGTCGTCGCTTCTTCGATCGTGATGTCGCTCGCGGGCTCGAGCTCGACGGTCGAGCCCTCGAAGAGCGTGATGACAGCGCGCGCATCGGCGCTGGTGCGTACGGTGGAACCGACGTAGAGGACCGCGCCATCGGTCGCGCTCGCGAAACCCGAGCTGCCAAAGCGCGTCTGGACATCGCCGGAGATCACGGTGAGGACCGCGGCGGCCTGCAGCGGTGAGTGCCGTGGCGCCTGCACTTTTGCGACGACGGAGGTGCTGCCCATATCGAGGACCGTCCCAACGCACAGCGCCAAACAAGACAGAAGGACTGCTGCTCGGGTTGCATACCCCACGATCGACTAACGAGCGACCCGTATGTCCGGGTAGCAGGCGACTGGGGCCTCGCCGTGTCAAAGGCGCGTCAACGGGGTATCTGCGGCCCAGTTCTCTACGCAATTTGGATGATTGCGTACCCAGAGCGGTCGGATCCGTAGCGGTCGGCGCGTACTTCAACGGCTACGCAAGTTGCATCGTGACATTCCGGGGCGTCATCGGCCCAGCGACATATGTCTCAGCGATCGACGCGACGCATCGTCACCTTCGTCGTCGCGAGCGCGCGCGCGAGCCGGTCCTCATCCTCGCGACGGAGCCCGGCGTCTGCGAGCTCGCGTCGCAGCGCCGCGTGATAACCCGCGGCATTCGGTGCGGACCATCTGACCGCGGAGCCGTCCTCCGCACGCGCCTCACCGACCGCATGGCCGCGATAGAGATGCATGAGCGAGCGAAAGTCCTCGGTGCTCTCGTCGACCTCATACGTCGCGACGTGCGCGAGTCCGGTCAACTCGCAGCCAGTCTCCTCGCGTGTCTCGCGACGCACCGCGTCCTCAGGTGACTCGCCGTCTTCGAGACCGCCACCTGGCAGCAACCACGCTCCAGCGAATGGCCCGCCGCGTTGACGGACGAGGAGCACACGTCCGTTCGCGTCGACGCACGCGACGATCGCGCCGACGCGTCGATTCACGGAATGCGCGTGGGTGTCGGTGCGACGGTTCGTCCGGAGGGGAACGGGGGAAGGGTGAGCGACGGCACGACGAACGGCGTGCCGCTCGGCCTGATGGTCGGACTCGGGCTGAACCCCTGGGTCGGCGACGGCGATGGTGAGGGCGAGGGCGATGGACTTGGGCATGGTTCGGAGCCGATGAGGTTCCAGCTGTACCGGCCGTAGCCGTACGAGCCCGCGTTCGCGCCCCTGATCCACTGATCTGTGTATTTCTGCCAGACGTTCCCTGGCGCGCGCTCCTGCGGTTTGAGAGCGATCCGCGCCGTGCCGTCCGGACCGGGACACCCCGCGACCCACCAGTTGTCGACCTGCGTGGGAACGGTGCCGCGCACGAAGAACTCGGTCATCGAGAACGGTGACAGGCTCGACGGGAGAAGCCCCGAGCCGTAACCGCCAAAGGCGCCGGGCGCGGCGACGATCGTGGCCTGGACGATGTTCGCCGGCCGCTCCCAGTCGGCGGCCGGTACGCCGTCGAGCACTTCCTTCATGTAGTCGCGCCAGAGCTGGCCCGGGCCCATCGCGCTCGAGAAGTCGCGCGAGCTCATCGGATCGCCGTTCGCGTTGCCCATCCACACACCGGTCACGAGGCTCGGCACGTAGCCGACGCTGTACACGTCCTTGAGGTTGTCGGTCGTCCCTGTCTTGAGCGCCGCGGGACGCCCGATGTTCGTCCAGCTGCCGAAGATGAAGTCCCGCGACGGCTGGGTCGTGTCCTTGAGGATGTCGGTCATGAGCCATGCGACGCCCGCGTCCAGCACGCGCTTCTGCTCGTAATCCTTGTGCTCCCACACCACCTTGCCGCGGGAATCTTCGACCTTGAGGATGTAGGTCGGCGTCACGCGGACCCCGAGGTTCGCGAGCACGCCGTACGCGCTCGTCATATCGACGAGCTTCACCTCTTTCGACCCGAGCGTGAGTGACAGTCCCGTCTGGTTCGGGTCGATGTTCGCCGTGATGCCCATGTCCTTCGCCGTTTGGATCGTGTCCTCGATCCCGCTGTACTGCGAGAGGAACTTCACCGCGGGCACGTTGCGGGACTCGCGGATCGCCTGTCGCATCGTCACCGGACCGTGGTACTGGAGGTCAGCGTTCTCCGGGCAGTAGCCGCACGACGCCGGGCTCATGCGCGTGGGGTCGGCTCGGCCGGTGAAGTCAGTTCGCGCGTCGACCACGACGGTCGCCGCAGTCGCGCCCTTCTTGAGAGCGGTGACGTAGTTGAACATCTTGAACGAGGAGCCTGGCTGTCTCTGCGCGATGCCCGCGGCGTCGTATTGCCCCTGCACGCGAGGGTCGTCGCGGTTGTAGTAATCGACCGAGCCGACGTACGAGAGGATCTCGCCCGTCCGCGGGTCGATCGAGACGAGCGCCGCGTTGAAGACGTTCTTGTTGTTCAGGAACTCGACCCACTCCTTGACCTGGCGCTCTGCGATCTCCTGCTTCTTGGTGTCGAGCGTGGTCGTGACCTTGAATCCGCCACGTGTGACCGCAGACTCATCGCCGCCAAGGATCTGCGCGAGCTGGTTGCGTACCTGGAAGACGAAGTGCGGCGCGGTGATGGTCGTCACCTGCGGACCGGCCACCTTGATCGCCTCCGCGTCGGCCGCGTCGCGCTGCGACGCCGTGATCGCGCCGAAGTCGACCATCTGATCGAGCACGTAGGCCCGTCGGTCCTTCGCGCGCTGGACGTTGTCGGCCTGCGAGGGATCGAGGATCGACGGTGACTGTGGCAGGCCCGCGAGGAGCGCGGACTCCGCGACCGTGAGCGTCGAGAGGTCGGCCTTTCCGAAGTAGGTCTGCGCCGCGGCCTTGATCCCGTAGGCCTGATTGCCGTAATAGATCTGATTGAAGTACAGCTCCAGGATCTGCTCCTTCGAATAGGTCCGCGTCACCTGGATGGCGAGGATCGCCTCCTTGATCTTGCGGGAGACGCTGACCTCGTCGCCGACGATGCGTTGCTTCACGAGCTGCTGGGTGATCGTCGAGGCGCCGCTCACGACGTCCTTGTGAAGCAGGTCGTCGCGCACCGCGCGCGCGATGCCGAAGACGTCGATGCCGGGGTTGGTCCAGAAGGACTTGTCTTCGGCCG
>Ga0114129_10008215_pt1 | contig 14883 bp, 11 predicted proteins | sample RhiMetdeltSRZDD1_FD_80071 | JGI IMG/M metagenome (GOLD analysis project Ga0114129, IMG submission 80071) | Populus rhizosphere microbial communities from Tennessee, USA - Rhizosphere MetaG P. deltoides SRZDD1 (version 2) (version 2) | ecosystem: Host-associated > Plants > Roots > Rhizosphere >...
AGGTTTTTTTTCCATGGGGATCGCCTCCATTCGGGCATTCACAACAACTCTTTGACTTCTCTTCTCAGGTCATTATGTTGTGGAATGGAGAAGGATAAGCCCATTATACACACGGACTTTTCCCGGGTGGAATGGCTTAAGGGATAGCGGTCTGGTTCGCGGCTGGGAGAATGAGCATATCTGCCATGTAATACGAATGCTCATACGCTGTCACGGCGCCGCCTTCGCCGGAGATCGGTTCGATTTTCTCGTTGCCGTCTACATCCACGCCCGTACGAATCTGATTTGCCAGCGATACTGCCTGACGAATAAGAGTCTCTCTATCCGGGTTGGATGGATTCTCCAGGAGAGATATCAATTGATTGCGCAAGTCTGCCGTCCAGGCATCAACATTCTTGACAGAGATCTGGACATGATCACCATGAGTCAGCATATTCTGTGTGGCATCTGCAGATGTGCGCGCTAGATCGGCGTGTGTATACGTCCCCTGGATATATCCCAATTGCTCGCCGTTAAAGAGGAGCCCATAGCCATCACTCGGATCATCCACATTCCCGTTGAGGTTCCAGTCTTTGTAATCTGGATTACTTTGTTTGCCGAGGATCAGGTTCAACATCCTTTCGGCTTGCAGGAGCATGTCGGAATCGTTGCCTGTCTCAAACGCCGTGAGCATTTGCGCGGCCAGATCTGCTAATAACCGGGTGTCTGCATCCAACCCGCGGATGAATCCGATCTGATTCGGAGTAGCGCCGAAGGCAGAGAGCAGATGTCGTACGTGGGTCAATCCGCCTTCGGGCAGCCGTACGGAAAAGGCGATATTGTTCGAGGAATTTGGATTGCCGTCGTTGGGCTCGATTGTGATCTCCAGCCCGCTATACGCGCTGACCAGGTTCCTGCCGCCTCCATCCACAAAATTTAGAGAACCCTTATTTTCCGTGTCGAAAGCAATCGTCCCAAGGCTGATACGCTGCTCTCCATCATCCTGAATCAGCCAGGCCTCATACTGTGTTCCTTCGGGAGGCAGCGGCATGGAGGTGGTGGACAGCGTCACTTTATCGGCGAGCGCGGTCCCATCCTGGAAGCGCAGCCGCCCGATCGGCGACGGCGCCTCCACAGGAGCCACGACATTCGAGTCGGTGGGCGCCCGCTCTGTATTGTGATTTACCGTCGATAGGAGGGACTCAGTGGGGATTTGTGAAGATGGGTTCGGGGCAAGGACGCGCGGAACAGCAAACGCGGCAAATGCTATCAAAAGAATCCCGCCGATCGCAAAGGCGGCGAGCCGCATCCAGGCGGGATCGGAAGCTTGTTTCTTGAGACCGGAAAGGGTCGCAGGTTGCGGCGGGCGCGAGGGCGGCAGCGAGATGCGCAGCGTGCTGGCTTCTGAGACTAAACCAATCGCTTCCATATAATCGGCTGCCAGTTCCCGTGCGGACTGATAACGGTCTTCCGGTTTCTTGGCAAGCGCCCGGTCAATGACGGCTTCCACGGCTGGCTGAATACCATCGATGGCGGGCGGCGGCTCGTTGATGTGTTTGAAGATCAACGTCCACGAAGTATCCCCCTCGAAGGGAATGCGACCGGCGAGCATTTCGTACAGAACCACGCCGAGAGAATAAATATCGCTCCGGTAATCGACTTTTAAGCCCTGTGCCTGTTCCGGACTCATATACGCTGGTGTTCCACTGACGGCGCCGGAAGCCGTCTGTGTTGCAGACTGGGCAATCCGCACCAGACCAAAATCCGTGATGACAGGTTCCGTCCGCGCCGTCAGATGCTGCTCAATGGCAACGTTCTTCGACTTATTATGGAGGATGATATTCCCGGGTTTGATGTCCCGGTGGACCACGCCATGTTCATGGGCGTAATCCAGTGCCGTGGCGATGGTGATGAGCAGCCGAGCCACCTGTATGGGTTCCAAACGTTGCCCGCGTTTGTGCAACTCGCGCAGGTAAACGGCAAGCGACGGACCCATCAGGTATTCCATCACGATGTACGGATGACCCTCTTCCGTGTCGTAATCGAAGATCTGGACGATGTTGGGATGCCGCAGTCCTGCCACGACCTTGGCTTCGCGCTCGAAGCGTGACTGCAGGTCGGGATCTGCCTCGATAAAGTTGTGCATCACTTTGACGGCGACGGCGCGGTCCAGGGTGAGATGCGTGCCGAGATAGACTTCTGCCATGCCACCCCGGGCGATCTCTCTCTCGATACGTACCTTTCCGACGGTTTTGCCAGTCCATTCGGGCATGAAGGAATTATACAACGCGAAGTCCAGCCGTTATAATTTGATATGCTTCAAAAATGAATCCTTAAGAGAGTCTAATAATGAAAACAGTTGTACTGATCTCCGCGATTGCGGAATGGAATGCTGTCAGGTCGTTATTCCCCGAAGCGAAGATGCGACGTTTCCCATTCGGCGAGTGCTTCGACATCCGCCTTCAGGAGGAACATATCTCATTCTTCCATAGCGGCTGGGGGAAGATCGCCTCCGCCGGATCGATGCAGTTTGTGATCGATAAATATTCGCCACAGTTGGTTGTCAACCTGGGGACATGTGGAGGGTTCGAGGGCGGTGTGGAGCAGGGCGAGATCATCCTGGTGGATCAGACATATGTCTACGATATAGTGGAATTAATGGGAGATCTGGATATCGTCTCGTACTACGCTTCGTCCCTCGACTTGAGCTGGCTGGCAGAACCCTATCCGTATCCGGTCCGGCGCGGGATGATCGCCTCCGCCGATAGTGACCTGCCTCCTGCCAAGATCCCCTTCCTGAAGACCCAGGGCGCCATCGCCGCGGACTGGGAGTCTGCCGCGCTGGCATGGGTGGCGCAGCGAAATAACGCGCGCCTGCTGATCCTGCGCGGCGTCAGTGACATGGTCAGTGAAGAAGGTGGCGAGGCTTACAACAACATTGAGATTTTCAACGAACGTGCTCACGGAATCATGCAGCAGCTCATCGAGCAGCTGCCGGATTGGTTGAATGCAGTGAGGTTGTAGGTCACGCTTGCAGTGTGACTTGCATATGCCGGTCGGGCTTGTAACCCGACCTACAACACCATCTCCATCGCGATATCCTCCTGGTTATCGCTATAACGCGGGACTTCGTAAAAGCCGAGGCGTTTGTAAAGCTCGTAGGCGCGGCTCTGACCCTGGCGATCTGTCTCAAGTCTGATCCGCTGATATCCTTTTTCACGGGCAAATGCCAGCAGTTCCTGGATCATGCGATATCCCAATCCCTTGCCGTGATAGTCAAACAGCAGCCAAACCCGCTTTAATTCGCAGCTCCTATCATCAAGTTTGCGGATCGCCCCCGTGCCAATGATTTGCTCGTTGGCGGTCATCACGAGGAAGATGCCATCATTCTCGAAATACGTCTGCGGGATATCGCTCATATCATCCAATGTTCCTTTGGACTCATAGAATGCAATCGATTCTTCGAGAGGGCGTGGATCGTTGAAGACACGATGGGCAATACGGTAGATAAGGTTCTTGGCAACGGAGACTTCGTGCGGTTCGATGTGGCGGATGTTGATCATGTGAAGATTTTTCCTGAGGCGCATTATAATCATTTGGCATTCCAACATGAATACACCCAATGAAACAGAACTAGAAATTCAAAAGCGGAATTTTCGTTACGTGCAGATCGATGCGATCGGTGTAAGTATCTCGAATGTCGCTGCACCGTTCCTGCCGGTCTTTCTCACACGGCTGGGGGCCAGCAACTTTCAGGTGGGTTTACTTTCCTCGATGCCCGGGGTTACCGGTCTGATTCTGGCGATGCTGGTCGGGCGTTTCCTTCAAACACGGACGAATATTGTCCCTTGGTACAGCCTGTCGCGTTTGCTTGTGATCCTGTGTTACGCACTGACCGGAATCTTGACTCTGGCTGTTTCCGAGCAGTTTGTCATTATTGCTACCCTCGCGATCTGGGCGTTCGCAACGATCCCGCAGACCGCGCTGGCAGTCGCCTTTTCCGTGGTGATGAACGCGGTGGCTGGGCCTGAAGGCCGGTATGCATTGCTGAGCCGGCGCTGGGCGATCTTCGGCTTGACGGGCGTCATAGGCACTTTCATCGTTACGCGGGTGATCGATCTGATTTCGTTCCCGCTTAATTATGCGATCATGTTCATGGTCTTATCGCTCGGTGGTTTCTTCAGTTTTTATTTTTCGAGAAAGATCCAAATGCCAGATCAGGTCGCGCCCCCGTTACCGGATACCCGTTCGCCGCGCCAAAATCTGAGCCATTACTTGACTCTGCTGCGCGAGAATCCCGTTTTCCTTTCCTTTTCGACCAAGCGCTTCGTATATTTCTCGGCGTTAGTGTTGAGCCAGCCGATCATGCCGCTCTTTCTTGTCCGAGATGTCCACGCTACAGATAGTCAGATCGGCACGGTCAATATGACACTGACCCTGGTGATGCTGGCAGGCTACTTCCTCTGGCCGCGAATTTCACGCAGGCGCGGCGGACGGTTTGTGCTGCTCGCAACAACCCTGGGCATGACCCTTTACCCTGCTCTGAGCGCGGCAACCCCGCAGATCCACTTGATCATCCTGTATGCGGGCATCGCCGGTCTGTTCCAGGCCGGGCTTGACCTGGTCTTTTTTGACGAATTAATGAAGACGGTCCCCCCTGAGTACAGCGCCACATTTGTGGCGCTGGCGCAGTCGATGCAGTACTTGTCGATGATCATTGCTCCGCTGCTGGGGACATGGCTGGCGGACTACATCGGGCTGGGGGGCGCGTTGTGGCTCAGCGCGGGATTGCGATTATTTGGGTTCCTACTCTTCCTGCGACCCGATCGGATCCTAAGAAGAATTCCCATTCCTTTCCACAAATAACACTCCCGGGTGCTCTTCGTTAGGCATTGCAAAGGGAGTTTGTCTTCTGACGAACAAAATTGTTGCTTAACGGGAGCATTTTATGAAAATCACAAACCTCGAACAATTACTCGAAGATGAGTTGAAAGATATTTACAGCGCCGAGCACCAGTTACTCAAGGCACTGCCGCAAATGGCACAGGCTGCTGAATCTAAGGATCTACGCGCCTCTTTTGAAAAGCATTTGGAACAGACCCAGACTCACGTCCAGCGGATTGAAGAAATCTGTCGCGACCTGAAAATCGAGCCCAGTGGAAAAACCTGTGCGGGTATGGGAGGCTTGATCAAGGAAGGCGAGGAAGTGATCGAAAGCGACATGGAATCCGAGCCCAAGCAGGCGGCGCTGATCGGCGCGGCGCAACGTGTGGAGCACTATGAGATCGCTGCCTATGGCACGGCCCGGGCACATGCCAAGCAGTTGGGGTATGTAAAAGCCTTTGAGGTTCTGACGCAGACGCTGAATGAGGAAAAGGATACAGACCAGAAACTGACGCAGGTGGCGGAAAACCGGGCCAACGTCAAAGCGGCGATTGGCAGCAATGAGGCTGCTGCGTAACGGTGTCTGGAAGAATGAAAAGGTGGTAGCCGATGGCTAAGTCGTTATCTCAAAACTGGTGGCTGGTGGTCTTGCGCGGCGTGCTGGCGATCTTGTTTGGTGTCTCTGCGATTCTATGGCCAGGAATCACCTGGCTGACGCTCATCCTTCTGTTTGGTGTGTATACGATCGTGGACGGGTCGATCGCCATCTGGACTGGCCTTTCGCGTACAAAAGAGTCGTCGCGTTGGTGGACCTTTCTTGTGGAGGGTTTGCTTGGCATCGGCGCTGGTCTTGTTGCTCTGATTCGGCCCGATCTGGCGACGCTGGTGTTGATCTATATGATTGCCTTCTGGGCAGTCTTTACTGGAATTCTGGAGATCATAGCGGCGATCCGCTTGCGTAACGAGATCACAAACGAATGGTTCCTGGCTCTCGGCGGTGTGCTCTCGATCGGATTGGGGATCCTCCTGTTCCTACAGCCGGTGGCGGGCAGTCTTGCCATCATCTGGATTATTGCCGGCTATGCACTGGCCTTTGGGATCCTGCTGGTGATCCTTGGTGTCCGCCTCCGGAGTTGGAGAGAGCCGGATACGACGCTGCCGCTTACATCAACACGGTAGCCGTCAATTAAGGAACGAACCCTCCATTTGGAGGGTTCGTTGCTTTTAAGGACTCAGAGTTGGGCGGTGCACTTGTATGGAGGCCTCTTTGAGGCGCTCACTTAGCACCTGGATCACTGCCAGGCTGGCATCCGGGCGATCGCGCAAAAGCGACTCAAAGCTCTTTTGATCGATGGAAAGCGCGCGCACGTCTCCCACCGCGCTGACGGTGGCCATGCGCGGGTCCCGGCTGATGAGTGCCATCTCTCCGACATACTCCCCAGCCTTGCGCCGCGCGATTTCCATCTCTTTTTGTCCCTGCGTAATGAGGATTCGCACCTCACCCGAAATAATAATGAACATCACATCCCCGATGTCCCCTTCTCGAACAATTGTTACACCATCGCTGAACGATTCCTCCTGTGCAAGGGCAGCCACTTGTTTGATGTCGCCAGGGGCGAGGTTCTTAAAGAGCGGGACTCGCTTCAGGAACAGGATTCGCTCCATCAAGGAAAGAGTGGCGATATTTTCCATTTTCATTTCTCCAAGTTTGTGCGCGGCGAACAGGGCACAATCTCTGATCCAGGGGTCTTCATCGGCAAGCAACCGCTGCCACCCCGCGGTTCCGTTGGGGGGAGGCGCGGACACATCTTCCCATAGCTGCATCAATGGCTGGATGATCTTCCGCCAGCGCGCAGGGATGGATTCCAGTGCTTCAATGACATTGGATCGCTGGGCTAAATTACGCATATTCAAGATGTCAATTGCGAGATTCATCGCTTCCCGATCCCCCAACAGCCCAATGGCACGCAAGGCACGGACGCCGTATTGGTTTGACTTCTTCGACAGCGACTCTGCCAACAAATGCATCGCTTCCCCATCGCTTGACGCGTGTCTGACCCCGCGCATCAAGACATCGTATTCCACCGCACGCGCGACCGCAGCACGCGCATAGTCCTCCAGGGCCTTTTGCGGCGGCGTCGGAAGTCTTTGTAATGCGAGCAACGCGCCTTCTTCCTGAGTGGGATTCTGCAAGGCAGCCAGGATGGGTGGAATCGCTGTCTCACCGATTTGTCCCAACAGGCTCGCTGATGTTTCCTGGATCGAAACGTTCTGTTGAGTTAGTGACTGAATCAGATACGGCATAGACTGCGCCGGATCGATCCGTGCCAGCGCGGGAAGTACAGCGCGCCGGATCCGAATGGGCAGGTCCCGGTCTTTCAATTCATTGACCAGGAATTCGAATGCTTCTGCATCGCCCCAATCTCCCATTGCCGTGATTGCATGTTCACGGTCAGATAGCTCGCCCATCGCCGCGGTGTAGCGCAGGAACGACCGGGCCTTTTCCATGATTCTCTTATCGGCGTCTCTTTTCCCAAATGGAGCCTGGATGCGGAGAATCACACTTGCCGCGCGCGTGCTGACTCGGGCGTCTTTATCGTCCAGGAGCGGGGAGAGCTGGTACACAAAGTCAGCGGAGCCTTGAGTCAGCGCTGAAAGGGCGGCGACCGCTTCGAAACGGACATCTGGTTCCGGGTCATCGAGGGAGGCGGCGATCCTTCCCAGGGCAGAGCTGACCTTGGCCTGCGCTAAGGCGCGCAAGCAGGCGGCGCGCACCAGTGGATCCGGATCGCCCAATCGATAGATGAGTGTTGCTTCCGCTTCGGGGATGGAGAGATGTCCCAGGATTTCGGCAGAGACACGCCGGACAATGGGATCATTATCGTTCAACCCCTCCATGGCCGCGCGGACCGCGGAAGCATCCTGACGGAAACCGCCAAAGGGCTGCTCTTCGCTATAAAACAGACGGGGATTGCCGGCTCGCAGCGCATCGATCAGGGCCTCGTTGTATCCAGTCCGGGCTCGCTGAATGGCAAATGTGCATAACGCCGCGGCGAGCAAGCCGACGACATAAAGCTGCTGCGGCGCAAGAGTTTGCTCGCCAATGATCAGGATCGCACCGGCTATGAATGTACCGGCCTGCTCCGGCACGCCGTCCACAAATGCGCGGACCTGGTCACGGCGCTCCGTTGGCACCACGTTGAACATGGCTTGATACGCCGGGTCCGCAATACCTGAGAGCCAGAGCATTTGAACGAAACGAAAGAGTATGACGATGACAAAAATGGGTAGGAGGGTGAGGCTCGCAAACCCGACCAGGTAAATGACCGGGAAGACCAGGATGCAAACCATAATCCCGAGACGCGCAAAGAGCCGGTTGGCGATAAAAAGAGATGCGAGAAACGCGGCGGCCGTGCTTAGTCCATTGAAGAGACCGAGGAATGCCGCGAGATTTTCCTCATTCGGATATTGCGCGGTGGCAGCGCGCGAGAACGGCAGGGCAAGGGAAAAATAAAGGAGCGAGAACAGGATCGCTGCCAGGGAGACCCAGCGCATAAGCCGTGACCGGCGCACATATTGGTACCCGCGCTGCATCTCCTGGATGAGGGGTGGCGGCTTTTGACGCGAGGTCGGAACCGGAACGGCGATCTGCCTGTTTTCAAGAATTGCGCGGCTCAAGACAAATGCCAGGAGCAACGTGCCTGCCCAAACCAGAAGCAGGTTCTCCAATCCGATTGCAGTGACCAGCAAGCCCGTGGCAAAGCCGCCGATCACCTGCCCCAGGATCCGGCTGGCGTTAAACAATGGAAAAAGACGCTTTGCCTGCCGCGTATTAAAAAGAACGCCTGCAACGCCCCAGATCAAAATACCGTTCAGCGAGTTGAGGATTTCCTTTCCCAGCCATAAGGCAGGGTACAGCCAGCCTGGCTTGGCAAGCAATGCCAGGCGTGCCGCGACGAGGATGACCGCAATAAATAGCGGGATCGCAAGGTAAAGGAGGCGGCGCGGAACACTCCCCAGCGCAGCGGTGATTCCAAACGAGACGATCATGCTGGTGATCCCCAGCCCGATGAACATGTAGGGCAGATAATCCACGCCGAAACGGGCGAAGAAGAGCGCCTCGATACCGATGCCCCCTACAGCCGCGCCCATCGCTGTGAACAGCATGATACCGATCATCAGCGAAGCCATCCGGCTTTCACCGGACCGTATGGAAAGCGCCTGCGCGAGACGGTTCATTCAGGATGCAGGGATTTGGAGTATTCTTCGCCCGCGAGTTGGGCGGCTTTGCGCACCAGCTGGTCATACTTGAAATTGTTGAGAATGATCATACGGGCGACCACACGGCGCAGGGGGCGCGGCAGAGGCAAATGGACCTTTGAGAAGTTTGTCACGCGCGTCCCGCCCTCCGGGAGAGGCTCGAGACGAAACGTCTCGCTGAATCGTTTCTTTCCATTCTCATACGAATCGATTGTGGAATATTCAAAGGGCCGCCAATCCACGGTGACCTCGGTGCTGAGACTTTTGCCGTGCGCGCAGTGATTGCTGGCGCCGCTGCCCGCGCGACCCCTGGGCCGGTCTCCTCTATACCAGTGCACCTCAGGACACCAAATGTTGCGGAGATTGGGGTCCAGCAGCCATTCCCATGTGACGGGTGGCGGGGTGGTGAAATCAACACTAAACGCAAGGTCGGCATCCTGCGCCGTGATGAAGACCCGGCGTGCCTCTTTGAGCTCGTCATAGCCGCGATGCAGATCCACGTTGATGGTCTTGATATCGCCAAGATGCTCATAGGATTCGAGTACTTCCTGTACGCCTTCCAGTCTCAAGTCCAGATGAGCCAGGCAGGGCTCGGTGATCATCAGGTATGCCCGCCAGCCCGTCGCCTCGGTGACGTGGTTCTTCGACAGGCGGTGGACGAGGTTGACATCCGAGCCAACCATTTCGCGAATGCCGCGCACCTGCTGCATGATGTAATCGCCGTGGTGAACGATGAACTTGAGGTCCAGACTGGGGATATTCTGGCAAGCCCGGCAGGTGCATGTGGTCGCGCGCTTGATGTCGGTTTGCCGGTCACGGAATGCCGCATACGTGGACTCGATCAGCTCCAGAATCGTCTCTCCGCGGGCGATGATCGTCTCAGGGGCGTAGGCAAAGACTGCGTCCCCTTCCAGCTTGTGGATCGTCAGCAGTTTTTCGATCTGCACGCAGATCGTTTCAAGCAGATCGGTGAGGATCTCGTGAGAGTGATCGAGCTCGGTCCCCGCGACAAAAGAGGTATAGCCCGAAATATCGGCAAGAAGCAAATAACCGTGCTGAGTCATCGCGCTCATGGACTGATAATTCCAGACTAAAATTGTCGCGATTATACCAGTCCCAAATCGCGGTCTGGAATATCGAATTCATTACGCCCCGACAACTGGCTTGAAGTCGCGCCCTGGAAGGAAAATTCCATCAGGGCGTGGGAGTGTCCTGTGCGGAAGGCGTCGCCGTGATCGGAGCGAGTGTGATGCCCAGCAATCGTACGATCTCCAGCGAATACAGATCGTGTTCATTGCGCGCCTGTTCCAGCCCGTTGGTCAGCGCCGCCTGATCCCCACCCCCCACAAAAGCGAGCAGTGTCTTGATCATCAAGTTCATGTGATTCAGCTGATGGGTTTTCAGGGTGGCAAGGCAGGCAGGAATTTGAATATCCTCGGCGTTCCGGCGAAGACGCTGCAGATTTGAGATCACCTCGGGTAGTTGCTGCGCCGGTAAATTCGAGATCAGCTGTGACGCATCCTCGAACTCGCGCATCAGATCGTTGACCGGTTGAACCGTGTTCGGCAAATTCTGCGATGCACAGGGATCTTCGTCCGGGTTGATCGTTGGGATAGTAAGTGCGTCTGTTTCCGTAGGTGCAGCGACCGGACCCCCACAGCCAGAAACGAAAAATACAAGGGAAAGAAATAAGTACAGGACAAACTTTTGCATGTCCGGCATTATAACAAAAGCGAGGGACGGATGTTTTCGTCCCTCGGAGGTTGCATTGTGCTTAGGATCTGATTTTTTTCCAGAACGAAGATGCCTGTTTTCTCTGTCGTCAGCATCTTGAAGAAGCCGTCAGGGACAGACTCAATCTGCTAAAGTTCATTTGCCGCGTCTTTGCTTACCAGAGCAGGAACCTTCTTTATCCAGCCCTGCTATGAAATTGATACCATAGGGCTGCTGTCACGCACGCGAACCTTTCGCATGTTCAGGGGTGATTGTTGTTCGGGCCATGATCGTTCGTTGGTTTTGGCTCTCTGGTCGGCCTCGGTTCCCTGGTTGGCCTCGGGTCTCTTGTTGATTGACCAGGCGGGTTGTTCGTAGGTCCAGTTGGGGGCTGGTTTGTTCCGACAGTGGTGGGCACGTTCGTAGATGAGCCATTCTCGCGTAGTGTGGGAGAAGCAACAACTGTCAGCACAGAGGTTGCAGACGGCGAAGGTGTACCCAGTCCGACCCCGGCAGTTGGCGTATCGAGCGGGTTGACCGGCAGCAGGGGCATATCCGCCATGCGGTAAACTGCCTGGTAGGCTGCCAGCGTGCCGCACTCCCCGGCGACGGCTTCAACGCTTCCGTTTTCGTTCAGGTCGATGCCGTTAAGGATCTGGTCCGCCAGGCCCGCCGAACGTTGGACCGCAGACTCCAGCTCCTCAACTCCTGAGCCATTCAAGATCTCCAAAAGCTGGTCGCGGAGTTGGGGCGCCCAGGTCGCCAGGTTTTGTGTGCAGACCTTTGCATTCTCCCCGTTCACGATGATATTCCGCGAAGCGCCAGATGCATTTACCGCATAATCCGCATGGGAAAAGACCGCCCGGATATAACCTAACTGATCGCCATTCAACAGGAACCCGTAGCCGTCGCCCGGGTCGGTGACCTGGTGATCGCTATTCCAATCTTTATGATAATCCGTGTTCTGGTCTCCGACCAGAAGATTCAGCATGGCTTCCGCATTCTGGCGTGTGCCGGCTTCGTTCCCGGTTTCATACTCATTGAGCATTTGTCGTGCTGCCTGTTCCAATTGGTCTGCATTCTCTCTGAGCCCATGGATCAATCCGACCTTTTCCGGCGTGGTCGAAGAAGAAACGGTCAGTTCACGCAAATAGGCGAGCGGCGCCTCCGGCAACGCGTAGAAATAAGCAACACGTTCGGAGCCATTGCCATCGGAAGCGCCACCTGTGTTGATCGTGACTTCCACACCGTCGTAAGTGGCTAACAGGTTTTCACCCTTCGGGCTGTCAAAAAGCAGGCTTCCCCTGCCTTCAGCATCCACCGAAAGGATGCCAAGGGAGAGTCGCTCTCCACCACTCACCAGCCGGACCTCGTATTGACTGCCAGCGGGAGGCTTCGGCATCGCTTCGGCCAGCAAGGTCGCCTGGTCCAGAAGTGCCTCTCCATCGTGGAACTGAAGGACACCGGTTGGACCCAGCGATACCAGCGCCGCGAGCGTGGGCGTATCAGGTGGAGATGTGGTTGTCGCAGTTGGAGTACCTACCGCGGGCAATACGCCACGGACTAACATACCCAGGCTGAGCAGTGCGACCAACGCGCCTGCCAGCAGCGCCGGCCTCCAATAGTTTCGCGGGGGCGGGACAGAAATATCCGGCTTGTTCGTTTTGTTTGGCGTTGCGACACGAGTGACGGTCGACACTGTCTTGGCGCCGGATGTATCCTGCAGCGAATCACTGAACGCGGCCGCAAATTCCTTCGGACTGTCAAAGCGATCATCCGCGGTTTTGGCAAGAGCGCGATCGAGCACGGCCTGCAGGGCAGGCGGCAGGCCGGGGATGGGCGCTGGCGCCTCATTGAGATGTTTGAGCAGGACGCTCATGGTCGTTTCACCGTCGAACGGAACATCACCGCTCAACATCTCATACAACACAATACCCAGGGAGTAAATATCGGTCCGACCATCGGTGGTCAGCCCCATTGCCTGTTCGGGGCTCATGTAGGCGGGCGTGCCGGCCGTCTGACCGATGGTCGTCTGACGGCTGGAGTTCAGGATGCGGACCAGGCCGAAATCGGTCAGAACTGGCTCGAAGTCCAGCGGCATCGTCACGCCAGGAACGATCTGGAGCGAGCGGGAGGTGAGCAGAATATTGCCAGGCTTGACGTCGCGATGGACCACACCACTCTCGTGGGCGTACTGGAGGGCGCTGGCAACGCCGCTCAATAACCTGCTGACAAGCGGCAATTCCATCCGGCTGCCTTTTGCATGCAGGGCTGACAGGTATTTCGAGAGCGATGGACCCTGTATATACTCCATCACAATGAACGGCTGGCCGTCGATCGTATCGAAGTCGAAAACCTGGACGATATTGGGGTGGCGCAGTTTGGCGACCGCGCGCGCTTCCAGCTCGAAGCGCTCCCGCGTGCGGGGATCATCTTCAAAGCTGTTGCGCAGAATCTTGACCGCCACTTCCCGCTGCAGGGTGGTGTGCGTGCCCAGGTAGACTTCGGCAATGCCCCCGCGTGCCACCAGAGATTCGATCCTGACCCGACCCAGTGTTCTTCCGATCCAATCAGCCATAAATCCGATTTTACTCTTTCGACAAAGAAAAAAAGATTATGAATTCATACGAAACAGTTCAGTCCATTATAGGTCCAATTGTGCCCCAGAATGGGTGGATACGCCAGAGCTAAGTAGGGTAATTCCCGATCTCCCGGGAGGCAAGTTGGACAATAGACAAATTGTATTAACCAGATAAAATCTCCTTTATATCCAATCAAAGCCAAGGAAACATCATGCCGCTGACCTCGCGTGAACGGGTTCAGGCTGTCCTGGACCATAAAATACCCGATCGTGTTCCCATTGTCCTGGGGGCCAGCAATGCGACTGGCATCACGACGCCCGCCTACCGGAATCTAAAACGATATTTGGGCTTCGAGGCCGAAGACAGATATATGTACGACTGGCCCGAGCTGGGCACGGCCGCGTTGGATGAACCTATCCTCGAGCGCCTCCACAGCGATGTGCGCGGCGTGCATGACCGCGAGCCTGCCGCAGTCCGCGAACGGAATCAGACACGGGAGCCGGGTTCGCCCTATTTCAATTCCTGGGGCGTCGGCTCCATCGAAGGCGACCCCGGGACGTGGTTCCCTGCGATCCATCCTCTCGCCGAGACTCATTTGATCGACGATCTGGAAGCCTACCCCTGGCCCGACATGAACGATCCGACCCGCGTTGCCCATGTAAAAGCCGAAGCGCGCCGGCTGGCGAATGAAAACAAATACGCCATACTCGCGACTCCCTGGCTCGCTTTTCCCCTCGAGCGTGCCTATGCCATGCAGCGCATGGACAGGTTCATGCGCAATATCGGCAAGTATCCTGATTTCACACGCGTCCTGCTGACGAAGATCGCCGAACGGTGCAAGACCCTGATGGGGCATTTCCTGCGCGAGATCGGTGATGATATCGACATGATCAAGATCGGCGACGACCTGGGGATGCAAAACAGTCTGCTCATGTCGCCGAAGATGTATCGCGACATTGTCAAACCGATCCATGCGGATTATATTTCGTTCATCAAATCGCACACGAAAGCGAAGTTATTTTTCCATACCGATGGTGATGTCTTTCCGCTCATCCCTGATTTCATCGAGATCGGCGTGGATATCCTCAACCCCGTACAGACCTCGGCGGGCAAGATGTCGAACCTGGAAGAGCTCAAGCGACAATTCGGCAAAAACCTCGTCTTCTGCGGCGCCATCGATACGCATCGTATCCTGCCCTTTGGCACGCCAGAGGACGTGCGCGCGGAAGTGAAGCGCATCATCCAGATCCTCGGGCAGGATGGCGGCTACATGCTGGCATCGGTCCACACGGTCATGCCAGACGTGCCGCCTGAAAACATCCTGGCGATGGTGGATGCCGCGCTGGAGTTTGGTGGTTACTAGGGCGCGAGAGCGTCGCACCTCACCCCCAGACGACCCCCGTTAAACGGAACAAATCTCCCCTGAGGATGGCAAAGGTGGTAATTAATCAGTACGTGTTTTAAG
>Ga0114129_10008216_pt1 | contig 14882 bp, 9 predicted proteins | sample RhiMetdeltSRZDD1_FD_80071 | JGI IMG/M metagenome (GOLD analysis project Ga0114129, IMG submission 80071) | Populus rhizosphere microbial communities from Tennessee, USA - Rhizosphere MetaG P. deltoides SRZDD1 (version 2) (version 2) | ecosystem: Host-associated > Plants > Roots > Rhizosphere >...
CCGAGTGGGGGTGGGAATGGCCTGCGGGGGCCACCTGGGGATGGGTTGCGCTTCCCTTGCCCCGACGCGGGGTCCGCTCCGCCGCTCGATTCGCCGTTTTGGGCATTTCTGCTGATCGAGATGGATGACGGCGGTTCCACCCTGCCGTCTTCCCGGGGTTCAGCTTCTAGCGAGGCTGCGCCTCAGACCATCGAGGCTCCGCCTCGCTAGTGTCCCGGCCGCGTAGTTCGTGACGTAACTCCCGGGCGGGGCATCCCCGCTGGCGGCGTTGCTCATCGCTCACATATGCCCAATATGCTCGCTCTTCGCGCCTTGCCATCGGGGCGCCGCGCTCCGGGACTTACGCCACGAACTACGCGGCCGGGACACTAGGTCATGTTGTTTGATAACGCCGCGCTGACGCGCGGACGGCCTTGACCGAAAAACTTGACTCAAACACTCAGAATCGAGTCGGTCAAGGCCTCTAGCGCAATCCGGCGAAGCGCCCACATTTACCGCCAAACGGTTGGGTAGTGTCAATCTGGAGGCGATCGAGGGGTCAGGTGTGCGGAAAGGCCACACTGACTGAAGCTCGGTGGGCGCTCTGCGGCACGAATGTTGGACGTCGCTGGCGACAACGGCCTGACGACTTCCAGGAATGGTCGCGACGGCCACGACGAACACGACGTCAAAGTTGTTTCGTCGTGGTCGTCGTGGTCGTCGTGACCGTCGTGAACGTTCGCGGGAGGCGTTGCCCGTGATCGAAAAGTTGAGCGAACCCGTCCTTATTCAGCGCGCAACGACTCGAGTGGATTGAGCCTGGAGGCGCGGACCGCGGGCACCGCGGCGGCTCCGGCGGCGACCGCGGCTATCAGGAGGGCGGCGAGCGTCCACAAGGCAGGGTCATGCGAACCTGTCGCGTAGAGCTGGGAATCCAGATACCCCACCAGCCACCAGCTCGCGAGCGATCCGGCGATCAATCCTTCGATCAACGCGACGAGCGGCTGCTTCAGGATCGTCGTGACGACCCGGGATCGCGTGGCACCAAGCGCCAGTCTGATTCCTATTTCACGGGTTCGCTGCGCGGATGTCATCGCCAGCAGGCCTGCGACGCCGATTGTGAGGATCCCGAGCGCGCCAGTGGCGAGCAATCCGAACAGCCACGCCGGGAGGGCGCGGTCTTTGATGGTGTCGAAGAGACCACGCGCGTGCGTCGCGGCTCTGTCGATGCGCACTCCCGCCGCGGACAGTTCGCGCACCACAAGTGGAAGCGCGGCCTCGGCGGGCCCGGCCGTTCGCACGTGGTAGAGCAAGCCAGTGCGACCGGGGACGATAGGTTCAGGAAGATAGATGTCCTGCGTGGGCTCGACATCAAGGCCGGCGAAACGCGCATCCGCGACGACCGCGATCACGGTTCGTGTGGATTTCGATTGTCCGACCGTCAACGTTCGACCCAGTGCGCGGCCATCCGGCCAGAACGAACGCGCGACAGCCGCACTCACGATCGCTAGCGAACCACTCGCGCTCCACTGACCTGCTGGGGGCCAATGCCCCTCGATCAGACGCAATCCCATGGTCTCGAAGAAGTCGTGACTCACCTGCCGGACGGTCACGTTTTCAGAGGGGGTCGACCAGCCTTCTGGAATAACAGCGATCGCAATTGGCGTCTCACGGAGAAAGGTCGACTGAATCGTCGATACCGCGACTCGCTGAACGCCGGGTAGCCGACGCAGGAGTGCCACCGAATCTTCAAGTTGCTGCCGCGCGTCGTCACGGCTGACATAGCTTTTGACCGCGCCCTCGAGGAGGATCATCCGGTCACGCTGAAATCCCGTATCGTTGTTCAACACCGCACCGAGGCTGGCGACGCTCAGGACGCCCGCTATCACGAACACGAATCCTCCAGCCACCTGGATCGCGATGAGGGCGTGGCCCGATCCGCGACGGGTTTCCTGGATACTGGTGATCGATGAGGTAAAGGGTCGTCCTGCACCGGCTGAACCGAACCTCGACGCGAGGACCAGGGGCCAGCTGGATACCCCCAGAACGCTGAGCAGCGCGAGAAGGACCGTCGCGATGGCGGCCCGGCCAGCGACCGCGGGCCACTCGCCGAATACCATGGATTCTGGCAGGACTAAAAGCGTCTGAAGCAATAGGGGTCTGGCGAGCGCGAACGCGGCGGCGGCAGAGAGGCCCGCGAGAACGCACCCCTCGACGAGAAGCAGCGTCCCCAGATCCCAGACGCTTGCGCCGAGGGCTCGACACAAGAGCAGCTGGCCCTGGCGCTGAAGGTTCCGCGCCGCGGCGAGACCGGCGGCGTTGAGGCATGCGACGGCGAGCAGGCCGAGCGCCGTCCAGAACAGAAAGCGCGAAGACGATCGTTGCTGCGCACCGACCCAATCACCCAGCGCCTCGAGCGTAACCCGGTCGAACGGTGCCTGGGCTCGGGCCTCGCGGTGCGATGTGCCCAAGCCGCCTGGTGCCTGCGTCACGGCCAGGTCCATCGTCGTCCGATCCAGACGCGACCGCAAGCCGGCCAGATCGATAGACGGTGGAACTCTGACGACGAGATGGAATTCCCGCCGCGTCTCGGGTCCGGCGTTGCGGACGATCGGCGTCAGCAGATCTGGCGCTCCTCCGTCGATCTCGAGAGGAAACACGAAGCCCTGCGGCAGCACGCCGGCGATACGAAACGCGAACACTCTGCCGCCGCGCTCAGAGATGACCCGCGTTTGCCCGACGGCCTGCGGGTCTCCTCCCGTCAACGTGCGCCAGAACCGGTGAGTGAGGAGAACCGGCCGAACCAGGCGAACCTCGGATTCGTCGGGCACTCGCTGGAAGTCCTCAGGAGCGAACCCACCGAGGATCGGCCGCACACCGAGGATATCGAGGAACCGTCCGTCGACCGCCGCCATGCGCGCGCGAATCCCATCGATCGGGAATTCCACTGATTGCGCCGCGATCGTCGTGGACGACAGTTCGGGCGCGACCCTGGCCCATGTATCGATCTCGCGCGCAGAGACAGGCGGAAGTTGACGCGCGCTGGCACCGGACGCGGCACGTAAGACGAAGAGCTCTCCTGGACGATCGAATGGAAGAGATCTGAAGAACGCCCGTTCGACGACCGCGAACGCCACGATCGCGAGTGTCATTCCGACCGTCAGAACGACGATGACGCTTGCGGCAAACCAGGGCGCGTGGAAAAGACCGCGGAGGGCCATGCGAACGGTCATCATCGCAGTGATGTTCGAGCTACTGGCTGGTGTAGCCGCCGTCGGCGCTTACCAGGGCTCCTGTCATGAACGCACACTCGTCGGACAAGAGAAACAGAACCGCACGCCCGATCTCCTCGGGTGTTCCCAGTCGCTGAATCGGCTGGGCCGTCCGAAGCATCTCGTTGATCGTGTCGATTGACAGACCGCTTACCTGATGGAACCGCTCGACGGTCGGCCCGACCATCGGCGTATCGATCGTGCCTGGGCAGATGCAGTTCACCCTGACGTTGTACTTGGCGTAGTCGATTGCCGTGCTCTTGGTGAGCTGACCCACGGCCGCCTTGCTCATCCCGTACGCGGCACTACTGCCTTTCCCGATGAAGACCTGGTCCGATCCCATGAGCACCACATTGCCGTAGCGCTGCTTCCTCATGACCGGAAGCACTTCCTTCAGGACGTAGAAGGGTCCCTTTGCATTGATGGACAGGACGCGTTCGAACTCGTCGATGCTCGTGTCCTCGATGTTCGCAAACAGATGCACGCCGGCGGCGACGAACAACAGGTCGATCCTGCCCTCCTCGTCCACTACGTTCTGGACACAGCGCTGCACCTGGGTGTAGTCGCGAACATCACATTGTTGGAATGCACCATCCGCAGTTTCCTTGACGTCGAGTACGTGCGCCCTGCACCCCTCCGCAAGCAGCAACCGCACCACGGCATTCCCCATCCCTGACGCCCCACCGACGATCAGGGCCACCTTGTCCTTGAATCGAGGTATCGAGGCCATTGGGCCTCAGCTTAGATCGGTTGGGCGCGTGGCGTCACGGGGGGTTTTATTGAGTCTTTTCGGTAGCGCCGCGGAGGTCCGATTGGATCGGTTCAGGTCCGTTCGGAATATGTCACTGAATGTCACACGGAACTGCTAGTGAATGTCGGGTATCAGAACGCAGAAGCCACCGACTAGTACCACGATCAGGATCACGGCCAAACACCGCCAAGGCCAGGCAGGGCCAGGCGTTTCTGTCGGGCGGGGCTGGCGCAGGAAAACTTCGGGTGCAGCGCCGGCGCCGCTCCTCCAGTCACGTCCGCAATGGGTGCAAACGAGGGCGGAGAGTTCCATTTCCTTCGAGCAATAGGGACACAGCTTCATGTCGGTGATCAGTGACAAAAAAGGCGAGGCCATTTCGACCCCGCCTGAATACGTCAACGATACGTCAATCAGTTTGTGAAATGTGGTCGGGATGCCGGGATTCGAACCCGGGACCCCCTGACCCCCAGTCAGGTGCGCTACCAGGCTGCGCTACATCCCGTGGTCGGACGGTCCGGCTAAAGCCGGACGCTACTACCTTTTCTTCCGCGCCTTCGCGGCCATTTTCTTGGCTGTGGCCTTCGACCGCAGCGCGGACTCCGCCGGCGCGGAGGTCGGCGTCGACTTGAGCTCGAACCTGCTGTCGTCCGGCCCGTTGCCGCCGGGGCGGCGGGACAGCATCGCGGCCAGCGAGCGCAGGCCCTGCTTGACCTGCACGATACGCTCGCGCGCGTCCTTGCCGAGCAGCTCGGCCAGCGATGACATCGCCGGCTCGTCGGCGGCCGTGGGACGCTCTTCCTGCAGCTTGCGTCGCGCGCCGGCGAGCGTCAGACCCTCGGCGAACAGCAACTGCTTGATCCGCAGCACGCGCTCGACATCTTCCCGCCGGTATACGCGCGGGGCCCCTTGCGTTTTCGACACGCCGAGATCGGGGAACTCCGCTTCCCACGATCGCAGGACGTACGGCTGGACGCTTGCGATCTCGCAAACTTCCGCCTGCCGGAACAGCGATTGGTTGGGGATTTCTACCCTGTCCGTTTGGGCCATCGACTCGAGGTAGTTAGCGTCCGGCGTTATGCGGCCTTGAACCGGACCTCGCACGCGCACCTTCCCCTTCAGTTCGAGCGGTCTTCCGGTGAAGTATAGCAGAGGGTTGGGGTAAAGCCGCGTGATTCGGGGGTCCGGCGATGAGGGGTCCCGGCTAAAGCCGGACGCTACGACGAGGTCCGGCTGAAGCCGGACGCTACGAGGCAATATAATTCGGGGGCCGGTGTCGAAAATCCTGACCTGTCCGCACTGCGGCGCGGTCGTGCTCCCGGAAGAATCGGGGGGCATGTGTCCGCAGTGCAGGGTGCGGATTTCGGGGCCTGATGGCGCGCCTCTGCCGGCTCAGGTGGAGCGCAGCATTGACGAGACTCGTCTGGCGGCCTTGCCGACGGTCGCCGCCGATGTCGACCCCACGCCCCCAGCGCGGCCGGCCCCGGCATCCGCCTCCTCCCCCATCTCGTCCTCGTCAGGCTGGTTGGCAAGCTCCGGCTCGATCGATCACGGACGCTTTCAGCCCGGCTCCATTCTCGGCGGAAGGTATCGAGTGCTTGGCCGTCTCGGGAAGGGCGGCATGGGCGAGGTTTATCGCGCCGATGATTTGAAGCTCGGACAGCCGGTCGCGCTCAAGTTTCTCCCGGCGGATGTCGACCGCGATCCCGCCCGGCTCACGCAGCTGCACACCGAAGTGCGTATGGCGCGCCAGGTCGCACATCCCAACGTGTGCCGCGTCTACGACATCGATGAAACCGACGGCCACACGTTTCTCTCGATGGAGTACGTCGACGGTGAAGATCTCGGATCGCTGCTGAAGCGCATCGGACGCTTCCCGCAGGACCGTGCGATCGAGGTCGCGCGGCAGATCTGCTCGGGCCTCGCGGCTGCTCACGAGCGCGGCGTCATCCATCGCGATTTCAAGCCGGCCAACGTGATGCTCGACAGCGCCGGCAAAGTCCGCATCACCGACTTTGGACTGGCTGGTGCGTCCGGTGAGGTCTTGCGTGCGGGCACGCCGGCGTACATGGCGCCCGAGCAGATCTCGGGCGCAGAGGTTACCGCTCGCAGTGACATCTACGCCCTGGGACTCGTGCTCTACGAAGTCTTCACCGGGCAGCGTGCGCTCGAAGGCAAGAACCTCGCGGAGCTGATTCACAAGCGCGAGCAGCTCGACTTCCCGCAGCCATCGGCCATCGTTCGCGATCTCGATCCGGAGATCGAGCGCGCGATCATGCGCTGCCTCCAGCCCGATCCGGCCGTTCGCCCGTCATCTGCCCTCTCGGTCGCGGCCGCACTCCCTGGGGGCGATCCGCTGGCGGCAGCGCTTGCCGCGGGTCAGACGCCTTCGCCGGAGATGGTGGCAGCAGCCGGCACGAGCGACGCGCTGTCGTTCGGCATGACGGTGCTGGCGTCGCTGTGGATTGCGCTGTCGCTGGTCGCGCTCATCGTGCTCTATCAGCGCGTGATGCTGATCAATCGCGTGCCGACGCCGAAGCCGCCGGAAGCGCTTCTCGATCGCGCGCAGGAAGCGCTGACCCGCCTCGGCTACCAGCGCCGATACGACGATGCGTGGGGCGTCGGGATGTCGCTGGATTACCTGAACTTCATTCGGAACACGTCGGCCGCGCCGGATCGCTGGAAGGCCCTGCGCGCGGGCCGGCCGGAATCCTTCTTTCTGTGGTATCGCACGAGTCCACAGGGACTCGTCCCACTCGGGCTGGAGAACAACGTATCGGTCGCCAATCCGCCGCGAACGGTGGCGGGCATGACGGTCGTTGCGGTCGACGCGTCGGGGCGACTCGGCGAGTTTCACGTCGTTCCGCAGCCGCTCGAGGAAGGCAAGGCGAAGAACGAGCCGGACTGGGCGGCGCTCTTCTCGGCAGCGCAGCTGCCGATGGAGACGTTCACGCCCGTGAAGCCTGCGATCGTGCCGGTTGTCTTCGCTGACGAGCGCAAGGCCTGGGAAGGCCGCGTGCCGGAGCAGCCTGACCACCTGATCAGGGTCGAGGCCGCTGCCTTCGAGGGAAGGCCGGTGTACTTCGTCGTCTCCGGTCCCTGGTCGCGTTCGGCACGCACACCGCAGTCCGCGACGCCGCTGTTCAACCTGATCATCAACAATATTGCCATGGTCGTCATGCCGGCGCTCATGCTGGCCGGCGTCGTGCTCGCGCGTGGCAACGTGAAGCTGGGACGGGGCGACCGTCACGGCGCGTTCCGCGCGGCGTCGTTTCTGTTCCTGGCGACGCTCGCCAGCTGGTTGCTCGGCGCGTCGCACACCGGATTTCCCGGACAGGACGTACAGCGATTCTTCAATGCTGTCGGCGGCGCGCTGTTCCAGGCCGGCCTGCTCTGGCTGACGTACCTCGGCCTCGAGCCGTACGTGCGGCGATCCTCACCTGACAGCCTGATCGGATGGACACGTCTGTTGAGCGGGCGTTTCCGGGATTCGCGTGTAGCCCTGGACGTCTTGATCGGCGTCTGTGCCGGTCTCTTGATGACCGTCCTCTACGCAGCGCACAACTGGCTTCCCCCGCTCTTCGGCTTTCCCGAGCCCGTGCCGATCAGCCCGAACCCTCGCGTGCTGATGGGCATGCGCTTCGTGTTCGGCGGCATGCTGGCTCAAGTCGTTGACGCGATTTCTTCAGCCATGCTCGGCATGGTAGGTCTCGTCGCGTTGAGGATGCTGCTTCGGAGCTGGTGGCTGGCGGCGCTCGCCGGCTTGATCATCTATGAGCCGGTTGTCGTCTCAGGGATGTTTTCACCGGGAACGCCACGCCTCGATCTTGCGATCGGCGCCGTGATCACCGGCATGTTCATCCTGATGATCATCCGGTTCGGCTTGCTCGCGACGGTAGCAACGCTGACGACGCATTTCATCCTGCTCAGGGCGCCGCTCACGACGGAGTTCGGATCGTGGAGAGGACCTCTGGCCCTCTGGTACCTGGGGGTTGTCATCGCCCTCGGGTTCAGCGCCGCATACATCGCGCGCACCGGCGGCAAATCGCAGCTCGCACGTTTCGGATCAGCAACAGGCTCGAGCGCGCCGGTCGCGCCCTAGTCAGCGTCTCCATGTTCTTCACGATTGAGGCGCTGTAACGGTCCAACGTTTCTTGAGCACGATCGCGACGACCACGAAGGCCGCGACGGTAAACCTTGTGACGTCGTGATCGTCGCGGTCGTGCTTGACGTACGTGGTACGTCCTAGCTCTTCCTGACTTGAATCCTGATCGGCGTCCCCATCAAGCCGAACGACTCCCGCAGTCGATTCACTAAAAACCGCTCGTACGAGAAGTGAAACTCCGTCGCGACGTTCGTGAAGAACACGAACGAGGGCGGCTCGATGCCGGTCTGCGCGGCGTAGAGGATCCTGACGTGCCGGCGGCCGGGGCTCGCGGGCGGGTGGACGGCGGTCACGGCTTGCACGAAGCGGTTGAGCTCGGCGGTCGGAATTTTCCGCGTTCTCGCCTCGGCGACCTTGTCGATTGTCTCGAGGACCTTCCCGGCCCGCTCGCCAGTCGACGCCGAGATGTGGAGAATCGGCGCGTACTCCAGGAACTTGAGATGACGACGGAGATCCTCGTCGAACGTCTTCGAGAAGTCTGCGCCCCGGCCCTTCATCAGGTCCCACTTGTTGGCGACGATGATGATGCCGCAGCCGGCTTTTTCAGCCTCGCCGGCAATGGCGCCGTCCTGGTCGGTTCCGCCCTCCGTCGAGTCGATCATCAGTACCGCGACATCCGCCTGCTCGATCGCACGCCTCGCGACGATGACGCTGACCGCTTCGAGCTGGCCCGATCGCGCCACCCTGCCAGGACGCCGGATACCGGCCGTGTCCACAATTCTGAAATTCCGGCGATGCCACGTGAGCATCGCGTCGACCGTGTCGCGCGTGGTGCCCGGCATGTCGCTGACGATCGATCGCTCCTCGCGCAGTATCCGGTTCAACAACGACGACTTACCGACATTGGGGCGCCCGACGATGGCGACGGCGATCGGCTCGGTCTCCGACGGGCGGGCAGGCTCGCGCCGTGTGGGTAACCGGCTGATCACTTCATCGAGCAGATCGCCAGTGCCCTCCCCATGCTCGGCGGCGATCTCCACAACCGGTTCGAATCCAAGACGATAGAACTCGAGTGCGCGGCCGCGTGCGCGCTTGTCGTCCGTCTTGTTAACTGCAACAATCACCGGCGCTTTCACGCTCCGTAAGGCCGTCGCGATCTCCTCGTCACCGGGAACCAGACCTTCACGTCCATCCACGACGAACACGATCACGTCTGCGGATGCGATCGCGGGCCGTCCGTGTTGCACGACAAGCTCATGCAGCGGATCTTCGCTCGCGCCGAACATCCCGCCAGTATCAACGAGCGTAAACGCAGCGCCCTGCCACTCTGCGGGCTCGGCGATCACGTCTCGTGTCGTGCCGGCAATCGCCGTAACGATCGAGCGTCGCGAGCCGACCACGCGATTGAAGAGTGTGGACTTGCCGACGTTGGGCCGGCCGACCAGCACGACGGTTGAAAGGCGTTTTCCAGGCATGCCGAATGTCTATTTAGGACCGCGCTTGACAGCGTAAGTGTAACTAATTATAGTAGTTATCAACACTGAGGAGCGCCTAAGCATGATCAAAGTCGACATCGTGAACGAGGTGTCGAAGATCGCCGACATCACCAAGGTCAAGGCCGAGGTGGCGGTAGATGCCGTGTTCGATGCGATGCGCCTTTCGATGCAGCGCGGCGAACGAATCGAACTGCGCGGCTTCGGTGTGTTTCAGGTGAAGCCCCGGAAGCGAGGAATCGGGCGTAACCCCCGCACCGGCAAGGAAGTGCGGATACCGCCCGGTCGAACGATCCGCTTCAAGCCGGGCAAAGATCTCCAGAACATCGGAGGCTGAGGCTGCCCTCGCCCGGAGACCAGGGCGCACTCCGAATTTGTCTGACGATACTCCCACCCCGTTCTCAGGTGAGTCTCCGGCGTTCCAACCAGGCGGATTCGCTCCGGCACCGTACGTCCAGCGGTATTCGCCGCCGCCACGGCTGAGATTTCAACATAACTACTGGAAGCACGGTCTGTGGTTCCTGATGACCGTCGTGACGACGACGTTCGCCGGTCTTGGTTTCGAATCGTCGTTTGCAAGCCAGATCGGCCAGCGGCCGCCGCCACAGGCTTCCGGGCTGATGGACGCGATCCTACCGCTTCTCCCCGGCGCGCTCTGGTACAGCGGCGGAGTCCTTTCAATTCTGCTGGCCCACGAGATGGGTCATTACCTGTACTGCCGCCGCTACAGCATCGACGCGACGCTGCCGTACTTCATCCCGGCGCCGTTCCTCACCGGCACGCTTGGCGCGGTCATCAAGATTCGTGAAGCGTTCCCGACGCGAAAGGCGCTGTTCGACGTCGGCGTCGCCGGCCCCATTGCCGGCTTCGTCGTGCTGCTTCCCTTGCTTGGCCTCGGCCTCTCGATGTCCGAGATCGTTCCGCCACCGACACAGGGCGCCGGGCTCACCTTCGGCGAACCGCTGCTGTTCAAGTGGGCAACCTACCTGATTCTGGGGCCAATCGGCGAGAACCAGAGCTTGAATTGCCATCCGCTCGTGTTTGCCGCGTGGTTCGGGATGTTTGCGACGGCGCTGAATCTGCTTCCGTTCGGTCAACTCGATGGCGGACATATCACCTACGCCACCCTGGGGCGCCTGTCGACGCCGCTGTCGATGCTCACGCTCGGCGCGGCCATCGTGCTGTCGTTCGTTTCGATCAACTGGATCGTGCTCACGGTCCTGATGCTGGTGATGTTCGTCATCCTGGGCCCGCGTCATCCAAGCGTCCTGCACGAGGGCGAACCACTGGACAACGGCCGGCGCGCGATTGCCGTCTTCGCCCTCGTCATGCTGATCGTGTGCTTCACGCCGATTCTCGTGACGGAATACGACTTCGGGAACGTCACCGGGCGCTAGGAGACGGAGGGGACAGAGGAAACGGAACAAGCTTCAAAAACGGAGACGCGGAGACACGGAGGCTCACTACTTTTTTGCTGGTGCAGCCGATGCCGGCCCGGTCATCGGCCGGGCCGAGCGAGCGATGAACACCGCGAGGGCGCAAGCCACATTCCTGTCGACACCGTGGCTTGCGCCCTCGCGGTGTCCATCGCTCGCACGCCGCCTTGCGGCGGCATCGGCGGTGTCCGCGATCAGCACGAAGAGAGATCTCCGTGTCTCCGCGTCTCCGAGTTGAAGCTTGTTCCGTTTCCTCCGTCATCTCCGTATACCAGCTTGTTCACAGCACACTCATAGGATCGATATCCACGATCGTCCGTCGTCTGAGCTCGGGCCGCTCCTCGAGTACGGCGACCAGGGCTTCACGCATGGCGGTCCGGTGCGTGCCTTTCAGGAACAGCTGCGCGCGGTGCTCGCCTTTGATCCGGCTCAGGGGCGCGGTGGCCGGGCCGAGCACGCGGTACGAGTCTTTCCGGGATCGCAGCGCCTGGACGATCCCGCCAGCGTCCTGCATCGCCGCGGCCAGCGAGCGGCCCTTGACGACCACGTTGACCAGCGCGACGGACGGCGGATAGTGCATGGCGCGGCGGAAATTTGCTTCGTCGTTGAAGAACGCCACGTAGTCCTGCTTGCACGCGTGCCGGATGCTGTAGTGGTCGGGATACAGCGTCTGGACGATGGCCTGTCCCCGGATTTCGCCGCGGCCCGCGCGGCCGGCAACCTGGGTCAGGAGCTGGAACGTGCGTTCGGCCGCTCGAAAATCAGCCAGCCCGAGGCCGACATCCGCCGAGATCACGCCGACGAGCGAGACGCGCGGAAAGTCGTGACCCTTCGCGATCATCTGCGTGCCCACCAGAATGTCGAGCTCGCCTGCGGCGAACCGTGACAGCAGACCGGCAATGGCGCCGCGCTTACGGACGGTGTCGCGATCGACGCGGGCGACGCGCGCCTCGGGGAACCGCGCGACGATCTCCGCTTCCACGCGTTCTGTGCCGAAGCCCAGTTGCTCCAGAAACGGGCCGGCGCAATTCAGGCAGGCCTTGGGGAGCGCCATCGAGTAGTTGCAGTAGTGGCACCGCGCCCGCCTGGCGGCGCGGTGCACGGTGAGCGACACGCTGCAGTTCGGGCATTCGACCGTCGCCGCGCACTGCCGGCAGAACACGGAGCTGGCGTAGCCGCGCCTGTTCAGGAGCACGATCGCCTGCTCGCGGCGCTGAAGCCGCTCCGCGAGGGCATCGCACAGCGCGCCGCTCAGGATGACGTCAGGGCCGGCCGTCGCGTACTCCTCGCGCATGTCGACAATCCGCACGTCGGCGAGCGGACGATCGAGCACTCGCTTCTCGAGCGTCACCAGTGTGTAGCGGCTGCTGAGCGCGTTCTGGTAGCTCTCCATGGAGGGCGTGGCCGAGCCGAGCACAACCAGCGCGCCGGCCTGACGCGCGCGCATGACCGCCACGTCACGGCCGTTGTAGCGCGGCGTTTCTTCCTGCTTGTAGGACCCGTCGTGCTCTTCGTCGACCACGATCAAGCCAAGCGATCGCAGCGGCGCGAACACCGCCGAACGGGTGCCAACCACCACGTCGACGTCGCCGCGGCGGATCCGGTGCCATTGATCGTAACGTTCCCCATCGGAGAGGCCGCTGTGCTGAATGGCGACCCGTTCACCGAACGCCGCGCGGAAGATACCGGCGACCGACGGCGTCAGCGCGATCTCCGGCACGAGCAGCAGCACGCTCCTCCCCTGCTGCCGCACGGCGTCGGCGAGCCGGAGATAGATTTCCGTCTTGCCGCTGCCAGTCACCCCGTGGAGCAGCGCCGCGTGAAACTGCTGTGAGGCGGCCAGACCGCCCAGCCGTTCGAATGCGGCGGCCTGTTCCGATGTCAGTTCCACCGGCGGCCGCGGCGGCACGGGCTGGGACGCCTGCTCGAACGGGTCGCGATCGACGCGTCGACGCGAGAGCGATACGAGGCCAACGGTTGACAGCCTGGACAATGTAGGCCCGCCGATTCCGCGCTCGAACAGCTCCGAGGTTTCGAGCCCTTCCGGTGCGCCCATCAACAGCGCCAGCGCTTCGCGCTGCTTCGTGCCGAGCCTGATCGTCGATTCGTCTGCCGCGTCGCGACCGGCGATTTCGTACCCCTGCGCCGTCAGCGCGGCAACCCTGACCGTTCGAAAGGCGGCCGCCGCGCCCTTGAGCGGCTTCGTCAGCGCGATCAACCCATCGCGCTCGAGGCCAGCCAGCACCGCGTGACTCCCCTTGCGCGTACCCAACGCTTCCACCCGCACAGGCTTGTCATCAACCAGCGACTCGAGAATGTCCCGCCGATTCCCCCGCTCCGTGAGCATGCGGGCATGCCCGACGTCCGTAATCTGCGCGTAGCGCTCCGACTCGATCCACGCCCGCGGCGGCATCGCAGCCGCCATCGCCTCTCCGACGCCAGCCGCGTAGTACTCCGACGCCCATGCTGTCAGCTTCACTACGTCTGCTGGCAGGAAGGGGGTGGAGTCGAGGATGTCGATTACTTGTTTTATATCTGCCGTGGTTTCCGCCTTCGCGCGCTCGTTTCGTGCGCGCTTCGGCGAGACCTCGCCGGAGCTCGTCGCCGATGAGCGTCCGGCGACGAGCGCAGGCGGGCGTGGTTCGTGGTCGGTGTCTCGCCGAGCGCTTGACGCCGAGTCGCCTGCCGCATGCTCGGCGGCCATTCCAATCGAGGTTGGAACTTCGAGCGACGAGCTACGAACCACGGACCACGGCTCTGAATCGACGACGCAACCCGTCATCACCCTGCTCCCCAACGGCACGAGGACACGGGCGCCGATGGGCGGCATCGGAAACTCGTCGGGCACGCTGTAAGTCAGGCTGTCGAGGGCGGGGACCGGCACCGCGACGCGAACGAGGCGCATGGGCAGACTTCTACCCGTCGGCGTCGTCGGCTGGCGCCTGCAGGATGGCGCGGACTTTCTTCATGTCTTCCCAGACATCGCGCTTGCGGTCGGGACTGCGCAGGAGAAACGCCGGGTGGAACGTGGGGATCAGCTTTGCGCCGCGGTAATCGTAGACGCGGCCGCGGAGCCTGGAGATCGAGTCCTGAGTCTTGAGCAGCGCCTTGGCCGCGAAGGTTCCGAGCGCGACGATGACCTTCGGCTTGATGGCATCGATTTGCTGGAACAGAAACGGCTCGCAGGTGTCGACCTCGTCGGGATCGGGGTTACGATTCTCCGGCGGGCGGCACTTGATGACGTTGGCGATGTACACGTCCTCACGCCGGAGTTCGATGGCCTCGATGATCTTGGTCAGCAGTTGACCCGCGCGGCCGACGAAGGGAATGCCTTGAATATCCTCGTCGGCACCTGGCGCCTCGCCGACGAACATCAGATCGGCTGACGGGTTGCCCACACCGAACACGATCTGCCGCCGCCCGAGCGTGTGCAGCTTGCAGCGGGTGCAGTCGCCGATCTCCGTCCGGATCATGTCAAGCGCTTCCTGCGGGGAGCCCGCAAGCGTGACCGGAATCACTGTGGGATCCATCGTGGTCGATGCTTCTGCGGGACGCTGGATCGCGGACCCCTCACGTTGACGCCACCGCGCATCGCGGTTGATGCCGGGGACACCAAGCTCTTCGTAGAAGCGCAGGTGATCGATCAGGTTGCGGAGTGTCATTTGTTACGTGCGACGTGCGACGTGCTCACGTGCGGACGTGCTGCATGTCACGTGCTTACGTGCTACGTGCGCACCCGCAACCGCGTGAACCGGTGCTCACGGGATTCCAAGCTTCGCAATACGGTATCACGTCACAAGTGTCACGAGCTCGTGGTACGTGAGCACGTCGCACATCCGCACGTCGCAC
>Ga0114129_10008217_pt1 | contig 14882 bp, 9 predicted proteins | sample RhiMetdeltSRZDD1_FD_80071 | JGI IMG/M metagenome (GOLD analysis project Ga0114129, IMG submission 80071) | Populus rhizosphere microbial communities from Tennessee, USA - Rhizosphere MetaG P. deltoides SRZDD1 (version 2) (version 2) | ecosystem: Host-associated > Plants > Roots > Rhizosphere >...
ACCCACACGAGTCGGGTGGTCCCCGCGTCGCTCGGTGCATACGTCAATGAACCAGCATTGGACAGCGCCGCCAACGGCGCGTCCATGGTCGTACCCACAGCGAGGTTTTCGAGGACGCGAACAACTGGCCCCGTCACCTCCAGTCGGTCTACATCGAATGGCGCGCCGAGCAGTGCGCCATCGCGGAAGAACACCAGATGACCGCTCGGTACGTACAGAGGGAACGTGCCTGATTCGACGATGACACGTCGCTGGCCGGAAGGCAGTGAGAGGCCCTCGATGTGCGACGCACCGCGGCTGCTGCCGGTGATGGAAGCGAACAAGAGAATCCGGCCTTGCGCGATGACGTTTGGCCATGCGTGGAGGAGCTCCCGCTTTCCACTGTCGAGCGTGGTGAGCTGTCTCGCCGCGCCGCCAGACGCGGGCACTTGCCAGAGAGTGCCGGCCCGAACGAACGTGATGCGGTCGTCGGCTCCCCAGGCGGCGCCGGCAGAAAATTCCGCGCCATGCTCGATTGTGGTGACCAGACCATCCGCCAACGACACTCTTTTCAGCGCGAGATCCGCCGTGATGACCCCCAGGGCACGACCATCCGGCGACATGAAGACCGCATTGGCGTTCTCCGTCCCTCGGATCGGTACGGTTTCGAACTGATCGAGCCGGCGCGTGTATAGCTGGCGCACGCCCCGAGACACACCGACAACGGCCACGCGTGTTCCGTCCGGCGAGAGCACGATCGCTGGTGGGTAAACGGTAACGAGCTCAACACCCGCGGGCAGGTCCAGATCGAGACGTGTCACCGGGTGGGCCGGTGAACCGGCGCGGCGAGAGCCCTGCTGCACGAGCAGCAGCGCCATCGCGACCGACCCTGCCGCCACGGCCCACGGAACTATGCGCGTCCATCGAGCTGCATGGGGTACCGGGCTAGTTGGTGTCATCGCCGCAGGCTCTGCAATGGTCTCCTGAATCTCGATTCGCGCGTCGGCGATGTCGTGCAGTCGATCGACCGGATCCTTGTTGAGACATCGGCGCAGCAAGGATCGAATGCCTGGAGGCGTGCCAGCCGGCAACGCCTGCCAGTCCGGCTCTTCTTTCAATACCGCCGCCAGTGTGTCGGACGTGGTCTCACCGCCGAATGACGGCCGGCCCGTGAGCATCTCGTACAACACACAGCCGAACGCCCAGATATCGGTTCGCTTGTCGACAGCCTGTCCGCGGGATTGCTCCGGGCTCATATAGCTTGTCGTGCCGAGAATGGTGCCTTCCTGCGTTCGATCGATGGGCGCCGTTGATGTGGGCGAGACATCAGCGTCGTGTGACGCAGCCATCGCGGCCTTCGCGAGGCCGAAGTCGAGCACCTTCACCGTACCGTCAGGCTTCACCTTGATGTTCTGGGGTTTGAGATCGCGATGCACAACTCCTCGCTCGTGGGCGGCCTCGAGCGCGTCGGCGATCTGATGCGCAATCCGCACCGCCTCCGCAATCGGCAAGGGTCCGCGCTGCAATCGCTCGGCGACGGTCGGTCCCTCGACCAGTTCCAGGACGAGTGCGTGTACGCCCGCCGTCTGTTCGAAGCCGTAGATGGCGGCGATGTGCGGGTGATTCAACGACGCGAGCAGCCGCGCCTCGCGTTCGAAGCGCGCCAACCGTTCGGGATCTGCTGAAAAGAGACGCGGCAGAACTTTGAGCGCCACGTCGCGACCGAGCTTCGTGTCGCGCGCGCGGTACACCTCGCCCATGCCGCCGACGCCGAGGAGGTCGAGAATGTGATAAACGCCGAGCCTGTGTCCGGTGAGCGTCCGCTCGGCAGGATCGTCCACGAGTCCCGGCGCCATCGCGAGAGCCGGCTCGCCGAGGAAATCTTCTGTCAACGCAGGTTGCGCGAGCAGCGATTCCACTTCCTGCCGCAACGCCTCGTCGTCCCGACAGGCTTCACGCACGAACGACGCCCGCTCGCCGGCGTCGCGCGCAAGCGCTCCATAGTAAATCCGCGAAACCTGCTGCCATCGCTCAGGCGTCATCTCCGCAACTCTCGCCGCAGCCACGTTCGGGCGAGCTTCCAGTCGCGCATGACCGTGTCGGGCGAGATCCGCAACACGGCCGCGGTTTCTTCCACGCTGAGACCACCGAAGAACCGCAACTCGACGACGTGGCTTCTTCGCTCGTCAAATTTGGCGAGCGCAGATAACGCGTCGTCGAGCGCCAGCAGATCTTCTGCTTTGTCCGGCACGGACAGCGCGTCGGTGAGCGATATCTGGATTGCACCGCCACCTCGCTTCTGATACTGCCGGGCTCGCGCGAGGTCCACGAGGATGCGGCGCATCAGTCGGGCAGCCATCGCGAGAAAGTGGGCCCGATTCTGCCAGTTCACGTGCTGCGTATCTACCAGCCGCAGGTAAGCCTCGTGGACGAGGGCGGTGGCCTGCAGGCTGTCGCACGCTCGTTCGCCGCGCATGCACCCGCGGGCGATCCGCTGCAGCTCCTTGTGGACGAGGGGAGTCAGTCGAGCGAGCGCGCTCTCGTCGCCCGCTCGCCACGCCAGTAATAGCCGAGTCACGCTCCCTGAGGACGCTGGAATGCCGACATTCTAGCCAATTGTGGGCTGCATGCGAGTTTCTGATCGTGCTTCGCGCCTCCAGGAACAGGAGGCGGTCACAAGCCATGAAGCGAACATTGTTCTTCGGCATCTTCGCGCTACTCACGACGAGCGGCACCAACGGGCAACCGACCGCACAGGCGCCACTCGCGACACTTACAGGACCTGCTCTGCTCGACGATTGGGGGAACCGATTCACGTCGCTTGGCGCATCGGTGCCCGAGAACGCATTACGCACGCAAATCCGCACCACCATTGCACAGATGGCGATGTTCGATGCCGTGAACGCCGTCCTCGACGGGCCTTACCGACCCTTCGCGTCAAGGCCTGTGTCGGTTGCAGGTGCCTCACCCGAAGCTGCGGCGATCCGTGCAGCCTACATCGTCGCCCTGCACGAATTCCCGACGAAAACTGCGATCATCGATAGCGCCTACAACACGTCGATCGCCGGTCTTCCCACGAGCCCTGAAGCGATCGGCGGCGGGACCGTGGTCGGCGAGGCCGCCGCCAGTGCGGTGCTCGCGGCGCGCGTTGGAGATCACCGCAACGATCCCGAGCTCGAGGGCTACGCGCCCCGTAGCGGCGCCGGTGTGTGGATGCCGACCCCACCCGCATTCGCGAATCCGCAGACTCCGTTCCTACAGTTCGTCACGCCGTTCGGATATGACGACCCCGCGCGGTTCCGTCCCCATGCTCCGCCGGTGCTCGACAGACGGATCTACACGATCGACTACAACGAGAGCAAGGACCTCGGTCGGGCCACCGATTCGAGCCGAACCGCGGAGCAATCTGCGACTGCCCTGTTCTGGTCACCATCGGCAAGCGCTCTGTGGAGCGCGAACGTCCGCAGTTTGGCCCGCTCGATGGACCTATTGACGGCTGCTCGTTTCGAGGCCATTGGCATTGCGGCGGTGACGAATGCGTTAATCGCCTGTTGGGATGCGAAGTACACGTACATGTTCTGGCGTCCGGTTACTGCCATCCGTGCCGGCGATACCGATGACAACTCCAAGACCGAACCCGATCCGTCGTGGACACCGTTCATCACCACGCCGACTCACCCCGAATACCCCGCCGCTCACACAACGGTCGGTGCGGGCGCGCTCGGGTTCTACACGGTGTGGTTCGGCACCGATCATTTCCCGCTAGCGTTCAAGGGTAATGGCGGTGCGGTTCGTACCTACACCAGTGTCAAAGAGATCCACGCCGAGGAAGGCAACGCGCGTGTGTGGGGCGGGATGCACTGGCGCAACAGCACGGAGGTGGGTACCGCGCTAGGCAGTAAGGTCGGCAAGTACACGGCGACCCATCTCCTCAAGCCGATCGATGACTGATCGCTCGTGTTCCGCGTAGGCCCCGGACCGGTTGCCTTTCGATGGAGGGGCGACTTTTGGGCAAGGCGGGGTCTAAAAGACCCCGCCCTACAGCGCCGACACATCGTGATCGCGTCGTCGCGATCTTTCGAGCTACTGCGCACTCGCCAGCTCCTTCACTGCTGACGAGAGCATGTGCGCCTTGGCCTTGTCGGCCGCTCTCCCTGCGTCCTTGTTCAATCGCGACACGAGCTTCTTCAGCGCCTGCTGGCGGGTAGCACCCGACAGCTTCTCGGCATTGTCCAGTTCGGTCCGCGCCGCGGCGATCTTCTGAGCCGCAAGGCCATTCGATCGCTCCAACTGATCGAGATACGCGCGCGCCTTTGCGAAGGTGGGAGGCCAGACGAATCTTCGTTGGTCCTGCGCGTTCATGTAATCCCATTTCACTGTCTTCGCGGCGTCCAGCTCGTTCTGGGAAATGAGGCCGCCCGGCAGCAGCTCGAAGATGTCGAGGCCTCGCGCAATCTCCGAGCTCACGATCAGGCCGTTGTACCAGTAGACGGACCATGAGCCGCCCATGATCATTCTCGTGGCGTCCACGGGCCCGCGATCGAAAAAGGCGATCTCCTTCGGCTTCGATGGGTCGGTCCAGTCGAACACGGAAATGCCCCCCTGGTACCAGCCCTGCACCATCACCTCGCGTCCGGGTATCGGAATGAGCGAACCGTTGTGGGCCACGCAGTTCTCGAGCGACGTCTGCGGCGCGGGCATCTTGTAGTAGCTCTTGAAGTGCATCTTGCGCTTCTCGATCGTGAAGAGCGCGTCGGCGCCCCACTCCATCTTGTCCGTCTCGCGGCAGCGCGGCTGCCCTCCGCCACCCCACTCGTCGGAGAAGAGGATCTTCGTGCCATCGTTGTTGAACGTAGCCGAGTGCCAGAACGACATGTTGATGTCGGCTGTCTGATCGATACGCTGCGGGTGCGCGACGTCCTTGATGTCGAGCAGCAAGCCGTACCCGCCGCACGCGCCGCCCGCCAGACCGATTTCCGGATAGACGGTGATGTCGTGGCACTGATTTGGGCCGGTGTTGGGCCGTCCGCCCGGACCGGCGGCCCTGCCTCCGGGTGCAGCGCTCGGGTCGCCTGCAGCGGCTTGCGGTGCGGGAGCTGCGCCGGTTGGCGCTGCACCGGTCGGTGCCGCTCCGGCTGGCGCAGCTCCAGTGGGCGCACCCGGTGCCGCGGCGCCCGCGCCTGCGCCGGCCGCGCCTGCTGCCGAGGGATCTCCGCCGGCACCCGGCGCGCCGCCACGACCAGGCTCGACGCGCCGCGGCGGCGGTGCGAGGCCGTAGAAAATGCGCGGCGAGCTGACGATGGCCGCTTTCTCCGGCGCGGCAACTGGAACCTTGATTACTTCGAGTCGGAATTTCGCGCTGTTCGGATCGTCGATCGGTGCATCTTTGCAGCCAGGGAGCTCCTCTGCGGGGCGGACGCCAGCCGAACCGGAGACGTAGATGTAAACGTTCTCTTTGTCGCGCGGATCCGTCACGACCGTGTGCGTGTGCGATCCGCGACAGGTCTGCACGTTGCCGATGTACTTCGGGTTGTCGATGTTCGAGATGTCGAAAATGCGAATTCCGCGAAGCCGATCCTTGCTGACCGGCTCGGGCACGCCCTGGATCCCGCAATCGACGCGTCCGGTCTGACTTTCACCGGAGACGAACAGCAGGTTCTTGTAGACCGATACATCGCTCTGCGATGCGGGACACACGTACGTCAGAACGACCTTTGGCTTCGTCGGGTTCGAGATGTCGTAGATCTGGAAGCCGTTGTAGTTGCCCTGAATGGCGTACTTCCCGCTGAACGCGAGATCGGAATTGGTGACGCCCAGAAACTTCTCCGTTGGCGGTGTCGTCGAGATCATCTTGATATTCCATGCCGCCTGCGCCGCGTCCCATCGTCCTGGCGCCAGACCGACGCGAGGGTCGGGCGTGGGCGACGTCGCCGAGACGATCGGAGTCACCGGTTCGGGCATGACTGCCGGCGGCGGTGGTGGGGGCGGCGGTGGCGTGCCGCGGCCTCGCCCACCCCGTCCTTCCCGACCGTCACCTGCGGCCGCGTCGCCAGACGGCGCTGCGGCAGGGGCAGCGGGTGCTGCAGTCGGCGTCGCTGCCGGTGGCGGCGTCGGGTTGCTCGTCTGTGCTGCGGGTGCGGTCGGCTGCGGCTTTGGTGTGGCCGTTGACGATGCGGATTTGGATTTCGGTGCACACGCGACGGCGAGCAGCGTGGCAGCCGCAAACGCACAGACGAACGATCTTACGAGCGTTCTCATATTACGGACTCCGTTCACCTGCATGATGTAGTGTCCGCCTTCAGGCGGACGTGTCCGTCTCCAGGCGGACGTCCCCGGCTTCAGCGAAACCTCTCCGGGCTGCGCTTGCCTTCCTTTAGTGGGCCCGCCAGCATCTTCTGCATGCGTTCGATCTCGATCGACTGGTCGGCGTAGATGTCCGACGCGAACTTGTAGACGTCGTCGTCCTGCAGCGCACCATACGACGCGAACAGGTCGTCGACCATCCTGACGGCGCCCTCATGGTGCTTGATCATGCCCACGAGGAACAATCGATCCCATTCGGCGCCCCGCGCCTTGTCCAACTGCTCCATCTCTTCGGGAGTGAGCATGCCGGGCATCAGCATGTCGTGCTCGACGCCATTCATCTTCATGCGATGGCGTGTGGCGTTCGCGTCCGGCACCGTCTCGCCGCGGTCGCGCAGCCAGTTCCGCATGAACTCGATCTCGTCGCGCTGACCCACGAGGATTCGCTCGCAGAGCACGCGGACATCGGGACGCGCGCCGTGTGCCGGTGCCCATCCGGCCATCACGACCGCCTGCGCATGGTGCGGAATCATCCCGGCCATGAACTCGACGTCCGCCTCACTGTAAGGCTGTCGAACGAGCTCGGGACGCGCCTTCGGCTCCGGCGCGGGCCCGGACTGCTGCCGCGCGGCCAGCGTTGGCGCGACCGCGACCGCGATGAGCAGCGTCGCCGCGATGAGTCGTCGTACGGTTTCCATTGTTGGGACTCGCAAGAGAGACTGGTGTGATCCTACTCTTGACGCGGGGACGTCGGCAAAAAGCGCTGAACAAACGGGCGTCTAAGACTTCAGCGAGGCCGGGCGCCGCCGATCCGTCCAGGGTGAAACGCGACCGTCCATCGGTAAAAGCACGAGCGAGATCCGAGGCGCCACCTTTGAACAAGTCGCCCTCCGGCGTAACAACCGCCTGGCCGAGCTGGCCGACCGGAAGTCTGGAGATGACCTCGGCCGCTACCTCGAGAACCACGCGCCACCGTTGTGAGAGTTCCGCCGCAACCGGCGCAAGGCCCTCGAACGCGAGGGAGGATAGCTCCTCGTCCGTGTAGCGTGACGAACGCCTCGCTTGCTCCAGGATTCCCGACGGCGTGAATCCCGGATCCTTTCCGCACGCCACGGCCTCATATCTCGGTTACCCTACCCTGAATGAAGAGCGCATGGGTACTCGTGACGCTAGTCCTCACCTGCACCGTCGCCGCCCAGGAGCGACGGACAGTTGGCGGGAGAGGCGAGACGCCGAAGGACTGGCCGCAGCCGGAAGTTCGGGAAGGATTGACGCCCGAGCAGATCGCAACCGCGATTGGCGACTACGGGCAGAAACTGGTCGACACCGACCATTTTTCCGGCGTCGTGCTCGTGACCAAAGGCGGCACAACGCTGCTCTCGCGAGCCTGGGGTATGGCGACCGAAACGGAAAGGAACACCCTCGACACGAAGTTCAACATCGGATCGATCAACAAGACGTTCACGAACAAAGCGATCGAACAGCTGGCCGCCGCCGGCAAGCTCTCGCTCGACGATACGATTCGACGCCACTTGCCTGACTATCCCTCAACGGTTGCCGACCACATCACGATCAGGCAACTTCTCGACCATCGCTCCGGCCTCGGCGATATCTTCGGGCCGAAGTACATCGCGGCGCCGCCGTCGCGACTGCGCGAGCTCTCCGATTTCCTTCGGCTCTTCGTCGACGAACCGCTGCAGTTCGAGCCAGGCACCTCACAGCGCTACTCGAATGCCGGCTACATCGTCCTTGGTCTCATCATCGAGCGACTCAGTGGAGAAACGTATCGGGAGTACGTCCGCAAGCACATCTTCGAGCCTGCCGGGATGAAAGAAACGGGCTTATGGGCGATCGACGAGAAGGTCGCGCATCGAGCGACGGGTTATACGATGCGCGGTCCCGACGGTCCGCTCACAAAGCGGATCCCGAACGAGGCGACGCTGCCTGGGCGACCGTCGTCGGCCGGCGGCGCGTACGCGACCGCTGGCGATCTGCTCCGCTTCTTCCAGTGGCTCGGTGACGCCGGCGTCGCGGTCGGCGGTGGAGCGCCCGGACTGAACGCGGCCGTCGAAGCGAACGGCACGTGGACGGTGATCGCGTTGTCGAACTACGACCCGCCATCCGCAGAGGCGCTGGCGAGAGGCGCGCAGGACATCGTTCGCGGTCGGCGCGAAGAGCGTTGAGAGCAGCAAGGAATCGTCAATGAGGATCGCCCTGCCGATCGCCGGTGCTGTCGCTCTGGCCGTTTTCCTTCCCGAAGTGCACCCTTCAGCAATCGAACTCGACGGTGTCACAGTCGAGACCGTTCGAATGAAAACACGCGACGGGATAACGCTCGTCGCCGACGTCTACCGGCCCGATGCGGAGGGTCGTTTCGCCACGCTCCTCGAGCGAACGCCGTACGATCGTCGCGGCGAATCAGACGAGGCGCGCGCGCTAGCCGCCGCAGGGTTCGCGGTGATCAAGCAAGACGTCCGCGGTCGATTCGACTCCGAGGGAGAGTTCGATCCGTTCCGTCACGAGTCCGAGGATGGCTACGACGCCGTCGAGTGGGCGGCCGGACAGCCGTACTCGAACGGTCAGGTGGGGATGTTCGGCGGATCGTACGTCGGCGCCGCCCAGATCCTGGCCGCAATGGCGCATCCGCCGCACCTCGTCGCGATCTTCCCGTATGTCACGGCGTCCGAGTACTACGAGGGCTGGACGTACCAGCACGGCGCGCTGATGCAGTGGTTCGCGACGTCGTGGTCGTCGGGGCTTGCCGTCGATACGCTCCGGCGGAAGGCGCAGGACCGCGTGCAACAGCACCTGCGCGCGTGGGAGCGAGATTCGACATCGCCACTCTCGTCATACCCGTTGCTCGACCTTCCTGCGCCAACCGATGTCGCACCGTACTTCCGCGACTGGCTCGCGCACGAAACGAACGACGATTACTGGCGCAAGGTCAAGGTCTCGGACCATTACAGCGAGATGTCGGTGAAAGCGCTGCACGGCGGAGGCTGGCACGATCTCTTCCTTCGCGGTTCAATCGAGAATTTCCTTGGTTTGAAGGCCAAGGCGGCAACTGCCGAAGCGCGCGCTGGTCAGCGCCTGTTATTGGGTCCATGGGCGCACGCGGCGACCTCGCCCGAAGGAAAGATCGGAGACGTCACGTTCGGCCGTGAAGCCGTCCTCGACATGACGGCGACGATCCGCGACTGGATGGACTACGCGTTGAAAGGGGTACACAACACGTTCGCCAGCCAGCGGCCGGTCCGCATCTTCGTGATGGGCACGAACGCATGGCGCGAGGAGGCAGAGTTCCCGCCGGCGCGCGCGATACCCACGCGGTACTATCTTCAATCGGGATCCGGCCGCACGGAAGGATTCCTGACACCGAAAACGTTCGGAAATTCGCCCGCACAGAATTACGACTACAACCCTGATGATCCCGTTCCGACGCTCGGCGGACGACTCTGCTGCGGCAACGTGTTGCCTCCCGGACCATCGGATCAGAGCTCGCTGGGGTCGCGACCCGACGTCCTCGTGTTCTCGACTGCGCCACTCGCCAACGATGTCGAGGTCACGGGCTGGCTGACGCTGGAGCTGTTTGCGTCCACCTCGGCGCGCGACACGGATTTCACGGCCGTGCTCGCGGATGTCGACGAACACGGGTACGCGCGCTTTCTCACCGACGGCATCGTCCGCGGCCGCTACCGCGAGTCGACGACGACGGCGGTTCCGCTCGAGCCCGGCACGATCTACAAGGTCGCCATCGACCTGTGGGCGACCAGTAATCGCTTCAAAACCAATCACCGCATTCGCCTGTACGTCTCGAGCAGCAACTTCCCACGGTTCGATCGAAACCGGAACACCGGCGAGCCAATCCTCAACGCGTCGCGATCCGTCATCGCACATCAGACGGTGTACAGCGACAAGGAGCACCCGTCTGCGCTGGTGCTTCCGGTCGTTCCGAATCCCTAATCCCTGATCGCGAATCCCTCATCACCGCATCATCGAATCGGTGAATCGTTGAATCAATGAATTCAGCACGTCACAGATTCCATGATTCACGATTCACGATTAGGGATTAGGGACCAGGGATTCACCGCTGTCCGTCGAGGCTGGCCCACTCGCCGGACTGGATGAAGCTCGCCCAGTAGAACGGATGCTGGCGGCCTTTGCGCTTCAGCATCTCGAGCTTGGCCTGTCGCAGCGCGTCGCCGCGACCGAGTCCGGCTCTCAACCCTGTGTAGTACGCGACCATCATCTCGCGACCGATGTAGTCACTGACCGGCCAGAGGCTCATGACCAACGTCTCGGCTCCCGCGAGGACGAAGGCGCGGCGCAGGCCGTAGACACCCTCGCCGTTCCGGACTTCGCCGACGCCGGTGTCGCACGCCGAGAGCGTCACCAGCTTTGTCCCCCACAGGTTCAGGCCCGAGGCTTCGAGCGCCGTGAGAATGCCGTCTCGTGCGCGATCGTGATTGAGATTCGCGCCCGCCAGTGCCAGACCTGAGCGCAGCAGCGGATTCTCTACCTTCGTGTTCGCGCTCACTCCGCGCGTCGGGCTAGCCGAACCTGCGGTCGCCACCGGTACAGGATCGCCCGCGGCATCCTGCAGGAAGAACCCATGCGAGGCGATGTGCAGCATGCGCGGCGCTTCGAGTTGCTGGATCGCGGCCTTCGTCGCGCGCACACCTGTGAAGAGCCTCGCATCCGGAAACAGCGCCTTGATCGCGCGGGCCTCCTCCGCGGTCGCACCAAGCGGCGCGAAGTACATCGTCGATGGGTCTTCGCCCGTCGTGATACTGCGAGTCTGGGTTCGCAGCACGACCGGCTTCCGGATCGCGCGTTCGCCGTTGGCACTTGCCGGCTCGCCAAAAACCGGATCCGCAACAATCACGGGTTCCGTCCGGGGCAGCCGGGCCACCTGCATGCGCAGGAGATCGCGTCCGCTCGTGAGATAGCTCATCGCGAAGCGGTCGATCAAATAGCGACCGTGCTCGTTGACGAGCGCTTCGAAGGGGACGAGGTTCAGCGCACCGTCCGCCGAGATGAGCAGTCGTGTTGCGTCGCCGATCGACTCGCGCAACGGTCTCATCACCCGCTCGTCCAGCTCGCGGGCACGCCACTGGAGGTCAGAGCGACTCGGGTCGCGCAGCGCTGCGCGCATGGCGTCAGTCGCCTCGTCGATGACCGTGACGGGCCCGAGGTCGACGCCTGTCGGCGCGCCCTCGCGGCGCAGCACGTATGCCGCGTAGTGCCGTGCTCCGTATGCTTCGGCGTTCCGCTCGGCTCTGGGATCGAACGGGCGGAACACCACAAACTCCAGGAGTGCTGCGTCGCCTGGAATCGCAGACCTGACAGCCTCGAGCGTGACCGGTTGCAGGCGCGCGCGAAGCTCGGTGCTGTGATCGCCGAGCTCGACCTCGAGCCGTTCCTTCTGTGCCTCCAGACCCAGAATGCGAGCTCGATTCTCGGCGGCGGGAGTCCCGACGGGTGGACTCAAGGCAAGCTGCGCCAGCTGCGCGGTCGTCGCGTTCAGTTCATCGAGCAGCTTACGGTCCCGGGGACTCATCACGCGTTGACGAACGGCCGCGAACGTATCCGTCATCGCATCGAGCACGCGCCCTTTGCGCTGAAGCAGGACGAGCGCAGCGAGCGCGCTGGCCTCCGGATCCTTCGGGGCCTCGTGAAGGTTCAGCGAAATCGTCCGGTCGGTGCGCTGCTCACGAACGCCATCTTCTGTCGCTCCGACCCAACTGCGAGGTTCAGTTGCAGCTGCGTTTCGATAATCGAATCCGCGCGCCGCTGGAAGTCGATGGCCTTCGGGATGTCGCCAATCGCTGCATAGAGGCGCGCGATGTTTCCGACCGACAGCAGCGTGCCCCTGTGGTACGGGCCGCGCGTTTTCAACCAGATGTCCAGCGTGCGGAAATTCGTCTCGAGAGCCCGCTCGTCACGCCCGGTCAGGTGCTGAACGATTGCGAGATTGTTGAGGAGCGGCGCGATGTCCGGATGCTCGGGACCGAGCAGGCGCTCGCGGATGGACAGCGCCCGCGTGTAGTACTCCTCCGCCTCTGGATAGTCCTTGTGCTCGCGCGCGAGGATGCCCAGGTTCTGGTAGCTCGTGCTGACGAGAAAACTGTCCTCGCCCTGCAACTCCTTCGCGAGCGCAAGTGAACGCTGATAAAGCTCCTTCGCCCGGACGTCGTCCTGCCTCTGACGGTAGATCTCACCGAGGTTGTTCAGCAGCGCGCCATACTCGATGCTGTGCGTGTCTTCGATCTTCTCCATGAGTGTCATGGCGCGGCGGCTGATCTCTTCCGACTTATCCAGATCGCCCGCGTCGTATCGAAGAATCCCGAGCGTCGTCAGGCTTTGTACGTACCAGAGATGGTCCGTCCCGAGTGTCTTCTCCAGCACGTCGAGGGCCTGCCGGAGCAAGGCTTCTCCTTTCGGACCCTGACCCGCACGTTCGTACAACGAAGCCACGCGTGAGCGGGCCATCGCGGCGTAAGGGTGCTGGTCTCCCCAGTTCTTCTCGAAGATCCCAATCGCGCGTTGATAGAGCGCTTCCGCGCGCGCATCCTCCCTTGTCGCCATCGCGTTGCCCGCGAGCTCGAATAGCAAGACCCCCACGTACGGATCATCACGGCCGAGTACTCGTTCGGCGATCGAGAGCGCGCGCTCGAGCGCCGTCCGCGACTCGATTGCGTTGGCCTCCGAACGAACACGAAGAGCGGTCGCTCGCAGCCTTCGCGACTCGTCAATCGACCGATCGTCGTCGGTGGCCGGCCGACGCCCAGCAATCCGGATCGCATACGCTCCAGGTTTGACGACGCTCACGCCCGGCTTGACTCGGAGCGTGTACGTAGCACTCGTTCTAGTAACCACTTCGACGTGCTCTTCGCCTCGACTCGACCGCTCGTCGTAAAAGCTGGTGAGGACGGTGTCGTCCGGCGCCAGGACGTCAACGGCGACGTCGATTCCACGTTGCTCGACGATCACCCACACGTGTTCACCCGACGAAAGTGCGATCCGATAGCGGTGCTCGTCGCCTCGGGCAAGTTCGCGTTCGATCACCGTACCTTGTTCGAGAGCTTCAGGATTCTGAAGGGTCGACGTGATCTGCGTCGAATTGGAGAGCGTGTAGGAGTCTCTGCTAGCGAGCAGGAGGGCGACAGAACACAGAAACGTTCGCATGATCCGAATCAAGCCAGTGAGAATTTCACGATTTTCACTGTCACGCGCCCACGGCAAACTCACAACGATCACGAAGGGCGAAGGTCACGAAGCTTTCTCGAGTTTTGGCGAGAGAGCTTTTGGATTCTCGGTTTTCATCGTCGTCGGCATTTTCTTCGTGATCCTCGTGAGATGCCCGTGGGCCGTTTAGTCAGTTGAAGAGGATCTGCACCGCGTAGCTGCCGACGACATCGAACGTGCCGTCAGGGCGCAGTCCGAGAAGCTCGAGGGAGTAATGCTGCGGCCGCAGGAGAGTCGCGGGAACGGCGACCGAAACCGCCGGCCGATCGGCCCCGGACATCCTCCTGAGCGGCCCGCTTCGCCACACGACCCGATTGGTAGCGGGGTCCTTCAGCGCCGCGTGATATCGAGGAAAATCGTCCGACTCGAGACGCAGCTCGAACCTGACCCGGTCCACGCCGGATGACAACGAGAGTGTGGGGAGAGGACCGACGGCTCGCGTCTGCGGGAAAAGGACGAACGCAATCGGCGAGATCCGCTGCGATTCGCGTGCTGCCGCGTCGGCCGGCCGATCGGCTGGAGACTGCTGCGCGAGCGATGCGCGAACGCGGTCCAATTCCTTGCTTGTCGCGTCGCTCGAGGCCTCCTGATCCCGGAGTCGCTGCTCCAGTTCCTGCGTACGTCGTTCCAGCGCAGCGCGCTCCTGTTGCGACGCGCGCGACAGATTGCGCACGCGCATCTCCTCGACCAACACCGCTCCGGACGCGAGCAGCAGCACCGCAGCGACAGCAACCAGCGTCCGCGCCGGCGACGCGCGCAAGACGATGCGCGCATACCAGGGCCGCCTCGAGGCGGCGTCCACGGCCGGTTCCGCGACTGGAACCCGGATCGGATCGCGCTGAGCCGGCGCATCCGGCGGCCCGGCTGCGCGATCGATCGCGCGCAGAAAGCTGCCGGCGAACCGCACTCTCTCCCGCCGGCGCGGCGACGAGAGGTAGAAAACCTCGAATCGCTGCCGCCGTTCGCCGGATAGCGCACCGCTGACGTACGCATCGACGAGCTCGTCTTCCGCGACCCGCAACCGGCTCGCCACCTCGTCGTCCACCATCGTCAACTCGTCGAGGCGCTCGGTTTCCTCGGCCGGAAGGAGACCCAGGAGGTAGCGCACCAGCAGATCGTCGTGCCCGGATTCGTGTACCGAGGACATCTCATTTGATAGGACGCAAACCCGGAAAACCCTTCATGGCTCTGTCTTGCACGCCTCGACGCACCTTTCGAGCGCGGCACGGATGCGGCACGCGCGAATGCCAAGCGCGTTCATCGTGATGCCAAGCCGCTTCGCCAGGTCGCGCCGCCGCTCGATCTTCTGTCTCCCGGTATCGCGATAGTACTCGACGACGAGCTCGCGCTGC
>Ga0114129_10008219_pt1 | contig 14877 bp, 9 predicted proteins | sample RhiMetdeltSRZDD1_FD_80071 | JGI IMG/M metagenome (GOLD analysis project Ga0114129, IMG submission 80071) | Populus rhizosphere microbial communities from Tennessee, USA - Rhizosphere MetaG P. deltoides SRZDD1 (version 2) (version 2) | ecosystem: Host-associated > Plants > Roots > Rhizosphere >...
GCCACGCTCTCCGGAGTCCCGGTGTCGATCCGCGTAGAGTCCGCTCCCACCAAGGCGTTCAACGACATCTTCTGCAATTTTTTCCTTGACCTTCAACGGAACCGTGGTACATTCAGGCTCGAAGCGCCCGCCCCTCTGTTTCCCAGCCGCGTAGCGGAATTCCCCGCGTCCCGATTCGAGCGCCGTTGTGCGCCGTACGCGGAGGTGTGCCGTGGTGTGCCGGTACCGTAAGTTGTGTGCGCGTCCCTATCTTCTGATCCCCTTCTGCGCCGTGTTTCTGGGCTTCGTCATCCTCGACGGCACGGGCCTGGCCGCGCCGGCGCGGCCGGCGGCCCCGGATTTCAGCGGCATGGATCTCTATCGCGGGATCATCCTGGCGCACGGGCCGGTCGCCGGCCTGATCCCCGAGATCCGCGATCAGCTGATTCCCCCCGGGCTCCTCCAGGACCGGCAGCTGCGCCGCGCCATGGAGATGTTCCAGGACCGCCTGATCGAGGAGATCGCCCTGACCCACCCGAAGTTCTTCGACGAGTTCGCCGCCGCCATGCGCAGCGGGGACCACCTGGCCGTCCAGGACGGGCTGGAGAACGCCGGACAGGTGACCCTCGAGACCCTCTCCAACATGCAGGAGGTCGCGGCGCTCCGCGCGGCCCTCAGGGAGGACCCGGGCCGGATGCGTGGCTTCCTGGACACCCTGAAGCAGAGTTCCGAGGCGGCCGGGATCGACGACGCCACGCTCCAGAAGGCGATCGGGCTCTCGATCGCCCGGGGCCTCGAGCAGGCGGAGGCTCCGCAGGATCCGTATTCGGTCGATTCGTCGATCGTCGTGGCCGTGGTCGCGGTGGCGGCGATTGTGGCCGCGATCACCGTCGTGCTGGCTCAGAGCTACGCCGCGGTGCTGAACGTCGCGGGTGCCGTCAATGTGTATCTGGCCGTGGTCGCCTGGACCTCGGTCTATGCCACCTCGGGAGGAGGCGACCCGAAGCGCCGCAAGGGGATCTCGCGGCTGCCGCTGAGCCGCGAGCAGATGGTCGACTCGATCGTCCTGGCGCTCGGGCGCTGACCGTGCGTCCGGCGCAGGCAGGCGTGGCCCTCCTCTGGGCGGCGGCGATCGGTCCGGTGCTTCTCGGCAGCGTTCCGGACAGCCCGTTGCGTCCGTCCATCCGGCTCCGGCAGGACGTGATCGCCCTGGCGCCCCAGGGGTGGGCCTTCTTCACCCGCGACCCCCGGGAGCCGGTGGATCGCATCTACGCGCGATCGGAGTCGGGGTGGGTCCAGGTCACCTACACGAACTCGAGTGCGCGCAACTGGCTCGGATTGAAGCGGGACGCGCGTGCCTTGAACGTCGAGCTGGCATCCCTTCTGTCGGAGGTCGATTCTTCGCAATGGGATGAATGTCCTGGGCAGCTCGAGACCTGCCTGCGGAAGCGGGACGTCCCCGCCGTCGCCGTCGTCAACCGATCCAGCATCCGCTCCCTGTGCGGCGAGATTCTCGTCGAACGGCGGCCCCCCGCCCCGTGGGCCTGGAGCCGCGCGAAGCGTCCGGTTCTTCTGGACTCGAAGATCGCGCGGCTCGACGTGCGCTGCGACCGGGAAGGGGAAAGGCCATGACACCGAAAGCCGAAGCCGCCCCTCCCTGGACCAATGTCTACGGCGCCGCGCGCACGGTCCTCGCGCTGGGGACGCTGGTCAACCTGGTCTGCGACGACGTCGACGTCCTGTTCCGGCCGCTCGGTGTCGGGACGGGCGAGGCCGCCGGGGCCCCGCCGCTCGTGAGGCTGAGCCTGTTCTCGATCCTGCCGGGCGGGCATCTCGAGTCGGCGCGGTGGCTGGCGATCGGGATCCTCCTCGTCGTCGCCTCGGGGTGGAGACCGCGCCTCACGGGGATCCTGCACTGGTGGGTGACCTGCAGCTTCGCCGCTTCCTGCGTCGTCGTGGACGGCGGCGATCAGGTCGCGGCCAACCTGACGCTCCTGCTCCTGCCGGTGACCCTCACCGACCCGAGGCGATTCCACTGGTCCCGCCCGCCGGTCATCGCCGGCCCCCGTCAGGCGATCGCGGCCCTCGTCGCCCGATCCTCCCTCGCGGTCGCGCGCCTCCAGGTCGGCGTGATCTACATGGTCGCGTTCGTCTCGAAGATCGCCGTGGAGGAGTGGGCCAACGGGACCGCCGTGTACTACTGGTTCCTGCACCCGGTCTTCGGGCTCTCCGACTGGCGGCGGGCCCTGCTGTTGCCGCTGCTCACCCGGCCGGCGACGGTCGTCCTCCTCACCTGGGGGGCGCTCGCTCTCGAGGCGCTCCTGTTCATGGGGCTCCTGATCGACCGTCGCCACCGCCCTGCTTTGCTGGTCGCCGGCATCCTGTTCCACGCCGGCATCGCCCTGGTTCACGGGCTCATCACGTTCGGCCTGGCCATGACCGCCGCCCTCATCCTCTATCTGCGCCCGCCGGAACAGGTCTTTCCGGCAGCGCGCCTCAACCACTCGTAGGAGACTCGACCATGGAAGGACGCTGCATCTGGTGCAACAAGGCCGGCGGGGAGCTCCGGCAGACGACCGTCGTGACGCGTCATCCCCTTCTTTTTTCCACCGCGCAGGGGGACCCCGTCGTGCATCGCGAGCACGAGGAGGCGCTCCGGCGCTTCGCGGCGCGGGTCGGGCCGTCGGGCCGGCTGTTCCTGACGGCGGTCGGCGCCTGCCTGCTCGCGATGGTCGCCCTCGAGATCGCCCTGGCGGCCGGCGCCCGGACCGTCGGGACCGCGGGGATCGGCCTCAGCATCGCCGCGCTCGGGATCGTCCTCATGGCCCTGCCGCTCTCGACGCCCCAGACCGTCGCCCTGTTCGGCGTCCGGTCCGCGGCGCGGCTGGTCCGTGTTGCGGGAGCGCTGCTCGTCGGCCTCGGGGCGTTCGTCATGCTCCTGGCGCTGTGAGGAATGCGACCCGGCCCGATACACAGCTCCCAGGTTGTGGCGGCGGGCCGCCGCGTGTAGGATGAGCGCCTTTCGAAGGGGGAGATCGCATGCCCGCCGGACGGACCCTCATGGGCGACCCCTCCTCCAGAAGGCTCTTCCTCCTCAGCGGGCTCGCCCTGTTCGTCGAGCTGGCGCTCATCCGCTGGCTGGGGTGCGAGGTCAGGATCTTCGCGTACTTCAAGAACCTGATCCTGATCGCCTGCTTTCTCGGCTTCGGCGCCGGCTTCTACAAGTCCCGGGGACGCATCCGGCTCGGGGCGTCGCTGGCCGTCCTCCTGGCGGTCGTCGCCGCCGTCGCCCTGCCGCCGCGCGCCGGCTGGGAGCTCGGGCCGCAGATCGCCACGCGGGCCCTGTCGAACTTCTACGGCAGCATCTTCATGGGAGACCTGCCCTCCGCCCCGGCCGTCACGATCGGCATCTTCCTGCTGGGCCTGTTCTGGACGGCCGCGCTCTTCCTGGCGAGCAGCGTCGTGCTCTTCGGCTACGCGCAGCGCATCGGCGCGGACATCGACGCCCTCGGGCGGGACGGGAGGCTCAGGGCGTACTCCTGGAACGTCGCGGGGAGCCTGGCGGGAATCCTGGCGTTCGCCCTGGTGTCGCACCTGGCGCTTCCTCCCCTCGCGTGGTTCCTCACCGGGCTCCTGGGGACGGTGCCGTTCGTCCACGGTCTGCGTCCCCGGGCCGCCGCGCTGGCCGGGGCGGTCTTCCTCGTCGTGGCGCTTCCGCCGCAGGCCGGCACGACCTGGTCGCCGTACCACAAGCTCGAGGTGACGCAGAAGCCGGATGGATCGAGGCTGGTCACCGTCAACGGGACCGGGTACATGTTCATGTTCCCGGTCGGCTCCGAGGCGCTCCCCTGGGGCCGCGCCGGGGTCGACCGCTGGCGCCTTCCCTACCGGCTGCACGGGCACGCCGCCCGCGTCCTGATCGTCGGGGCCGGGGCCGGCAACGACGCGTCCGCGGCCCTGCAGTCCGGAGCGGAGCGGGTCGTCGCGGTCGAGATCGATCCGGAGATCTACCGGATCGGCCTGACTCTCCATCCCGACAAGCCGTACCAGGATCCCCGCGTGCACGTGGTCATCGACGACGCCCGCCATTTCGTGGAGACGACACGGGAGCGGTTCGACTTGATCGTCTTCAGCCACCTGGACTCCCACACGGCGCTGTCCGGCTTCACCAACCTCCGGCTCGACAACTACATCTACACGGTGGAGAGCTTCCGCAACTGCCGGCGCCTCCTCGATCCGGGAGGGGCGATCTTCGTGTCGTTCTGGATCACCCAGGACTGGGTGGCCACCCGCTTCATGGAGAATCTGAAAGCCGCGACCGGGCAGGCGCCGGTCGCCTATTTCGTCCGCGACGAGCGCGGGGTCGTCCAGGCGTACTACATCGCGACCGACGTCCCGGAGATCCGCGCACTCGCCGCGGAGATCGGGCGCCAGGGGAACTGGGAGCCGGACCAGACCTCGCCCCCCCCGCCGTCCACCGACGACTGGCCCTTCCTGTTCGCGCAGGGGCGGTTCGTCCCCACCCCGATGCTGCTCCTGGCCGTCCCTCTGCTCGCGCTGTGCTTCGTCGTCGTCGGCCTGGTGCTGCGGCCGGAGCGGGCGGCCGCCGGCGGGGGCTGGGCGCTGGACCGGCATTTCTTCTTCCTGGGGGCGGCGTTCCTGCTCGTCGAGGTGCACAACGTGAGCAAGCTGGCCCTGGTCTTCGGCACGACCTGGACCGTCAATGCCTGGGTGATCAGCGGCGTGCTTCTGGCCGTCCTCCTGGCCAACTTCGTCGTGAGTGTCCGGCCGTCGTGGGGGCGCGGCGTGATCCCGTACGGGCTCCTGCTGGCGAGCCTGGTCGCAGGGGCGGTCCTGAGGCCCGGCGTCCTGACCGCCCTGCCGTTCGGGCGGCTGTGGGCCGCCCTGCTCTACACGCTGCCGCTCGGCTTCGCGGGATCGATCTTCGCCGCGTCGTTCCGCGACGCGCCGGACGCGCCCCGCGCCCTGGGCTCCAACATCCTGGGATCGATCCTGGGTGGGTTCCTCGAGCTGGTCTCGTTCACCGTCGGCCTGTCGGGGCTCTTGTACGTGGCCGCCGGGCTATACGCGCTGTCCTGGCCCCGCGCCCGCGTGCCCGCCCGGGAGACCTAGTCAGAATGCGCCCGATTACAAAAATCGCCGAAGCGGGTGCGCCTCCCCACTAATAGATGATAGGTCCGGGCCGAAAACCCGGGTTCCGGGGCCCTGCGCCCTGGAACCAGGCGGCCCCCTTGAATGGCCCCGGGCGGGCGCTTAGATTCTGCCGACATGGAGGGATCCGCTCCGCCCGAGAGCCGTCCGCCCGAGGCCCCCTTGATCCTCGTCGTCGACGACGAGGCGTCCCTGCGCCTGTTCCTGCGCGAGGCGCTGGAGCACAAGGGCTTTCGTGTGATCGAGGCGGAAGACGGCGTGCGCGCCGTCGAGCTCTGCCGGAACAAGAGACCCGAGCTGATCCTTCTCGACGTCAACATGCCCGAGATGGACGGGTTCGAGGCGTGCGCCGCGATCCGCCTGCTGCCCGGCTGCGAGACGACGCCGATCCTGATCCTCACCAGCCTGGACGACCTCGAATCGGTCAGCCGCGCGCGCGAGGCCGGCGCCACCGACTTCGCCCTGAAGCCGATCAGCATGCCGATCCTGGACCACCGCGTCCGCTACATGCTGCACGCCAAGAGCAATCTCGACCGCCTGGCCCGAAGCGAGGAGCGGCTGGCCCGGGCGCAGCGCATCGCCCGCCTGGGGAACTGGGAGTGGGACGTCCAGTCGGGCGAGATGCACTGGTCGGAGGAGATGTACCGCCTGTACGGCGTCATCCCCGGACCGTCCGCCCCGGGGCGCGATCGCCTGCTCGATCGGATCCACGTCGACGATCGGGAGATGCTGTCCCGCGCGATCGTCGAGGCCCTGCGCGGCGAGAAGCCGTACAGCCTCGATTTTCGCGTGGTCCCGCCGGACGGCGTGGAGCGTTTCGTCCACGAGGAGGCGGAAATCCTGTTCGACGCGGCCGGGACCGCCGTCCGCATGGTCGGCACCACGCAGGACATCACGGAGCGGAAGCGGGCCGAGGGGCAGATCCGCATCCTCGCCTATTACGACGGCCTGACGCTCCTGCCGAACCGGCGCCTCTTCCTGGAGAAGCTCGGCGTGACGCTGGAGAACGTCAAGCGCCGGGGCGGCTTCCACGCCGTGCTCTTCCTCGATCTCGACCGGTTCAAGCAGATCAACGACACCCTCGGCCACGGCGTGGGGGACCGGCTGCTCCAGGCGGTCGCCGAGCGACTGCGCCGGAGCCTGCGCAGCAGCGACGCGATCGCCCGCGGCGACCTGGCCGGGACGAACGAGGACGTCTGCCGCCTCGGCGGCGACGAGTTCATCGTCTCGATCTCGAACATCTCCCGGGGAGAGGATGCCGCCTCGGTGGCGAAGCGCATCCTCGAGGCCCTGCAGCAGCCGTTCCGCCTGGACGAGCAGGAGGTCTTCATCTCCGCCAGCATCGGCATCAGCCTGTTCCCGCAGGACGGGACCGACCTCGAGACCCTTTTGAAGAACGCCGATGCGGCGATGTACCAGGCCAAGGAGGCGGGCCGCAACAACTGCCAGTTCTTCAGCCAGTCGATGAACGTCACGGCGGTGAAGCGCCTGTCGCTCGAGAACAAGCTGCGCCGCGCCCTGGAGCGCGAGGAGTTCCAGCTCTACTACCAGCCCCAGATCGACGTGCGGACCTGGTCGATCGCCGGCGCGGAGGCCCTCATCCGCTGGCGGCACCCGGACCTCGGGCTGGTCATGCCCTCGGACTTCATCCCGCTGGCCGAGGAGACCGGCCTCATCCTGCCGATCGGCGACTGGATCCTCCGCACCGCCAGCGCCCAGGCCATGGCCTGGCAGAAGGCGGGGCACGCCCCCCTGGTCATGGCGATCAACATCTCGGGCCGCCAGTTCCGCGAGCGGAACCTGGCCAGGATGATCGAGCAGGCGCTCGGCGGGATCGGGCTCGACCCGCACAGGCTCGAGCTCGAGATCACCGAGAGCGTCCTGATGCGGAGCGCCGAGGAGACGGTCGACACGTTGAAGATGCTCAAGGCGATGGGGACCCGGATCGCGGCGGACGACTTCGGGACGGGCTACTCATCTCTGAGCTACCTGAGGCGCTTCCCGATCGACACGCTGAAGCTCGACCAGTCGTTCATCCACGAGGTCGTCTCCGATCGCGGCACCGCCGCCATCGTCGCGGCGGTGATCGGGATGGCGCACGGCCTCGGCCTCGAGGTCATCGCCGAGGGGGTCGAGACCCCGGAGCAGCGCACCCTGCTGTTCCAGGAGGGCTGTCACATCATGCAGGGCTACCTGTTCGGACGGCCGCTCCCCGCGGTGGAGTTCGAGCAGCTCCTGATCAACCGGCCCGGCGACCTGTCCCGGCCGGCCCGCGCCGGCTAGGGGTGTGTAATCCCGCCGGTTCCGCCGCGCCGCCCGTGCCCCCGCCCGCCGCGCCTTGCGCCCGGAAGCACCGCACCAGCATCGCCGCGACGTAAAGCGCCGTCAGCCAGCTCAGGACGAAGAAGCGCAGGTCGGGGACGGCCGCTGCCTGGGGGACGAGGCGCACCGCCGCGGCGGCGATCCAGAACACCGCGACGGTCACGAGCGCGTCGCGGCGCCCCGGGAACATGAAGGGGACGAGGCTGAGCACGACGTAGTCGTAGTGGGCCAGGTGCAGGCAGGCGTAGACCAGGACCAGGCCCGCGAACAGGCCGTCGGGCGGCCGGCCGCGATGCAGGAACGCCAGGAGCGCCGCCCCCAGCAGGACCAGCACGCTCAGGCAGGCCCCGCGGTTCGCGGCGAGCGCCTTCGTCGCCTCGGCGGACCAGTCGACCGCCCGGCCCTCCTCCCAGGCGCGCTGGATCGCGGCCACGTTGTGATCGCCCCCGTAGAAGAAGAGATAGCTCAGCCCGAGGAGGTTCACCGACAGCCTCCCGCTGTGGAGCGAGAGCTTCCGGCCGAACTCCCCCCAGGCGTTCTCTCCGGCCGGCGCGGGCAGGAGTGCCGTCGCCGCCACCAGCAGGATGACGGCCGCCACGGCCGCGGCATAGAGAGGCGCGTGCCGGCGCAGCACGGCGCGGCGGTCCCGGCCGAGCAGGTTCTGGAGCGCCAGGCCCGCGAGCAGGATGAACGGGAACACGCGCAGGAGCCCCGCCACCGCGAAGGCGCCGCCGCTCAGGGCCATCCGCTGCCGGGTGTACGCGATCAAGGCGAGCAGCAGGACCAGCACGTGCAGATGGCGGAGGTACGCCCCGCCCGTGTACGCCGCGTCGTTGAACGGGTTGACCGCCCAGAGGAAGACGAACAGGGCGCCCGTGCCGGGGCCGACCCACAGCGCGAGCAGCCCCCCCGCGACGACGACCAGCGCAACGTCCAGCCACGCCGCGAGCCGGATGCAGGCCGGGGTCGACAGGAACGGCTGCCGGGCGAGCCCGCCCAGGACCGCCGTGACCAGCGGCGAGCCGTTGTAGCCGTGATCCTGCAGGCTCTCCCCGACTCTCCAGAGAACCCCGTCCACCTCGCGGAAGTACGAGATGTCGCTGCGGAACGCCGCCCAGCGCTCCGGCGTGAACCGGGCGCGGATCGCGTCCGCCCTCGCGATGACGGCGGGGCGCGGCTCCATCTCGTAGGACCGGAGCGACCGGACCTGGAGGTCGGGGTCCAGCGAGGACGGGTCGTCCTCGTAGTCGGCGATGACCGTGGCTTCGTACAGCCCGGAATACCCCACCTCGGGGAAGTACTTGGTGCCGACGTAGTAGTGGAAGAACTCGTTGAGGTTGAAGCCCTCCCGGGCGACGAAGACCACGTGGGGCAGGAGCGCCGCGGCGGCCAGGAGCGACATCAGGAGGACTTCGTGACGCGCGACGGCGGGGAGGCGGTCCTTCAGCCGGAGCACGAGGAGGAACGCTCCGAGCAGGATGATGGAGAGGACCGGGACCGCAGCCGTCACTGGAGCTCCTCACCCACACGATCGGCGCGGATCCAGAACCACAGGACGGCGCCGACCAGGGCGAAGATCGATCCGGTCGCCAGGGCCGCCTCCCAGCCGAGGCCCTCGACCGTCAGGGGCACGAGCAGCGCCCCGATGCCGCCGACCACGTTCCCCCCGGTGTTCAGTACGCCGCACGCCGTCGAGGAGTGCCTTCCCGACACCGAGGCGGTCGCGGCCCAGAACGGCCCTTCGGTCATCTGCTGGAAGCCGAGGCAGAGGGACAGCCAGGCCACGGCGACAATCGGATTGCCCGCGGTCGCCGCGGCGACGATGCAGCCCGCCGTCAGCGTCAGGCCGACGATGGAGGGCAGCCTGCAGCCCCAGCGCTTCCCGAAGCGTCGTCCGAGCCCGTCGCAGATCGCCCCGCCCGCGAGCGCGCCCACCGCCCCGGCGATCCAGGGGGCCGACGCGTAGAAGCCCCCCTCGAGGGCCTTGAATCCCCGGCTCTCGACCAGGTAGATGAACAGCCAGTTGAAGAACAGGTAGAAGACGTAGTTGCTGCAGAAATAGCTGAGTGTCAGGAGCAGGACATCGCGGTTCCTCAGTACCCGCATCCAGTTTGCTCTCGCAGCCGTTGCCGGCGGGGCTGGACGGTCCGCATCGATCAGCGCCAGCTCCTCGCGGCTGACGCCCGGGTGCTCTGCTGGACGGTCCCTGACGTACCACCACCACAGGGCCGCAGTCAGGAAGGCCAGGGGAGCCGTCAGGACGAACGACGGGCGCCAGCCGAACGACTCCAGCATCCAGGCGATCAGGGGGCCGGTCGCCGAAGCGCCCAGAGTCAGCCCGGCATTGCTGAGTCCGTTCGGAAAGGCCCAACCCGAGACCGGGAACCAGTCGCGGATGGTGCCGCCCCCCTGGACCGGGTAGAGCGGCGCCTGGGCGACCCCCATCAGGAAGCGAAGCCCGATCAGGGCGGCGAGGATCACGGAAGGAGACGCGAGCGTCCGGCCGGGAATCATGCCGACGAGCAGGTTCAATACGCCCCACGCGATGGCGATGTGGGTCAGCGCCCTCCGGCTGCCGACCGCGTCGCCGTAGACACCGCCGGGAAACTGGAAGATCGCGTACCCCCAGGCGAACGACGCGAGCACCATCCCCAGCTGGAAGTGCGTCAGGCCGAGGTCCTTCATCATCCACTCGCCCGCGACGGACATGTTCGTCCGCAGCAGGTACGCCACGAAGCTCGAGAGGAAGAGCAGGGCCAGGATGATCCAGCGGACCGAAGTCGTCCGCCCTGCGGGGTGATCGACCGGCGCGGGGGTCACGGGCCGGGATCATAGCCCCATTGCCTCAGAATCGTCGCCCGCAAGCGGCTCCGGGAACCTGCGTCCCGGTCCTGGCGTACTATCCGGCAGTCCAGCGTGCAACGAACGCGGAGGAGCCAGGCATGAACCCGGAACTCGTCATCGACGGCGTGACCAAGACCTATCCCAACGGCGTGCAGGCCCTCAAGGGGGTCTCGCTGCGCATCCCCGCCGGCATGTTCGGGCTCCTGGGGCCGAACGGCGCCGGGAAATCGACCCTGATGCGCACCATCGCCACCCTGCAGGAGCCCGACCAGGGCTCGATCACCTTCGGCGACATCGACGTTTTGCGGCAGAAGGACCAGGTGAGGCGGACCCTCGGGTACCTGCCTCAGGAGTTCGGCGTGTACCCGAAGGTCTCGGCGCTCGAGCTGCTCGACCACTTCGCGGTCCTCAAGGGGCTGGTCGAGAGGCGGAAGCGCGCCGAGGTCGTGGACGCCGTCCTGCGCCGGACGAACCTCTGGGACGTGCGCAAGCGGCGGCTCGGCACCTTCTCCGGCGGGATGAAGCAGCGCTTCGGGATCGCCCAGGCGCTGCTCGGGAACCCGCGGCTCATGATCGTCGACGAGCCGACCGCCGGCCTCGATCCGGCCGAGCGGCTGCGTTTCCACAACCTGCTCAGCGAGATCGGCGAAAACATCGTGGTGATCCTCTCGACCCACATCGTCGAGGACGTGAGCGACCTGTGCAGCCGGATGGCGATCATCGCCTCGGGTCGGGTCCTCCACAGCGGCGAGCCGCAGGCGGCCATCGACACGCTGCGGGGCCGGATCTGGAAGAAGATCGTGCCGCGCGAGCAGCTGGCCGACCACGAGCGCGATCTCGAGGTCATCTCGACCCACCTGGTCGCCGGACGGACTGCGATCCACGTCCTGGCCCCGACCCGCCCGGACCCCTCGTTCCAGGAGGTCCCGGCCGACCTGGAGGACGTCTACTTCTCCACGCTGCGCGCAGCCGAAGCGAAGGCGGCCTGATCCCGATGCTCCTGCGCATCTGCGCCTTCGAGATCCGCTACCAGCTGAGGCAGCCGCTCTTCTGGGTGGCCGCGGCGCTCTTCTTCCTCATGGCCTTCGGCGCCGTGACCACGGACGTCATCCAGATCGGGGGGGCGATCGGCAGCGTCAACCGGAACGCCCCGTTCGTCCTGATGCAGATCCTGCTGGTGATGACCGTGATCGGAACCTTCCTGACCACGGCGTTCGCGGCGGGAAGCATTCACAGGGACGTCGAGACCCAGGCGGATGCCATCTTCTTCTCGTACCCGATCCGCAAGGTCGACTACCTGTTCGGCCGGCTCTCCGGCTCCCTGGCGATCTCCTGGGTGGTCTACGGCGCCGTCCTGCTCGCGGTGGCGATCGGCGGGCTGATGCCCTGGCTGGAGCCCGAGCGCATCGGGCCGTTCCGCCTGGCCCCCTACGTCTTCTCGATGCTGGCGTTCGTCCTGCCGAACGTCATCATCACGGGCGCCTTCTTCTTCGCCCTGGCCGCCCTCACGCGAAGCCTGCTCTACACCTACGCCGGCGTCGTGGTCTTCTTCGTCGCCTACCTGACCTCGAGCATCCTCCTCGAGGACATCGAGAACAAGCATCTCGTCGCGCTGCTCGATCCGTACGGCTTCGGCGCGTTCGAGCTGGTCACGCGGTACTGGACCGTGGCCGAGAAGAACGCGGGGATGATGCCGCTCATGGGCGCGCTGCTCGAGAACCGCCTCCTGTGGCTGGCGATCTCGGCGGCCGTCATGGTCTTCACCTGGGTCCGCTTCAAGTTCACGACCGTCCAGGGAGGCAAGGCCCGCGGGCGGCGTGGCGCGCGGGCATCCGCTGCGCCGGAGGAGCGCGGCGACCGCACGGCCGCCGCGGCCCCCCTGCCGGCGGCCGCCCCGTCCTTCGGTCCCCGGACGACCTGGACGCAGTTCCTGCGCCAGACACGCATCGAGACGTTCGGCGCCCTGCGCGGGCTGCCGTTCCTGATCATGCTCTTCGCCGGGCTGGTCAATCTCTTCGGCGGCACGTACTCCCTCGACGACCTCTACGGCACGCGGATCTATCCCGTCACGAACCTGATGCTGCGCGCCATCGGAGGCAACTTCGGGCTGTTCGTGTTTCTCGTGCTCACGTTCTACAGCGGGGACCTGGTGTGGCGAGAGCGCAATCTCCGCATGTCGGAGCTGTTCGACGCCCTGCCCATGCGCACGTGGGTAGGCTGGGCCTCGAAGCTGGCGGCCCTCGGCTGGATCCTCGTCACGATGCTGGTCGCGGTCTTCCTGACCAGCCTGGGCATCCAGGCGTCCACGGGATACACCCACTTCGAGATCCCCGTCTATCTCAAGGGGCTGTTCCTCGTGGCGATGCCGCAGTTCCTGTTCTACGCCGCCCTGTGCCTCTTCGTGCAGGTCGTGGTGAACAGCAAGTTCATCGGCTGGCTCGTCTCGAGCCTGTTCTACATCGCGGGGTTCGTCCTGCCCGCGCTCCGGCTCGATCATCACCTGTACCGGTTCGGGACCGCCCCCGATGCGCCCTACTCCGACATGAACGGATACGGCCACTTCGTGCAGCCGATGTTCTGGTTCTTCCTGTACTGGGGGCTGATCTGCGTCGGGCTCGTGGGCCTGGCGCACCTGCTCTGGGTGCGCGGCACCGAGACGACCCTTGCGCTCCGCCTGCGGCAGGGGCGCCATCGCCTGACGCGGCCCGCGGCGGCGGCCCTTCTGGCCGCGCTGGTCGGCGCGGTGGCAACGGGCGGCTTCATCTATTACAACACCAACGTCCTGAACATCTACCGGCCGGCCAAGACCCGCTTCGACCGCCAGGCCGAGTACGAGAAGAAGTACCGGCAGTACCTCCGGCTGCCGCAGCCGCGGGTGACCGACGTCTACGCCGACGTCGACATCCATCCCGAGAGCCGGTCGGTCGCCATCCGGGGGACCTACACGCTGGAAAACCGGACCGGGGCCCCGGTCGATCGCCTGCACCTCTACCTGAACCCCGACGTGCGTGTCCGCACCCTCGAGCCGGAGGGCGCGAAGCCCGAGATGGTTGACGAGGACCTGGGCTACCGGATTTTCCGGCTCGATCCGCCGCTGGCCCCGGGGGCGATCCTGCACGTGAGCTACGACCTGGCCGTCGAGAACCGGGGCTTCGTGAACAACGGCTCGCGCAACGAGATCGTCTACAACGGCACCTTCTTCAACAGCTTCGACTTCTTCCCGCACGTCGGCTACGTCCGGAATGTCGAGCTGGACGATCCGAACGAGCGCCGCCGGCGCGACCTGCCGCCGGTGCAGCGCTTCCCGAAGATCGACGACGCGGCGGCGCGGCAGGACAACTACCTGTCCGGCGAGGCGGACTGGATCCACTTCGCGACCACGGTGAGCACCAGCCCCGACCAGATGGCGATCGCCCCCGGGTACCTGAAGCGCGAGTGGATGGAGAACGGCCGGCGCTACTTCCGGTACGAGATGGACTCCCCGATCTTCGACTTCTTCGCCTATCTCTCCGCCCGCTACGTCGTGAAGCGCGACCGGTGGAACGACGTCGCGATCGAGATCGATTACCACCCCGATCACGCCTACAACGTCGACCGGATGATCGCCGCCGTGAAGGCATCGCTCGACTACTTCACGACGCAGTTCGGTCCCTACCAGCACCACCAGGTCCGGATCGTCGAGTTCCCGCGCTACGCCCGGTTCGCCCAGTCGTTCCCGAACACCATCCCGTTCTCGGAGAGCATCGGCTTCATCGCACGGCTCGACGATCGCCCCGACGCCATCGACTACGTCTCCTACGTCACGGCCCACGAGGTGGCGCACCAGTGGTGGGCGCACCAGGTCATGGGGGGAAACGTCCAGGGGGCGACGCTCATGTCCGAGACCATGTCCCAGTACTCGGCCCTCATGGTCATGGAGCACATGGCCGGCCGCGACAAGATGCGCCGGTTCCTGAAGTACGAGCTGGATCGCTACCTGTCGGGACGCGGCGGCGAGCGCATCGAGGAGCTGCCGATCTACCTGGTCGAGGACCAGCCGTACATCCATTACCGCAAGGGGAGCCTGGTGATGTACGCCCTCAAGGACTACGTGGGGGAGGCGCCCCTCAACCGGGCCCTGGCGGAGTACGTCCGGGCGGTGGCCTTCCAGAAGCCGCCGTACACGTACTCGCTCGAGTTCCTCGACTACATCAAGCGGGCGGTGCCGCCCGATCGCCAGGCGATCCTCGAGGACCTGTTCCGGAACATCACGCTGTACGAGAACAAGGCCACCCAGGCGACCTGGTCGAAGCGCGAGGACGGCAAGTACGTCGTCCGCATCGAGGTCGCCGCCGCCAAGTTCCGCGCCGACGGCAAGGGACGGGAGACCTCGGCCCCCCTGGACGACTGGATAGACATCGGCGTCTTCGGCCCGCGCGACCCGAAGGGCCCGTCCGAAGGGCGCCTGCTTGCCCTCGAGAAACGCCGCGTCGACGGGTCCGGCACCACCTTCGAAATGGTCGTGGACGAGGAGCCGAAGAAGGCCGGCATCGACCCGTTCAACAAGCTGATCGACCGCAA
>Ga0114129_10008222_pt1 | contig 14875 bp, 14 predicted proteins | sample RhiMetdeltSRZDD1_FD_80071 | JGI IMG/M metagenome (GOLD analysis project Ga0114129, IMG submission 80071) | Populus rhizosphere microbial communities from Tennessee, USA - Rhizosphere MetaG P. deltoides SRZDD1 (version 2) (version 2) | ecosystem: Host-associated > Plants > Roots > Rhizosphere >...
GATCGTCGACCGGTTCTGCGTACTCGGGCCCGTGGAAGCCCACGTGGCGCGGCTGAAGGAGCTGCGGGAGCTGGGCGTGGACCAGTTCGCGGTGTACCTCCAGCACGACGACAAGGAGCACACCCTGGCCGCGTACGGGACGGGCGTGATCCCGGCGCTGTAGTCGGGTGTCGGCGCGGCGGCCCTTCCGGCGTGTCGCGCCTATTACGCGCACCGCCCCGAACAAGATCGCTGTCTGCGGGCGGAAAGTGAAGTCCGACTTCACTTTCCGCCCGCAGACAGCGATCTTCTAGCGGTTAGACGAACCTTGCTCTGCTTACCGTGACGCATCACCGGCAGCGGGCGTCGTGCGCGCGGCGGGGTGGCCGGTCGGCGGTGTTGCGTCACCGTAAGCAGAGCAAGCGGCAACCCCCCGTCGGATGATCGCGGTCCCGGGTGCGTACGCGAAGCGGCGCCGCACTTTCGCACCGCGGATCGCGATCAAGGGGTTCGCGCGGCCGAGCCCGGGCCCGCCCCGGCCCGTCGCGCACGCCCCGCCCGTCGCGCCAGGCCCACCCGGCCCAGCCGCGCCGCCCCGCCCGCCACGCCAGCCCCGTCCGGCCCACCTCAGCCCAGGGCGCGCGTCTCGATCTCCAGGCGCTCGGTCAGCGTACGGTGCACCGGGCAACGGTCGGCCAGGGCGACGAGCGTCCCGCGCTGGTTCGGGGTCAGGTCGCCGGTGAGCCGGACCTCCCGGATGATCCGGTCGAGGCGCAGGTCCTTCGTCTCGCAGTCGGCGCAGTCGTCGGCGTACACCCGCTCGTGCGTCAGGTGCACCTCGACGCCGTCCAGCGGCCAGCCTTTGCGGGCGGCGTACAGGCGCAGGGTCATCGCGGTGCACGAGCCCAGCGCGGCGAGCAGCAGGTCGTACGGGGACGGGCCGAGGTCGGACCCGCCCGCCTCGACCGGCTCGTCGGCCACCAGCCGGTGCTCCCCGGCGGTGATGTCGGTGGTGAACGGTCCGGCGCCGACGCCGCGGACGACAACAGTCATGGCCCAGGCTAACGCGACCGCCCGACCGGGCCCGGACCGCGTCGACACCTATCGCGTGAACCATTCTTGCGCGACCATGAGTCGTCATATGTGACCGCCCCGTGAGCGAAGGTGACTCAGATGACCGAAACATCACCCAGGCCTGCGGGCGAATTCTCCCGGGAGGAGATCGCCAAAGAACTGTTGCACGACTACTCCACGAGCCGTACCGGAGTCGTTCCGGTCAATGAACGCCGATCTTTGTACCACTTCCTCGCACTGTGGGTCACGCTGGCGGCCGGGTTCACGTATCTGTTCCTCGGCTTCCAGTATCACGATGCCGGGTACTCGCTCGGCAAGGCCGTCGGCGCGGGTGCGCTCGGCGCGCTGTGCTATCTGGCGTACGCGCTGCCCGCGGCGTACCTCGGCTCCCGTACGGGGCAGACACACGCCCTGCTGACCCGGTCCATTCTCGGCGTCGCGGGCTCGTTCCTCGTCTCGCTGCTGCTGATCCTCGTGGCGGCGGGCTGGGTCGCGTTCGCCTTCAACCTGCTGGCGACGCTGTTCGACGGGCTGTTCGGCTGGGGCAACATCGTGCTGATCAGCGTGCTGCTGGCCGCGATCGGGATCGTCAACAACCTGTTCGGCTTCACCGGCATCACCGCGTTCGCGCGTTTCGTCGTCGCGCCGCTGATGATCGTGTGGGTGCTGTACCTGGTGATCAAGGGGGTCACCGACATCCCGTCGGATGTGCTGTCGGCCAGCCCACCGACCGAGGCGCCGCTGCCGCTCCTGGCCGGTATCGCGCTCGCGATCGGCTCGGTGATGTGGGGCAACGAGCCCGACACGTGGCGGTACGGAAAGCCCCGCTTCCTCTGGCCGGTCGTACCCTATTTCGTGGCGCTGGCGGTGGGCCTCGTACTCTTCGTGGCCGGCGGCTGGATGATGGCCGAACTGTCGAAGGCGGGCCCGTTCGAGTTCGGCGCCGCGTACAAGTACACGGTCGGCTATTCGCTGTTCGGCGCATTGTGGCTCGGGGCGATCGTCGCGTTCGTGTTGCAGATCGCGATCAACGACGGCAACTACTACGAAATGATCAATGCGGGCCAGAACCTGCTGGGTCAGGCGCGCCAATGGCGGCGCTGGTACACGTGCCTGCTCGTCACCGCGATCGCGATGCTGTTCACGTGGTGGTTCCCCCATGTGGAGAACGGCTTCTTCAAGGTCGCCGGCTGGTCGTCGATCGCGCTTCCGAGTACCACGATGGTCATGATTGTCGATCAGTTCGTGCTGCCGCGGATCGTGGGGGTCGTCCGCCGGGTCGACCAGATCCCGAGCTGGCGTGGTGCGGCGGTGGGCAACTGGCCCGGGATCGTCTCGGTGCTGGTGGCCGTGCTGTTCGGGGCGTGGGGGCTGCAGCTGCTGCCGGGCCAGGAGACGGCGCCGTCGCTCGGGCTGGTACCCGTCGAGGCCTGGTTGATCGCCGGCGTGCTCTACCTCGTGCTGGCCCTGATCGCGGGCCGGTTGCCCGGCGGCCACGGCGTGCTCGGCCACGCCCGCGGCAGCGCGCCCGTGCCGGCGCAGCGCGGCGATCGCGAGAGTACGGAGGTGCCCGCGTGACCACCACCGCGACCGAGTTGCTCGACGCCGTACGCCACGAGGCGCACGCGGGCGCGCAGCCCAACCGGCTGGTCCCGCTGATCGCGTCCGGCGACGCTCCACTGTCGACGGTCGGCGCGCTGGCGGCCGAGGAGGTGCTGATCGTCGCGAGCGACCGGCGCAGCTTCCTGCACCTCGCGGCGCGGGCCGAGGAGCCCCACGCGACCGGGTTCCTGGCGTCCCTCGGGCAGGGCGAGAGCATGGCGCTGGCCACGCTGCCCGCGCTGCTGCGGGCGACCGGGATGACCGGGGAGTACGAGCCGGAGCCGGGCTGCCAGGCGTACCCGGCGTACCTCGCCTGGCTCTCGCTCAACGGCCCGCCGGCCGACGTGATCCTGGCGCTGCTGGTGAACTTCGACGCGTGGGGCGGGTACTGCGCCACCGTGGCCAAGGCCCTGCGCGGGCACTACGGGCTGGACGACGAGGCGTGCGGGTTCTTCGACTTCTTCGCGACGCCGGTGCCCGAGCTGACCGCGCAGGGGCTCGCGGCGGTGCAGGCGGCCCTCGACGGCGGAGCCGACCTGCGGGCCGGGCGGCGGTACGCGCGCCTCCTGTCGGCCTACGAGATCAGCTTCTGGAACACCTTGGCGGACAAGGCGGCCTGATCGACGGGCGGGTCGGACGGCGGGCGCTGGCGGATCAGCTCCAGCCGGCCGACCCCGCCCTGCTCGTGCAGGTCGAGGAAGAGGTCGACGAGGTCGGGGTCGAACTGGGTACCGCGCGCGGTCCACAGCTCCTCGCGGGCGCGCTCCTCGCTCAGCGCGCCCTGGTACGACCGGTCGGAGCGCATCGCCGCCCACGCGTCGCACACCGCGATGATGCGGGCCTCCAGCCGGATGTCGGTGCCCTGCAGGCGATCCGGGTACCCGGTGCCGTCGAACCGCTCGTGGTGCTGGCGGATGACGTCGGCCACGCCCGCGAAGCCGGGGACGAGCCGGGCCAGCCGCGCGCCGTAGTCCGGGTGCTGGCGCAGCAGCGCCCACTCCTCCTCGCTCAGCGAGCCCGGCTTGGTGAGGATCGACTCGCAGACCACGATCTTCCCGATGTCGTGCAGCCGGCCGGCCAGCTCCAGGCGCCACATGGTGTTCTCGTCGTGGCCGAGCTTCGCCGACAGGAGGGTGGCCCACCGGCTGATCGCGCTGCTGTGCTCGTGCGCGGACAGCAGCGCGTCGACCTGGTCGGCGACGTGCCGCAGGAAGTCGATCATCGGCGCCTGGTCGCCCATCAGCGCCTCGGTCCCGGACGTGGGCAGGCCGGGCTCGCCGACCACGACCCGGTCGCGGCCGCGCGCCTTCGCCCGGTACAGCGCCCGGTCGGCCGCCGCGACCAGCGCCTCGGGGCTGTCGCCGTTGCGCGGGTAGCTCACCGCGCCGACCGAGACCGTGACCAGGACGCTGGTACTCGACGAGACGGCGATCGGCCCGCTGGCCACCCGCAGCCGCAGCCGCTCCGAGATCAGCGCGAGGTCGTCGAGCTCCGCGCCCGGGACCAGCAGGGCGAACTCCTCGCCGCCGTAGCGGGCGAGCACGTCGCCGGTACGGATCGCGCCGCGCAGCCGGTGCGCGATCTCGATGAGCGCCCGGTCGCCGGCCGGGTGTCCATAGTGGTCGTTGATGGATTTGAAGTTGTCGACGTCCACGATGAACACGCCGACCCGGGTCCCGCCCCGGCGCGCCCGGGCCACCTCCAGCGCCAGTTGGGCCTCCAGGAACCGCCTGGTGTGCAGGCCGGTGAGCCCGTCGGTGATGGCGAGCCGGCGCTGGTCGACGATCAGCCCGTACAACCGCGCCCACGTGACGAAGAACAGCAGCACGCAGGCGCCCGTCGCGGCCGGCAGGACGGTGGCGGTGTTGCCGCGGACGTGCTCGATCAGCAGCACGATCGGCGCCACGGTCGCGGCCAGGGACAGCAGCACGATACGGCCCGGCCGGCTGCCGCGGTCGGTCGCGTGCGACGGCTGCCCGAGCCGGCTCATCGTGGGGTGCAGGGCCGCGGCGCCGAGGCACAGGTTGCCGCCGAGCCAGATCAGGTCGATGAAGTTGCCGGTCGTGTAGACGTTGTTGACCTGCATGGCCACGTAGATGGTGTCGGCCGTGAGGATCGCCGCCAGGTTCGCGCAGAGGAGGAGGAACGAGCCTGGTCGCCGGCCGGGCCCGAGCACGAGGCGCAGCGCCACGGCCAGCACGAGCAGATCCATCGTCGGGTACGCGACGGAGGCCGCGCCGGCCGCGCTGAGCTCGCCGCCGACCTGCGGGGAGATCAGGTACACCCACGTGAGCAGCGCGGCGACCAGCCCGAGCGCGAGGGCGTCCAGCAGCCCGGACAGGTCCCGGCCGGTCACCCGCTGGCGGATCAGCAGCACGAGGCCCGCCATCATCAGCGGGTAGTGGCCGAGGTAGAGCACGTCGGCGGTCGACGGGTACGCCGTGTGCCCGAGCAGGAAGTGCGAGATGTAGAAGGCGGCGTCGGCCGCGGCGTACACGACCTGGCTCAGGCCGAGCAGCAGCCAGGAGAGCGCGGGGCGGGGCCGGTTGCGCAGGATCCCCACGCCCACGGCGACCGCGGCGGACGCGCTGACCAGGCAGTACAGCACGACGCGCAGGACGAGCGCGGACTCGCCGTCACGGGGGAGGAGGTAGTAGCCGACCGCACCCGCGGACCCGACCAGGAGGTAGACCAACCATGCTCGCGCCGGCACCCCGCGCGCCGTCGGCTCCATCGAGTGTCCTCACGATCCGTCGATCGACGACTATTGGTCATGAGAGTCCCCCCGGCTGACCCGGTCTACACCGTAGACCTTGTGACCTAGCGTGCCAAGCTGGACGCAGCGCGCGTCGAAACCGGGACAGCTGTCCGCTCAGACTCGGGACAAACTGCTGATTCGGGCCATCTCGTCATCGCTCAGCGTGAACGAGTAGACATCGATGTTGGTAACGATGCGGTCGGGCGTAGCCGACTTGGGAATCGCGACGACGCCGAGTTGTACGTGCCAGCGCACGACGACCTGGGCCGCCGTGACGCCGTGCGCGGCGGCGATGCCCGCGAGCACCGGGTCGGTGAACCTGAGCCGCTTGAAGGGGCTGTACCCCTCGACGACGACCCCACGCCGGGTGGCCTCGGCGAGCAGACCAGGGTCGTACCGCAGCGGGCTCCACGGGATCTGGTTCACCGCGGGCATCTCGCCGGTGGCGTCGACCAGCTCGTCGAGCTGCGCCGTCGAGTAGTTGCTCACGCCGACGGCCCGCACCAGCCCGTCCGCCCGGGCGGCCAGCAGCTCCCGCCACACCGGGACCGACGAACCGCGGTCCGGCGGCCAGTGGATGAGCCACAGGTCCACGTACTCCAGGCCGAGGTTATTCAGGCTCGTGGCGAGCGTACGGCGTTCCCGGCCCACGCGTCCCGGCGGCAGCTTCGTCGTGACGAACACGTCGGGGCGGGGTACGCCGCTGTCGTGGACGGCGCGGCCCACCTCTTTCTCGTTCTGGTACATGGTGGCCGTGTCGAGGTGCCGGTACCCGTGCTCCAGCGCGTACCGCATGGCCCGGTAGCCCTGCTCGCCGCCCAGTTGCCAGGTGCCCAGCCCGATCCGGGGCATGCGTACGCCTCCGGCCAGCTCGACCGTCTGCTCGTCCACACATCGATCATGCCACCCGCGGGCGTACCCGTGGCACGCTGAACACATGTTCACGGCGGTCTTCGCGTACGAGGTCGAACCGGCCATGGTCGATGCGTTCGAGGCGGCGTACGGGCCGGGCGGGCGCTGGTCGGCCCTGTTCGAGGGCGAGCCGGGCTACCTGGGTACCGAGCTGCTGGCCGACGACGAGCGCCCCGGCCGGTACCTCGTCCTCGACCGCTGGGTGTCCGCCGCGACGTACGCGGTGTTCCTGCGCGACCGCGTCGCCGAGTACACCTCCCTCAGCGACGCCTGCGCGCACCTCTACCTCAGCGAGACCCGGATCGGCCGGTTCAGTTCTGGGATGCTGCCGGGATGAAGCCCGGGATGAAGCCGTTCGCCTCGTCACAGGACCTGACCGCCAGGACCGAGACACTGGAGATCCTGGCCGACGGCGTGTACGCCCTGACGGCCGAGGGCGACCCGAACGTCGGCGCGATCGAGGGCGAGGACTTCGTCGTCTGCGTGGAGGCGCGCGCGACGCCGGTGATGGCCGGCCGCTGGCTCGACCGGCTGCGGGAGTACACCGACAAGCCGGTGCGGTTCCTCGTGCTGTCGCACTACCACGCGGTGCGTACGCTCGGCGCCGCCGCGTTCGGCGCCTCGACGATCGTCGCGCACGACCTGACCCGCACGCTGATCGCGGAGCGCGGCGCAGCCGACTGGGCGTCGGAGGCCGGGCGGATGCCGCGGCTGTTCGAGGGCGCCGGGTCGATACCGGGGCTCACCTGGCCCACGCTCACCTTCACCGACCAGCTGATGATCGACCTCGGCGGCGACCGGGGCGAGCTGGTCCTCGCGTACCTGGGCCGCGGCCACACCGCCGGCGACATCGTGGCCTGGCTGCCGCGGCAGCGGATCCTGTTCGCCGGCGACCTCGTCGAGGCCCGGGCCGCCCTCTACACCGGCGACGCGTTCCACGCCGACTGGCAGGCCGGCACGCTGGACCGGGTCGCCGACCTGGGCGCCGAGGTGCTGGTCGGCGGGCGCGGCGCGGTGGCCCGCGGCCGGGGGGCCGTCGACGCCGCGATCGCGCAGACCCGGGACTTCCTGCGGGTCATGCGCGACGAGGTCGGAGCTGTGCACGCCGCCGGCGGGACCGCCCGGGCGGCGTTCGAGGCGGCCCACACCGCGCTCGCGCCCGCGTACGGGACCTGGCCGATCTTCGAGCACTGCCTGCCGTTCAACGTCCAGCGGCTCTGGGACGAGCTGGACGGCATCGACTGGCCGCGCGTCTGGACCGCCGAGCGCGACCGCGAGGTCTGGGACGCGCTGCAGTCGTGACCGCGGGGACGGCACCGGTGCTGGTCGCGGGCGCCGGCCCGGTCGGCCTCACCGCGGCGCTCCTGCTCGCCCGCTGGCGGGTGCCGGCGGTGGTACTGGAGGCCACGGCGCGGCACGAGGCGGTCGGCTCGCGGTCGATCTGCATACAGCGCGACGTGCTCGACATCTACCACCGCGCCGGGTGTGCCGAGCCGCTCGTGGCGCGCGGCGTGACCTGGCACCGCGGGCGTACCTTCCACCGCGACCGCGAGCTGTTCTCCGTCACGTTCCCCGACGCGGGCCGCAGCCCGTACCCGGGGTTTGTCAACATTGGACAGTCCGAAGTGGAGAGTGCGCTGCTGGACGCCGTGGCCGCCGAGCCGCTCGTCGACCTGCGCTACGGCCACCGGGTCACGGGCGTGCACGCGACCGGCGACACGGTGACGGTCGAGGCGGCCGGGCGGCGGTTCACCGGGACCCACCTGATCGCGGCCGACGGTCCGCGCAGCACCGTACGCACGCTGCTCGGCATCGAGTTCCCCGGCCGCTCGTACGACGACCTGTTCCTGATCGCGGACATCCGCGCCGAGCTGGGGTTCGGCGCCGAACGGCGGTTCCACTTCGATCCGGAGTGGAACCCCGGCCGGCAGGTACTCGTCCACCCGCAGCCCGAGTCGGTATGGCGTATCGACTGGCAGGTGCCGGCCGACTACGACCTCGCGGAGGACACCGCGAGCGGGGGTCTCGACGCGCGGATCCGGCGGATCACCGGCGACACCCCGTACACCGTGCGGTGGTGCTCGATCTACCGGTTCCACCAGCGCCGCGCCGGGAGGCTGCGGGTCGGGCGGGTCCTGCTGGCCGGCGACGCGGCGCACCTGATGGCACCGTTCGGCGCCCGGGGGCTCAACTCCGGCGTCCAGGACGCCGAGAACGCGGCGTGGAAGATCGCGTACGACCGGGCCGGGTGGGCCGGGCCGGCGCTGCTCGACAGCTACGCGACCGAACGCGGAGCCGCGGCGGACGAGAACCTGCGCGTGACCGGCGAGACCATGCGCTTCCTCGTCCCGCGGACGGACGAGGAGTGGGCGTGGCGGCGCGACGTCCTCGACCGCGCGGTCGACGACCCGGTCGCGCGGAGCCAGGTGAACTCGGGCAAGCTTGCCGAGCCGTACTGGTATGTCGACTCCCCGCTGACGACCGGTCGACCGCCCGCCGGTTTCCCGACCGGCCCGGACGCGCTACGCCCGCCGGTCGCCGGGGTGCTGTGCCCCGACGGCCCGATCGCCGGCGGCGGCCGGTTGCGCACCCTGTTCGGTACCGCGATGACGGTGTTGACCTGTGGTCTGAGCCTGCCCGACCACGAGGCCGAAGGGCCGGTGGGTCACTACGCGATCGATCGCGATCCGGTGCTCGTCGAGGCGCTGTGCGCGTACCCCGGCTGGTGCGCGGTCGTGCGGCCGGACGGGCACCTGGCCGCGGTGCTGGACCGCCCCGACGGCCGCTCTCTAACGACTGCGCTACAGCGCGCACGGGGTCTGGCGCTGGATTAACTACCACTGTAAGTTGACGGCCACGATGATTGACCCCTGGTCAAGTCCGCTCGGGTTGTCGACCGGCAGGTCCTGCGGTGGAGGTGGTCGTGACTGCGGAAGCGTCGGCAGACGCCGGGCTCGCGATGCGCGGGATCGGCGTCCGGTTCGGCGGTCTGGTCGCGCTGGACGACGTGTCGATGGCGGTCCGCCCCGGCCAGGTCGTCGGTGTCATCGGACCTAACGGCGCCGGCAAGACCACGCTGTTCAACGTCGTGTGCGGCTTCGTCCGCCCGGACGCCGGCACGCTGACCCTCGACGGCCGGCCGCTGCGCCCCCGCCCGCACCGCCTGACCAAGCTGGGCATCGCGCGCACGCTGCAGGGCGTCGGGCTGTTCGCCGGGCTGACCGTGCTGGAGAACGTGGTGGCCGGCGCGACCGCGTCGACCCGCGCCGGGTTCGCCGCCGCGCTGTTCGGGCTGCCGCGCAGCGACAAGGAGGAGCGGGCGCTGCGGTCGCGCGCGTACGACCTGCTGGCCGAGCTCGGCGTCGGGCAGTACGCGAAGGCGCTGCCGGGTGGGCTGCCGTTCGCGCTGCAGAAGCGCGTCGCGCTGGCCCGCGCGCTCGCGGCGGACCCGCGGCTGCTGCTGCTCGACGAGCCGGCCGGCGGATTGGCCGGGGAGGAGATCACCGCCCTCGGCGACCTGATCCGCACGCTGCCCCGGCGCCTCGGCGGTACAGGGGCCGTGCTCCTCGTCGAGCACCACATGGACCTCGTCATGTCGGTCTGCCACGAGATCGTCGTCCTCGACTTCGGTCGGGTGATCGCCGCGGGTACACCGGAGACGATCCGGGACAACCCGGCGGTGGCGGAGGCGTACCTCGGTGCGGAGGCGGCGACGTGAACGGGGGCCCCATCCTCGACGTGACCGGGCTGGTCGCCGGGTACGGCGGCGCACCGGTGCTGCACGACATCACGCTGTCGGTCGGGCGCGGCGCGATCGTGGCCGTGCTCGGGGCCAACGGGGCCGGGAAGACGACGCTGCTGCGTACGCTGTCGGGGCTGCTGAAGCCCAGCGCCGGCCGGATCGTCTTCGACGGTACGGAGCTGCGCGGCATCCCCGTCGACCGGCTGGTGCAGCGGGGGATGGCGCACGTACCCGAGGGCCGGGGCGTGGTCACCGAGCTGACCGTCGACGAGAACCTGCGGCTCGGCGGCTTGTGGCGCAGCGACCGGGCCGCGGCCGCGGCCGCGCTGGCCGAGGTGTACGAGCTGTTCCCGCCGCTGGCCGCGCGCCGGCGGCATGCGGGGCACCAGCTCTCCGGCGGCGAGCGGCAGATGCTGGCCATCGGGCGGGCGCTCGTCGCCTCGCCGACGCTGCTGCTGCTCGACGAGCCGTCGCTCGGCCTCGCCCCGAAGATCACCGCGCAGATCATGACCCTGCTCGCCCAGCTGCGCGAGCGTACCGGGTTGACCGTGCTGCTCGTCGAGCAGAACGTGCGCAGCGCCCTGTCGATCGCCGACCACGGCGTGGTCATGGCCCTCGGCCGGATCGTCGTCGAGACCGGCTCGGCCGCGCTGCGTGACGACGAAGACCTCCGCCACGCGTACCTCGGCTTCTAGAAGGGAGTGGCGTTGGACCGCTTCGTGTTCCTCACCCTGGACGGCTTGTCTAAGGGCGCGGTGTACGCGGCGTTCGCGCTCGCGCTCGTCCTCATCTGGCGCAGCACCCGCATCGTGAACTTCGCCCAGGGCGCGCTGGCCGTCGTCACCGCGTACATCGCGTACAGCGTGACCGGGGCGACCGGCTCCTACTGGGTCGGCTTCGCCGCCGCGATCGTCTCGGGCCTCGTGCTCGGCGCGATCGTCGAGCGGGGGGTGATGCGCTTCGTCGAGCAGGCGCCCCCGTTGAACGCGGTGACCGTCGGGCTGGGGCTGGTGCTGCTGATCCAGGGCATCCTCGGCATGGTGTACGCCAACGACTTCCGCTTCTTCCCGGCGCCGGTCGGGCAGCAGGCGTTGAAGGCGGGCGACCTCGCGCTGGTGTCACCGTTCGACCTGCTCGTCTTCGGCACCGTCGTACTCGTCATGCTGCTGCTCGCGCTGCTGTTCACGCGTACCCGCGTAGGACTGCGGATGCGGGCGGCGGCGTTCGCGCCGGAGGTGTCCCGGCTGCTCGGGGTCAACGTCGGGCGGATGCTCACGCTCGGCTGGGCGCTCGCCGCGGCGGTGGGTGCCCTGGCCGGCATGCTGGTGATCCCGACCGGGCTCGGGCTGCACCCCACCGCGATGGACCTGGTGTTCGTTTCGGCGTTCACCGCCGCGGTCGTGGGCGGCTTCGACAGCCCGGTGGGCGCGGTGGTCGGCGGCCTCGTCGTCGGTCTCGTGCTCTCCTACGTCACCGGATACTTCGGCGCCGACCTCACCCCGATCGCCGTGCTGGTGCTGCTGCTCGCGGTCCTCCTCGTCCGGCCGGGCGGGCTGTTCGCGGGCGCGAAGGCGAGGCACGTATGAGCGCGGGGAGCGGGAGCCCGGTGGTAAGTCTCGCGCAACGCGCCGAAGCCGATGTGACGCCGCCGCCCGAGCGCCGCGGTTCGACGCTGCTGCGCCATCTCGGGTACACCGTTGTCGCGGGCGTCGTGCTGTACTTCGCCACCTACCAGCTCGAGCCGTTCCGCAACTATCAGCTCGCGACGATGGCCGCCTACCTGTGCGCCACGGCCGGGCTGACCGTCCTCGTCGGACAGAGCGGCCAGCTGTCGCTCGGCCACGGCGCCTTCATGGCCGTCGGCGCCTACACGGTCGCGCTGATGCAGAACAAGTTCAGCGACTCGGGTACCACCGGATCCTGGACCCTGCTCGTGTCCCTCGCGCTCGGCGTACTGCTGACGGTGGTGGTCGGCGCGGTGGTCGGGCTGGCCGCGGCCCGGCTGCGCGGCCCCTACCTCGCCGGCGTGACGCTCGCGATCGCGGTGACCGTGCCGGCGATCGCGACCACGTTCGACGAGACGTTCAACGGCGACCAGGGCCTGCCGGTCTACGTCGACCCGCCGCCGGAGTCGCTCGGCCTGTCGTTCCCCAACGAGCAGTGGCAGGCGTGGCTCGCGCTGATCGCGGCCCTGCTCACGATGCTGTTGCTGGCGAATCTCGGGCGCAGCCGGCTCGGCCGCTCGTTCCGCGCGGTCCGCGACGACGAGATCGCCGCCCAGCTCTCCGGCATCGCGCTCGCCCGGACCCAGGTGCTCGCGTTCGTCGTGAGCGCGGCCTGCGCCGGGCTGAGCGGCGGGATGTTCGGCGTGCTGTCGCAGAGCGTCTCGCCGAGCGCCTTCGGGCTGAACCTGTCGCTGTTCCTGCTGCTGGCGGTCGTCGTCGGCGGCCTCGGCAGCCTGGCCGGCGCGGTGTGGGGGGCCGTACTGCTGGTCGTGCTGCCCCAACTGACCGAGTCGGTGACCGACCAGCTGACCCTCTCGCCCGCGGCGGAGCAGCGGCTGGAAGGCAACCTGCCCCTGGCCATCTTCGGCCTCACCCTGATCGTCGTGATGATCGCGGCGCCGGGCGGTATCCAGGGGCTGGTACGGCGGATCGCCCGTTGGTCGCGGGCGGCGCGCAAAGCCGCGGACTGAACCACACGGATCCCCAACCGGAGAAAGGTCGGTGCTGAGAATGCAGCACATCGCACGGCGGGGGCTGGCGATCGTCGCCGCCCTCGCGCTCGCGGTCTCGGCCGCAGCCTGTGGCAACGGGGGTGGCAACACCCCGGCGAAGGTGGACGTTCCTGGGGTCACCGATACGGAGATCCTGTTCGGCTCGCACCAGCCGCTCACCGGGCCGGCCGCGCCCGGCTACTCGAAGATCGCGAAGGCGACCGAGGCGTACTTCAACTACGTCAACGCCGCCGGCGGCGTACACGGCCGCAAGCTCAAGTACAAGTACGTCGACGACGGGTACGACCCCAACAAGACCCAGACCGTCGTGCGGGAGCTCGTCCTGCAGGACAAGGTCTTCGCGATCCTCAACGGCCTGGGTACGCCCACGCACACCGGTGTGCTCGACTTCCTCAAGACCAACCGGGTGCCCGACCTGTTCGTGGCCTCCGGCAGCCGGAGCTGGAACCAGCCGGACAAGTACCCGTACACGTTCGGCTGGCAGACCGACTACACGGTCGAGGGCAAGGTCATGGCGACCTACATCAAGAACGAGCAGGCCGGTAAGAAGGTCTGCCACCTTGGCCAGAACGACGACTTCGGCAAGGACAGCCTCCTCGGCGTACAGAAGGTCCTCGGCGCCAGCGGGCTCACCAAGACCGACACGTACGTCACGTCGAACACGAACGTCGGGCCGCAGATCGGTGGCTTCCAGGCCGCCGGCTGCGAGGTCGTCGTGCTCGCGACCGTCCCCGGCTTCACCGCGCTGGTGCTCGGTACGGCCGCCCGGCTCGCGTACCGGCCGCAGTGGGTCGTCTCCAGCGTCGGCGGCGACTACCTGACGCTCGCCGGCCGGCTGGGCGCCCAGGGCACCCCGCTGCTCGAGGGTCTCGTCGGCGCCGGCTACCTGCCGGCCGTCAGCGACACCAGCAACCCGTGGATCCAGCTGTTCCAGAAGGTCAACGACCAGTACAACGCGGGCCAGGCGTTCGACGGCAACATCCTGTACGGCATGTCCGTCGGGTACACCCTCGTCCAGGCCCTGCAGGCGGCCGGCAAGAACCTGACCCGCGAGGGCATCGTGGCCGCGATCGAGAAGGGCGGCTTCAAGGGCCCCGGCACGACCCCGTTCCGGTACTCCAAGACCGTCCACGCCGGCTACTCGGGTGTACAGATGGCCCGTACGACCGGTGGCAAGCAGAGCTACTTCGGCAAGATCTACACCACCGACGACGGTGAGGGCGAGGTGAAGGAGTTCTCCGAGGCGGCGACGACGCCGCCGGCGAACGGCATCCCGAGCGCCTGAGTCCATAGTGGATACTCGGGTGGGCCGGCCTGGTGCCGGCCCACCCGGTCACCTCGGGCGAGGGGGTGCGGCGTGACCGACGAGACGGCCAGCAACGGCGCGGACCGGCGCCGCGACATCCTGCGGGCCGCGGCCGAGCTGTTCGAGACGGTCGGGTACGACGCCACCCGGGTCGCCGACATCGCGGCGAAGGCCGGCGTAGCCAAGGGCCTCGTCTTCTGGTACTTCGAGTCCAAAGAGGAGCTGCTGCACCAGCTGGCCGCGACCGTGGAGGACGGGCTGCTGCGGCTCATCCAGACCGCCGTCGAAGGCGTCGAGCGGCCGCTCGACCGGCTCTACGTGGCGACCCTCGTGGCGGCACACTACATCGACGACAACTACTACCTGTACGGCGCCATCAACGTGGCCTCGCGGGGCCGGGAGGACTCGCCCTACCGGGCCGCGTTCGGGGTGCACATCGCGTACGCCTCCGCGGCCGTCCGGCGGTGGCAGCGCTCGGGCGAAGTCCGGCACGACGATTCACCGGAACATCTGGCGTACTCGCTCGCCGCGATCGTGAACGAGCTGGTCCGGTTGCGCCGCAACGGGGTCATCAACCGTTCGGCCGGGCAGATGGCGGCGATGGCAGCCCGGTTCGCCGTGTACGGCGTGGCCGCCCGGACGGCCGACGCGCAGGCCGCCGTCGCCGCGCACGGCCGCCTCGCCCGCCGGGGCCGGGTCGCGCGGAGCCGGGCTCCCGCACCGCTGCGGGCGATCTGAGCGCGCCGCCGGGGGGCGAGCGGGCTA
>Ga0114129_10008223_pt1 | contig 14873 bp, 13 predicted proteins | sample RhiMetdeltSRZDD1_FD_80071 | JGI IMG/M metagenome (GOLD analysis project Ga0114129, IMG submission 80071) | Populus rhizosphere microbial communities from Tennessee, USA - Rhizosphere MetaG P. deltoides SRZDD1 (version 2) (version 2) | ecosystem: Host-associated > Plants > Roots > Rhizosphere >...
CGCCCGGGTTCCTGCGCAATCACGCCGCGGATCGTGAACGGCTGGCCGCCAATCACCAGGCGGCCGCCGACGCTGGTGCCGAGCTGGGTGAGGAGCTCCGGACGCACCAGCGCGCCTCGTCCGCGCACCAGATCGTGCGAGTACGGCCGGCCGTCCTGCAGCACCACCCGGCCGTAAAACGGAAACGCCGGCTCGACACCGCGCAGCTCCACCATCCGTGCCGCATCCGCGCCCCCGTCGGCCCGTACCATTGTCGTGGTTTCGATAGCGCTCATCCGTTCGAGCACATCGGCGGTGCGGAGGCGATCGTCGAGCGACCGCAGCACGTCATCCGTCCACGGACGGTTGGTGCTGATGAGGACGTCGGACGCGATGATCGAGCGGGCTTCGCTCATCAGCCCGGTGCGAACGCTCTGGATCACCGAGCGCAGCGCGACGATCGCACCGACGCCGACTGCGACGCAGACGAAGAAGAACAGCAGGCGCTGCCAGGACGAGCGCAGCTCGCGGGCGAGCATGCGCAGCACGAAGGTCATGACGCGGCTTCCTGCGCGGCGCGCGTCGTGGTCCGGATGACGCGGCCATCGCGGAGTCCGATCGCGACGTCGGCCACCGAGGCGAGCTCGGGGTCGTGGGTCACGAGAACGAGCGTCGTCTTGCGGGTCCGGTTGACGTCGAGAAGCAGCTCGATCACCGAATGGCCGGTCGCGCTGTCCAGGTTGCCGGTCGGCTCGTCCGCCAGCAGGATCGGCGGATCGTTGGCGAGCGCGCGCGCGATCGCCACGCGCTGCTGCTCGCCACCCGACAGCTGCGAGGGGTAGTGATGCCCGCGATCGGAGAGTCCGACTTCCTCGAGGAGCGTCTTCGCGCGCGCGGCGGCGCGCGGCACGCGCGCGATCTCCATCGGCACCAGCACGTTCTCGAGAGCGGTCAGCGACGGGAGGAGATGGAAGAACTGGAAGACGAACCCGATCTTCGTGCCGCGCAGGCGCGCCAGCGCGTCCTCGCCGAGCGCGGTGATGTCGACGCCGTCGAGAATGACGTTCCCGCTCGATGGCGCGTCGAGGCCGGCCAGCAGGCCGAGCAGCGTGGACTTGCCGCTGCCCGATGGCCCGGTGATCGCCATCACTCGCCCGCTGTCGATGGTCAGGTCCAGGGGATGCAGGATGGTCAGGAGGCCGGCGCCGCTCGGCACCGTCTTCGAAACGCCGCGCAGCTCGATCATGAAGCTCCCGACATCTGATCCAGCAGCGGCTCGAGGACCGACCACACCGTGGCGGCCACGATCTGTGTGCCCTGCGGATTCGGATGGATGCCGTCGGCCTGATTCAGCTCGGGTTTCCCGGCGACGTTGTTCAGCAGGAACGGCAGGAACAGGATGCGCTTCTTCAACGCGACGTCGCGGAACGCCTGGCGGAACTGCGTGGCGTACTCCTGGCCGAAGTTCGGCGGCGCTTCCATGCCGGCCAGGATCACGACCACGTTCCGCTCGCGCGCCTTGTCGATGATGGTCGAGAGGTTCTCCTTCATCTGCGAGACCGGGAGCCCGCGCAGCCCGTCGTTGCCGCCGAACGCCACGATCAGCACGCGCACGTCCCCTTCGAGCGCCCAATCGAGCCGGCGCAGGCCGCCCGCGGACGTATCCCCGGAGACGCCGGCGTTGACGACCTCGAACTGGTAGCCCGCCTCGTCGATCTTTTTCTGCAGCAGGGCGGGATAGGCCTCCTGCTCGAGGAGGCCGAGGCCGACCGTCAGGCTGTCGCCGAACGCCACGATCCGCGGCCGCACCGGCGGCCCGTCGGGGTCTGCCGGCGTCACCGGCGAGGGCGTGCTCTTCGCGGCCGGTGCGGCCGCGGCGGTGTCGGGCTCAGGCTGCTTCTGACAGCCGGTCACACACAGCACGGCGAGCACGGCGCCGATCAGCGAGAGGCGGAGCGACCTCATGGGATCTTCAATGATAGACGCAGAATGGTGAATAAACGATCCTTCGGAGTCTTCCGGCTGAAGCCGGAAGCCACAACGGCGCTGTGTGGCTTCCGGCTTCAGGCGGAAGAACGATCCAACTCCGCCAACTGCCGATCGAGCTCCGCGATCGAGCCCTCGAGCATGCGCCGGTGCGCAGGGGCCGAGGCTCGACTCAAGTCGTTCATCAACCGCGTTCGTGTGAGCTCGAGAGTGCGGCGCCGCTCTCGAGACGCGAGCTCGTGCGCTGTAGGTGCCGGCCGCGCCGGACCACGCTGCCCGGCGTCCTGCTGCTGCGCTTCGACCGACTTCGATTCCCAGCCTCTGGCCATCCTTCCACTATAGGGGAGCCTGCCTCACAAGGGAGCGCCTCACAAGGGAGCCTGCCTCGCCGAAGCATTCGGAGCCTGCCTCGCCGAAGCATTCGGAGCCTGCCTCGCCGAAGCGCGAAGCGCGAAGGCGGGAGCTCATCCATGTCGGGCGGCACCTGTCTTGCTGCTCTGCGGACGTGGGGAGGACTATGGCCGGAACCAGGGACGTCGTGCGCATCGCGGCGGTCGGCGATCTGCATTACAGCCGCACCGCGCCCGCGGGCTCGCTGCATCCACTCTTCGCACAGATCAACGACGCCGCGGACGTGCTCGTGCTGTGCGGCGATCTGACCGACTATGGCCTGCCCGAGGAAGCGCGCGCATTCGCGCGCGAGATCTCGGCCGTGAAGATTCCGATGGTCGGCGTCCTCGGCAACCACGACTTCGAGTCGGGCCAGCAGGACGAGGTCCGCCGCATCGTGACCGATGGCGGCCTCACGATCCTCGACGGTGACACGACGGAGATTCACGGCATCGGCTTCGCCGGCGTGAAGGGCTTCGCGGGCGGCTTCGGCCGGCGCGCGCTCGGCCCGTGGGGCGAGGACATCATCAAGAAGTTCGTGCACGAGTGCCTGGACGAGGCGTTGAAGCTCGAGTCCGCGCTCGCGCGGCTCCGCACCGAGCGGTTGATCGCGGTGCTGCACTACGCCCCCGTTCAAGCCACTGTGGAAGGCGAACCGCCCGAGATCTTCGCGTTCCTCGGATGCAGCCGGCTCGAGGAGCCGCTCACCCGCTATCCGGTCTCCGCCGTCTTCCATGGCCACGCCCACCACGGGCAGCCGGAAGGCGTCACGCGCACGAATACCCCGGTCTTCAACGTGTCGCACTCGCTGATGCGCCAGATCTTCCCGGACCGACCGTTCCGGCTGGTCGATGTGCATCTCACCGCATCCGACTCCGACGCCGACGAGCGGCGGAGCGGCAGTGATCGCCGCGCCGCCGAACGCGAGACGACGACCGCCATCTGAGGAAACCCATAATGACGCCAGCAGTGCTTGCCGTCGCCGTCCTGCTCGCCCAATCCGGACAACCGCCTCGTCCCGAGCCGCAGGGTCAACCCGCGGTGGCTTCGACGCCGGCGCCGAAGACCGCTCCCGGCACGAACGACCCCGGACGAGACAATGCGCTGGCGATGCAGGTGATGCTCGATCGCGCGGGCTTCTCGCCAGGCACGATCGACGGCCGCATCGGCGCGAACACGAAGAAAGCGATGGAGCAATATCAGCGGCAGAATCCCGGTGCCGGCGCGCCGGCCGGCGAACCCGTGACGACGTACACGATCACCGAGGCCGATGTCGCCGGACCGTTTGTCGCGTCGATCCCGGCCGATCTCGTACAGCAGGCATCGCTGCCGGCGCTCTCGTACACATCCGCACGCGAAGCGCTCGCCGAGCGCTACCACTCGACGCCCGCGTTGCTGCAACAACTGAATCCGACCGCACAGTTCGTCGCCGGCGAGCAGATTCAGGTCCCGAACGTCGAGCCGCTGGTGGCCCCGGTCGAAAAGCCTGAGTCCCTGACCGCCGCACCGAAGGAGCCGCAGCCGGCGGGGACGAGCGGACGCCGCGGACCGGCGGCGCCGAAGCCACCCAACCCCATCATGGCAAGGCCGGACGTGGTGGTCACAGTCAGCAAGACCCAGTCGGCTTTGACGGTGCAGGATCCTTCCGGCCGGACGATCTTCTACGCGCCCGTCACGACGGGCAGCGAGCACGATCCCCTGCCAATCGGCGAGTGGAAGGTCAATGGAATCCAGTTGAACCCGTCGTTCAACTACAACCCCGAGCTGTTCTGGGATGCCGACCCGACGCACGCCAAAGCCAAACTGCCGCCGGGCCCCAACAATCCGGTGGGCCTGGTCTGGATCGCGCTCAGCAAAGAGCACTACGGCATTCACGGGACGGCGGAGCCCACCGCGATCGGCCGCACCCAATCGCACGGCTGCGTCCGTCTGACCAACTGGGATGCGCTCAAACTCGCGGGCCTGGTCAAGCCCGGCACGCGGGTCGTCTTCTCGGAGTGACGACGTGGCGACGGCTGCCTCCCCTTCCCCGACCCGCAGGACTCTCCGGACGTTCGCCGCAGGCGCCGGATGCGGCTTCCTCGCCGGCGCGTTCGCGGTCGCCGCGCTCGTCTGGCAGTTTGGCAACGTCATCGGTACGAGGGCGAGCGCCGACGGCCGTCCGTCTCGCACGCCCTCGGCTGTCGAACGCTGGGTCGGTGGGCTGGACGACGCGGGCGTCGGCGTGATCGAGCCAGGCAAGCGAGAGGACGCCGTGGCCACGAGCGGGATCTCGGAAGTTGCCAAGCCGGCGCCCACACCCGAGCCGGTCATCGGCCCTCCGCCCGCCGAGGCGCTGGAAGGCCGGGACCTCCTCGTGCCGGTGGAAGGCGTGGCCCGCGGCGACCTCGTGCGGTCGTTCGACGACGCCCGGGGTGGGCGGAAGCACGAGGCCCTGGACATCCTGGCGCCCCGGAACACCCCGGTGAAGGCGATCGAGGCCGGCCGGATTGCCCGGCTGTTCTTCAGCAAGGCCGGTGGCATCACCGTCTACCAGTTCGACCCGACCGAACAATACTGTTATTACTACGCGCACCTCGAGCGGTATGCTGACGGGCTGACCGAGGGCCAGCAGGTGCGGAAAGGACAGATCCTCGGATACGTGGGGGTCTCGGGCAACGCGCCCAAGGACACCCCCCACCTCCATTTCGCGATTTTCCGGCTGACCACCGCCAAACGCTGGTGGGAGGGCACTCCCATCGACCCCTACGACGTGCTGCACTGATTCCAACCTTCGACCGCCGCCGGCCCGTCCAAACACCAGATTTCACGGGCGTCCGGGCCATCGGGCCCCGGGGAGCTCAAAGGGAGGACAGTGAGAATCGGCGGGCGCAATGGCCGCACCGGGTGATCTCGCCGGGAATCTGACGGGAGCCTTTCTACTGCTGCGGTCCGAGAGCCACGAATCCGGCCCCGCGCCACGGGCTTCGGCGCCGGCGGACTGCGTCCGGCAGGCCGCGCAGGGAGACGTCCGTGCGTTCGAGGAGCTCTACCAGCTCCACCTCCCGCGCGTGCACAGCCTCGTCCGCCGCATGACCGGCGGCCGCGACACCGACGAGATCACGCAGGACATCTTCGTCCGCGTCTGGCAGAAGCTGGGCACGTTTCGCGGCGACTCCGCTTTCGGCACGTGGCTGCACCGTCTGGCGGTCAACGTGATCATCGAACGCTTCCGGACCGACGCCGCCCGCCGGCAGCGGCTGATCGACGGCGAGACGATCTTCGATACGCTGTCGTCGCCGCCGCGCCCGCGCGACGTCTCGCTCGATTTCGAAGCGGCGCTCGAGAAGCTGCCCGATGGCGCCCGCGAGATCTTCGTGCTGCACGACGTCGACGGCTACAAGCATCATGAGATCGCCGAGCTGCTCGGCATCTCCGCGGGCACCTCGAAGGCGCAGCTGCATCGCGCCCGCATGATGCTGCGGCGACATTTGCGATGAGCGCACGCAGGATGACCATGGCAACGCATCAGGAGTGGAACGATCGGCTGTCGGAGTACCTGGACGACGAGCTCGACCCGGCCGATCGCGCCGGGCTCGAGGCGCACCTCGCTGGCTGCGCCGAGTGCCGGACCGATCTCGCCGGCTTGAGCGGTGTCGTGTCACGGGCGGGGACGCTGGTCGACCGTCCACCAGCGGCGAATCTGTGGCCGGGTATTGCCTCGCGCCTGACCTCGCCCACCCGGCGGACCTCGATCTTGACGACGCGCCGGTTTGCCTTCACGCTGCCGCAGCTCGTCGCCGCGAGCCTCGCGCTCATCGTCGCGTCGGGCGGGATGGTGTGGCTGGCGCGCATGGGAGGGCCGACGACCGACTTCCCGCCCGTCCTCGGCGTCTCCTCGGTGCGGCCCGCGAATTTCGGGGATGCCGCGTTCGACGAGGCGGTCGCCGATCTGCAGCAGACGCTCGAGGCAGGCCGCGGCCGCCTCGATCCGGAAACCATTCGCGTCCTGGAATCGAATCTCCAGGCGATCGATCGGGCCATCACGCAGTGCCGCGAAGCGCTGATGGCCGATCCATCGAGCGTGTATCTGAACTCGTATCTCGCGGAGACCCGTCGCCGGAAGCTCGAACTGCTGCGGCGTGCGACGGCGCTCGTGGACAGCCGCAGCTGAGGATCAGACTTCATGCTGGTGATGACCGCCGCCCTCGTGGCGGCGTTGAGTAGCGCACCGCCCGCGATCGAGGCGAGCCAGGCCAGGCCAGCCGGTCAGGCGAACCAGGCCTCGCGCCGCGCGCGCCCGCCCGACACCGATGAGACCGTGGCGGTGACCCGCGGCACGCGCCTGTCGATCAGCAATTTCGCCGGTGAAGTGGTCATCCACGCCTGGGACCGTGACTCGGTGCGCGTGCAGGCCCATCACATGCCGCGAGCGAAAGTCACCATCCGGCCTGGTAGCGCGGGATTGACGATCTCGTCGTCCGGGTCGCCCGGCTCGGTCGACTATGACGTCACGGTGCCGGCGTGGATGCCCGTCAAAATCGAAGGGACCTACATCTACATCGCGGTCGAGGGGACGCAGGCCGATGTGTCGGCCGAAACCGTGCGCGGCGACATCTCGATCAAGGGAGGCGCGTCGTTCGTCACCGCCAAGTCCGTCGAAGGAGAAGTGATTCTCGAGGGCGTGCGCGGCAAGGTCAACGCGAGCTCGGTCAATCAGGGTGTGACGGTGAACGGCGCGAACGGCGAGCTCGCCGCGGAGACCGTGAACGGGCACATCACGCTCAACAACATCGAGTCATCCAGCGTGGACGTCGGGTCCGTCAACGGCAACATCAAGTTCGACGGCGTGCCGGCCGCGAATGGCAGGTATCGATTCTCGACGCACAACGGCAGCATTTCGGTGGGTGTGCCCGAATCGGCGAGCGCGGCCTTCATCGTCCGTACCTACAACGGCAGCGTTCGAACCGATCTGCAGCTGCAGGGGGGAGGCGACGTGCGGCGCGGACAGCGGGCGACCTACACCCTGGGGTCGGGCAGCGCCGAATTCGAGGTCGAGTCCTTCGGCGGCACGATCCAGTTGCGGCGCCGCGGCAGCGATGCCCCGCTGCGCTCGCTCAAGCTCAAGGACCAGTAGCGTCAGGCCGATTCACGGAACCTGCAATGAGGCGTCGCGCAGACCCAGGCCCGCGTCGTGCGGATCGCCTCGGGAATGTGTTCCTCCGCACGCGCGCGGGCGTCTCCGGGGATCAACCGCCGCAGCGGAAAGGCTTTCTGAAGCTCCAGGCGACCACCGCACCAGGGGCACTGCCTCTGATCGGATCCCGCCACGATGGGACGTCTTCGATCCTCGGCCATAAAGACGCAGACCTTAGCAAACCCCCATCAGGACTTCAACCCACAATCCTAGGTCGAACAACCGGACGCGTCCGCTCAGGGGACGCTGGTGTCCGATGCTGAACACCTCTGACGGCAACTTCACCAATTCACAGTGCAAATCGCACTCCGCGCGTGGCACAGCTGTTGGTTCCCCGTTCAGGCATGCTCCAGGAATGCGTCGAAACGAAAATTCTGATTGCCGACGATCAGCCGGATCTCATTGACGCGCTCCGTCTCCTCCTCAAGCCCGAAGGTATCGCCGTCTCTGCCGTCGAGTCCCCCGACGCTGCTCTGGCGGCGGTGCGCAGCAACCCGTTCGATCTCGTGCTGATGGACCTGAACTACACGGGCGACACGACGTCCGGCCGTGAAGGGATCGACCTGCTGGGCCAGCTGCGGGCCCATGACGCGACGCTGCCGGTGATCGTGATGACGGGCTGGGGATCGATCGACCTCGCCGTCGAGGCGATGCGCCGCGGGGTTCGCGATTTCGTCCAGAAGCCGTGGGACAACGCGGCGCTGGTGACGCTGCTGCGAAACGAGATCGAGTCCGGCCGCGAGCGGCGCCAGCAGGCGCGGCGCGAACAGCGCGAAATCGAGGAGGCGCGCCGCATCCAGCGCACGCTGTTGCCCGCGGTCCTGCCCCAGGTGGACGGGTTCGAGCTCGCCGCGTCCTGGCAGCCCGCGTCGGGCGTCGGCGGCGACTGCTACGATGCGATCCGCTTTTCGCCGCACCGCCTCGCTCTCTCGATCGCCGACGTTGTCGGCAAGGGCATTCCCGCGGCGCTGCTGATGTCGAATCTGCAGGCGGCGGCGCGCGCCTTTGCCACGGAAGCGGCGCCGCCCGCCGAACTCTGCGACCAGGTGAACGCCGTGCTGTGCGGCCACATCGCCGAGGGGCGGTTCATCAGCTTCTTCTATTGCGTCGCCGATTCGGAGCTCGGAGCGCTGACCTACGCAAATGCGGGCCACTTTCCACCCGCGGTCGTCAGGGCCGACGGATCGTGCGTCAGGCTGACCAATGGCGGCCCGGTGCTCGGCGTGTTGCCAGCGGGCCGCTACGAGTCCGGGAACGTGCCCTTCGGCCCGGGAGATCGACTGGTCCTCTACACCGACGGCATCACCGAAGCGCGCAACGACGCCGACGAGGAATTCGGCGAGGAGCGGCTGCTGTCGCTGGCCGTCGAGCATCGCGCCTGCAGCGCTCCCGCGCTCCAGGCCCGCCTGGTCGAAGAGGTCGCCTCGTTCACGGGGCGCCGGTTCAGTGACGATGCGACGCTAATTGTGCTGGCGGCCGAGAATTAACGCCTCCGGGACGGGCCGCGCGAGCTCTGGGGCGAGCCGCGGCTGCAGATGACGAACCGCGCGCGGCGCGGGTCCGGCGGCGCGCCGCAGGGACGATCCGAAGGCAGTTCATGCCTTGACGGCGGCCCAACCTCAGCGGATAGTGGAGTTGATGCAGAGAACGTGGACGCCGCCGCCACGTTGGGTCTTTCTGGTCGCCACGCTGCTCGGACTGTTCTCCACCGCGCAGGCCTACCGCCTGACGACCCTCAATCCCAGAGCGCACGTAGACGGCATCGACCTGGTGTCGCTGCTGGTGCTCAACCTCACTCTCTGGTACGTGCCGGCCGCGCTGACGGGACCGATCTTCCGGGTCGCGGCCCGCTTCCGGCTCGACGCGGACCGGTGGCTCCGCTCGCTCGCCTTTCACGCAACCGCCGCGGTCACGTTCTCGATCGTCCACGTCGCCGCGATGCTCGCCGTGCGGGTCCTCCTGTGGCCCGACATGCGCCAGATGACCGCGGCGAGATGGGTGTCGTACGCGCAGGACCAGTACCTGCGGAATCTCGACTGGTCGCTGATGACCTACGCGGCGGTCGTCGGCCTGAGCTACGCGCTCGGCTACTATCGCGAGTCCCAGGCGCGCGCGCTCAAAGCCGCGAATCTCGAGACCAGCCTGATGGAGGCGCGGCTGAAGACGCTCGAGGCGGAGCTGCACCCGCACTTCCTGTTCAACACGCTCCACGCCATCTCGACGCTGGTGCACACCGACCCCGAGGCCGCCGATCGGATGATCAGCAGGCTGAGCGATCTGCTGCGCCTGACCTTCGACCGCTCGGGCGCGGCGGGCGTACCGCTGAAGGAGGAGCTCGAGTTCCTGCAGAAGTATCTGGAGATCGAGCAGATTCGCTTCCAGGATCGGCTGTCGGTACACTTCGACATCGATCCCGAAACTCTCGACACGGACGTGCCGCGAATGATCCTCCAGCCGCTGGTCGAGAACGCCATCAAGCACGGGATCGGCCCTCGCAGCGGGCAGGGCTTGATTCAGATCACCACGAAGAAGCGAGACGAGAAGATCTGGATCGAAGTGCACGACAACGGCGTCGGCCTGAGCGGGAATGCACGGGCCCGATTCACGAACGGCGTCGGGCTGTCGAACACCCGTGCCCGCCTCGAGTGCCTGTACGGCGCCAATCAGCGGCTGGACTTCACGGAGAGTGAAGGAGGGTTGTCGGTGCAGCTCCTGATTCCGTCGGCGCGGCCCGTGCTGCGAGGCCCGGACACGGCACCGGCGGTCGTGCTCGCATGATGGCCGCTCCTGAAACGCGGACGCGGGTCCTCGTGGCCGATGACGAGCCGCTGGCGAGGGAACGGCTGCGCATGCTGCTCAGATCCGAACCCTGGCTGGAGCTGGTGGCGGAATGCCAGAACGGCCTCGAGGCGATCGACGCGATCCAGGCCCTCACCCCCGACCTCGTCTTCCTCGACGTCCAGATGCCGGGCGCGACCGGCTTCGAGGTCATCGAAGCGGTCGGCGCCGCGAACATGCCGCCGGTCGTGTTCGTGACCGCCTACGACCAGTACGCCCTCCGCGCGTTCGACGTCCGCGCGCTCGACTATCTGCTCAAGCCCTTCGATCGCGAACGCTTCCAGCAGGCGCTGAGCCGCGCGCAGCAGCGCGTCCACACCTCCGGACCGGGCGAGCTCGAGCGCCGGCTGCTGGCGTTGATGCAGGACCTGAAGCAGACCCCGCACCGCATGGAACGGTTCGTCGTGAAATCGGGCGGCCGCGTCTATTTCGTGCGCGCCGAAGAGATCGACTGGGTCGAGTCGGCCGGCAACTACGTGAAGCTGCACGTCGGGACCGACACGCACCTCCTGCGTGAAACGATGACCGCGATCGAAGCCCAGCTCGATCCTGAGGCGTTCTTCCGGATCCACCGGTGCCACATCGTGAACATCGAGCGCGTCCGCGAGCTGCAGCCGTCGTTCAACGGCGAGTACGTGGTGTTCCTCAAGAACGGCGCGCGCCTCACGCTGAGCCGCGGCTACCGGGACAAGTTTCAGCAGCGGCTCGGGGGAGCTCTCTAAATCCCAAGCTCCAAGCTCCAAATCCCAACGGACTCCCAATTCCCAAATCCCAACCCAACTCCCAAGGCGCTTCCGAGCTCGTTTGCAGCCTGGGAGCTGGGAGTCCGTTGGAGCTTGGAGCTTGGAGCTTGGGATTTGACGCGACTCACCTATCGAGTCCACCCGAACGACAACGCCACCTTACCGTCCCGCAGTCCCCTCGCGACATCGGCGCGCAGCACGCCCGCACCCGGGACGGCGATCCGCAGACCGGCGCCGAGATCCGCGTGCGCGCGCGCGTCGGCGAAGGGCGGCGCGCGATACGCGCGGGCGACGTCGATGAATGCCGCCGGCGCGACGTGCAGGACCTTCATCACCGGCGCTCCCCACCTTCTCCATTCGACTCCGCCCGAAGCGACGGCGCGGCCGAAGACCGCGTCCCGGATGACCCCGTCGTGGAGCAGCGGATGGGCGCGCAGCAGTGCGCTCCTCCCCTGCCCGGTGCCGGCGCCGGACCACAGGGCAAGAGGCGTCCCTTCACCGGCGGCCTCGAGGCCCGCGCGCGCCAGCCAGACGGTTCCGACCGTCCGCGCATGCGATCGCCAGTCGGTGAAGAGTCCAGCCGTCCACGCGTCCGATCCGATCGACCAGACGCCGCCGCGGGCACCGGCTGTGAACCGATCGCCGGTCGACTGATAGCGCAGACCGCCCGTGGCGCCTGCGCCGGACCCCGTGGACCAGCGCTCGCCCAGGACCTCGGCCTCCCACTTCCAGCTCCCGGTGATCCAGTCGGCCACACCGGCGGAAACGGTCCGGCGGCGCTCCTGAAACCTGCCGGCCGCCTCACCGTACGATTGACGATCGTCCGCGGCGAACACCTGCCAGGTTCCACCGAACGGCGCCGGCGCCTCGAGGCCGGCGGCGACCCGCGGCCGTGCCTCCCACCATCGCCAGGACGCGAACCAGCGCTCACCGCCGCCGGTCGGACTCGCAACTTCGACCAGCAGCTCGCGATCGGTGATGGCGCGCACGGCGGCGGCTCCCGCCGCCAATCGTGTCGTGGGCATCACGGGCCGCTCGATCACCGCGGCGGTGATCTCGGCGAGCCCGTCGTCGCGAGGCGTGTAGGTCACGCTGGAGCCGATCGCCGAGGGCATGGACGAGAGCCGGCGCTCGGCCCTGGTCAGCCGATCCGGCGTCAGTCCGATCTCCGCCGGCAGCCGCAACGTGCGTAGCGCCACGGCATAGCGCGTGCGCTCGAGCCCGCGCACGGAGACGAGGTCGACAGCCGGTTCACCGACCCTGTTCCACGCACCGAGCGCGCCCATGAAATCGCCCGACAGGTAGAGGCTCGTCGCCAGGGTGCGCGCCGCGTGTTCGTCGGCTGGCTCGATCGCGAGCGCCGCGCGGGCGTTGGCCGCGGCTTGCGGCCAGTTCTTCTGAAGGACGCGCACGCCCGCGAGCTCGCGCCACGGCGCCGCCTCGTTCGGACACCGTGCGGCCGCGGCCTCGAGCGTCCGGCCAGCTTCGTCCACCCGGCCGCTGTTCGCCAGCTCCACCGCCCCGTCGACCGCGCTCCCGCAGGCGCCGGCGGTCGGCGTCGGCGGACTCTCGGGTGCAGCGGCGTTCTTCGACACCGGAGCCGGTGGCAGCGCGAGCATGGTCCAGTAGCCGGACCTGCTCCACACCTCGAGGAAGCGGCGCTCGTCGTGGACGTCGAACGGCCTGCGCGCCGGATCGTGAACCACGACCTTTCCGTCCACCCAGCTGACGATGACGACGTAGTGGAAGCGTCCGGGCCGGTCTTCGATCAGCGCGATGGGTGGGCGGCGGTCTTCGAGACTGCGGTGCACCAGGCTGGCATCGCCGCGGAACGATCGCGCCTGCCAGCCGCGGCGGGTCAGCGCCGCGATCAGATCCTCGCCGCGGATGCCGTTCGCGCGCCTGTCGACGAGCGGCGAGAAGCTTTCGGCGTAGATGCGTGTGGCGCCCCAGTAGCGCATGACCATCGCGGCGGCGGCGCCGCCGCACAGCGCTTCGCTCTGCGCGACGTAGGGAACGTCGAGGAGAGCGGCCGGCGCGGAAGCTGACTGGGCGGAGAGGGGTGCCGCCGCCGCGATCAGCATCACGGCGGCGGCGATGACACGAACGGCGATCGCCGGCGTCAATCGGCGATCAGAACGATCAGGATGACGACCAGCAGAACGAGGATGATGGTCGTGGTCGAGATCACGACGGTCGACGCTCCACCGGCCAGGTCGTCGTTGGCCTGACGGGCCTGCGCCGCCAGATCGCGCAGCATGTCGCCCTGCAGCGTCGACACGGCCGCCTGGGCCTTCTCGAGAGAGAGGCCGGCCTGCGCGGCGATCTGCCGCACCTCGGCGCGCCGAAGCAGCGAAGCGATGGCATCGCGATCCGCCTGATCCTGGCTGACGCGTTCCTGCACCGCCTGCGAGAGCGCGGACTTTGCCACGACATGGGTCTGCGCCTGCGCGGCTGGCGCGACCAGGAGTGCCGCCAGTAACACCGCAAGCGAACGCCGGACGATTCTCATCTGAAGCCTCCCTGAAGAGTCCCGTAGCGGGGACACCCACCGCGGTCCCGGAAAGCATCTTCCGTGCCCGTGACACGGTTCAGTTTACGTCGGTGGGCGCGGACCGGAATGCGGGGCCATCTGTTCGAAGTCCTCGACGTGCACCGCGCGGCCGTGCGCATCCCGCCACTCCACCACTCCGTCGCGGACCAGCCGGGCCAGGCACTCCTCGAGCGTGAATGACCCGGCCTTGCGCGTAATCGTCGTTTCCTGATGCAGATGCTGAAGCGCGTTCTTGCGGATGTGTTGGCGCGCCCCGTACCCGACCATCAGCAGCTCCGCCGCGGGCACGAGGCCACCGCCAATCCGCGGCATCAGGGTCTGCGTCATTACCGCCGCGAGCGCCATCGCCAGCTCCTGCCGGATGGTGTTCTGGCGTTCGGCCGGGAACGAATCGGCGATGCGCGACACGGTAGAGGCGGCATCGGTCGTATGAACCGTGGACAGCACGAGGTGCCCGGTTTCCGCGGCGGCGAGCGCAATCCGCATCGTCTCCGGGTCGCGCATCTCGCCGACGACGATGACGTCCGGGGCCTGGCGCAGCGCGGCGCGGAGCGCGGTCGGGAAGTCGTGCACGTCGACGCCGACTTCGATCTGCTCGATCACGCTGCCGCCGTGCGCGTGCTCGTACTCGATCGGGTCTTCGATGGTGATGATGTGCCGCGCCGACCGTCGATTGATCTCCTCGACCAGCGCGGCGAGCGTGGTCGTCTTGCCCGACCCGGTGGGACCGCCGATCAGCACGAGGCCGCGGGGCAACTGCGCGAGCAGCTCCACTTGCGGCGGAAGATCCAGGGTCGAGAGCCGCGGCACGCGGGCGGGCAGCATGCGCACGGCGGCCGCTGCCCTGCCCCGCTCGCGATGCAGGTTGATGCGGAATCGCCCGAGCCCCGTCACCGGGTAAGAGGCGTCCGCGATCTGGGCCTCGCGATACTGGCGGCGGGCGTGCGGCGCCAGTGCGGGGAGGACGGCTTCCTCGATGTCGAGACCGTCGAGAGGCCCGTCGGCGAGCGGCGTCACGACTCCCTTCACACGAATCGTCGGCGCGGCGCCGGCGACGAGCAACAGATCGCTCCCGCCTCTGTCCGCCAGCACCTGCAGCCACCGATCGAGCCGCGCCGTCGTCCCCGCCGGCACGCGCGCCGGTTCGAGCGGCGCCGTGGCATTCAGCTCCAGAATCAGACGGTCGATGTCGTGCTCGGGCTGCACA
>Ga0114129_10008224_pt1 | contig 14873 bp, 9 predicted proteins | sample RhiMetdeltSRZDD1_FD_80071 | JGI IMG/M metagenome (GOLD analysis project Ga0114129, IMG submission 80071) | Populus rhizosphere microbial communities from Tennessee, USA - Rhizosphere MetaG P. deltoides SRZDD1 (version 2) (version 2) | ecosystem: Host-associated > Plants > Roots > Rhizosphere >...
GCGTCGCCTCGCATCTCGGCATCGATCTCGCTGACTACGATCAGCGGATCCGCACGTTCATCCCCGCCTACGATGAGATGCTCGACGCGGCGGCGCAGGCTGTCGATCCGGACGCACGTACCATCGTTGAACTCGGTATCGGCACCGGCGCCCTCGCTTCGCGCTGTCGGACGCGCGCGCGCAGGGCGGCGGTCATCGGCATCGATGCGGACGAGGATATCCTTGCGCTTGCCCGCCGCCGACTCGGACGCACGGCGACGCTGCGGACCGCGAACTTCGTCCTTGCGCCGCTGCCGCGCACCGACGTCGTCGTCGCATCGATCGCGCTGCATCACCTACGGACACACCGCGTCAAAACGCGCCTGTACCAGCGGATTCGCTCGGCGCTCCGGCCAGGCGGCGTGTTCATCAGCGCGGACTGTCATCCGGCCTCCGATCGGGCGCGGGCGGCGAAACAGCGGGACGCGTGGACATCTCACTTGCGCGCTTCATACAGCGCCCGCGAAGCCGAGGCGCTGTTGCGCGCGTGGGCCAGGGAAGACGTTTACGTGCCGCTCGAGGCAGAGCTCGCGCTGCTGCAGAAGGCGGGCTTCAGCGTCGATGTGGCCTGGCGGCGCGGCGCCTTCGCCGTGATCGTGGCGGTCAGGAGCCCTCGTCGCAGAGGCGGCGCAGGGCGTCGACGACATCAGGGAAGCTGACCGGCTTGTGAAACGCGGCCGCGGCGCCCAGGTCGCGTTCGTGGTCGCCCTCGATCCCGGTCAGGACCACGACAGGGATGCGGGCCAGCGCCGGATCCTCGCGCTGCTCGCGACGGAACGCCCATCCGTCCATCACGGGCATCCGGAGGTCCAGGAGGATCACGTTCGCATCGCCACCCCCCCGCAGATAGGTGAGCGCTTCCTGTCCGTTAAAGGCTTCCGCGGCGATGAATCCCTCGAGCTTGAGGAACTTCGACATCAGCCGCGTCAGGTCGCGATCGTCATCGACGACAAGGACGGTCGCCGGCATCCTCCAACCTCCCCGTGGGGAGTATAGTGGCCCCTGCCGTGGAACGACGACGGTTCTTGCAGCTGGTTTCGGCCGCGTCGCTGGCGCCAAGCGCGCTCGAGGGCTCCAGCCTTCGCTCGCGCACGATTCCGATGCGAGCGACGGCTCGGCAAGCCGGTGCCCCGGCGTCGACGACCACCGTGCTCTACGACGACAGAGCGGTGACGTTGCGCGCCATCGGCCGCGATCCAACGCAGGCGAAAGACGCATTGTGGGTGAGAAAGCGCGACCTGCCGGCAATCAATGCCTTCGAGGTCAAGCCGCAAGGCGCCTGCCGTGCCGATCTGTGCATTCCGATTGCGAACGACATGCTGCGCGGCGAGTACTTCAACCTCACGGCGTTCGCGAAAAAAATCGGACAGCCGGTCGTCGCCGACGTCGACGCGCAGGTCTGGAGCTTTGGTGAAATCCAGTCGCTGCGCGGCGGCTTCCTCGAGGGACGAATGGCGCCGGACCTCACCGTGCCGGATCGGGCGGGACGTCCCGTACACCTCGCCGACCTTCGCGGGAAGAAAGTGCTGGTGGTCACGTGGGCGTCCTGGTGAGGGTGCCGCTTCGATCTGCCAGGCTGGCAGAAGGTCTACGACGAACTGAAGGACAAGCGCTTCGAGATAGTCGCCGCGGCGCAGGACACGGGCGGCGAGGCAGCTGCCGGCAAGTGGTACGACGCTGCGAAAGCGACGTTCACGACGCTGGTCGACACGAAGCACACGGTGAGCTCGGGCTTCCAGTTCGTCAACGTACCGACAGGCGTCTGGATCGACGAGCGAGGACGCGTCGTGCGGCCGGCGGAACCTGCGTGGACGTCGAGCCGTGTGGACACGTATGGTGGCAAGGCGCTCGAAATCGAAGGTGAGCTGTACGTGGCCGCACTCCGTGACTGGGTCACCAACGGCGACCGGAGCCAGTACGTGCTGTCGGACGAGGAATTCGCGCGGCGTGTCAAGCCACGATCTGCGGCGGAAATGGAAGCGGAGGCCAGCTTCAAGCTCGCCGTCTGGTTCCAGCAGAACGGTCGCACCGAGCTCGCGGCCGCGTACTTCGAGCGGGCGCAGGCGCTCAATCCGGACGACTGGAACTATTACCGGCAGGCGTGGAGCTTCACGCCGCAGGACGCCGGCCGGAAGTGGCTGGAGAGATTCCTGAAGCAGACCGACCGCTACTACCCGAAGCTGGAGCTCAAGCCGAAAGGCGGTTAAACTCACCGAATGACAGGAATCACACGACGAATCGTCCTTGCGGCGGCCTCCATTGCCAGCGTGATCGGCCTGGTGGCGGCGGCGAGGCTGTCGGGCCAGGCGCCCGGCCTGCCAAGCACGAAGAATGGTGAATGGACGCACTACACGGCAGACGTGCGCGGCTCGCGCTACTCGCCGCTCGACCAGATCAATGCCGGCAACTTCAAGGACCTCGAGGTGGCGTGGCGGTTCAAGACCGACAACCTCGGCACGCGACCCGAATTCAAGCTCGAGGGCACGCCGCTGATGGTCAAAGGCGTCGTGTACGCCACCGGTGGCACGCGACGATCCGTGGTCGCGCTCGACGCGAAGAGCGGCGAGATCAACTGGGTGCACTCGGAACGTGAAGGCGCCCGGGCCGTCCACGCGCCACGGCAGCTCTCGGGCCGCGGTCTCTCCTACTGGACCGACGGCAAGGGGGACGAGCGCATCTTGTATGTGACGACGGGCTACCGGCTCGTCGCGCTCAACGCGAAAACGGGCACGCGCGTCGCGTCGTTCGGCAAAGACGGCATCGTCGACATGAAAGTAGGCGCACTCATCGGCAAGGGCGAGCAGATCGATCTGGAAACCGGCGAAATCGGCCTCCACTCGACGCCGACGGTCGCGAAGGACGTCGTGATCGTCGGCTCGTCGTTCCGCGAAGGCCTGACCGTGAAGTCGCACAACAACACGAAGGGTCTCGTGCGCGCGTGGGACGTCAGGTCAGGCAAGCTGCTGTGGACGTTCAACACGATTCCCCGCCCCGGCGAATTCGGCAACGATACCTGGGAAAAGGAATCGTGGGCGATCAACGGCAACACCGGCGTGTGGTCGCAGATCACCGTCGACGAGGAAGCCGGACTCGTGTATCTGCCAGTCGAGGATCCGACGTCGGACCTCTACGGCGGCCATCGCCCCGGCAACAATCTTTTCGGCGACAGCATCGTGTGCGTCGACCTGAAGACCGGTCAGCGCAAATGGTATTTCCAGATCGTGCACCATCCGATCTGGGACCTGGACATGCCGGCGGCGCCGCTCCTGGCCGACATCAACGTGAACGGCAGGCCGGTCAAGGCCGTGGCGCAGGCGACCAAGCAGGGCTTCCTCTTCGTGTTCGATCGGATCACCGGTCAGCCGATTTGGCCGATCGAAGAGAAGCCGGTGCCGCAAACCGATGTGCCGGGCGAGAAGACGAGCCCGACGCAGCCGATTCCGACCAAGCCGCCGCCCTACTCGCGCGGCGGTGTCCTCGAAAGCGATCTCATCGACTTCACGCCCGATCTGAAGGCCGCCGGCCTCGAAGCGGCCAAGCGGTACCGGCTCGGTCCGGTGTATCTGCCGCCGCTCGTCAGCAAGACCGAAGGCCCCGTGGCGGCGTTGACATCGGGCACATTGAGCGGCGGCGTCAACTGGCCAGGCTCCGCCTACGACCCGGAGATGCACGCGTTCTTCACGCACGCCTGCAATGCCTGCATCGCGCCGCTCGGTCTCGTGGCGCCGCCCAAAGAGTTCTCGGATCTCGACTACGTGATGGGCACGGCGGGCCAGACGTTCCGTGCGATCGTCGGCGGTGGCGAAGGTGAAGCCGCCGATGCGCCGCGTCCGAACCGTCCCGCTGCGCCGCCCACTCCTCCGCCGACGCCTCCGCCCGCGCCACCCGCTGGCGCAGCGCCCGCCGGTGGACGCGGAGGTGCCGCGACCGGCGGAGGTGGCGGCGGCGGTGGATTCGGTGCGACCGTGCAGGGCCTTTCGATCGTCAAGCCGCCGTACGGGCAGATTGTCGGCATCAATCTGGACAAAGGGGAGCTGATGTGGTCGACACCGCACGGCGATACCCCGGACGGCGTGCGGAATCACCCGGCGTTGCGTGGGGTCAACATTCCGAAGACCGGTCAGAGCGGGAACGTCGGCGTCGTGGTCACCAAGACGCTCGTCATTGCGGGCGACCCGATTGTTACGACCACGCCGGAACACCCGCGCGGCGCGATGCTGCGGGCGTATGACAAGAGCACGGGCAAGGAAGTCGGCGCGGTGTGGATGCCGGCGCAACAGAGCGGCTCGCCGATGACCTACATGGTCGACGGCAAGCAGTACATCATCGTCGCTGTCAGCGGCGGCAACTACTCCGGCGAGTACATCGCGTTCACGCTCCCGGCCTCAGCGCAGCGCACAGCGACGGCAGGTCAATAGAGACGCCTGTCGGGGCTAGGGGCTAGGGGCTAGCTGAGAGGTGCAGGAGGGCCCAGGGATCTCGGTTCCTGGGCCCTTTTTTCAGTACTGTAGTGTCCGGCATTAGCCGGACCATGAGGCTGGTCATGCGCGCGCTGGTCATGTCGAAGGTTCCCGAGTGAGCGACGCGGGCCCGCCGCGAGTGCTCGTTGCCGCCGATCGGATGGCGCTGTCGGCCATTCGCCAGGCGCTGGAGGGCGAGTTCGAGGTCGTCCCGGTGGGACCGGGGCTCGAGGCTTTCGAGCAGGCCGTCGGCGGCGGCATCCAGTGCATCATCCTCGACATCAAACTGCGGGGCCTCGACGGTTTCGACGTCTGTCGCCGCGTGAAAGCCGAACCGCGGACGACGTCGATTCCGGTGCTGTTCGTGACGAACATCAACGACAGGGTCGACGAAGCGCCGGGCTTCGAAGTGGGTGCGGCCGACTATATCTGGCTGCCAATCAAGCCGTCCGTCGTGAGCGCGCGGGTGCGAACGCATGTGGAGCTCAAGCGGCTGCGAGATCGCTTGGAGCAGCTCACGCTGGTCGATCCGCTCACCGGGGTCGCGAACCGCGCGCGGTTCGACACGGCGCTCGAGAGCGAATGGCGCCGCATGGCCCGAACCGGGCGATGGCTGTCGATCGCGATCGTCGACGTCGACTACCTGAAGCGGATCATCGAGCGGCAGGGACAGCCCGCTGGCGATGAACGGCTCAAGACCATCGCCGGCTCCCTGACCCGCAGCGCGAGGCGCGCCGGCGATCTCGTGGCGCGGTTCAGCCCCGAAGAGTTCGCGATCATCCTGCCCGAGATCGAGCCGCAGATGATGCAGGGGTTGATGCGCGTCATCATGACGGGTGTCGTGGCGGACGCCGCGAGGGCCGACGCTGGACAGCGGATCGATCCCGTCACGGTCAGCCTCGGCGCGGTGTCCGTCGTGCCGGGACGCGAGAAGACGATCGCCGGGGCGCTCGCGGGAGCCGATCGGTCGCTCGGCGAAGCCAAGCGCGCCGGCCGCGACCGCGGCGTGCATCTCGATCTCGGCACGCTCGCCAAGACCGTCATCCTTCGCAGCTAGAGCCCTCGTGGGCGATCTAGTGGCACGTCCACGCTGCATTAGTAGCACCCGCGGGTTGACGCGAAAACGCGAAATCACGAAACCTTTAGATTCTTCGTGCTCTCGTGGCGATCGTGGCGGCGGTACTGCTTCGTCGAGGACAGTTCACTAGCTATAGGCTGACACTGTTATAGGATCGAATCGTCTCCATGGGTCTCTCCTCCTTCCATCCCATCGTCTCGCAATGGTTTTCGGAAACGCTCGGGGCACCGACTGCCGCGCAGGAGAAAGGCTGGGCCGCGATCCGCGAGCGGCGAGACACGCTGATTGCGGCGCCGACGGGCTCGGGCAAGACGCTCGCGGCGTTTCTCACGGCGCTCGACGATCTCGTGAAGGAAGGATTGCGGGCGCCGCTGCCCGACGAGGTGCGGGTCGTCTACGTCTCGCCGCTCAAAGCGCTGAGCGCGGACATCCACAAAAACCTCGCGGAGCCGCGCCGGGGCATCAGCCAGCTCGCGGAAGCGGCGGGCCTCGAGCCGCCGCGCGTCACGGCCGCCGTCCGCACCGGCGACACGACACCGTCGCAGCGCGCGGCGATGCTGCGGACGCCGCCGCACATCCTGGTCACCACGCCCGAGTCCCTGTATCTGCTGCTGACGGCCGAGCGCAGCCGCGAGATGCTGCGAACGGCCCACACGGTGATCGTGGACGAAATCCACGCGGTCATCGGGACACGCCGCGGAGCCCATCTGGCGCTCTCGCTCGAGCGGCTGCAGCAGGTCGCCGAGCGGCCGCTGTTGCGCATCGGCTTGTCGGCCACGCAGAAGCCGATCGAGGAAGTCGCGCGGTTCCTGGTCGGCACCAGCAATCCGCAATCCGCAATCCGCAATCCGCAATCCGATGTCCGCATTGTCGACGAAGGGCATCGCCGCGCGATGGACCTCGACCTGGAGATCCCCGGCTCGCCGCTCGAGGCGGTGATGTCGCACGAGGTCTGGGAGGAGTACTACAACCGGCTGACCGCGCTCATCGCTCAGCATCGAACGACGCTGGTGTTCGTGAACACGCGGCGGATGGCCGAGCGCGTCGCGCGGCATCTGAGCGAGCGGCTCGGCGACGATGCCGTGACGGCGCATCACGGGAGTCTCTCGAAGGACAAGCGGCTCGACGCCGAATCGCGGCTCAAGGGCGGCCAGCTCAAGGCGCTGGTGGCGACGGCGTCGCTCGAGCTCGGCATCGACATCGGCGCAGTGGACCTCGTCTGCCAGATCGGATCGCCGCATCGGATCGCGACCTTCCTGCAACGCGTCGGCCGGTCGGGCCACACCATCGCCGGCACGCCCAAAGGACGGATGTTCCCCGTCTCCCGCGATGATTTGTTCGAGGGCGCCGCGCTGCTGCGATCGGTCCGCCGCGGCGAGCTCGATCGCATCGTGTCGCACGACGCGCCGCTGGACGTGCTCGCCCAGCAGATCGCGGCCGAAACGGCGTGCTGTCCCTACGGCGAAGACGAGCTGTTCGCGCTCGTTCGGTGCGCGTGGCCGTATCGCGATCTCTCGCGCCACCAGTTCGACGCCGTGGTCGCGATGGCGTCGGAAGGCTTCGCCACGAAGCGCGGACGCCGGGCCGCCCTCGTGCATCGAGACGAGGTCAACCGGCGGATACGTGGCCGGCGTGGCACGCGACTGGTGGCCATCGCGTCCGGCGGAGCGATCCCGGAGGTCGCCGACTATCGCGTGCTCGCCGATCCGGACGATACCTTCGTCGGGACGCTGAACGAGGACTTCGCGATCGAGAGCAGTGCGGGCGACGTCTTCCAGCTAGGCAATACGTCGTGGCGAGTGCTGCGAGTGGGCGCGGGTGTGGTCCGCGTCGCCGACGCGAAGGGCGCGCCGCCGACGATTCCGTTCTGGATCGGAGAAGCGCCGGCCAGGAGCGATGAGCTCTCGCGCGCGGTCAGCGATTTGCGGGCGGACATCGAGGTCCGGCTAAAGCCGGACACTAGGTACGGCCATGCTACGTACGACCCTGCCGACGCCGCTGGAGAACCATCGCGCGGCGAAAGGCAGAGCAAACCCTCCGCCTCAGCCTCCGCCTCAGCCTCTGCCTCTGCCTCTGCCTCTGCCTCTGATGTAGTGTCCGGCTTTAGCCGGACCGTGAACGACTGGCTCGCGGCCGAGACGGGAATCCCGATCGGCGCCGCCGAACAGATCGTCACGTATCTCGCCGAGAGCCGCCGCGTCCTCGGCGTCCTGCCGACGCAGGACACGCTCGTCCTCGAGCGCTTCTTCGACGAGTCGGGCGGCATGCAGCTCGTGCTCCATGCCCCTTTCGGCAGTCGCATCAACAAGGCCTGGGGATTGGCGCTGCGAAAGCGCTTCTGCCGGCAGTTCAACTTCGAGCTGCAGGCTGCCGCCACCGAGGACGCGCTCATGTTGTCGCTCGGCCCGCAGCATTCGTTTCCGCTGGCCGACGTCTTCCGATATCTCCATCCGGCGACGGCGCGCGACGTCCTCGTGCAGGCGTTTCTCGATGCGCCGGTCTTTCAGACGCGCTGGCGCTGGAATACGACGATTGCCCTCGCGGTCCCGCGCAACCGCGGCGGGCGCAAGGTCCCACCGCCGCTCCAGCGGATGCTCGCCGACGACCTGATGGCCGCCGTCTTTCCCGACGCGGCCGCCTGCCTCGAGAACATTCCGGGCGATCGCGTGATTCCGGATCATCCTCTGGTCGGCCAGACGGTCCGGGACTGTCTGGAAGAAGCGATGGACTTCAATGCGCTCGCGGCGCTGCTCGAGCGCATTCACGCCGGACAGATCCGCTGCGTCGCGTGCGATACGCCGGAGCCGTCGCCACTCGCGCACGAGATCCTGAACGCCCGGCCGTACGCGTTTCTGGACGATGCGCCGCTCGAAGAGCGACGGGCACAGGCGGTCCGGACGCGGCGCGCCACGGAACCGGGATCCGCCGGCGAGCTGGGCGCACTCGACCACGACGCCATCGCACGCGTGCGAGACGAAGCCGCGCCCGATCCACGCGACGCCGACGAGTTGCACGACGTGTTGCTGACGGTCGGATTCCTCACCTGCGAAGAGTCCGCTCGCATCGCGTCGACGTTTTTCGAGCAGCTGTCAGCGACGGGCCGCGCCGCTGTGGTGCAGGGCGCTCCTGTGGCGCAGGGCTTCAGCCCTGCGTTCGATGGCCCAAACGCCGGCGACCGAACTGTCTGGGTCGCCGCCGAGCGCCTGCCGGAGATCCTCGCGGTCCACCCGGGCGCCACGGTCGCACCGGCAATCGAGGCACCAGCGTCTCGCGCCGATCGTGCGTGGACCCGCGAAGACGCCATCCGCGAGCTCCTCCGCGGCCGACTCGGCATCCTCGGTCCGACGACGGCGCGGGCGCTCGCAGAGTCGCTGTCGGTCGACGAGGCTGCCGCCGACGCGGCGCTGCTGGCGCTCGAATCCGAGGGGGTTGTGCTGCGCGGGCTGTTTGAGTCGCGACCTCCGTCCCTGCTAGGCACCTCCGTCCCCGCCGGGAGGGGCGCAGGCCCAGCGGGGACGGAGGTGGCCGGCAGGGACGGAGGTCGAGATCAGCAGTGGTGCGACAGGCGTCTGCTCGCGCGGATCCATCGTTACACGCTGAACCGGCTGCGCGCAGAAATCGAGCCGGTGAGTCCCGCGGACTTCATGCGCTTCTTGTTCGCGTGGCAGCACGTGGACCCCGAGCATCGGCTGATCGGAATCGATGGCCTCCGCTCGGTCCTCGAGCAGCTCGACGGGTTCGAGCTGGCCGCCGACAGTTGGGAGCGCGCCGTCCTGCCTGCGCGCGTCGACGGATACGAGCCGTCGATGATGGACACCCTGTGCCTGACAGGCGAGGTCGGCTGGGCACGGCTGTCCGCTCCCGCCGCAGAGCCGACGCAGGTCGTCTCCGCGACGCCGGTTGCGCTGTTCCTTCGGGCGCATGCCGATGCGTGGGCAGCGCTCAAAGGCAGCGCGGGTATGGTTCCCGCAGCCCTGAAGGCCACAAAGGACGGTGATGTGGCGCAGGGCTCCAGCCCTGCGTGTCTGCGTGTGCTGGAGACACTCCGCATCAGAGGTGCGTCGTTCGAGCACGAGCTCGTGGCCGCGTCGGGAGCGGACGTCACGGCCATGCGTGCCGCGCTGCGCGACCTCGTCGCCGCGGGCCTCATCGCGTCCGATGGATTCGGCGGCCTGCGCTCCATCATCCGCGCCTCGAGCGGCCGGCCCGGCGCGGCGGGACACCGATCCAGCATCGCCGGACGATGGTGTCTCCTCCCGGATGTCGCTGAAGAGCGAACCGGCACGCCGTCCGCCGTCGAAGTGCAGGCTCGAACGTTGTTGAGGCGCTATGGGGTCGTCTTCCGGCGTCTGCTCGCGCGCGAGGCGAACATCGCGCCATGGCGCGATCTGGCGCGCGTGTATCGGCGACTCGAGGCACGTGGCGAGATTCGCGGCGGGCGCTTCGTATCCGGTATGTCCGGCGAGCAGTTCGCGCTGGGCGACGCGGTGGAACGCCTGCGCGAAGTCCGTCGGTCGACCGCACACGGTCGCTGTCTGGCGATCGGCGCCGCCGACCCGCTCAACCTTGCCGGCCTCGTCACCGCGGGCGAGCGGGTCAGGGCGGTGGCGACCAACAGACTCGTCTATCGGGATGGCGTCCCGATCGCCGCGCTCGAAGGCGAGTACGTGCGATCATTGACCGACGTCGAACCGGCGGTCGCGTCGGACGCCGTGCGCGTGCTGACCGGCCGTCACACGCTTTCGGTGATCAGCGGTTTTGTCGGGAGGTAGCCAATGCGAGTCAGCGCGATTGGAGCGTTCGTCCTGATGTGCGCCGCACACGCCACGCTGGATGCGTCGCAACAGCGTGAGCCCTCGAAACCGGCGCCCAAGCCCATCTCGCTCAGCGGCTGCGTCCAGCGAGGCGAGTCGGGACCCGACCAGTTCACGCTGGCGGAGAAGAAAGGCAGTCAGATCTACCGGCTGACCGGCACCGACCTGCGGGAATACGTGGGCCGACGGGTTCAGATCGTGGGTGGCCTGGCCTCGAATCGCTTCCGAATCGTCGGAGGGCTGACCCCTTCGCCGAATGCCGCGGCGCAGGCTGGGGCCCAGGATCCGGCGCGGGCGGCCGTGGCCGCAGCGGGTGGGTCGGCGGGGCCGGGGAAGGTCGAACTCCCCGAATTCCGGGTCAAGAGCGTTCGACCGATCACCGGCTCCTGTTCGAATTGAGCCCGCCTCCGCTGGCCACGTCATCAACCAGCTTCGGCGAGGCAGGCCCTTATGTTGTTGAAATGAAAGCGGTTACTCTGGAGAGACGGACGTTTTTCCGCAGTCGTCGCAGCGCAAGTACAGTACCGGCAGAGCCTCCGACCGCCCGATGACGCGCGCGCTCGGAACGCCGCATCGGGGACAAACAATTCCTGAAGTAGACCGTTTTGCCATGTGGTTCTCCTACATCACCGTTAGACGCCGGTGATCCGATCAAAGATACACGAATTGTTCAGTTCGTGGAAGCTTTCCGCGAGTAGGAGACATACAGCACCAACCCAATCCCCAGCCAGATCAGCAGCCGCTCCCACGTGGCCACCGGTAGGCCGATCATCTGCGCCAGGCAGATCAAAGCACCCATCACGGGCACGAACGGGACCCACGGTGTGCGAAACGGCCGAGGCGCGTCGGGCATGGTCCTGCGCAGGATGATGATGCCGATGCTCACCAGCACGAACGCGAGCAGTGTCCCGATGCTCACGAGCTGACTCAGAACGTCGATACGCGTGAGACCGGCAAAGAGCGCGATGATCGTTCCGGTCATGATCGTGCTCACGTGCGGTGTGCGGAATCTCGGATGGACGGTCGCAAACACCGGCGGCAGCAAGCCGTCCCGACTCATCGAGTAAAAGATCCGCGTCTGCGCCAGCAGGTTGACGAGCATCGTGCTGAAGAGGCCAAAGAGCGCGGCGATCTTGATGACAGGGCTCAACCACTTGAGGCCGGTGGCGTCGATGCCGACGGCGAGCGGATCGGCCACGTTCAGCTGCTGGTACGGGACAATCCCCAGGAGTACGACGGCGACCGCGATGTAGATGACCGTACAGATGGCGAGCGAGCTGAGGATCCCGATCGGCATGTCGCGCGACGGGTTCTTCGCCTCCTGCGCAGCGGTCGACACGGCGTCGAAGCCGATGTACGCGAAGAACATCACGCCTGCCCCGCGGAGCACGCCGCTCCAGCCGAACTGGCCGAATGAACCCGCGTTCGGCGGGATGAAGGGCGTGAGGTTGTCGCGATTGACGTACGCCGCGCCGGCGGCGACGAACACGACGAGCACGATCACCTTGATGGCCACGAGCAACGTGTTCGTGTCGGCCGACTCCTTGATGCCGATGACGAGCAGCGCCGACACCACCAGCACGATGACGGCAGCCGGCAGATTGAATGCTCCTGCTCCGGGCGGCGCCACGAGCGCGGCGGGGATCGCGATGCCGACGTCGCGCGCGAGGCTGACGAAATAGCCCGACCAGCCGACGGCGACCGTGGAGACGCTCAGCGCGTACTCGAGAATCAGGTCCCAGCCGATGATCCAGGCGAACAGCTCGCCGACCGTTGCATACGCGTACGTGTACGCGCTGCCCGCCACGGGCACCATCGCGGCAAACTCCGCGTAACACAGCCCCGCAAACGCGCAGCCGACCGCCGAGATGATCATCGAGAGCACGAGCGCCGGGCCGGCGTTCTGCGAGGCGGCAGTGCCGGTCAGCACGAAGATGCCGGTGCCGATGATGCATCCGATCCCCAGCGCCGTCAGGTTCCAGGGGCCGAGCGAGCGGCGCAGCAGCCCGCGCTCAGCTTCGGCCTGCAGTGCCTCGAACGATTTCTTCGTGAACAGTCCCATACCATCTCGGATTGCGGATTGCGGATTGCGGCTGATATCCGAGATCCGCAATCCGAGATCCGCAATCCGCAATCCGCAATCCGTAGTGTCCGGCTTAGCCGGACGCAGGTATTGGACTGGGCGAACCTTGTGGGACGCGCTTAGCGCAACTGGAGGGCGAGGCGGTATTCGGCAGGCGTCACGCCCGTGTACTGCTTGAACAGCCGCGAGAAGTGGCTCTGATCGCAGAACCCCGCCGCGATTGCGATGGCGCTGAGCGACGCGGAGGAGGCCGCGAGCTCGCGGCGAGCGAACTCGATCCGCACGTGACGCACGTAACCGGCGAAGGTGATCTGATAGAAGCGCCTGAACGTGCGCGCCAGGTGCACGGGATGCACGCCCACGCGCTCGGCCACCGAGGCCAGCGGCAGCGGCTCGGCGAAATGCTCTTCCACCAGCGCCCGCGCCTGCCGCACCCAGACGGGCGTCGGCCGTTGGGCAGCCCTTGCCACGCGGCGCGACGCTTCGGCGAGCATGCCGAGCGCGATGCTCTCGATGGCCAGCCGCGACACCTCGTCGCGCAAGCGAAATTCGCCGTGCAGCCGGTGTGCGAGGTGCACAACGAATCCTCTCCGAAACGCGGCCGACCGCGCGAGGACGGGCGCGTGCTGGCGGGCCCGCGCGTACCAGCCTGCCTCGACGTCCACAATCAGGCAGGTGGCGCCCGACCTGGAGATCAGGTACGAGTGCGGCTCGTCGGCGCAGCGAAACAGCAGGCTCGAAGGCTCATAGCGGTTCGTGTCGTCGCCGCAGACTTCGGTGAGTCCTCCGGCCAGCACCAGTACAAACCGGGCGTGCGGATGCACGTGACGCGGGATTCGCTGGCCGGGCTCGTACTTCACCTCCGCGAGCACGAGTCCGCCGACTCTGCGCCAGCGCAGGATCTCGCCGTGCGTGAAGTTCCTGGGCGGCTGCGCGACAGTCATCCTATTGTGAGCTTTGCCGCCGCTCGGCCGGCGGGTGCAGCTGATAGTCCTTCGGCGGCTCGGCGCCGAGCAGGTGACGGACGAAATAGTCCCAACGTCGGCGGACCATATATGGCTCGTTGCCGAACCCATGTCCCCGGTTGGGCAGCATCAGCAGGTCGAAATCCTTGTTCGCCTTGATCAGCTCGTCCACGACGAGGAGCGTGTTGTACGGCGGAACGTTGACATCCATCGTACCGTGCGCGAGCAGCAGCTTCCCTTTCAGGTTCTTCGCGACCAGCTGATTCGCCTGGTTGTCGTAGTTCGTCGTCCCGTCGGCGTTGGTCTTGAGCAGCCCCTGCCACTTCTCGGCCCAGTCGTCCTCGTACACCCGATTATCGTGGTTGCCGGCTTCAGAGATCCCCACTTTGAAGAAATCCGGATACCGGAACATCGCGGTGGCCGTGGCATAGCCGCCGCCGGAATGGCCATAAACCCCTGCGCGGTCGATGTCGATCCACGGAAACCGTTGCGCCAGCTGCTGCATGCCGGTCACCTGATCCGGGATCGTGTTGTCGCCCATGTTCGCGTAGTACGCCTCGTGGAACTTCTTCGATCGCCACGGCGTCCCCATCCCGTCGATCTCGACGACGATGAAGCCGAGCTCGGCGAGGGCCTGCGCGTCGCCGCGCGCCGCGGAGAACGTGCGGCCGCCGACGCTGCCCGTCTGCGGTCCAGGGTAGATGTGGTTCACGATCGGGTATTTCTTCGCGGGATCGAACGTGGTTGGCTTGAACATCAGCCCGTAGAGATCGGTGGCACCATCGCGCGCTTTCACCGTGATCGGAGTCGGCGGTTTCCAGCCGGTTGCGAGGAGCTTCGAGATGTCGGCTTTCTCCAGCGTCATGACGAGCTTGCCATCGGCCGCGCGCACTTCTGCGATCGGCGGGACGTCAGGCTTCGAATAGCTGTCGACGAAGAAACGTCCCGACGGCGACAACGAGATGTCATGATCGGCGTCCGCCGGGGTCAGCAGCTGCAGATTCTTTCCGTCGAACCCAACGCGGTAGAAATGCCGGAAGTACGGATCGCGACCCTTCTCGCGGCCGACCGCCGTAAAGTACAGCAGCCGGTTTTTCTCGTCGACGTGAAGCAACTGCGCCACATTGCCGTCGCCGCTCGTAATCGGATGCTTCTCCCGGCCGGTCCGCGCGTCGACCAGATACAGGTGTCCCCAGTTGTCGCGCTCGGAGAACCAGATGATCTCGTTCGACCCTGGCAGATACCGCCAGTTGACGCGGCCGTTTCCCGATTCGAGGAACGTTTCGGCCTTCTCCTCGAGGATGTCGCGAACCTCGCCGGTCGACGCGTTCGCGATTCGCAGCTGCTCGCGACGGTGATCGCGCGCCGTCGATACGAATGCCGCGGTGGATCCGTCCGGACTCCACTGAACGTCATCCCACTCCCCACCTCTAC